>Ga0182738_1000599_pt1 | contig 48643 bp, 45 predicted proteins | sample eDN5th30CBELigMG_FD_128876 | JGI IMG/M metagenome (GOLD analysis project Ga0182738, IMG submission 128876) | Enriched Miracle-Growth compost microbial communities from Emeryville, California, USA - eDNA 5th pass 30_C BE-Lig MG (version 2)... ... | reverse complement strand
CCGCCCCCAGAGCTGGGTATAGCCGATCGACTGCCGCTGCGAGCCGAGGAGGAAGACCGGCGCGCCGACGATCAGCATCAGCATCGTCACGAGGAAGAAGGCGGCGGTGAACAGGGCCGAGCGGACCACGGGCGGGGCTCAGGACGCGTCGGCGGCGCTGGCGGTGCGCGGCCGGAGGAGGAGCCGCGCCTCGGCGGCGAGATACTTGCCGTATTCGCGGACGAGGAGGCTGAAGGCGGTCGGGTTCCGCCACCAGCGCTCGAGGTCGAGGTCGGGATTGGCGACCGGGAAGGCGATCAGCCGGACGCCCGGCATCGCGCTTTCGAGCTCGGCCATGCTCCGCGGCATGTGGTAGCCGCTGGTCACCACGATCAGCGACGAGAAGGCGAGATCGGAGGCCCAGCGGCCCGCCGAGCTCGCGTTCTCGACCGTGTCCCGAGCGTGGTCGATGTCGACGCAGCAGTCGATCTGCGGGCGGAGCGCGTCGCCCACCATGCCGGCGATGACGTCGCGGCTGACGCTCGGGTTGACCCCCGAGATGAGCAGCCGCTGCGCCCGCCCCTCGGCGAGGAGGGCCATCGCGCCGTCGATGCGCGCCGTGCCGCCGGTGAGCACGACGATGCCGTCGGCCCGCGGGTCGGCGGGCGGCGCGGCGCGGATCACCGCGTCGGCGAAGGCGATGAACCCCACGGCGACGCCGACCATCGTCGCGCCGAGGACGGCGAGCATCAGTCTGCGCAAGGGGCGGCGTCGGGCCATGGTCGCGGGTCAGTCTCGTGCGCGGCGCGGCACCGGCCGCGACTCGCAGCCTAACAGGTAGCCCATCCCTCGCCCTCGCGCGAAGCGCCGCATCAATCGGTCTCGGCGAGGTAGCGGTAGACGGTGAGGCGCGAGGTGACCGCCGTCATCACCGCGATCAGGAAGGCGATGGCGAGCGCGCCGAGATAGCCGATGGGCCCGACCGCGAAGCGGCCGAAGAGGGCCGACATCTGCTCGCCGTTGCCGGCATCGACCGAGGGCCCCAGCACGAAGCCGAGGACGAGGAAGATGAGCGCCGCGCAGCCCGCCCCGATCAGGCCGCCGCGGAGGCCGAGGAGGAGGAAGTGCCGCTGGAACTCGCGGGCGATGTAGCCGTCCTCGGCGCCGACGAAATGGAGCACCGAGACCACGTCGCGGTTGCCCGCCATGGCGCCGCGGGTGGCGAACACGACGCTGAGGACCGTCGCGAGGAAGACCAGCCCGAGGATGGCGAGCCCGACGAGGACGGTGACGTCCGCCATGGTCTCGATCCGCGACGTCCAGGCGCGGTGGTCGTCGAGGCTCGCGCCCGGCACCTCCGCCTTCAGCCGGCGCGAGAGGTCGGCGAGGTCGACCAGCGAGGGATCGGACAGGCGGACCACGATCAGCCGCGGCACCGGCAGGTCGCTGAGGTCGAGGCCGGTGCCGAGCCAGGGCTCGAGGAGGGCCTCGCTCTCCTGCCGCGAGACGACCTCGGCCCCCGCGACGCCCGGCAGGAGCCGCGCGAGGCTCGCCGCCCTCGCCGCCTCCGCGTCGGTGTCGAGATCGCCCACGGGACGCACCTGGATGGTGATCTCGCGCAGGATGTCGCCCTGCCAGTCGCGCGAGGCGTCGCGCACCAGCGTCACGGCGCCGAGGGTCAGGCAGGCGAGGAAGCACATGATCGCCACCACGATGGTGAGCGCGTTGCCGGCGACGGTGTTCTCCGGGATGAGCTGCGAGGGCTTGCGCACGGCAAGCCGGGCCTGCCGGCGATAGGCGGCGACCTGGATCTGGTGGACGCGGTCGGCAGCCTCACTCGTAGACGGTGAGGCGACCTTCCTCGATGACGAGACGCCGTGCATTGAACTGGTTCATCAGGTTGATGTCATGAGTGGCGATGACCACCGACGTGCCGAGGCGGTTGAGCTCGACGAAAAGACGCATGAGGCGGCGCGCGAGCGGCGGGTCGACGTTGCCGGTGGGCTCGTCGGCGAGCAGGATCTCGGGCTTGGAGATGAGCGCGCGGGCGATCGCCGCGCGCTGCTTCTCGCCGCCCGACAGCACCGGCGGAAAGGCGTGCATGCGGTCGCCCAGCCCGACCCAGCGCAGCAGCTCGACGACGTCGGTGCGGTAGCTGGCCTCCTCCTTGTTGAGGACGCGGAGCGGCAGGGCGACGTTCTCGAACGTCGTCAGGTGGTCGAGCAGGCGGAAATCCTGGAAGACGACGCCGATCCGCCGGCGGACGGCCGGCAACTCGCTCTTGGTGAGGGCCGCGGCGTCGCGGTTGAACACGGTGACGAGGCCGCGCGTCGGGCGCATGGCGAGGAAGATGAGCCGGATCAGCGACGTCTTGCCCGCGCCCGAGGGGCCGGTGAGGAACTGGAAGGACCGCGGACGAATCTCGAAACTGAGGTCGCGGAGGATCTCCGGCCCCACCCCGTATCGCAGCCCCACGTTCTCGAACCGGATCACTGTCGCTTGCGCCTCTCCGTCGGGGCGTTGCCGCCCCGCCAGTGTCTCAGGCCCGGATTAAGGCCTTGTTAACGATCTGCGGCCCGATCAAGGCATGGGCAGGGCATTTGCCGCCGATGCCGCTGGACCGACTTCGAGGATTATGGTTTCCAAGGCGTTAACTTCTCCGGCCGCAGATTCGGAGACGATCGCGAATCGGGGGAATTGGGAATGCGGTGCCCGAAGTGCAGGACGCTGACGCTCGTGCCGGCGGGGGTCGCCGGCGATGCCGGCCGGCTGGTGAGCTGCCCGCGCTGCGCCGCCACATGGGTGTCGCGGCCGGGGAGCGACGCCTTCGCCGCCGGCGCCGGCCGGCTGCCCATGGTGCGCAAGGCGCCGCTCACGATCGAGGGCGCCGGACCGACGGGCCGGGCGGGCCGTGCCCGGGCGCTGCGGGCGGGACTCCTTGCGACGGGCGCGATCATGATCCTTGCGCTTTTCGCGGCCCTCGCCGTGCCTCCGGGCGTCTCGGCCCGGCCCGATACCGCGCTTGCGGAGCTCGCCCGCTGATGCCTCGGGTCCGCGGCCGGAGCATCCGCGTGCTCTACGATGCGGCGACCATCGCCGGGCGCAACGCCGAGATCGCGCGCGACATCGCCGGCGCCGGCTACGAGGATCCGCTCGTGGTCTCGGTCCTCAAGGGCAGCTTCGTGTTCGCCGCCGACCTGATCCGCGCGCTCTACGACGCCGGCATGGCGCCGGAGGTCGAGTTCATCTCGCTCTCGAGCTACCGCGACGGCACGGTGTCGTCGGGCGAGGTGACGGTGCTCCGCGACATCGACAGCGACGTGGCCGGACGCGACGTGATCCTGATCGACGACATCCTCGAATCGGGCCGGACGCTCGCCTATGCGCGCAACCTGATGCGCTCGCGCGGCGCGCGGCGGGTCGGAATAGCCGTGCTCCTCGACAAGCCCGGCAAGCTCGCCCAGCCGCTCGCCGCCGACCATGTCGGCTTCACCTGCCCCGACCTGTTCGTGGTCGGCTACGGCATGGACGCCGCCCACGCCTTCCGCGAGCTGCCGTTCGTCGGCGTCGTCGAGGACTGAGCCCGGCGCTCGCGCGCCGGTTCAGACGTCGAGATCGGGCACGTATTCCTTGACGAAGATGTCCGAGGCGCTGAGCGACGGCGCGCCCTTGAGGACGGCCACCTGGAACACCGGCCCCGACCCGTCGCCGCTTCGGTCGTAGTAGAGGATGCCGTTCTTCGTGTCGTAGACGAGGTAGGTTTCCCCGATCCCCGCGAAGGCGCCGGGCGCGGCGTAGAAATGGTCGGCGGAGAGCACACCCGCATCGAGCTCCCCGAAGGCCATCTGGTCGAACTGGAGCGTGTCGGCGCCCCGGCCGAAGTCCTTGATGAGGTCGACGTCGGCCCAGCTGCTTCCGGCCGGCGGCTTGTCGAAGAGGAAGACGTCGGCGCCCTTGCCGCCGATGAGCGTGTCGCTGCCCCAGCCGCCGACGAGGACGTCGCTGCCACCCTTGCCCTTGAGGATGTCGTCGCCGGCATCGCCGCCGAGCTTGTTGTCGCTGCTGTTGCCGGTGATCTTGTCCTTGCCGAGCCCGCCGAGGACGCCCTCGATGCCCTTCAGCTTGTCCACCTGGTTGGCGCCGACATGGGCCTTGACCACCTTGCCCTTGCTGAGATTGACGACGACCGGTGCGAGATGGCCGGCGTAGCTGGCGATGTCGAATCCCTTGCCGCCGTAGAGCTTGTCGTCGCCCTTGTCGCCGCCGAGCCAGTCGTCTCCCGCGCCGCCATAGAGCTTGTCGTCGCCATTGCCGCCGAAGAGCTGGTCGTTGCCCTTCTCGCCGTAGACCAGGTCGTTGCCGGAATTGGCGTAGAGCATGTCGTCGCCGTCGAAGCCGTAGAGCGAGTCGGCGATGTTCGAGCCCGAAACGTAGTCGTTTCCGGCGAAGAGATCGCTTGCGATGGCCAGCGGGTCATCGCTGTCGAACAGCGTCACGGGAATCACCGGCGTGTCGTCCTCGAAGCTCCGGTCGAAGGAATAGGCCGTGGCGTTGCCGCTGCGGACCACCATGCCCGTGACCTCGCCGGAGACCGGCGCGCCGCCGCTGTAGACGAAGTCCTCGCCGCTGACGTCGATGATGACGCCGCTCCGGGAGAAGGTGAAGGAGGAGCCCGTCTGGTCGGCGTAGCTGGAGCCGGAGGCACCGGCGAAGAGCGCGAGCTGCGTGAGGTCGCGGGTGTCGACCTGCGCCGTCGCGTTGAAGAACATGTCAAACTTGATCAGATCCGGTTCCATCACGGAGCCTCCGGCTGGATGAATGCGTGAGTCACGGGAAGGAGGCGGCTCGGCCGGCCCTACCAGGAAAGCTGCATGCCGACATTGCCGCCGGTGTTGTCGCCGGTGGTGGCGACGCCGCCCGACAGCGTCACGCGGCCGAAGTCGGTCCGCGCCAGGACGCCGGCGACGCTGACCCCGAAGGCGTTCGCGCCGTTATAGGTGCCGAGGTTGAACTTCATCGCGAAGCGCTCGCCGGCGACGAGGTCCGGCGAGGACAGCGCCATGGCGATCGCCACGCCGTCGAGCGACTGCTCGAAGGCGTTCTCGAAGCGCTGCTCGAGGGCCGCCTGCGACTGCTCGAGCGCATCGACCCGGTTCTCGACCTTGCCAAGCTTGTTGTTGGTCTTGGCGAGCTCCTGGTTGGTCTGCTCCAGCCCGCCCTCGGTATCGGATACCCGGTTGGAGAGATCGCTCTGGCCCCGCTTGGTGCCGACCTCGGTCTGCAACCGCGTCTCGCCCGTGTTGAGGTTGAGGCAGGTATCGGTTCCGGGAATGTAGGCCCACTGCGCCCCGTAGGCGCTGCAAACCTTGACGTATTCGACCGGTGCCGCCGCCGCGACCGTGGCCCATCCGGCCCCGCCAGCCGTCACCAGCGCGAGAATCCACCTCTGCATTCCAACCCCCGTTGCACCACGTCCCCGGGCGATGATGGAATGGCTCAACGTCAGGTGAAAGCCGATTCACGGCTTGTTAGGAATTCCCGGCCGGGCGTTGCATTCGCGCAACACTCTGCGGCGCGCCGGCCTCAGTCCGCCATCGCCGCGGCGGGCGGTCCCGACGGCCCGGAGCCGGGCCCGGGCCGCCTGTAGCGGAGCAGCAGGAGCAGCGGCGCCGCGCAGAGCGTGATGATGAGCATCAGACGGAAATCGTCGACATAGGCCATCATCATGGCCTGCGCGTTGACCAGCCCGTCGAGCTGCGCCGCCGTCTCCGCCCCCGCCGGGGTGGCGAGGCTCATGGGATCGATGCCGGCGTCGATGAGCCGGTCGCCGTAGAGCGTGAGGTTCTCGGTCAGCTCCGCCCGATGGGTCTGGAGGTTGGTCGCGAGCATGAAGGCCATGATCGACACGCCGATGGAGGAGCCGAGGTTCCGCATCAGGTTGAAGAGGCTCGTCGCCTCGGTGCGGTACTTCGGCTCGAGCGTCGCGAAGGCGACGGTCGACAGCGGGATGAAGACGAGGCCGATGCCGAAGCCCTGGATCACGCCGGAGGTGATCAGCGGCCATTCGTCCATCGCCGGCGAGAACCCGCCCATCATCCACAGCGAGAACGCCGCCAGCAGGAGCCCGCTGAAAACGAGGAGCCTGGGATCGACCAGCCGGACGAGCCGCCCCACCACCAGCATCGAGATCATCGTGCCGATGCCGCGCGGCGCCAGGACCAGCCCGACGGTGACCACCGGGTAGTTGAACAGCGTCTGCAGCATCGGCGGCAGGAGCGCCATGGTGGCGAGGAGGATGATGCCGACGAGGAAGATCAGGGCGAGCGAGGCGACGAAGTTCCGGTCCTTGAACAGGGCCGTCTCGAGGAACGGCTCGCGGTCGGTCATCATGTGGACGACGAACACCCAGGCCGCCGCGATGGCGACGCCGAGCTCGACGAGGATCTCCCACGAGTTGAACCAGTCCTGCCCCTCGCCGCGGTCGAGCATGAACTGGAAGGAGCCGACCGCGAGCGAGAGCATCGCGAAGCCGAAGAAGTCGAAGCGGCGGAGGCGGCGTTGCGTCTCGGGCATGAAGAGGAGGACGCCGAGGAAGGCGAGGGCGCCGATCGGCAGGTTGATGTAGAACACCCAGCGCCAGTTGAGGTGGTCGGTGAGGTAGGCGCCGAGCGTCGGCCCGAGGATCGGGGCGATCATGATGCCGGCGCCCCACAGCGCCATCGCCTGGCCCTGCCGCTCGCGCGGGTTGATGTCCATCAGCACCGACTGGCTGAGCGGGGCGAGCGAGGCGCCGAAGGCACCCTGCAGCACGCGGAAGAACACCATCTCCTCGAGGCCGAAGGCCGTGCCGCAGAGGGCCGAGGAGGCGACGAAGCCGGCGATCGAGACCAGGAAGACGCGCTTCCGCCCGAAGTTGTCGGACAGCCACCCGGTGATCGGCGTCGCGATCGCGGCCGCCACGATGTACGAGGTCAGGACCCAGGTGATGGTGTCCTGCGACGCGCCGAGGCTCGTCTGCATGTGCGGCAGCGCGACGTTGGCGATGGTCATGTCGAGGACGACCATGATCATCGCCACCATGCTCGAGATGGTGATCAGGCCGCGGTGCTTGACCTCGACGAAGCCGCCCTCCGCTGCTGCCGCGCTCATCGCAGGATGTCCCGAGCCTTATTCCGCCGCCGCCGCGGTGCCCGGGCCGCCCTTGAGGTCGACCGAGACATAGGCCGAAAGGCCGGAGCGGAGCGGCAGGTCGGCGACCGGCCCGTCGAAGGCGATGCGGACCGGCACGCGCTGCACGACCTTGACCCAGTTGCCGGTCGCGTTCTGCGCCGGGAGCAGCGAGAACTCGGCCCCCGTGCCGGCGCCGATGCTCTCGACCCGGCCGGTCAGCGTCCGGCCCGGATAGGCGTCGATGGTGATGGTGGCCGGCTCGCCGGTCTTCATGTGGGTGAGGTCGGTCTCCTTGAAGTTCGCCTCGATCCAGCTGTGGCCCGTGCCGACCAGCGCCAGGACCGGGGTCGAGGCGGTGACGTACTGGCCGACCTGGAGACGGTCCGACTGCGCGACGACGCCGTCGGACGGCGCCCTGACGTCGGTGTTCTGGAGGTCGAGCTGCGCCTTGTCGCGCTGGGCGAGCGCGGCGAGCACCATCGGATGCCGGTCGGTCTCGATCGAGGGGTCGCCGCCGAGGGCCGCGAGCGCCGCCTCGCGCCGCTGCGTCGCCTGGCTGAGCGCCTGCTGCGCGGCGTGGAGGTCGTTCTCGGCGGTGTCGAAATTGGCCTGGCTGGCGACGCCCTTGTCGAGGAGACCCTGCTGGCGGTCGAACGACTTCTGCCTGAAGCCGACGTCGTCCGCCGCCGCCTTCTCCTCGGCGATGGCCTGCTCGTAGGAGGCGCGGAGCTGCTCGACCTGGAGCCGCGCGCTGGCCAGCGCCGCCTCGGCGCCGGCGAGCGCGATCCGGTAGGGCTCGGGATCGATGCGGAAGAGCACGGTGCCGGTGGTGACGTGGTCGTTCTCGCGGGCGTCGACCCCGACGATCCGGCCCGACACGTCGGCGGTGATCGTCACCCGGTCCTGCTGGACATAGGCGTTGTCGGTCGAGGCGTAGCGGCCGCCGGTCAGCCAGAAGAAGGCGCCGGTGGCGAGGAGGAGCGCCGGCACCAGCGCCATCACGACGAGGCGGCGGCGACTGCGCCGCGGCTTCTCGGCCTCGGGGGGATGCGGCGCCGGGTTCTCCGGCAGCTTCATCTCGACGACCTTCGAGGTCGCCGGCTCGTCGTCGGGAATTGCTCCGTCGGCACTCATTGGGCGTACACCTTCTGGGGAATGCTCTGGGGAACCGCCGCCGGCTCGACCGGCTTGCCGGTGAGGTTGGCGAGCATGCGCGTGAGGACATCGATGGTGGCGGCGATCTCGCTGTCCGAGATGCCGTCGGCGTAGTCGCCGATGACCTCGGCGGCGACTGCCCGGAAGCCGTCCATCAGCTCCCGCCCGGTCTCGGTGAGGTAGAGCCGATGCGCGCGGCGATCGTTGGGGTCGGGCTGGCGTTCGAGCATGCCGGCCGCCTGCATCCGGTCGAGATGGCGGCTGAGCGTGATCGGCTCCATGTCCATGTGGTCGGCGAGGCTCGCCTGGTTGGACCCCTCGCAACGCGCGAGATAGGCGAGCACCCGCCACTGCGCGCTGGTGAGGCCGATGGTCTGCGCCGCCTTGTCGACGCGGCGGCGGATGAGGCGCGACACGTCGTGCAGGAGGATGGCGAGCGCCTTGCCCGGGGGAAGCTGATAGGTCATGACCGGCGATATAATAAGGACGCTTATTATATGCAAGCTCTTCTCTACGCTGCGGGCCCGTTCATGGCGGGCATCCGCCCGCGGCGCTGAAAGCGGTGGCGGAATCCGGCCGGAACCGCTATCTCAGCCGCCGAACGCTCGGACGAATTGTCCTTGAGGCGCGGCCCGCTGCCGCGCGACCCCACATGAGCCGCCACGCCATGAACGACACCGCCACGCCCAAGACCGCCGCCAATGTCTACCCGACGGCCGAGCCGAGCCCGAGCTTCCCCAGGATCGAGGAGGCGATCGGCGCGTGGTGGGTCGAGGACGGCACCTTCCAGCGGTCCATCGACCGAAGGAAGGCGGAAGGGGCGGAGGAGTTCGTCTTCTATGACGGGCCGCCCTTCGCCAACGGCCTTCCGCACTACGGCCACATCGTCACGAGCTTCGTGAAGGATCTGGTGCCGCGCTACCAGACCATGCGCGGCAAGATGGTCGAGCGCCGCTTCGGCTGGGACTGCCACGGCCTGCCGGCCGAGCTCCATTCGGAGAAGGAGCTGCGGCTCAACGGCCGCGCCTCGATCTCGACCTACGGCATCGCCCGCTTCAACGAGCACTGCCGCTCGTCGGTCATGCAGTTCCGCTCGGATTGGGAATACTACGTCAACCGGGCGGCGCGCTGGGTCGATTTCGACAACGATTACAGGACGATGGACCTCTCCTACATGGAGAGCACCATGTGGGCCTTCAAGCAGCTCTGGGACAAGGGGCTGATCTACGAGGGCTATCGGGTCGTGCCCTATTCGTGGGCGGCGCAGACCCCGCTTTCCCATTTCGAGACGCGCCTCGACAATTCCTACCGCTCCCGGCAGGACCCGGCGCTGACCGTCACCTTCCAGCTCCATCCGAAGCAGGGCGAGACCATCGCGCCGAAGCTGCTCGCCTGGACGACCACGCCGTGGACGCTGCCCTCCAACCTCGCGCTGGCCGTCCACCCCGAGGCCGACTACGCGCTGATGGAGAAGGGCGGCGAGCACTGGATCATCGCCGACGCCTCGCGCGACCACTACGCCAGGGAGCTCGAGGGCTGGGCGAGGGTCGGCAGCCTCAAGGGCACCGACCTGATCGGCCGCACCTACGAGCCGCTGTTCCCGTTCTTCGCCGACACGGAAGGCGCGTTCGTCGTGCTCGGCGGCGCGTTCATCGAGCTCGGCGAGGGCACCGGCGTCGTCCACATCGCCCCGGCCTTCGGCGAGGACGACATGGCCGTCGCCCAGGCCGCCGGCATCCCCGTGGTCGACCCGGTCGACTACGAGGGCAACTTCACCGCCGAGGTGCCGTCCTACCAGGGCCAGAACGTCTTCGAGGCGAACCGGCCGATCATCCGCGACCTCAAGGCGGAGGGCGTCGTCGTCCGCCACGAGACCTACGAGCACAACTACCCGCATTGCTGGCGGACCGACCAGCCGCTGATCTACAAGGCGATCCCGTCGTGGTACGTGAAGGTGACCGCCTTCAAGGACCGCATGGTCGAGCTCAACCAGGGCATCACCTGGGTGCCCGAGCACGTCAAGGACGGCATCTTCGGCAACTGGCTGGCCAACGCCCGCGACTGGAACATCGGCCGCAACCGCTTCTGGGGGGCGCCGATCCCGGTCTGGAAGTCGGACGATCCGAACTATCCGCGCATCGACTGCTACGGCTCGCTGGACGAGATCGAGCGCGACTTCGGCGTGCGGCCGGCCGACCTGCACCGTCCCTATGTCGACGATCTCGTCCGTCCCAACCCGGACGACCCGACCGGCAGGTCGATGATGCGCCGGGTCGAGGACGTGCTCGACTGCTGGTTCGAATCGGGCTCGATGCCGTTCTGCCAGGTCCACTACCCGTTCGAGAACAAGGAGTGGTTCGAGAGCCACTTCCCCGGCGACTTCATCGTCGAATATGTCGGCCAGACCCGCGGCTGGTTCTACACGCTGATGGTGATGTCGACGGCGCTGTTCGACCGCGCCCCGTTCCGGAGCTGCATCTGCCACGGCGTGGTGCTCGACGAGAACAAGCAGAAGCTCTCCAAGCGGCTCAGGAACTACCCGGACCCGGTCGAGGTGTTCAACACCTACGGCGCCGACGCGCTCCGCTGGTACATGATCTCCTCGCCGCTGCTCGTCGGCGGCGACCTCGCCATGCCGAAGGACGGCCGCGCCATCGGCGAGGCGGTCCGCGGCGTGCTCCTGCCGCTGTGGAACGCCTATTCGTTCTTCACCCTCTACGCCAATATCGACGGCATCCGGGGCCGGCTGGTCACCACGGCCGAGGCCGAGCTCGACCGCTACATCCTCGGCAAGACGGCCGAGCTGATCCGCGCCGTCGAGAAGGCGATGGACGGGCTCGACATCGCCGGCGCCTGCAACGCCCTGCCGCCGTTCATCGAGGCGCTCAACAACTGGTACATCCGGCGCTCGCGCGACCGCTTCTGGCGGAGCGGGGCGGACGCCGACAAGACGGCGGCCTACGACACGCTCTACACCGTGCTCGTCACCACCATGCGGGTGATGGCGCCGTTCCTCCCCTATGTGACGGAGCACATCCACCGCGCCCTCTGCGACGGGGCGAGCGTCCACCTCGAGGATTGGCCGGATGCGGCGGCCTTCGACGTCGACGCCGCCCTGGTCGAGCGGATGGACCTCGCACGCGCGGCCTGCTCGGCGGCGGCCTCGATCCGCACCGGGAAGAACCTCCGGAACCGCCTGCCGCTCCGCACCCTCACCATCGCCCATCCCAGGCACGCGATGCTCGGCCCGCTCCGCGACGTCATCGCCGACGAGGCCAACGTCAAGGCGGTCGTCTTCGCCGACGACCCCGCCGCCTACGGCTCCGAGGTGCTGACGGTGAACCCGCGCATCCTCGGCAAGCGCCTCGGCGGGGCGATGAAGGACGTGCTCGCCGCAGCCAAGGCGGGGCAATGGCACCGCGTCGGCGGCGACGCCGTCGAGGTCGCCGGCCAGGTGATCCGCGCCGACGAGTACGAGCTCCGCTTCAAGGCCGCCGAAGGTCTCGACGCGGCGAGCTTCGACGGTTCCGCCGGGGTGATCGTCCTCGACACGGCCGTCGACGCCGCGCTCGAGCAGGAGGGCCTCGCCCGCGACTTCATCCGGCTCGTCCAGGTGGCCCGGAAGGACGCGGGCCTCAACGTCGCCGACCGCATCGCCCTCGCGGTGGCGGCCGGCCCGGTCGCCCAGGCCGCCATCGCCGCCCATCTCGAGGCGGTGAAGGCGGAAACGCTCGCCTCCGGCTTCACCGCGGCGGAGGAAACGCCCGCGGGCTTCGTCTCCGAGGGCAGGCTCGGCGACGAGCCGATCGCGATCGGGGTGACGCGGGCCGGTTGACGGCAGGCGCCGCCCCGTCGTCCGTCACGGCGTGCGGACCGCGCTGAACGATCGCGGCCGCCGACGGCGCGGTTGGCTTTGCCGCGCCGGAAGACTAGATGTCGGGAATTCCTCCAGCACCGGGCGCTGCCATGAAATTCCTCGACCAGGCCAAGGTCTATATCCGCTCCGGCGACGGCGGGAACGGCGGCCTCTCCTTCCGCCGCGAGAAGTTCATCGAGTTCGGCGGTCCCGACGGCGGCAACGGCGGCCGGGGCGGCGATGTGTGGGCCGAATGCGTCGACGGGCTCAACACGCTGATCGACTACCGCTACCAGCAGCACTACAAGGCGGCCAACGGCCAGCAGGGGATGGGCCGGGAACGGAGCGGGGCCGGCGGCGCCGACGTGACGCTGAAGGTGCCGGTCGGCACCCAGATCTTCGAGGAGGACAACGAGACCCTCGTCGCCGACCTCGATACGCTCGGCCAGCGCGTGCTGCTGGGGAGGGGCGGCAATGGCGGCTTCGGCAACGCCCACTTCAAGTCCTCGACCAACCGCGCGCCGCGCCGCTTCAACCCAGGCCTTCCCGGGGAGGAACGGACGCTCTGGCTCCGGCTGAAGCTCATCGCCGATGCCGGGCTGGTGGGGCTGCCCAATGCCGGCAAGTCCACCTTCCTCGCCGCGGTCTCGGCGGCGCGGCCGAAGATCGCCGACTACCCCTTCACCACGCTCCATCCCGGCCTCGGCGTCGCCCGCTCGCACGGGCGGGAATTCATCATCGCCGACATTCCCGGCCTGATCGAGGGCGCCCACGAGGGGGCCGGGCTCGGCGACCGCTTCCTCGGCCATGTCGAGCGCTGCCGCGTGCTCCTCCATCTCGTCGACGGCACCAGCGAGGATGTCGGCGAGGCGTACCGGATCGTCCGGGGCGAGCTCGAGGCTTACGGCCACGGGCTCGAGGACAAGCCCGAGGTGGTGGCGCTGTCGAAGGCCGATGCGCTGACCCCCGAGGACCGCAGGAAGCAGGCGAAGTCGCTGAAGAAGGCCGCCGGCCGCGAGCCGCTGATCCTCTCCGCGGTCTCCGGCGAGGGCGTCGACCAGGCGCTCCAGATGCTGGCCCGCGAGATCGCCGCGGCGGCGACCGCCGACCCCAACGACGTGCCGGCCGAGGAGGACGAGGGCTGGCGGCCGTGATTTGCGGGGCGAGGGTCCGAGGACTATATGCGAGCTGAACGCGAGGTGCAGGCATGGGACGTCAGCTCAGTATCCGCAACGATGAGGTCTATCGGCTCGCCCACGAAGTGGCGGCCGACATGGGCAAGCCGGTCACCGAGGCGATGCTGACGTTGCTTCGCGCCTATAAGCCGCGCGTGCCCAGCGTCGATGAAATGACGCCGGAGCAGAGGAAGACATACGAGCATCTTCGTGCGCTCTCCCGGGAGGCCGCTCGGCACAAGCTGGCGGGAGCTACGTCCGACCATGGCGACATGTACGACGAGTACGGCCTTCCGAAGTGATCGCGATCGACACGTCGGCAATCGCCGCCATCGCGCTGGAAGAACCGGAAGCCGAGATGTTCAGGCGGGCGATCAGTTGGCAAAGGGCGATCGTGGGCGCTCCCACTCTGGTCGAAAGTCACTTCGTGCTTTCCGGGCGAATGGGGGGAAGTCACGCCAGTGCGTTCGTGCGCAACTTCCTGTTTCCACCTGACATCCGCGTCGTCGACTTCACCGCCGAGATGTACGCTGTCGCCGCGGACGCCTTCGACCGCTACGGCAAGGGGCGCGGCCATCGCGCCCAGTTGAATTTCGGCGACTGTCTGGCCTATGCCGTGGCGAAGGCGAGGGACGTGCCGCTGCTCTACAAGGGCACGGACTTCGCCCGCACCGACATCAGGCCAGCGCTGCCGTGACACCCACGCTCCATTCCTTCCGCCGCATCGTCGTCAAGATCGGCTCCGCCCTGCTCGTCGACCGGAGCGGCCTCAAGACCGACTGGCTCGACGCCCTCGGCGCCGACCTCGCCGGGCTCGCCGCCGGAAGGCGCGACCTGCTGGTCGTCTCCTCCGGCGCCATCGCCCTCGGCCGCCGGGTCCTCGACCTGCCGCGCGGCCCGCTGAAGCTCGAGGAGAGCCAGGCCGCCGCGGCGATCGGCCAGATCGCCCTCGCCCGCGCCTGGTCCGAGACGATGCAGCGCCACGGTTTCACCGCCGGCCAGATCCTCCTCACCCTCGGCGACACCGAGGAGCGCCGGCGCTACCTCAATGCGCGCTCGACCATCGGTACGCTCCTCAAGCTCGGCGCCATCCCGATCATCAACGAGAACGACACGGTCGCGACCAGCGAGATCCGCTACGGCGACAATGATCGCCTCGCGGCGCGGGTCGCCACCATGATGGGCGCCGACCTGCTCGTCCTCCTCTCCGACATCGACGGCCTCTACACGGCGCCGCCGGCGACCCATCCCGAGGCGCGATTCCTGCCGCTGGTCGAGCGGATCACGCCGGAGATCGAGGCGATGGCCGGCAGCGCCGGCTCGGAGCTGTCGCGCGGCGGCATGAAGACCAAGGTCGAGGCCGGCAAGATCGCCACCGCCGCCGGGGCGACCATGCTGATCGCCCACGGCCACGAGCGGAACCCGCTCCGCCGCGTGGCGGAAGGCGCCCGCTGCACCTGGTTCCTCCCCGAGCGGAGCCCGGTCACGGGGTGGAAGATGTGGATCTCCGGCAGCGTCGAGACGCGCGGCACGCTGACCGTCGACGACGGCGCCGTGCGGGCGCTGCGGAGCGGCAAGAGCCTCCTGCCGGCCGGCGTCCGGGCGGTCCGCGGCCGCTTCGAGCGCGGCGACACGGTCGCCATCCTCGGCCCCGGCGGGGAGGAGATCGGCCGCGGCCTCGTCGCCTACGACGCCGGCGACGCCGAGCGCATCGCCGGCCACCGCAGTGCCGAGATCGAGAAGATCCTCGGCTATGCCGGCCGCGCCGAGATGATCCACCGGGACGACATGGCCCTCCGCGGCGCGTAGCGGGGCCCCGCCGCGCCTACCAGGTGAGCGAGACGTACTGCGTCTCGAGGAACTCCATGAGGCCTTCGTGCGCGCCCTCGCGCCCGAGTCCGCTCTGCTTCATGCCGCCGAACGGCGCCGCGGGATCGGAGACGAGGCCGCGATTGAGCCCCACCATGCCGAAGTCGAGCCGCTCGGAGACGCGGAGCCCGCGCGTGAGGTCGCGGGTGAAGAGGTAGGCGACGAGGCCGTACTCGGTCGCGTTGGCCTTCCCGATCGCCTCCTCCTCGTCGCGGAACGTCTGGATCGGGGCGACCGGGCCGAAGATCTCCTCGCCCAGGCAGCGGGCATCGTCGGGCACGCCGGTGAGCACCGTCGGCTCGTAGAAGTAGCCCCTGCCTTCCGGCGCGGCGCCACCGGTCACCACCTTCGCGCCCTTGCCGACCGCGTCGGCGACGAGTTCGGCGACCTTGTCGCGGGTCTCGGCATTGACCAGCGGGCCGACGGCGACGCCGTCCTCGAGGCCGTTGCCGATCTTCAGGGCCCGCATCCGCGCCGCAAACTTCTCGACGAAGGCGTCGTGCACCGCCTCGTGGACGTAGAAGCGGTTGGCCGAGGTGCAGGCCTCGCCCATGTTCCGCATCTTGGCGATCATCGCGCCCTCGACCGCGGCGTCGATGTCGGCATCCTCGAAGACCAGGAACGGCGCGTTGCCGCCGAGCTCCATCACCGGCTTGACGACGTTCTCGGCCGCGGCGTGGATCAGCTTCTGGCCGACCTCGGTCGAGCCGGTGAAGGAGATGACGCGGACCCGCATGTCCTTCAGCATGGCGCCGACGACCGCGCCGGAGCGCTTGGACGGGATGACGTTGACGACGCCGGCCGGGACTCCCGCCTCCTCGAGGATCGGCACCAGCGCCAGGGAGGTCAGCGGCGTCTCCGAGGCGGGCTTGAGGATCACCGTGCAGCCGGCGGCGAGCGCCGGGCCGATCTTCCGCGTCGCCATGGCGAGGGGGAAGTTCCAGGGCGTCACCAGCACCGCGACGCCGGCCGGCTTGTGCTGGACGAGGATGCGCGCCCCCGAGGCGGGCGCGGTCGAGACCTGGCCGACATTGCGGACCGCCTCCTCCGCGCTCCAGCGGAAGAACTCCGCCGCATAGGCCGCCTCGGCACGCGAATCGGCGAGCGACTTGCCGTTCTCGAGCGTCATCAGGCGGGCGAGCCGCTCGCCCTCGCGAATCACGATCTCGAAGGCCTTCCGGAGGATCTCGCCGCGCTCGCGGGGCTTCCTCGCCGCCCAGGCCCGGCCCGCCGCCGCCGCGGCATCGACCGCCGCCCGCGCATCCCCGACGCTCGCCGAGGCGACGCTCGCGATCGTCCCCTCGGTCGCCGGGTCGGTCACCTCGAGGCGCGCCCCGTCCGAGGATGGCCGCCACGCGCCGTCGATGTAGAGGTCGGTCGGGACGTCGGCGAGAAGATTGTCGTAGAGGGTGTTGCTCATGTCGGGCTCTCTGGGATCACGGTTCCGGGGCGCGCGGCGCCGGCGCGGGGGAACCTATCACGTGCGCCGCGCCGCGACAGGCGGATATCACCCCGAGCCGGCATCGGCGGCCGGGCGCCCGCTCCCCCGGGGTCCGCGCCGCCTGTTGCGTCGGCGGCGCACACGCGGCAAGGCTGGGGCGGACGCCGCGGGCTCATCGACGGCGGGAGCGACGACGAGGGAAGCGAGATGACCGAGAAGTTCCACACCATCACCGCGCCGGGCGTGCGCCTCGTGCTCGACCTCGAGGTGGGCCATATCCGCGCCTTCGAGATCGAGGCCGGCGGGCGGACCCTGACCCCGCTCCACACCGCGCCGTGGGTCGAGGACAGGGCGGTGATCGAGGATCCCGAGATCCCGCCGAACCTCAAGTATCTCTCCGGGGACTTCTTCTGCGCGCCGTTCGCGACCAGCGACGTCGAGCATACGCTCGGCCATGGCTGGCCCGCCAACGCGCCGTGGGAGGTGCTCGACGTCGACGAGCGCGGCGACCGCACCACCGCCCGCTACGTGCTGACGAAGCCCGTGATGGGGGCGCGGGTCACCAAGGAGATCACCCTCCGCGGCGGCCATCCCTTCGCCTACCAGCGCCACACCTTCGACGGCGGCCACGGCCGCGTCTCGGCGGCGAGCCACGGCATGACCCGGTTCGGCGGCAGGGGGCGCCTCTCGTTCTCGAAGAAGGCCTATGCCGACATCCCCTCGCTCGCCCAGGAGACCGATCCGGCCCGCGGCCGCTCGCTGTTCAAGGTACCGGCCCGCTTCACCGACTTCTCGCAGCTCCCTCTCAAGGACGGCCGCGTCGTCGACCTCCGCGACTATCCGCTCGCCGAGGGCCACGAGGACTTCCTCATGCTGGTCGAGGAGAAGGATTCGCCCCTCGGCTGGGCGGCGGCCGTGCGCACGCCCGAGAACGACGTCATGCTCTCGCTCAAGAACCCGGCGGACTATCCCGTCACGTTCCTGTGGTTCTCGAACGGCGGGCGCTACTACGCGCCGTGGAGCAGCCGGCACACCGGGGTCCTCGGCATCGAGGAGGGCCGGGCGTGGTCGGCCTATGGCCACAAGGCGTCGATCGAGCCGAACGAATTGTCCGATTCCGGCGTGCCGACCCATCTCGACCTCGGCGGCTCGGTCTCGCTCAGCCATGCGGTCGGCGGAATTCCGCTGCCCGCGGGCTGGACCGAGGTGACCGGGATCGCCGTCGGCGACGGCAGGCTGGTGATCACGGGGGACACCGGCGCCACGGTCGACTATCCCTACGACCCCGGCTTCATCGGCCTGCGCTAAAAGACGAGGCGGCGATCGGTCCTGGGCAGCTCCCGGGCCATCGCCGGCACCGGGTGCCGGGGCCGCGGCGGCAGGTCGATCCTCTGCCGCTGGCCGGTCGCGGCGGCCTCCTCGATGGCGCGCATGATGGCGACGTCGGCGAGGCCCTCGGCGCCGTCCGGCTCCGGCCGCTCGCCCTTGAGGATGCAGTCGGAGAAGTAGGCGGCCTGGCCGGCGAACTCGTCGACGTCCGGAAAGGTCTCCTCGCTCACCGTGGCGCCGCGCGTCAGGCGGACGCGCTTGGCGAACTGGAAGCGGAACCCGGGCTCGGCGACGATCTCGCCCTCGGTGCCGACGACACGGTACACGTCGACGTCCTGCGAGCCGAAGCTCACCGTGAAGTTGGCGAGGCGGTCGCCGGGGAAGCGGAGCGTCACCGACAGCATCTCCTCGACCTCGGCGAAGCGCGGATCGCTGCCGTGGCTCTTCATCGCGATCACCTCCGTCGGCTCGCAGCCGAAGACGTGGCGGACGGCGTTCACGCAATAGACGCCGATATCCTGGAGCGGGCCGCCCCAGTGATGCGGATCGAGCCGGTGGTTTCCGGCCGCGATGTTGAAGGTGAAGACGGACGAGAAGATGCGCGGGTCGCCGATCTCGCCGCGGCGGATCTTCTCGAGGATCGCGATCGTCCCGGGCTCGCTGTGGAGGCGATAGGCGGTCATCAGCCAGACGCCGGCGGCGTCCGCCGCCGCGATCATCGCCTCGCACTCGGCGACGGTCGTGGCGAGCGGCTTCTCGACGAGCGCGTGCTTGCCCGCCCGCGCCGCCCGGATCGTGTATTCGGCATGCATGCCGTTGGGGAGGGCGATGTAGACCGCATCGATGTCGTCGCGCGCCAGCATCTCGTCATAGGCGCCGTAGTCGTAGATGCCGTCGATGCCGTAGAAGTCGGCGAGCTTCCGCGCGTTGGCGGCGTTGCCCGAGACGATCGCGGCGAGTTCCGAGTTCCCGCTCTGGGCCAGCGAAGGCATGAACGCCTCCTGCGAGATCCATCCGGCGCCGACGACGGCATAACGCACCTTCTTCAAGTTCCACCTCCCGAGGCATCCGCCGGTCCGGCCGCGCCATGCGGCGGCACCCGGCGGGAACGGCCGGCGGCACTATCCCCCACGGCCGGCCGCCCGCCAAGCCGGAAACGCCCCGTCCCGGGCCGGGGCGCCGCCGCCCTGTGATGCCGATCATGGCCGCCACGGCCGGTTCCTGCTAGGCTCGGGGTTCGCGACCATCAGGCAGGGACGGAGAGCGACATGGGCACGACCGGCTGGATCATCCTCGGCATCATCGTCCTCGTCGTCCTCTACCTCATCTTCCTCTACAACCGTCTGGTGGCGCTTCGCCAGACCGTCAACCAGTCCTGGTCGGACATCTCGGTCCAGCTCAAGCAGCGTCACGACCTGGTGCCGAACCTGGTCGAGACCGTGAAGGGCTACGCCAGCCACGAGCGCCAGACGCTGGAGGCGGTGGTCGCCGCCCGCAACGCGGCCGTGGCGGCGCAGGGGCCGGCGGCGCAGGCCCAGGCCGAGAACATGCTGACCGGCGCGCTCCGCCAGCTGTTCGCGCTGGCCGAGGCCTATCCCGACCTCAAGGCCAACCAGAACTTCCTCCAGCTCCAGACCGAGCTCGCCGACCTCGAGAACAAGATCGCCGCCTCGCGGCGCTTCTTCAACAACGCCGTCCAGGAATACAACACCGCCATCGAGCAGTTCCCGGCGGTGTTCATCGCCCGCAACATGGGTTTCCAGGGGCGCGAGTTCTTCGAGCTCGACGAAAGCGAGCGGGCCGCCGTGGAGGCCCCGCCGCAGGTGAAGTTCTAGGCTCTCCCCGCGGACGGCGTTCCCCGGGCGCCAGCGCCAGCGTGACCTGAATGCGCAGCTACGGCCTCCGCACCCACATCTGGAACAACCGGCTGAAGTCGGTTCTCCTCCTCGCCGGCTTCCCGCTGCTCCTCTGCCTCATCGCGCTCGGCGTCGCCGTCTTCGTCGCCGCGCTCGACGCCTACACGGTGGAGGAGGGCTTCCGCGACGCGATCGCCATGCTGCCCGGCATCATCCCCACCGTCGCGGTGGTGACCGCGATCTGGTGGGTGATCGCCTGGTTCGCCAACCAGGGCATCATCGACGCCATCACCGGCGCCCGGCCGGTCGACCGCAAGGCCGAGCCGCGCCTGTGGAACCTCCTCGAGAACCTCTGCATCAGCCGCGGCATCACCATGCCCACGCTCCGCATCATCGAGACGCCGCAGCGGAACGCCTTCGCGAGCGGGCTGCGCAAGAGCCAGCACACGGTGACGGTGACGCGCGGCCTGATGGACAGCCTCGACGACGCCGAGCTCGAGGCGGTGCTCGCCCACGAGCTGACCCACATCCGCAACCGCGACGTGACGCTGCTCGTCACCGCCGCGATCTTCGCCGGCGTCATCACGCTGGTCGGCGAGCTCGTGGTGCGGAGCCCGCGCGCCCTCCTCCGCATGGCCTCGGGCTCGGGGCGGGGCTCCGGCCGCGGCAAGGGCGCCGGCGCGATGGTCGTCCTCATCCTCGTCGCGATCGGCATCTTCCTGCTCGCCCGCTTCCTCGGCGTCGCGCTCCGCTTCGCCCTCTCGCGCAAGCGCGAGTATCTCGCCGATGCCGGCGCGGTCGAGCTCACGCGCAACCCCGATGCGATGATCGGCGCTCTCCGCAAGATCGCCGGACACTCCGAGATTCCGGCCCCCGACCAGGTGCGGGCGATGTTCATCGACTATCCGACCGGCGCCGGGTTCACCGCGCTGTTCGCCACCCATCCCTCGATCGAGGACCGCGTCGACGCGCTGGTCCGCTACGCCGGGGGCCTCGACCTGCCGGTCCATCCCGAGCTGCCGCCCGCGCCGCCGGCACCGCCCTCGCTGCCAGCCGACGACGCCGGCGGGACGCGGGGACCGTGGGGCTGACAGGAGGAGCGGGCGTCCGGGGACCGGCTCAGGTGGTCGAGCGGGCGACGGCGTTGTTCGACGGCGAGGTCCGCTTCATCCCGTCGAGGGCCGGCCGGTAGTTGGGGTTGAGCGCTGCCGCCTTGGAGAACGCCGCGAAGGCCTTCTCGCGCTCGCCGAGCTTCTCGAGGGCGAGGCCCTGGTTGGTCCAGCCGGTGAACGAGTTGCGGTCGCGTTTGACCACCTCGTTGAAGTCCTCGAGCGCGGCCTTGTAGTCGCCGGTGGCGAGATACGACAGGCCGCGGCCCTCGAACGGCTCGAGATTGGCCGGCGACATCGCGATCGCCTTCGAGAAATCGTCGATGGCGAGCTGATGCTGGCCGTTGGCCTGGTAGAGCAGCGCCCGGTTGTGATAGGCGCGCGGATCGCTGGTGCGGAGCGCGATCGCCTGGTTGAAGTCGGCGAGCGCGAGGGTCGCCTGCCGGCTCTGCCGGTACATGTTGCCGCGGCCGATATAGGCGACGTCGTAGCTCGGATTGATCTGGATCGCCCGGTTGTAGTCGGCGAGCGCGAGATCCTCCCGGCCGAGGCGCCGCTGCACCAGCGCGCGGTTGGCATAGGCCTGGTAGAAATTCGGGTTGAGCCGGATCGCGGTGTCGAAATCCGCCGTCGCCTCGCGCAGCTTGCCCGCCTTGCCGTAGGCGGTGCCGCGCACGTTGTAGCCGTTGGCGTCGTTGGGATTGCGCGCGATCACCGCGGTCAGCGAATCGATGTTCGCTTCCGAGCCGGACGCGGCGTCGATCTCGGCCTTGATGACGCTGCCCGGATCGCTCGTGCTGCAGCCGGCGACGAGGAGGCCCAGCAGCATGGCGGCGCAAGCCAGGCGTCCTGATACCGTCGCTGATTCCGACATGATTCCGGTGCCGCCTCTCTCGATCACGTCGCCGGAATCCCCTCCATCCGGACGCTGCCTGTCCCGCTTCGGCGGGAGGCCAGGGAAGCGTCGAAAGCCGGCGATTTCGAGGCGGATCAGCGCTTGGTCCGAACCGCGAGGACGCCCTCGCGCTGGGCCCGCTTGCGCGCGAGCTTGCGGGCCCGGCGCAGGGACTCCGCCTTTTCCCGCGCCCGCTTCTCGGAGGGCTTCTCATAGTGGTTGTGGAGCTTCATCTCGCGGAAGAGCCCCTCGCGCTGCATCTTCTTCTTCAGAACCTTCAGCGCCTGGTCGACATTGTTGTCGCGAACGAGAACCTGCACGCGAATTCGCCCCGTAGATCGCCTGGAAATCGGCGCGCGTCCTTACCAGAGCGCCCGGGCACTGTAAAGCCGAAGTAGAACGCTGCGGCGCGACCTGTCCTTTAGCCCGTGCCGCGCGGGCGAAGCCGCGTGTGGTGGCCCATCTTCCGGCCGGGCCGGGGCTGCGCCTTGCCGTAGAGGTGAAGGCGCGTGCCGGGCTCGGCGAGGAGGGCCTGCCAGTTGTCGACGTCGGCGCCGACGAGATTGGTCATGACCGCGTCGCCGTGCCGGCCCGCCTCGGCGAGCGGCCACCCGGCGATGGCGCGGACATGCTGCTCGAACTGCGAAGAGGTCGCCGCGTCGAGCGTCCAGTGTCCGGAATTGTGCACCCGCGGCGCGATCTCGTTGACGACGAGCCGCGGCCGGCCGTTGGCGGCGGTCACGAAGAACTCGACCGCCAGCACGCCGACATGGCCGATCGCCTCCGCGATCCGGCCCGCGATCGAGACCGCCTCGGCGGCAAGATCGGCCGGGATCCCCGCCGGCACCGCGCTGGTCGCGAGGATGCCGCTCTCGTGGACGTTCTCGGTGACGTCGAAGGCACGGGTGGCGCCGTCGCGCCCGCGGGCGAGGATCACCGACACCTCGCGCTCGAACGGGACGAAGGCCTCGAGGATCGCGGCCGACTCGCCGATCGCGCGCCATGCCGCGACCGGGTCGTCCCCGGCGCGGATCAGGGCCTGGCCCTTGCCGTCGTAGCCGAGGCGCCGGGTCTTGAGGATCGCCGGCCGGCCGGTCCGGGCCAGCGCCGAGTAGATGTCGGCCTGCCGGGAGACCTCGGCGAAGGGCGCGACGGCGATGCCGAGCCCCGAGATCAGCCGCTTCTCGTCGAGCCGGTCCTGCGCCGCCTCGAGCGAGGCCGAGCCGGGGAGCACCGGCACCCGGTGCTCGAGCGCGCGGACCGTCGCGAGGGGGATGTTCTCGAATTCGAAGGTGACGAGGTCGACGGCGCCGGCGAAGGCGGCGAGCGCCGCCTCGTCGTCATAGGGGGCGATGGTCCGTGCAGCGGCGACCGCGAAGGCCGGGCTCTTGGGGTCGGGACAGTAGATGTGGCAGGAGAGCCCGAGTTCGGCGGCCGCCATCGCGATCATCCGCCCGAGCTGGCCGCCGCCGAGGATTCCGACGATCATCCCCGGCCTGAGCACGCCTGCCTCACTCATGGTGGTTCGGGCGCTCGTCGACCGCGGCGGTCTGGGCGGCGCGCCAGCCGTCCAGGCGGCCCGCCACCGCCTCGTCCCCGAGGGCCAGCACCGACGCCGCCATGAGCGCGGCGTTGATCGCTCCCGGCCGGCCGATGGCGAGGGTCCCGACCGGGATGCCGGCCGGCATCTGGACGATGGAATAGAGGCTGTCCAGCCCGCCGAGCGCCTTCGATTCGACCGGGACGCCGAATACCGGGAGCGGCGTCATCGCCGCGGCCATGCCCGGCAGGTGCGCGGCGCCGCCGGCGCCGGCGATGATGATCCGGTAGCCGGCGCCGCGGGCGCCCTTGCAGAACGCGACGAGCCGGTCCGGTGTCCGATGCGCCGAGATGATGCGGTCGTCATGCGCGATGCCGAGGGAATCGAGCGTATCCGCCGCGTGGCGGAGCGTCGTCCAGTCCGACTGGCTGCCCATTATGATGGCGACGGGCGGCGTCGGTTCGGTCATGCGGCGAATCTCATCAGGCTGCGCGACGGGCGGGCATTTTCGATCATAGAGGGCGATGCAACCACCCGGCAAGCAGAGCCGGAGCTTATGCGATGATATCCGGAAGAAGGCGATCCTCGAGCCGGGTGATCCGGTCCTTGAGCGCCAGCTTGCGCTTCTTCAGGCGCTGGACGCGGACGATGTCGGCGCCGCCGGATTCGATCATGAAGGCGATCGCCACGTCGAGATCCCGGTGCTCCTGGCGCAGCTCGGCGATTTCTCGCCGGATCGCCTCCTCCTCCTCGCTCGCCAGCCCCGCTCCGCTCGATGTCATGCCGCCGCTCCGGCCTTCCGGGCAGCGCCTCGCGATGCGCCGGCAGGCCCGTCCCCTATACCACGAACCGGCGCCGCGCCGAATCCCCTTCCCGCCGTTGAAAGGCGGAGCGCGCCTCCCCAGCTAGCCTTATGGACGGTTGGTCCGGAAACGGGTTTTGATGCGACGCAGCAACAACCGTTCGTGCTTCGACAGGACCCGGATGCTGTGCCACACTTCACGGGTTCGCACCGGAAGAGGAGGTTCGCCGATGGCTCTTGAATCCCACGTTGCCGAACTGGAGCGTCGCCACCAGGCTCTCGAGAAGGAGATCGAGGACGCTCTCGCCCACCCCGGCACGGACGCGCTCGCCCTCGCCGACATGAAGAAGCGCAAGCTCCAGCTCAAGGACGAGATATCCCGCCTTACGGAACACTCGATCCATTAGGAATCGGGTCCCCCACCAATCCCGACCGGGTTGCGGCCGACGGCGAACGGGGCCGGCGCCGGCGACTCGTTCCCGCTGCCTCCAGGCGTCAACCGGCGGCGCCGAAGCCCTCGAAATAGTCGAAGAACAGGCGGTCGGGATCGTAGCGGTCGCGCAGGTCGCAGAGCCGCTGCCACTTCTGCGGCGTGAAGGCCTCGATGACGTTGGCCGGCCGCGCGGCCGTGTTCGATTCCCCGAGGTAATAGCCGGTGTTGAAGGGCCTCAGGGCGGCGGCGACCGCGTCGTGCCAGTCGGCGTTGGCGCGATCGTCCGCCGCCTCCCGCCACATCGTCCACGGGCCGCCATAGACCTTGGCGTGCATCGAGAGCGCCATGTCCTTCTGCGGCGCCGGCACGTCCGGCCCGCAGAAGATGGTGAACAGGAACACGGTGGTCGGCGACGGGGCCCTGGCAAGGAGCGGCAGGATCGCCGCCATCATCGCCCCCGGGCTCGCGTCGGAGAATGCCGCCTCGACCCGGGCACGCACCCCCTCCGGCCACAGCGCGCCCGAGGCGTCGAACAGCGCTTCGAAGTCGACCGGCGCCGCCTCCGCCCGCGACAGCGGCGCGACCGGGCAATCGTCGAGCGGCCGGAGCGCGGCCTTCGCCGCCGCCGCCGTGTCCTCGAATGCGGTCCCCGTCACCATGCAGAGCCAGCCGTTGTCCCCCGCCGCCCGGTCGCGAAGCGCGGGCGGGGCCTGGACGACGAACTGGCTGAGTTCGACGCTCGCCGCGATTCCCGGGGCGCTCCGCCCGAGCCAGTCGCCCACCGCCGGCGCGTCCGCGAGGGCGTAGTACCAGGCCGCGCCGTGGATCGCGCGCGGCAGCGGATGGAGCCTGAGGTGATAGCGGGTGACGACGCCGAAGAAACCCGGTCCCGCACCCCGCGCCGCCCAGAAGTAGTCGGGATTCTCGGTCGCGCTGGCCGTGATCAGCGTCCCCGCCGGCGTGACCAGCTCGATCGCCTCGAGGCTCTCGGCCCCGCACCCCCAGACGGTCGGGTTCCAGGCCATGCCGCCGCCGAGGAAATACCCGCTCGCCTTGACCTGCGGGCAGTGGCCCGTCGGAAACGCGAGGCCGAGCGGGTTGAGCAGCCGCTGCACGTCGCGATTGCTGACGATCGGCTGGATCACCGCCCGGCGCGCCGCGACGTCGAGCGAGACGACCTTGTCGAAACCCTGGATGTCGATGAGGAGGCCGCCGTTCCGGAGCGTCGGCTGGCACCAGTTGTGGCCGCCGCCGCGCACCGCGACCTTGAGCCGGTTCGCCCGGGCGAAGCCGATCGCGGCGATGACGTCGTCCTCGTCCGCCGCCTTGACCACCACGGCCGGCGCCCGGTCCGGCACCAGCCGGTTCCAGAGGTCGCCGTGGAGCGCGGCGCCGAAACCCGCCTCGCCCGCCGCGGTCACCGTCCCCTTGCAGGTTCTCCGCAATCCCCCGACGTCCATCGTCCGCTCCCCCGAAGGCCCAACGCCCGGCTTATCAGGGTGCCGGCACCCTCGCCTATTCCCTCCGTCGAGGGATGGGGGGCGTTCCGGCGTCGCGCTGGAAATGCGGGATGGGCGTTGACCGGACGAGCGACCTTTCCTAAGGCTCGGACGACTGGGACTGGCCTCTCCCCGCATCTCCGTCGCTCCGGCTCCTGATGACCCGACCCGTCGGCCCGCTGTCCCCCGATCCGGAGGCCCTCCTTCCGGAGGAGGACGTTCGCGGCATCGTCCGCCTGATGGGCGACGTGATCAGCTCGCGGCGCGACTTCGCCGGGGCCAAGCGCCAGCTCGTCGAGGGCATCTGCCGGCTGGTCGATGCCGACGCCTGGACCTGGAGCCTCGGCTGCGAAGCCATCCCCGGCGAGCAGCCGGTCTATCTCGGGATGGCCTATGGCGGCTTCGACCCGGGGCGCTATGGGCGGCTGGTCCTCGCCGCCGCGCATCCCGACATGGCCTGGGCATCGGCGAAGCTCCTCGGGGAGATGCGCGGGCGCGGGTCGCACGTCACCCGCCACCGCCAGGAGATCGTCGAGGAAGCGGACTTCGCCGCCTCGGGCGTCGACGCGCACCTCCGGGACGCCGACATCGGGCCGTTCATCTTCTCGCTCCGGCCGATCGACGAGCGCGCCGTCAGCACCATCTGCATCTTCCGCCGCGCCGGCGCGGCCGCCTTCACCGGGCGCGAGGCGCGGATCGCCCACATCCTCCTCAGCGAGCTGCCCTGGCTGCACGAGCAGGGCTGGCCCGAGGACCGCGGGGCGACCGTTCCCCGGCTCTCCCCGCGCCAGCGGACCATCCTCAATCTCCTCCTCGACGGCCGGACCCGGAAGGAAATGGCGCGCCAGCTCGCGCTGTCCGAGCACACGGTCGCCCAGTACCAGAAGGCGGTCTACAGCCACTTCGGCGTCGGCTCGCACCGCGGGCTGCTGCGGCGCTTCCAGATGGGCGACGGCGGGGGCCGATGAGGCGATCCCTCAACAGGGGGAATAGGCGCGCGGACGGCCCGATCGCTAGGGTCGCCGCCAGCCGCCGCGCACTTCGCGGGCCGATGCCCGGCGCGGCAGGGTCCAGTACCAGGGGGGAACGCAAGTGAGCACCATCGGCATCCGGGGCACGTTCTTCGACTTCATCGACGATCCGTGGAAGCACGTCGGGCGCGAGCACGAGGCGGCGCGCTTCCATGCCGACGCGCTCCTGGTGATCGAGGACGGCCTGATCACCGACTTCGGGCCGCACGCGACGGTCGCGCCACGCCATGCCGGCCTCGCGGTGACCCATATCGGCGACCGGATCATCGTCCCCGGCTTCATCGACGGCCACATCCACATGCCGCAGACGCGGGTGCTCGGCGCCTATGGCGAGCAGCTCCTGCCGTGGCTCCAGAAGTGGGTGTTCCCGGAGGAGTCCAAGTACAAGGACCCGGACTATGCGCGCGCCGGCGTCACCCACTTCCTCGACGCCCTGCTCGCCTCCGGCACCACGACGTGCCAGGCCTTCACCACCACCCATCGGCTGGCGACCGAGGAGCTGTTCGACCAGGCGTCGGAGCGCAACATGCGCATCATCGCCGGGCTCACCGGGATCGACCGCAACGCGCCCGCGGACTACGTCGACACGCCCGACAATTTCTATCGCGACAGCGTCGAGCTGATCGAGCGCTACCATCGCAAGGGCCGCAACCTCTATGCGATCACGCCGCGCTTCGCGATGGGCTCCTCGAACGAGCTGCTCGAGCGCTGCGAGCAGCTCAAGCGGGAATATCCCGACTGCTGGGTGAACACCCACATCTCGGAGAACCCGGCCGAGATCCGGACCCTCCTCGATCTCCACCGGGACTGCACCGACTATCTCGGCGTCTACGAGAAGTACGGCCTCGTCGGCCCGAAATTCTCCGGCGGGCATGGCGTGTGGCTGTCGAACGACGAATTCCGGCGGATGTCGCAGAAGGGGGCCGCCGTGGTGTTCTGCCCCTGCTCCAACCTCTTCCTCGGCTCGGGCCTGTTCCGCCTCGGCCGCGCCACCGACCCCGGCGCCCGCGTCCGCATGTCCTTCGGCTCCGACATGGGCGGCGGCAACCGCTTCTCGCTGCTCGCCACGCTCGACGACGCCTACAAGGTCGGCATGTGCAACAACACGCTGCTCGACGGCAGCATCAACCCGGCGCAGCAGGACCTCGCCGAGGCGGAGCGCAACAAGCTCTCGCCCTATCGCGCCTTCTGGTCGATCACCCTCGGCGGCGCCGAGGGGCTCTACATCGACGACATGCTGGGCAACTTCCAGCCCGGCAAGGAGGCCGACTTCGTCGCGCTCGACTGGAACGGCGGACCGATCGCCATGCCGTGGCACCAGTCGCTCGCCTGCACCGGCACGCGGCCCGAGACCATCGAGGAAGCGGCGAACCTCCTCTTCGGCGTCATGATGGTCGGCGACGACCGCGCCGTCGACGAGACCTGGGTGATGGGCCGGCGCCTCTACAAGAAGCGCTGAGCGACGGATCGGCCATGAGCACGCCAGGCACCGCGACCGGCGACGGGCCGGTCGCCCTCGTCGTCCAGCGCCGCATCGACGACGCCGGCTTCGCCGCGTTCACGCGCTGGAGCGGCACGGTTGCCGAAGCGCTCCAGGCCCGGGAAGGATTCCTCGGGCAGGAGACGATCCCGCCGCAGCCGCCGGCCCACGTCGACTGGGTCCAGATCCAGCGCTTCGCCTCGGCCGCCGCGGCGCGCACGTGGCTCCAGAGCGCGGAACGCGCCGCGCTCCTCGACGGGATCCGCGGCCATTTCATCGGGTCCGAGGACATCCACATCCTGCCCGACGCCGGCGGCCGCCACGCCGACGCGGTCTCGGCGATCATCTCCTGCCGCGTGCCGTCCGGCCGCGAGGCGGACTTCCTCGCCTGGCAGGCCCGCGTCCAGGCCGCCGAGGCGCGGTACCCGGGATTCCTCCGTCACAAGGTCGAGCGGCCGATCCCCGGCCTTCACGACGACTGGGTCGTCATCCTGTCGTTCGACACCGACGAGCACATGAACGCGTGGATGGATTCGCCGGAGCGCCGGACCCTCGTCGCGGAAGGCGCGGGCTTCAGTTCCGGGCTGAGCGTCCGGCGCGCGAGCTACGGATTCGATTTCTGGTTCCCCGCCGACCAGGCGGCCGGCCAGGGCCCCGGCTTCATCTTCAAGAGCAACCTGATCGTCCTCCTGGTGCTCTACCCGGTGGTCTTCCTGTGGGGATTCTTCATCAGCCGCCCGTTCATCGATGCGGCGGGCATCCCCTTCTGGCTGTCGCTGTTCATCGGCAACGTCGCGAGCACGCAGCTCCTCGGCTGGTGGATCGCCCCGGCAGCCTTCCGGGCGCTCGACTGGTGGATCCGGCCCGACACGCCGTGGCGGAAGAACGTCGCCGGCTACGCCCTCCTCGCGGCGCTCTATGCGCTGTCGATGGCGGCCTTCGCGGGCCTCCTGGCCTGGAACTGGGGCAGCCCTGGATAGGAAGCGGCGCCCCGGCCGACACGATCGCGTGACCGCCCCGCCGGCGCCTCGTTCCGTTAACCGGACGTTACCGGGAGTCCGGCTAGGCCGGAGGCCACTGTCGTCGCGCACCGGGGGTCACACATCATGCGTCTTGCGAGGCTCGCCCGCGTCCTCGTCGCCACCGCCGCCCTCCTCGGCGTCGCGGGCGAGGCGCTTGCCAGCCAGTCCCACCGCTCCGAGGACCACTGCCGGCGCGGCAGCGGCGTCTACGCCGCCGACACCTCGCAGCCGGTGACGCCGACGTTCCTCAGGAAGATGCGCGAGGTGGGGGTGACCACCATCATCCGCTACTTCGACCACAAGAACGAGACCTTCAAGAACAAGACGCTCACCTTCGAGGAGCGCATGACGATCGCGGAGGCCGGCTTCCACCTGATCGTCGTGTTCCAGCACTGGGGGCAGCGCATCTCGACCTTCCGCGACCACACCCGCGGCAAGGCCGACGCGATGCGCGCCCTGACGCTCGCCCACGACGTCGGCCAGCCGGTCGGCAGCGCCATCTACTTCGCCGTGGACGGTCCATGGTCGTCGAAGGACGACCTTGCCGACATCACCCGCTACTTCACCGACGTCCGCCGCACCGTCGCCATGCGCGGCAACCTCTACCGGGTCGGGGTCTACGGCAGCGGCCTCGTCTGCAACATGATCCTCGACAAGGGCCTCGCCGATTATTGCTGGCTCGCCAACGCCAAGGCCTGGCCGGGCTACGACACCCACCTCGCCTCGGGCCGCTGGGTGATGCGCCAGCTCAACCCGGGCAAGTGCGGCGACCGCGAGGTCGACTTCAACTTCGTGCCCGAGGGCGCCGCCTATTTCGGCCAGTTCCGGTAGCGGGGTCCGTCACGCCGCCTTCGGCCGCCGCGGGCTCGCCCCGACGTCGGGCAGGAGGATGGTCACCAGCCCGATCGCGGGCAGGAACGAGCAGACCCTGTAGACGAACTCGATCGAGGTGTGGTCGGCGAGGATGCCGAGGAGCGCCGCGCCGATGCCGCTCATGCCGAAGGCGAAGCCGAAGAACAGGCCCGACACCATGCCAATCCGCGACGGCAGGAGCGCATGGCCCATCACCACGATCGCCGAGAAGGCGGACGAGATCACCACGCCGATGATCATCGTCAGCACCACCGTCCAGAAGAGGTTCGCATAGGGCAGCATGAGGGTGAACGGCAGGGCGCCGAGGATCGAGCCCCAGATCACCACCTTCCGCCCGAAGCGGTCGCCCACCGGGCCGCCGATGAAGGTGCCGGCGGCGGAGGCGGCGAGGAAGGCGAAGAGCAGCACCTGCGAGGTCTGCACGCTCACCCCGAAGCGGTCGATGACATAGAAGGTGTAGAAGGTGGTGAGGCTCGAGACGTAGAGGAACTTCGAGAAGATCAGGAGGCCGAGCACCGCGAGGGCCCCCGCCACCCGGCCGGGAGCGAGCTCGATGCCGCCGACCACCGCGCGGCGCGCCGGCGGCGGGGGCAGCGGCAGGCGGTTCCGGTACCAGATGCCGACGTTGAAGAGGAGGATCATGCCGAGGAGCGCGACCAGCGAGAACCAGCCGACGCTGCCCTGGCCGAACGGCACCACGACCAGCGCCGCGAGCAGCGGGCCGAGCGAGGCGCCGACATTGCCGCCCACTTGGAAGAACGACTGCGCGAACCCGTAGCGCCCGCCCGAGGCGAGCCGCGCCACGCGCGAGGATTCGGGATGGAACACCGCCGAGCCGAGCCCCACCATCGCCGCCCCGAGGACGAGGAGGGGATAGGTCGGCGCGTTGGCGAGGGCGATCAGGCCGACGAGCGTGATGCCCATGCCGATGGTCAGCGAGAAGGGCAGCGGCCGCTTGTCGGTATAGAGCCCGACCACCGGCTGGAGCAGCGAGGCGGTCGTGTTGAAGGCGAGCGTGATGAGCCCGATCTGGGTGAAGTCGAGGCTGAACGAATCCTTGAGCACCGGATAGATCGCCGGGATCAGGGACTGGATCATGTCGTTGAGGCAGTGGGCGAGGCTGATCGCGGCAAGCGTGGTGAGCGCGGTCGCCTGGACACCGGTCAGGTCGGCGGTACGGGTGGTCATCGGGGCAGGGCCTTGCGGGCGGAGGGGTTTCGCGCCCGGACTATCGATAATGCCCAGACTTTAAGCACGAAAGCGGTAGGGGGACCAGTAGCTCGAACACCCTGCCCAATAAAGATAAGGCGCGACCGAAGCCGCGCCCTGAATCAGAAGCCCCGGCGGCTTGCGATCGCCTCCGGGGCCTGCTGCCCACCCGTAGCGGGCAGTCTCAAAGCCCGATGCTCGCGCAGTGCGGGTACGCGCTTTAGATAGAGTCCTGCAGGTAACGCGTCAAGTCGCCGAGGCCGAGCCCATGCAACATGGCGCTCCTAATGCGCCTCAACTCGGCATCGGGCAGGCAGACGTTCAGATACCGGCGCTTGCCCTCATGGTCGCGACCGATCCTGATCAGGTTGAGCCGATGGAACCCGACAGTGGCGATCATATCGCATTTCGCCCAACACCTGGTGGACTGCCATGGCGACGGCAAGGGCCGTTCGAACTGAATCTCGCAGTGGTAGGCTTCAACTGGTTCTGGCTCGGTCGTGCTCAGCGGCACCACCGCACAAAGCCCATCCCTGCGACGCAGGCGCGGGCTGACCACGATCACCGGTCTCTGCTTCACCATTTCGGGGGCAACGAATCCAGGCTCGTAGGCGCACAGGAGGATCGCGCCGGGGCTCGGGTGAAATCTGAGGGTCAATGGTCGAATCGGTTCTGAAGCGGATTTCGTGAATCTGACCTCCCCTCTACGAAGATCGCAACCCAGCCGAGTACGCATGTCGTTTTGGCTTTTCGCCATCCGGAGGGATAGAACGCGTCGGGCATAGAGGGAGAATCGGACGATGACGGAGCGGGTTGCGGTGGTGGTGGCGGGCGGAAGCGGGATGGGCGCGGCGGCCGCCCGCCGGCTCGCGGCGGACGGGTGCAAGGTCGCGATCCTGTCTTCCTCGGGGAAGGGCGAAGCGCTCGCCGGGGCACTCGGCGGCCTCGGCGTCACCGGCTCCAACCTCGTGCCGGACGACCTCGCGCGCCTGGTCGACAAGACGATGGAGCGCTGGGGCCGGATCGACGTGCTGGTCAACAGCGCCGGCCACGGCCCCAAGGGCAAGCTCCTCGAGATCTCGGACGAGGACTGGCACAAGGGCATGGACGTCTACCTGATGAACGTCATCCGCCCGACGCGGCTCGTGGCCCCGATCATGGTCGCCCAGAAGGGCGGCGCCATCGTCAACGTCTCGACCGCGTGGGCCTTCGAGCCGAGCCCCCTGTTCCCGACCTCGGGCGTCTTCCGTGCGGGGCTCGCCGCCTTCGCCAAGGTCTTCGCCGACACCCACGCGGCCGACAACGTGCGGATGAACAACGTGCTGCCGGGATGGACCGACAGCCTGCCGCAGACCGACGCACGCCGGGATTCGGTGCCGATGAAGCGCTACGGCACGGTGGACGAGATCGCCGCCACCATCGCCTTCCTCGCCTCCGACGGCGCCGGCTACATCACCGGCCAGAACATCCGCGTCGACGGCGGCCTGATGCGCTCGGTCTAGCCGGTCGGACGCAGTTCGGGCTCGCGGCCGGTCTGGCCTTGCGAGCCCGCGTTCTTTCAATCCGTATCGGCCGGTCCCGACAGCGGCTACGGCACAACTACATGGTCGCGCCGATCTGCCACGGCACGAACTCGTTGTCGCCGTAGCCGAACTCCTCCGACTTCGACTTCTCGCCCGAGGCGACCGCAAGCACCTTGGCGAGGATCTGCCGGCCCTTCTCCTCGATGGTCACGCCATCGAGGATGTCGCCGCAGTTGATGTCCATGTCCTCTTCCTGGCGGAAGTAGGTGTCGTTGTTGGTGGCGAGCTTGATCGAGGGCGCCGGCTTGAAGCCGAAGGCCGATCCGCGGCCGGTGGTGAAGCAGATGACGTTGCAGCCCGAGGCCACCTGGCCGGTGACGCCCACCGGGTCGTAGCCCGGCGAATCCATGAACACGAAGCCGCGCGTCTTGATCGGCTCGGCATAGTGGTAGACGCCGCGGAGCGTCGTCGTGCCGCCCTTCGCCGCGGCGCCCAGCGACTTCTCGAGGATCGTCGTCAGCCCGCCGGCCTTGTTGCCCGGCGAGGGATTGTTGTTCATCTCGCCGCGGTTGCGGGCGGTGTAGTCCTCCCACCACTTGATGATGTCGACGAGCTTCTCGCCGATCTCCCTGGTCGCGGCGCGACGGGTGAGGAGGTGCTCGGCGCCGTAGATCTCCGGCGTCTCGCAGAGGACGGCGGTGCCGCCCTGCTCGACGAGCAGGTCCGCCGCCTTGCCGAGCGCCGGGTTGGCGGTGATGCCGGAATAGCCGTCCGAGCCGCCGCACTGGAGCGCCAGCATGATCTCCGAGGCCGGCACGGTCTCGCGACGCGCCTCGGCCACGCGGGGCAGCATGTCCTTGATCATCTCGACGCCGCGCTCGATGGTCTTGCGCGTCCCCCCGGTCGCCTGGATGGTCATGGTGTGGAAGTTCTCGCTCTCCTTGAGGCCGTAGTCCTCCATGAGACCGGGAATCTGCATCACCTCGCAGCCGAGGCCGACGAGCAGCGCGCCGCCGATATTGGGGTGCGTGGCGTAGCCCCATTCGGTGCGCTGCATGATCTCGAAGCCCTCGGAGCCCTTGCCGGCCATGCCGCAGCCGTGGCCGTGGACGAAGGGCACCACGCCGTCGATCGTCGGATAGTCGTCGAGGATGCCGGAGCGGTTGAAGGCATCGGCGATGAAGCGCGCCACCGACGCCGAGCAGTTCACGCTCGTCAGGATGCCGATGTAGTTGCGGGTGCCCACCTTGCCGTTCTCGCGCCGGAAGCCCTGGAAGGTCATCCGCTGCTCGAGCGGCAGCACGGCCTCGGGCGCGGCGGCCTCGGCGAAGCGGTAGTCGCGCTCGAAGTCGTGGACGCCGCAATTGTGCTCGTGGATGTGCTCGCCCGGGCGGATCGGCGCCTTGGCGAAACCGATGATCTGGCCGAACTTGAGGACCGGCGCCCCCTCCGCGATGTCGACCGTCGCCATCTTGTGCCCCTTCGGCACCCGCGAGATCGCCGTCACCCCTTCCGCGACCGCCCCGGGCAGGATCGGATCGATCGACACGAGGAGGTTGTCGTCGGGATGAAGGCGCAACACGCGGGGGTTCCTGGCGCGGTCGGACATGCCCGGCATGGGAAGGACGGACGAGTCGGTCGTGGTCATGATGAAACTGGAGCTCCGAGGAGGGACTTTTTCTGAAACATTCTAGTATATGAGTACGCGCTCAGGGAAACGCAAAAGCGCGCAATGCGTCCATTCGCGGGGAAAAACAGCCGCGCGGGGCCCGCCGGCGACGCCGAGCCGGGGGGTAGGGCCGCCGATCACACCTTCCAGTGGCAATGCCGGCCCTGGGAGACCGCGGCAGGACGCCCGGCGATGGGCATGGTCCCGACCCCGCGCAACGCGAAGCGAGGCCCGGCGCCGCGGCAACCGCCGCGAAGGGCCGGTCCCGCTCAGCCGGCGGCGCGCGCGATCTCGGCGCGGGTCGGAAAGCTCGGCTGCGCGCCCAGCCTGGTGCAGGCGAGCGATCCCGCGATCGCCGCCAGCGCCATGGCGTCGCGAAGGCCCTTGCCCTCGTCGAGGCACGCCGCCAGGACGCCGGCGAAGGTATCGCCCGCGCCGGTCGTGTCGACGGGGGTCACCGCGAGGGCCGGGACCCGGATCACGCCCTCGCCGCCGGCAGCGATCGCCCCGTTCGGGCCGAGCGTTGCGATCACGGTCCGGCCGAGCGTCGCCGCAAGCGCCGCCGCCGTCGCCTCCGGTGCCCCATCGCCAAGGCCGAAATGCCGGGCGAAGTCGGCCGCCTCGTGCTCGTTGACGATGACGATGTCGATGTCCGCGAGCTGCGCCGGCGCGAACGGGGCGAAGGGCGCGACCGACAGCACGACGCGGGCGCCCCCGGCGCGCGCCCGGCGCGCCGCGGCGAAGACCTGGTCCTGCGGAACCTCGAGCTGAAGGAGCAGCGTATCGGCCCGGGTCAGCCCGCCGGCCGCGATCTGCTCCGCCCGCACCGAGGCGTTGGCCCCGGGCGAGACGACGATGGTGTTCTCGCCCTTGTCGTCGACCGTGATGATGGCGACTCCGGTCGTGCCGTGGCGGCGGGCGACGGATTCGAGATCGACGCCCCCGGGACCGAGCTCGGCCAGCGCCACCTTGCCGATGTCGTCGTCGCCGATCGCACCGACCATGCGGACCGGTGCCCCGGCACGCGCCGCGGCGAGGGCCTGGTTCGCGCCCTTGCCGCCGGGGATGAGGACATAATCCGAACCGAGCACGGTCTCGCCCGGCAGGGGCGATTTCCGCACCCGGCAGACGAGATCGACGTTGATGGAGCCGAAGACGGTGATCATGGCGGCGTTCCCCCTGGTGTTCCTCCGCCATGCCATAGCGGGAACCCGGTGGCGCCGACAATCGGGGCACACAACCTCTCGCACTTGCGAAAAGGCGGTTTTCGCGTTCACGCAAGAGCGGTAAGACTAAGAATTCGCCGGCAAACTGGCATGGAACGGGGGCAGCGCGCGTGGCAATCAGCAAGGTTCTCGTCGCGAACCGCTCGGAGATCGCGATCCGCGTCTTCCGCGCGGCCAATGAGCTCGGGCTGAAGACCGTCGCGGTCTTCTCCGAGGAGGACAAGCTCGCGCTCCACCGCTTCAAGGCGGACGAGGCCTACCAGATCGGCAAGGGACTCGGCCCGATCGAAGCCTATCTTTCCATCCCGGAAATGCTCCGCGTCGCCCGCGAGGCGGAGGCCGACGCCGTCCATCCCGGCTACGGTTTCCTTTCGGAAAGCCCGGAATTCGCCGAGGCCTGCGCGGCAGCCGGCATAACCTTCATCGGCCCCTCGGCCGAGACCATGCGGCGCCTCGGCGACAAGGTCGCCGCCCGCAACCTCGCCGTCTCGGTCGGCGTGCCGGTCATGCCGGCCTCCGAGCCCCTGCCCGCCGACAAGGACGCGGTGAAGCGGATCGCCGGGGAGATCGGCTATCCGCTGATGCTCAAGGCCTCGTGGGGCGGCGGCGGGCGCGGCATGCGCGTCATCCGCGACGAGGCGGGCCTTCTCCACGACATCGACGCCGCGCGCCGGGAAGCCAAGGCCGCCTTCGGGCGCGACGAGGTCTATCTCGAGAAGCTGGTCGAACGCGCCCGCCATGTCGAGGTGCAGATCCTCGCCGACCGGCACGGCACCATCGTCCATCTCTACGAGCGCGACTGCACGGTGCAGCGCCGGCACCAGAAGGTCGTCGAGCGCGCGCCCGCCCCCTATCTCGACATGGAGCAGCGGAAAGAGCTCGCCTCCCATGCCGTGGCGATCGCCGAGGCCGCGGGCTATGCCGGCGCCGGCACCGTCGAGTTCCTGATGGATGCCGATACCGGCAAGTTCTACTTCATCGAGGTCAATCCCCGGGTCCAGGTCGAGCACACGGTCACCGAGGAGGTGACGGGCATCGACATCGTCAAGGCGCAGATCCGCATCGCCGGCGGGGCCGCGATCGGCGACGTCGCTGCCTCGGGCGTGCCGGCGCAGGAGGATATCCGCCTCAACGGCAATGCCCTCCAGTGCCGCATCACCACCGAGGACCCGGAACAGAACTTCATTCCGGACTATGGCCGGATCACCGCCTATCGCGGCGCGACCGGCTTCGGCATCCGCCTCGACGGCGGCACCGCCTATTCGGGCGCGGTCATCACCCGCTATTACGATCCGCTGCTCGAGAAGGTCACCGCCTGGGCGCCGAGCGCCGAGGAAGGCATCGCCCGCATGAACCGCGCGCTCCGCGAGTTCCGCATCCGCGGCGTCGCCACCAACCTCGCCTTCCTCGAGAACGTCATCAATCATCCGAAGTTCAGGGACTCGAGCTACACCACCCGCTTCATCGACGAGACGCCCGAGCTGTTCGAGGCGGTGAAGCGCCGCGACCGCGCGACGAAGCTCCTGACCTATATCGCCGACGTGACGGTGAACGGCCATCCCGACACCCGCGACCGGCCGAAGCCGCCGCCGGGCGGCCTCGTGGTGCCCGCACCGCAGTTCGACGTGCCAACGGCGTTCGGCACCAAGCAGCGGCTCGACGCCGAGGGCCCCGAGGCCTTCGCGCGCTGGATGCGGAACGAGCAGCGGGTTCTCGTCACCGACACGACGCTCCGCGACGCCCACCAGTCGCTGCTCGCGACCCGGATGCGGAGCTTCGACCTCGTCGCCGCCGCCGACGCCTATTCGCGCGCCCTGCCGGGTCTCCTCTCGCTCGAGTGCTGGGGCGGGGCGACCTTCGACGTCTCCATGCGATTCCTGACCGAGGACCCGTGGGAGCGGCTCGCCGACATCCGCGAGAAGACGCCCAACCTTCTCCTCCAGATGCTGCTGCGCGGCTCTAACGCCGTCGGATACGCCAACTATCCCGACAACGCCGTCCGCTTCTTCGTCGAGCAGGCGGCCAAGGGCGGCATCGACCTCTTCCGGGTGTTCGACTGCCTCAACTGGGTCGAGAACATGCGCGTCTCGATGGACGCGGTGCGCGAGGCCGGCAAGCTCTGCGAGGCCGCCTTCTGCTACACCGGCGACATCCTCGACCCCGACCGGGCCAAGTACAGCCTCAAGTACTATGTCGGCCTCACCAAGGAGCTCGAGGCCGCCGGCGCCCACGTCATCGGCATCAAGGATATGGCGGGCCTCCTCAAGCCGGCCGCGGCGAAGAAGCTCGTCGCGACGCTCCGCCAGGAAACCGGCCTGCCGATCCACTTCCATACCCATGACACGTCCGGCGTCTCGGCCGCCTCGATCATGGCGGCGGTGGAAGCCGGCGTCGACGCGATCGATGCGGCCATCGATTCCATGTCCGGCCTCACGTCGCAGCCCTGCCTCGGCTCGCTGGTCGAGGCGCTCGACGACACCGACCGCGCGACGGGGCTCGACGTCGACGCGATCCGTAAGATCTCGTTCTATTTCGAGGCGGTCCGCGCCGACTATCGCGCCTTCGAATCCGACCTGCGGTTCGGCGCGTCCGAGGTCTATCTCCACGAGATGCCCGGCGGGCAGTTCACCAACCTCAAGGAGCAGGCGCGCTCCCTCGGCCTCGAGGCGCGCTGGCACGAGGTCGCCCGCACCTATGCCGAGGTCAACATGCTGTTCGGCGACATCGTCAAGGTGACGCCGTCGTCCAAGGTCGTCGGCGACCTCGCGCTGATGATGGTCGCCGGCGACATCACGGCCGAAGATGTGGTCGACCCGCGCAAGGAGATCGCCTTCCCCGAATCCGTCGTCCAGATGATGCGCGGCGATCTCGGCCAGCCCCCGGGCGGCTGGCCCGAGGCGCTCCAGAAGAAGATCCTCAAGGGCGCGGCGCCGATCGATGTCCGCCCCGGCTCGCTGATCCCCCCGGCCGATCTCGACGCCGAGCGGAAAAAGGCCGAGGAGGCGACGGGCGTCGCCCCCGACGACAGGGGCCTCGCCTCGTGGCTCATGTATCCGAAGGTCTATGCAGAGTTCGTCAAGGCGGCCGACCATTACGGCCCCGTCTCGGTGCTGCCGACGCCGGTCTATTTCTACGGCCTGCCGGTGGGCGAGGAGATCCTCGTCGAGATCGAGCAGGGCAAGACGCTGGTCGTCCGCAACCAGGCGGTCAGCGAGACCGACGACGAAGGCATGGTCCGCGTCTTCTTCGAGCTCAACGGCCAGCCGCGCGTCGCCAAGGTGCCGAACCGCACGGCCGGCTCGGCCATTGTGCAGCGGAAGGCCGAGGAGGGCAATCCGAACCACGTCGCGGCGCCGATGCCCGGCGTCGTCTCGACGCTGGCCGTCCATGCCGGGCAGGACGTGTCGGCCGGCGACGTGCTCCTCTCCATCGAGGCGATGAAGATGGAGACCGCGCTCCACGCCGAGCGCGACGGCAAGATCGCCGAGGTGCTGGTCCATGCCGGCAGCCAGATCGACGCCAAGGACCTCCTCGTGGTGTTCGAAGGATAGGCTCCCGGTTTTCGCCCGGCGCCCCGTCCCGGCCTTCGGCCGGATCCTCCCCGCAGGCGGGAAGGAGCGACCATCGCGGTCGCGATGGCGGGAGGCGCCGGACCACGCGAGGCGATGGTGGCTCCCGCTCCCCGGATGGAACCGATTTTACGGCTTTGTCGCGGGCTTCGGCGGTTTCCCCTCCCGGACCGCGGTGCTATCGTCCGCGCCACTCCCGCCCAGAGGAAACAGGCCGCACCGCCGGCACGAGGAAACGCTGATGAACGCCCCGTCGAAACCGCCGAAAGCCACCAAGGCCGGCCCGTCCTTCACCGACCAGGAAGCGCTGGCGTTCCACTCGCAGGGGCGGCCGGGCAAGCTCGAGATCAACCCGACCAAGCCGATGGCGACGCAGCGGGACCTCTCGCTCGCCTATTCGCCCGGCGTCGCGGTGCCGGTGCGCGCCATCGCCGAGGACCCGGCGCTCGCCTTCGACTATACGAGCCGCGGAAACCTCGTCGCCGTCATCTCCAACGGCACCGCGATCCTCGGCCTTGGCAATCTCGGCGCCCTCGCCTCCAAGCCCGTCATGGAAGGCAAGGCGGTGCTGTTCAAGCGCTTCGCCGACGTCGACTCGATCGACCTCGAGGTCGACACCGAGAACGTCGACGAGTTCATCAACGCCGTGCGCTACCTCGGCCCGTCCTTCGGCGGCATCAATCTCGAGGACATCAAGGCGCCGGACTGCTTCATCATCGAATCCCGGCTGCGGGAGCTCATGGACATCCCCGTGTTCCATGACGACCAGCACGGCACGGCGATCATCGCCACCGCCGGGCTGATCAACGCGCTCCATCTCACCGGCCGCGACATCAAGACGACGAAGCTGGTCTGCAACGGCGCGGGGTCGGCGGGCATCGCCTGCGTCGAGCTGGTCAAGGCGCTCGGCATGCCCGGCGAGAACGTCATCCTCTGCGACACCAAGGGCGTGATCTACAAGGGCCGCACCGAGGGCATGAACCAGTGGAAGTCGGCCCATGCCGTCGAGACTTCGGCGCGCACCCTCGCCGAGGCGATGGACGGGGCCGACGTGGTCTACGGCCTCTCGGCCAAGGGCGCGCTGACGCAGGACATGATCCGCTCGATGGCGCCCCAGCCGATCATCTTCGCGATGGCCAACCCCGATCCGGAAGTGACGCCGGAGGAAGTCGCCGAAATCCGCGACGACGCCATCGTCGCCACCGGGCGTTCCGACTACCCCAACCAGGTCAACAACGTCCTCGGCTTCCCCTACATCTTCCGTGGCGCGCTCGACGTGCGGGCGACCACCATCAACGACGAGATGAAGGTCGCCGCCGCGCAGGCCCTAGCCGAGCTCGCCCGCGAGGACGTGCCGGACGAGGTCGCCGCCGCCTATCAGGGGATGCGGCCGCGCTTCGGGCCGAACTACATCATCCCCGTGCCGTTCGACCCGCGCCTCATCAGCGAGATCCCGGCGGCGGTCGCGAGGGCAGCGATGGAATCCGGCGTCGCCGGGAAGCCGATCCTCGACATGCCCGCCTACAAGGTGCAGCTCTCGGCCCGCCGCGACCCGATCGTCGGCACGCTGCAGCGCATCTTCCAACGCGTCCGACGGGCGCCGAAGCGCGTCGTCTTCGCCGAGGGCGAGGAGGAGCAGACGATCCGCGCCGCGGCGAGCTTCGTCCACAACAAGCTCGGCACCGCGATCCTCATCGGCCGCGAGGAGACGGTGCGCGCCGCCGCCGACCGCGCCGGCATCGACATCCGCGAGAACATCGAGATCCACAACGCCCGGCTCTCGCAGCGCAACACCGACTATGCCGACTACCTCTATGCCCGGCTGCAGCGGCGCGGCTACCTCTTCCGCGACTGCCAGCGGCTCGCCAACACCGACCGCAACTCCTTCGGCGCCTGCATGGTGGCGCTCGGCGATGCCGACGCGATGGTGACCGGCGTCACCCGCAACTACGGCAGCGTCCTCGACGACATCCTGAGGGCCATCGACCCCAAGCCCGGCCACCGCGTGATCGGCGTCTCGATCGTGCTCGCCCGCGGGCGGACCGTGCTCGTCGCCGACACCGCGGTGCACGAGATGCCGACCGCGGAGGAGCTCGCCGACATCGCCGAGGAGACCGCCGGCGTCGCCAAGCGGATGGGCTACGAGCCGCGCGTCGCCTTCCTCGCCTACTCGACCTTCGGCCAGCCCGAAGGCGAGCGGGCGCAGAAGGTCCGCGACGCCGTCCAGATTCTCGACGGGCGGCGGGTCGACTTCGAGTACGACGGCGAGATGTCCGCCGACGTCGCGCTCAATGCCTCGGCGATGACGCCCTACCCGTTCTGCCGCCTCTCGGGCCCGGCCAACGTGCTCGTCATGCCCGCCTGGCACTCGGCCTCGATCTCGACCAAGCTCCTCCAGGAGCTCGGCGGCTCGACGGTGATCGGGCCGCTGCTCGTCGGCCTCGACAAGCCGGTGCAGATCGTCTCGCTGGGGGCCAAGGACTCCGACATCGTCAACATGGCGGCGCTGGCGGCGTTCAACCTCGGGGGATAAGCCGCCGCCGTTCGTCGATTCCGGTGGGCTCCGTTCGTCGCCACGATGACGCGGGCGAATGGGCGCCCGCCGGGAAACGGAGCGCACGATGAAGCTCGCACCCTATCTCCTGTTCAACGGCACCTGTGCCGAGGCCTTCCGCTTCTACGAGGCGGCACTCGGCGGCAAGGGCCTCCAGCTCATGCCGCACCGGGGCACGCCGTCGAGCGGCTACGTGCCGGACGACTGGCAGGACAAGATCATGCACGCCTATCTCGAGGTGGGCGACTCGGCGATCATGGCCTCGGACGTGCCGCCCGAGCACCAGAAGCCGCTCGGCGGCTTCTCGGTCTCCTATCACGCCGCCGACGAGGCCGAGGCCGAGCGGGTGTTCAAGGCGCTGTCGGAAGGCGGCACCGTGACGATGCCGCTCGAGAAGACGTTCTGGGCGAGGAGCTTCGGCATGCTGGTCGACCGCTTCGGCGTGCCGTGGATGGTCAACTGCGCGGAGCCGGCGGCCTGACCCTCTTGGCAGCACCGCACGGACCCGTATAGGAGTGGCGGCTCCGACAGCGGGAGGAGCCGCCATGGCCTACATGATGCTGATCATCGAGGACCCCGGTGAACGGCTGCGGCCGCCGATCGAGGAGCGGCGCGAGCGCTATCGGACCATGGTGGCCTTCGCCGACGACCTCGCAACCAAGGGAAAACTGAAGATCGCGCAGGCGCTGGCGCTTCCCGACCAGGGAGGCGTCCGCATCCGCAATCGCGGCCAGGGCCCGGCGATGATCGACGGCCCCTTCGCCGAGGCGAAGGAGATCGTCGGAGGGTTCTTCTATCTCGACTGCGACACCCGCGAGGAAGCGCTGGCGATCGCGGCCGGATGCCCGGCGGTGGACTGGGCCAGCGTCGAGGTGCGCAAGGTCGCCAACTGCTTCGAGGAGCAGGACGAGAATTAGGGCTTCGTCACCCGGCGGAGCGTCAGGTTGATCCGCCCGCCCCCGGGCAGCCAGTCGCGAAGCAGCGGCGACGTGCCGGGATAGATCCGGTCGACGCCGTGATAGGCCAGCCGCGACGCCCCGCCGAGCACCACGAGGTCGCCCGAGGCGAGGCGGAAGGCGCGGGTCGGGCCGCCGCGCACCGTTCCGCCCAGCCGGAACCGGCAGTCGTCGCCGAGCGACAGCGAGACCACCGGCGCGTCGGCCGCCGCCTCGTCGGCATCCTGGTGGAGGCCCATCCTTGCGTCAGCCTCATAATAATTGACGAGGCACGCCTCGGGCGGATGCGGATAGCCCGACACCGCCTCCCACACGTCGAGGATGACGGCCGGTATCGCCGGCCACGGGGTGCCGGTGACCGGGTGCGTCGCCTGGTAGCGGTAGCCGGTGCGGTCGGACACCCAGCCGAGCGGCCCGCAGTTGGTCATCCGGACCGAGAACGGCCTGCCGGTCCGGGGCATGACGGGCGAGAAGAAGGGCGCTGCGGCGACCACGGCGCGGACCGCCGCGAGCGCCGCCCGCTGCGTGCCCTCGGGCCACAGGGGACGATGGACGAAGCCCGGCGGCAGGTCGTCGAACAGGTCGGCCATGGCGGTTCCCGACGAAAAGGGCCCGCGGCGCGAACGCCGCGGGCCCCGGATGGTTCTCCGGAAGGAAGGACGGCTACTCGTCGTCCTTCTCGTCCGAATCCTGGCGGGCGCGGAGCGCGGCGCCGAGGATGTCGCCGAGCGAAGCGCCGGAGTCGGACGAGCCGTACTGCGCCACGGCCTCCTTCTCCTCGGCGATCTCGAGCGCCTTGATCGAGACGGCCACCTTGTGCGCCTTCTTGTCGAAGGCGGTGATGCGCGCGTCGACCTTCTCGCCGGCGGCGAAACGCTCCGGACGCTGCTCGGACCGGTCGCGCGACAGGTCGGAGCGGCGGATGAAGGCGGTGAGGTCGGTGTCCGCGATGCGAACGTCGATGCCGCCTTCCTTCACGTCGATGACCTCGCAGGTCACCACCGCGCCCTTGCGGATGTCGCCCGAGGCGGCGGTGGCGAAGGGGTCGCCGCCGACCTGCTTGATGCCGAGCGAGATGCGCTCTTTCTCGACGTCGACGTCGAGGACCTGGGCGCGGACGACGTCGCCGCGGTTGTAGTCCTCGATCGCCTGCTCGCCCGGACGGTTCCAGTCGAGGTCGGAGAGGTGGACCATGCCGTCGACGTCGCCGTCGAGGCCGATGAACAGGCCGAACTCGGTCTTGTTCTTGACCTCGCCCTCGACCTCGGTGCCGACCGGATGGGTCGCCGCGAAGGACTCCCACGGATTGGCGAGGGTCTGCTTGAGGCCCAGCGAGATGCGCCGCTTCACCGGGTCGACCTCGAGGATCATCACTTCCACTTCCTGCGAGGTGGAGACGATCTTGCCGGGGTGGACGTTCTTCTTGGTCCACGACATCTCGGAGACGTGGATCAGGCCCTCGATCCCCGGCTCCAGCTCGACGAACGCGCCGTAGTCGGTGATGTTGGTGACGCGGCCCTTGAACTTGACGCCGACCGGATACTTGGCCTCGATGCCCTCCCACGGGTCCGCCTCGAGCTGCTTCATGCCGAGGGAGATGCGGTGGGTCTCGTGGTTGACGCGGATGATCTGCACCCGGACCGTCTGGCCGATCGACAGCACCTCGGTCGGGTGGTTGATGCGGCGCCAGGCGATGTCGGTGACGTGCAGGAGGCCGTCGATGCCGCCGAGGTCGACGAACGCACCGTAGTCGGTGATGTTCTTGACGACGCCCTCGATGATCTGGCCTTCCTCGAGGCTCTGGACGAGCTCCGAGCGCTGCTCGGCCCGGGTCTCCTCGAGCACGGTCCGGCGCGACACGACGATGTTGCCGCGGCGCTTGTCCATCTTGAGGATCTGGAACGGCTGCGGCGTGTGCATCAGCGGGGTCACGTCGCGCACCGGGCGGATGTCGACCTGGCTCCGCGGCAGGAAGGCCACGGCGCCGTCGAGATCGACGGTGAAGCCGCCCTTGACCTGGTTGAAGATCTGGCCGGTGACCTTCTCGCCCTTGTTGAAGGACTCCTCGAGACGGACCCAGCTCTCCTCGCGCCGCGCCTTCTCGCGCGACAGCACGGCCTCGCCGAGCGCGTTCTCGATGCGCTCGAGATAGACCTCGACCTCGTCCCCGACGTGGATTTCCTGGTCACGGCCCGGGCCGGTGAATTCCTTGAGCGCGACGCGGCCCTCGGTCTTGAGCCCGACGTCGATGACGGCGAGGTCCTTCTCGATGGCGACGACGGTGCCCTTGACGACCGAACCTTCCATCAGCGAGTCGGTGGCGAACGACTCGGCGAGAAGGGCGGCGAAATCTTCTTTCTGCGACTGAGCGAGAGACAAATGGTGCTCCTTGACGACAGCCCGCGCCGGCCGCCGGTTGGTGTTCGGATAGCCGGATGCCTGCCATTCTGGTCGGCCGCTTTCCGGCGGTCCGGGCGCGTCAGGGGCGGGTATCGGCAGCAATTCCACGGGGGCGGCGCGATGAGGACGCACGGAGGCGCCAGCACGAACGGGCCCGCGCAGACCCGCGGTATATAGCCATTTCGGCGGTCACGGGCAAGCGCAACCGCCGGGAAACGTTCGCCGCCGGCCGGCGGCGCCCGGGTCAGGGCTCGCCGGCGGTCTCGAAATCGCCCGCCTGGGACGGCGCCACGGGCGTGAACAGGCAGCGGTCCGGCTTCACGTCGAGAAGGGGCGTGCCGTCGAGGCAGTCGAGCCCCCGCACCACCAGCACCGGTCCCTCGCGGCGCAGCAGGCGGACGATCGACGTCCCGATCGGGTTCGGCCGCACCGGGGAGCGGAGCGCGAAGGTGCCGCGCGTCGCCCCGTCGTTGCGCGGGCTCTGGCGGACGAGATCCCGCCGCGATTCGTGCAGCCAGTAGAGGACCTCGATCTTCTCGAAGGCCTCGATGCCATCGAGGGCCGGCACCCATGGCGCGTCGAGCTCGATCCGGCAATCGGGCCCGTCGAGCCGGCCCTGCCGCGGCGTCTCGAGCCGGGACGTCCACGGCGTGCGGATCGTCCCGATGAAGACGAGGCGGGCATCGTCGGGCTCGAAGGCCGGCGCCGCCACCTCGTTCTCCCGGATCTCGTTCAGCCTGACCATCCGTCCCGCCCGCCTCGATGTGTCGCGACGACCATATCGCCCGGACGGGCGGGCCGGCAATCGCCGCGAAGAATCCTGCCCTCCGGTTAATTACGGGGATAAACTTCGCGGGATTTGGGGCCTATGGTGCCGGCATGCTGTCCTGAGGGGGCTCGGGCAAGGGAATACGGCGGCATGACGGGACGGGGTGAATCACCCGCGGGGGATCGACGGGTGAAGCTGATCGGAAAGCTGGTCGAGCGCTACCAGTCGATTCCCGATCCGGACAAGTGGCTTCAGGACATGACCCTCCAGGCCCTGCGTGCCCTCGACAAGTCCGACCTGAGCCCCGCCGACCGAAGCCCGGCCCGGCGCGAGATCCACGCCATACACCGCGAGGTGGCGACCAGGGCGCGGGCGGCGCGGCTCGCCCCGCGCATTGCGGAGCTCACGGGCGGAGACAACGACCTGCCCCCGGCGGCCGCCTGACGCCCGGCCGGCCGCCGTCACTCCCATGAACCGCGCCGCACCTCCGCCGCGCCGCCGGGGCCGGGGCCGATGAGCGGGCCGGCGCTTTTCCTGTTGGCCGGCGCCGCCCTCGCCGCCTCGCTGGCGGGCAGCGGCCTCGTGCGGAGGGCGCTGACGCGATGGCGCGTCGTCGACGTTCCGAACGCCCGCTCGTCGCACCGCGCGGCCGTCCCGCGCGGCGGCGGCATCGCCTTCGTCGCCGTGATCCTTCTCGGCTGGACCGGCCTCGCCCTCGCCGGGGTGCCGGGCCTGCCGTGGCCGGTGCTCGCCGGGGCGGCGGCGGTCGCGGCGATCTCGATGGCCGACGACGTCCGCGGCACGCCGTGGGCGCTGCGGCTCGCGGTGCAGGCGATCGCGGTGGCCGCCGGCGTGGCCGCGCTGCCGGCCGACTCCGCCGTGCTTCCCGACGCCGTGCCGCCGCTCCTCGAGCGCCTCGCCATCGGCCTCGCCTGGCTGTGGTTCATCAATCTCTTCAACTTCATGGACGGGATCGACGGCATCGCCGCGGCCGAGGCGGCGGTCGTCGGCCTCGGCCTCGTTGCGATCGCGGCGGTGGCGGGGGACACCGGCTGGCCCGTGGCGCCGGCCCTCGTCGTGGCCGCCGCGGCGGCGGGGTTCCTGCCCTACAACGTGCCGGCGGCGCGCATGTTCATGGGCGACGTCGGCAGCGCCACGCTCGGCTTCGTGCTCGGCTGGCTGCTGATCCTCGTCGCCGCGGAGGGGGCGCTCGCCACCGCCCTCCTCCTGCCGCTCTACTTCATCCTCGACGCGACCACGACGCTCGCGCTCCGGATCGCGCGGGGCGAGCGCCTCCAGGACGCGCACCGCCTCCATGCCTACCAGGCCGCGGTCGACCGCGGCCTGCCCCATGCGCTGGTGTCGGGCGCCACCGGCGTGCTCGGCGTCGGGCTCGCGGTGCTCGGCTATGTCGCGCTCGACCGGCCCGCCCTTGCGCTCGGCCTCGGGCTCGCCGTCACCGGCGCCTTCATCCTATGGCTGAGGGGCAGCTTCGCGGCGCGCCGCGCGGGCTAGAATCCGACCTGGTCGCCGCCCTTGAGGCCGAGGATGTCGCGCGCCTCGGCCGGCGTCGCCGGGGCGAGGCCGAGGCCCTCGATGATCTGGCGGGCCCTTGCCACCTGCTCGGCATTGGTCTTCGCCAGCTGGCCCTTGCCGAGCCACAGCGAATCCTCGAGCCCGACGCGGACGTTCCCGCCCATCGCCACCGCCGCCGCCGCGATCGGCATCTGGTTGCGGCCGGCGCCGAGCACGGACCAGCGGTACTGGTCGCCGAACAGCCGGTCGGCGGTCCGCTTCATGTGCATCACGTCCTCCGGGTGCGGGCCGATGCCCCCGAGGATGCCGAACACCGACTGGACGAAGAACGGCGGCTTGACCAGCCCGCGGTCGGCGAAGTGGCTGAGCGTGTAGAGATGGCCGATGTCGTAGCACTCGATCTCGAAGCGGGTGCCGTTCTCGGCGCAGGTCGAGAGGATGTACTCGATGTCGGCGAAGGTGTTCCTGAAGATGCGGTCGCGCGAACCCTCGAGATAGGGCCGCTCCCAGTCGAACCGGAAGTCCCGGTAGCGCTCGAGCATCGGGTAGAGGCCGAAGTTCATCGACCCCATGTTGAGCGAGGCGACCTCGGGCTTGAAGGTCGCGGCCGGGCGGACCCGCTCCTCGATCGCCATGGTCGGCGCGCCGCCGGTGGTGATGTTGATGACGCAGTCCGAGCGCTGCTTGATCACCTGGAGGAAAGGACGGAAGGCCTCGG
>Ga0182738_1000598_pt1 | contig 48704 bp, 29 predicted proteins | sample eDN5th30CBELigMG_FD_128876 | JGI IMG/M metagenome (GOLD analysis project Ga0182738, IMG submission 128876) | Enriched Miracle-Growth compost microbial communities from Emeryville, California, USA - eDNA 5th pass 30_C BE-Lig MG (version 2)... ... | reverse complement strand
TGCGTTCTGAACTTCGTCAGCCTGCATCGACGAATTCCAGGAATTCGCCTGCTTCGGCTTCCTTGTCAGAACACAAATCGCTCGATCTCGCCTGACAAAGCACCTTTCCGGAGAGACTCTTACATAAAGTGATCTTGTCAGGAACCGTCTCGAAATAAAATCTTTGTGACACGATTCCGGGAAATGGTAGCGGATAGGACACTTTCCTGCCTGCCAGAGCGCATTCACTCCGCGCCGGCAGCGTTCCGCCGCGCAGCAAGTGGCCTTTCATCAGTCGAAACTCATACTGAGCCCAAGCCAGAGCAACTTGCTCTTTTTTGAAAATTTTGTTTATTCTTTTCAATTCTTTCTCAAGATTTTCCAGCGCTCAGCGAACTCCTTTTCAGAACTGGCTGGCTTTCCATATTGGAGAGGACAGCCGAATTTCAGCAAACATCTGAGGCAAGGAGTGATCATCATGATTCGCAAGCTCGTTTTGGGAGCCGCCGCGATCACAGTGATTGGGGGGCTGGTCGCTGGGAAAGATGTCTTCAGCTATGCACGCACGGGGATTTGCTCTGCCCGAGATCGCCTGCGGAGCGAAGTCCCCATCGATTTCGAAATTGAACGTGCCCGGCACGAAGTGCACAGATTGCTTCCGGAAGTCCGGAAGTCAATGCACCTGATCGCAGAAGAGCAGGTGGAAGTGGCCCGGCTGAGAGCCTCGATTGAAAAACGCGAAAAAACGCTGCAAGCACAGCAGGCAGCAATTCTTTCACTCAGCGATGATCTGAAAAATGAGGATGTCCGGTTCGTCTATGCCGGGCACAAATATACCCGTAACGAAGTGCAGAAGAATCTGGCGGAACGGTTCAATCGTTTTAAGATTGCTGAAGACACGGTAAAACGGGAACAGCAGGTCCTGGCAGCCAAGGAGAAAGCGCTCGCTGCCAACCGCGAAACACTTGAAGGGATGCTCTCGCAGAAAAAAAATCTCGAAGTGGAGTTGGAACGCCTTGAAGCCCGCTTGCGAACAATCGATGCCCGCAAACAGGTCAACGGGCTGGCGGTGGACGATTCGCAACTCACGCGGGTGAAAACCTTAATCGCGACCATTGAAAAGCGATTGGATGTCGAAGACGCTGTCCTGGCCGCGGAAGGAGATCTTCAAGGTTTGATCCCCGTCGAACAACATCAGGCCGAAGAGACCAGCAATATCACCGACGCAATCGACTCCTATTTCCAAGAGCATGGCGACCACAAAATCGCGAACGCTGATGCGGAATAGGACAAATTGCTCCCACTCATCCCGCAATGAGATGTTTCGCGAGAGTCGCGTGTGGGATGGCAGTCGTTTCAAATTTACAGCGTGGTGCAGTGACGGCGAGAGGTCAGAGATCGGGGCCCGCAGCCTGTTGAATAAGGCACAAACAGAAATGTCTGTGCCACCAGGGACTGCTGAATCCCTGAAAAAAGTGGGCCGGACATTTCTGTCTGGTCGAGATTTCATGTTTTTTCAACGAGCTGTTGGAGGTTCGAAATCGACGCTTTACAGGTTTTCGCCTAACTCCTAACTCCCACCAGAACAGACTTGGAACGACTGAATGACCATGTCCCCGGCAGGTTCCCCGATCGGTCTGGAGTCGAATTCCGGTTGTCGGCTATGGATTGATGGAGTGGGCTGCTGGCTGTTGTGGTGGGGAGACCAGCTGACGATCGGAAACGGTCGCCCCGCGATGGGCACATTGTCAAAAATGGGTACATTGTCGCAAACGGGCCGGTTGCGAATCATGGCCGATCTGCAAACACAGCATGCGACATGGCAACGACTGAATCGGGAAAACTGGCTGCAGATTCATGCTGCAACTCGTATCAATGGACGGGAAGTTTCCGGCAAAGTCCTTTTGCGAAATGGAGACGAAATTCAGCTGGGGGAATCGGTTAAAGTTGTCATACAGACCCCCAGCCCATTAAGCCCATCGAGTATCATGACAATAACCAGCGGCCAGCGAATGTGTGATTTCCTGGACGGTGTCGTCCTGTTCAGTCAGACTTGTTTACTGGGGTCGGAACAACAATGTCACATCCAGTGTCGAAACTGGAAACATCGTATCGTGTTTTTCAATGATGACGGACACCTTGCCTGGCGAACCAATCAACCGGGTGCGGTTCCCGGACGGGTGCACGCTGGAGAGATTATTGAAACGTCGGAATGCCAGTTGCGAATTGAATCAGGAGTTAATTAGGAATTAGGATTTAGAGCGCATGAACTCCGCATCGACCGCGTCCCGCCACGCGGCGAGTTGCATTTCACCAGTCGAAACGCGCGCTGCGCGGGCCCAGGCCAGAGCAACTTGCTCTAGCAACCCGTTGAAGTTCGGGAGGGGGAGGCTCCTGCCGAGTCGAACCCTTGGCTTCTTGTTCCCTTCACGTAATGCGGACTCATGAAATTCACCTTCCCTCCAGAATCACGACCACTCGCCGGCTTCACGCTGAAGCGCGCGATCTATCGTGGAGGGTTTGGCGAAGTCTATTACGGCCTGACGGACGCGGGTCGTGAAGTCGCCCTGAAGCTCCTGCAACACAATACCGAAGTGGAGTTGCGGGGCGTCCAGCAGTGCCTCAATCTCTCGCACCCCAACCTCGTCACGATCTTTGACGTCAAGCAGGACGAAGATGGGGATCACTGGATTGTGATGGAATATATCGCTGGGGAAACGCTCGAATCCGTGATTCGAAAATCCCCCGGAGGTCTGCCGCTGGAAGTGATCCGCCAATGGTTGCCGGGCATTACGGCCGGGATTGACTTTCTACACGGTCATGGCCTGGTTCATCGGGATCTGAAACCGGCGAATCTCTTTATCGAAAATGGCATTGTCAAGATCGGTGACATCGGGCTTTCCAAATTCATCTCGCCCAGCCGGCACAGTGCCCATACACAAAGTGTCGGCACGGTTTATTATATGTCTCCAGAAGTTGCTAAAGGCCGATACGGGAAAGCGGTGGACATTTATGCTTTGGGGATCATTCTGTATGAAATGCTGACGGGCGATTTACCGTTCGATGGAGAATCGACGGGCGAAATCCTGATGAAACACCTGACCGAAAAGCCGAATCTGGCAAAAATTCCGACGCCTCTGCGGTCGGTGATTGGCCGTGCCCTGGAAAAAGATGCTGCACTTCGTTTTGCCACCGCGACAGAGTTTCAGCACGCATTCGATGCAGCGATCCTGGGGAAGTCAGCTTCCGCATCGCAATCCGCCACATCCCAATCTTATGAATCTCAGTCTACTGGATCGTCTTTCCGGCAGCAGCGTACCGCAGAAGAACCTGCCCGGACGCGGGGACGCACGACTTTCCATCCGCAACCTGCTTTCAGACATGCCCGGTCCAACGGTCACTGTCGACCATTCCGAAAGCGGAAGAAACCATGCTTCTCCCCCGACTGGGCAATGCCACTGGCCGTGATTGTTGCCCTGGGGTTCATGAAGAATCATCATTCTCCCGCCTGGGTGATCATGATGACCGTGCTGGGTTTTCTGGTGGCCCGTTTGATAATTCGCAAAAAACAACAGAAATCTGCTGCTCAGGCTGGGTTGCCATCTCAGTCAACAGCGTTCGCCGCAGCGATTACGAGCAGATCTCCGGCAGCCACGAGTCACTCGCAGCGTACCTTCCGGAACAGTCTGCAGAAAGCATTGATGGCCTGTCTGGCTGGGGTCCCGTTCGTGGTCCTGTTGGGGGGAGTGATGGCGGCGCTGCGGCCTTCACTCTTCATGGTTCCTGGCGGCACACACATTGAACCGGGACTGTTCGGATTCTTCCTGAGCGTCTGTCTGGTGTCGACCTGGGGCATCTTGCTGACAACTGTTTCGCAATATTCCACTCAACGCAAACACTCATCCCGTTGGGAATGGGCTGCCACCGGCGCGGTGATCGGGTTGATCGCTGCGAAACTGGGGACGTTTCTGATGGTTGAACTTCCCTTGTTCGGAGATCTGCAGAGTTCCTCAATGGTGCATCACGTCGGAGAGCTTCCACTCTCTTCGCTGGTCTCCGGACCAACACTGGCGGGCTATCTTGTCTTTTTTACGACGTTCTTTGCGATACGAAAATGGAATCAGATGACCTCGCCGCTCCGCTCGAAGAGGTTCAGCGTTGGTGCGGTTTTTCTGACTGTGCTGACAGCCTGGCTGACAACCAAAGTCTTTGATTTTCCATCCGACTGGGCTCTGGCCTGGGGAGCCGTCATTGCCTGCAGTGTGCAGTTAGCCAGCCCCTGGAGTGATGAACAACGGTCACACGCCATTGATCATTCCCTGTAGCGTTTGCACAAGTGGTCCGTCCTGTTACCAGTAGAGATCCGTCATTTTTGCAGCACGCATGAAGTGCCCGGCAAGATCAACATGCTTCCATTCTTCTTTCTGATGATTCTGTTGCCGGCAGCTTTCAGCCTGCTGGTGTTGATCGCCTGTCTCGTGGGAGCCTTCAAGCTCGGCTGGTGGGTGATGAATGGACTGGGCGGATTCCTGCTGCTGATTGTCGTGTTAATGGCCAGTCTCTTCTGGCTACGAAGCGCGAGTTTCGTCCATTCTGCATCGAAGATCACGCAGATGACCACTGCACAGCCGGCATTATTGGAGGATGAACCTGTCCATTCCCCAATAATGCTGCCCCATGATTCGGCTGGGCATGAACAGATTTCCCATCGACTTCCGCCGCTGGTACCTTCCCCCGTTCCAGTCGCCCCTCTTGACACTGTCCCAGCCTCTTCCTTCGATGCTGCAGTATTAAATGCTCCCATTTCAGTCTGGGAGATTCATCGAGACGAATCCGGAACGATCGTCAACCGGATTTCGCTTGAGGAGATTCCTGACTGGGTCAAAGAGGAACATGCATCAGAACACACCGACACACAACAGGCCGTGGTACAGACTTTGCATTCCGAACGATTCGCCACTGCAGAAGAAGCACGAACTCACCTTTGGCCGCAATTACAACGTAAATTGCTGCAGGAATTAAGGCCGGTCGCTGCGGGGATTCACCGGTGGAACCTGAAACTCAAGGATGCTTTGCGGGCCGGTGTTATTCTGAAAGAATGTGAAGTGACATGGCCCTTGAAGATTGGCGAATTTGAAGAACATGTCATTCAGGTGCACTGGCAGGTGTTACTGAGTGATGGCACGCAGCAACAGTTACTCACACAATGGAAGCCCGTGATCGTCAGGCAGCGCCTATTTCAACTGGCGAGTCTCTGCGGAATCATGATGTGTCTGTTTGCGACCGGTGCCTATTTGCTGAGGCCCCATTAGAACAAGTTGCTCTGGTTTGGGCCCGCGCAGCGAGCGTTTCGACTGGTGAAACGCACAACTCGCAGCATGGCGGAACGCGGTCGATGCGGGGTGAATGCGTTCTAAAACTAAATACTGCTGACAAATTCTTTATATCCGGCTTGTTCAAAATCTTTCAGGACCGTTTCGAGTCGTTCTTTCACTTCGCGGAGCCGTTCCGGGTCGCGGATTTTATTCTGATCGGCTTCCATCACATAGAAGACGTCCAGCACCTGATCGAAGTGGGTGGCGATTTTTGCCATATCGATAGACAGGTTCAGTTCGAACAGTGTTCGCGTGACGATATATAACAGCCCTGTCCGGTCGTGGGCAAAAACATCGATAATCGTTCGGTTCTCGGAAGATTCATTATCAATCTGCACGCGCTGCGGAAGATTCGAAACCGCTCGCGAAACGCGATTGCTGCCGAATCGCTGCTTCTTCTTGAATAACGATTCCACTTTCACCTTCGATTGCAGGACATCCCGAAATGTCTCGGCAATCTCGCGAAAACGACTCTGGGGAGGTTGTGAGCTGAAGTCCGGATCTGTCACCCAGTAGCTGTCCACAACCACTCCCTCGGCTGTGGTATTAATGTCGGCGGAGAGAATCTCCATATGATGCGCGGCCAGTACTCCGCACATTTTGTGGAAGCAGCCCGTAATCGCCAGCGGGTTTTTAGTGATGATCCGGTATTCCGTCGTCCGGGTTTCTTCAGACCAGCTGGAGAGCACTTCAATTGCAGTGGATGAAAGTGTCTCGATCACCCGCAAGTCATCGGCAATACGATCCGGGGGAGTGGTCGTCAGGTAATAGGCAGAAAACCCATCCAATTGGGACTCCACCCATTCCGAAGTCACCTGACAGGATTGGTCCCCTTTGAGAATGCCATAGACCGTTTCCTTGATGCTGCGAATCCGTTCTGCTTCATGAAACGTATAACGTTTCCCGCTGAGCATCACGAGACAACGATCAAACAGTTCCTCCAGCAGACTTGCCTTCCACTGCGTCCATGTGCCTGGTCCAACAGCGGTGACGTCTGCCGCTGTGAGGACATACAACATCCGTAACGTCTCCGGAGAACCGATTTCCTGGCTGAACCCCAGGATCAGGGATTCATCGGTAATATCTCTTCGCCAGGCAATATCCGCCATTTCCAGGTGTTTGCGAACCAGTAACGCCAGTTGTTCAATCTGATTTTCCGGGAGAGACAAACGACTGCCGATGCGCAATGCAATCTCTTCACCCACCAGGCAATGATCCCGTTTGAATCCCTTGCCGATGTCATGCAGCAGAACAGCCAGATGCAGCAGGTCTTTGTGGCGAATCTGGCGATACGATTCGCCCACGGGGCCTTCATCTTCATCGAAAGAAACGGCGACCTCCACGGCCCGCAATGTGTGTTCATCCACTGTGAAGTGATGATACTGGTTGAATTGCAGGAGATTGCGGACATGTGTGACATCCGGAATCACCACATCCAGCAGTCCGGTGTTGAACATGCTGCGCAGGATGAGGGGCAAGGCCGCAGTACAGCCAAAGATGTCCATGAACAATCGTGCAGCTTCTTCGGACAGGTCATTGCTCAGACTGAGAACCGCCTGCTTTATGGCTTCCGTGACCTTGGGAGCCAGCGGAACTCCATAAAGTGCAGCCGACTTATACGCCCGCAGCATCGATTCCACATTTTCGCACACTTGTGGCAGATGCCGATCGGCCACGGTAATCTGATTCCCTCCCACATACAAAATCCCTTCCGCGCGATGACCGATCATCAGATCCCGGGCACGTTCCACAATTGACTGGGAACGTTGCAGCAATGCAAAACGATGTGCAATGGCGGCCAGGGTGGAGCTGTGTCGAAAATATTCCTGCATGAACCGCTCGACCGGCCGCTGCTCGGCGGTTTCCTGGAATCCTCGCTGATGTGCAATTCTCAATTGTTCATCACGCGTTAATCGATCCTGAGTTTTACCCGCAGCCAGATGCAGATCAATCCGCAAACGGGTCAGGAATTCCCAGGCCGCCTTCAAGTCGCGGGTATCGGCTTTATTCAACGTTCCCTGCAGTCGTAACGAATCGATGTCTTTGATGCCGTATCTGGCAAACGCAATCCAGCGAATCAGGTGCAGATCACGGAGTCCGCCAGCGCTGGACTTGATGTTTGGCTGCAATTCCTGGGCCGGTGGGCCTTCTGTGGACCCGCCTTCAGAGCGTGCCCGCACACAATCTTCAATGAACTGCCGGCGGCGGGCATTCACCACTTTGCGACGAAACTGCTGCATGAGCCGATCAAAGAGTTGCTGGTTTCCCCACAGCAGACGGGCTTCCACCAGGGCTGTCGCAATTTGTGCATCCTTCTTGCTCAGACTGATACAGTCAGGAATGTCCCGGATAGAGTGTCCCAGTTGAATACCGGAGTCCCAGCAGATCTGCACAAACTTCTGGGCGAATTCATCAAATGTTTTCGCCTGATTCGACTGATGCAGGCAGAGCAGATCGATATCCGAATAGGGAGCCAGTTCTCCCCGACCCGTTCCTCCAATCGCGACGATGGCTCCTTCTTTGAGTGCCTGCTCGCGGCGATCTCCCAGATCTTTCAATGCTTCTTCGATGAGTTCCCGCAAGACCAGTTCGGTGCCGCTTGCAATTGCAGTGGCAATTTGAATGCCGGTTGCTCCCGAGTCGAACAAGACCTGCGCCTGCCGGCGCACCGCAGCCAGCAGCGCTTTGCGACGAGCAATTTCCTGAACCGGACTCAATTGAGAAGCAGGCATATCTGTGAGCGATAGCGTTAGGGCCCAGGCCAGAGCAACTTGAACTAATCGAGAACGTCGAACCCGAGTTCGTTGGTCGTATCTTCCGGATCGCCATTATAATTGATGGTGACCTCATCCCCGGGCTGAATGTCCTGATAAGCCGTGAAAACCTTGGTCTGCCGGCCAACGTCTTCGTAATAGGCGTTGGGATGAAAACTGTGGTTGTACAACGACCCGTACCCCATCGCGAGCGCGGCCTTTTTTTTCGTCCAGCAATAGGCATAGTGCCCCAGTTCGGAATCCATGATTTTATCCCAGGTGACGATAATCAGCGGCACCCGTTCAATCACAGTCCCTTTGGAAATAGCCTTGCGGGCGAAAACACCGCGCCCCTTATCCTTAGTGTAGCGAACTTCCAGATAGTCGGATTGAGAATGTGCCATACTGAACGCTCTTGCATCAATCATGTTGGACGGTGATCTGCCCGAGAGGCCGGATGCTTGCGATCCGCCGGAAAATCGTCACGCATCTTCCCGTATTTGTCTGGACTTTCAACTCTGCCGGTAACGTTTTTGTCTCCGGAAGAGGAGGAACGAGACCTGGCCGATGCACCGTTGCCCGACTCATGACGAGAGGTTCTCATCGTCTGAGGGCAGTCGCAGGTTCTTGAGAAATTGAGTCGTGCATCCGGGACATCACAGATAACATCACAGATGATGTTGTCATGCACGAGTCCCGGCCAGCTGCCGTCCAGGAAGGGAATGATGACTGCTGTTGCCGGAAGGTTCCATGCCAGTGGTGAGATCACCGAAATCGTTCTCGGGATGGCGCCTGCGGGACCACCACTGCGAGATGCGGTCCAGATAGAGATAGACAACAGGAGTGGTATACAACGTCAGCATCTGGCTGAAAATGAGCCCTCCCACAATGGCGATCCCCAACGGGCGTCTGAGTTCGGACCCTTCACCGGTGCCCAGGGCGAGTGGTAAGCCTCCCAGCAGAGCGGCCAGCGTGGTCATGGTGATGGGACGGAACCGCAGCAGGCAGGCATGGAAGATCGCGTCGCGCGGGCTCAGTCCGCGCGTCCGTTCTGCTTCCAGGGCAAAGTCGATCATCATGATGGCATTCTTCTTCACAATACCGATCAGCAGCAGAATGCCGATCATCGCCATCACGTTCAACTCGACGTCACAAATCAACAAGGCCAGCAAGGCTCCCACTCCCGCGGAGGGCAACGTGGAAAGAATTGTCAGGGGATGAATGTAACTTTCATACAGAATCCCCAGCACGATATAAACCGCCACGATCGCGGACAATATCAGGTAGAGTTGATTCCGCAAAGAGTCCTGAAAGGCCTGGGCTGTGCCTTGAAATTGTCCCTGAATACTTTTGGGAAGACCAATTTTGCTGACAATCTCTTCCACCTTGGGAACAATGTCTCCCAGGGCTGTGCCGGGTTGCAGATTGAACGAGATGGTGACAGAAGGAAACTGACCGGAATGGGCCACGGACAGGGCGGTGTTCCGGGTTTCGGCCCGATACAGATCACTCAGCGGAACCTGCGTGTTTTGTGAAGAGCGAACGTAAATGTGTCGCAGACTTTCCGGGCTGTCCGCGAACGATTTATCGAGCTCCATCACCACATGATACTGGTCCAGCGCACGATACATCGTGGAGACCTGTCGCTGGCCGAAGGCGTCGTATAATGTGTTGTCGATGGTCTGGAACGAGATTCCCAGGCGCGCGGCTGTGGGCCGATCGACTTCCAGCCGAGTCTGGAGTCCGCGGTTCTGCTGGTCCGTATTGACATCCACGATGCCGGGCAACTGTCGCATTTCCTTCAATAACTTGGGTGACCATTCATTCAGTTCCGCGAGGCTGTTTCCTTTAAGCGTGTATTGATACTGGGAACTGGCGGCCCGTCCGCCAATCCGCAGATCCTGAATGGCCTGCAAAAAGAGACTGGCCCCCGGAATGCGAGCCGCTTTCCCGCGAATCCGGGCGATGACCTGATCGGCGGAGATCTTTCGCTCCCGCATCGGCTTGAGCGCGATATACATACGGGCGGAATTTGTCGCCCCGCCTGCCCCGCCGCCGCCACCGGCATATGCGGTGACGTTCAAGACAGCGGGATCTTCTCCCACTACCGCGGCAAATTGCTGAATCAGTTGTTCCATGGTTTGAAACGATGTGTCCTGATCGGCAATCAGTGCTGCGGACAGACGTCCGGTGTCCTGCTGCGGGAAGAACCCTTTCGGCACAATCACATAGAGATAGGCAGTAAAGGCGACGGTGGCGATTGTCACCAGCAGGGTGAACCACTGATGCCTTAAGACAATCGACAACGTCCATTCATACCAGTTGAGAATCCCATCAAAAATTCCCTCACTGAAGCGATACAGCCATCCTCGCCGGGTGTCATCCCGGGACTTCAGCATTACTGCGCACAGCATGGGTGTAGTCGTGAGTGAGACCACCAGTGAGATGGCAATCGCCACGGACAATGTCACGGCAAACTCCCGGAAGAGCCGTCCGATGATTCCCCCCATCAGCAGAATCGGGATGAAGACCGCCACCAGCGAAACGCTGATGGAGAGCACTGTAAACCCGATCTCGCTGGCTCCTCGCAAAGCCGCCTTTAAGGGGGGAACCCCTTCTTCCAGGTGCCTGCTGATATTTTCGATCACAACAATGGCATCATCCACCACAAATCCCGTGGCAATGGTCAAGGCCATCAATGAAAGGTTGTCAAGGCTGTAACCACATAAGTACATCACGCCGAAAGTGGCGATCAATGAGACCGGAACCGCCACGCTGGGAATGAAGGTGGATCGCCAATCCCGCAAAAAGACAAACACCACCAGGATCACCAATGCGACAGACAGGCACAAAGTGAACTGGACTTCGCGCAGCGATGCGCGAATGGTGGCGGTCCGGTCCATGGGGACTTCGAGATCGATATCCGCGGGGATCTGCGCGTCGAGTTGCGGCAGAACGGCCATAATCCGATCGACGGTTGCGATGATATTTGCTCCCGGCTGGCGGAAGATAATCAATGAAACCGATTGACGCCCGTCACACATGCCGAATGTGCGGATATCTTCCACGGACTCTTCCACCGTGGCGACGTCCCGCAGGCGGACCGGTGCCCCGTTGCGATAAACGACGATCAGATTCTCGTACTCTTCCGGCGTGAAGAGTTGATCGGATGAACTGATCGACCAGATGTACTCGTCGTTGGAGACCTGCCCTTTCGGACGATTGGCGTTGGCATTGGCAATCACATTGCGAACTTCTTCCAGTCCAATTCCCAGGTGATTCAGAATGGTCGGGTTCAGTCGGACCCGAATTGCCGGCTTCGAACTCCCCCCCACAAAGACCTGCCCGACGCCCTCGATTTGCGAGACTTTCTGCATCAGAACCGTGCTGGCCGCGTCATACATTCTGGACTTGGGAAGACTCCCGGAAGTCAGATTCATAATCATGATGGGCGAATCGGAAGGGTTGATCTTCCGATACGATGGATTGTTGGGAAGATTCGCGGGCAATTGACCCCGGGCAGCATTGATCGCAGCCTGGACGTCACGTGCTGCGGCATCCACGTTCCGATCCAGCTCGAACTGCATGGTGACCGAGGTGGTTCCCAGGCCACTGGAAGAGGTCATTTCTGAGACCCCCGCAATGCGACCGAACTGCCGTTCCAGCGGAGTGGCAACGGCCGAGGCCATCGTTTCCGGACTGGCTCCCGGGAGAAAAGCTCCTACGGAGATCGTAGGGAAATCAATCTGCGGCAAAGACGAGACCGGCAGCAGGCGATAGGTAATGGCCCCGGCCAGCGTGATGGCAACGGTCAACAAAGTGGTGGCAACCGGCCTGCGAATGAAGGGTTCGGAAAGATTCATCGAACCTCCTCGACCAGTGCATGATCGTATTCCGGTTCCAGATCCGGATCTGGTTCCTCTTCATCGACAAGCCCGATGGAATCGGGAGTGAAGCCCAGTTTGCGGGCAATCCAGTCAAACCACAAATAGATCACGGGAGTTGTGTAGAGAGTCAGCATCTGACTGAAGATCAATCCGCCGATGATGGTGATCCCCAGCGGTCGACGCAATTCGGAACCGACTCCGCCGCCAAAGGCCAGCGGAACGCCGCCCAGAAGTGCCGCCATCGTCGTCATCATGATGGGCCGGAACCGCAACAGACAGGCTTGATAGATGGCTTCATAGGGAGTGCGTCCTTCGGTCCGCTGGGCGTCCAGCGCGAAGTCGATCATCATGATCGCATTCTTTTTGACAATCCCGATCAGCAGAATAATGCCGATGATCCCAATCACATTCAGGTCTTCACGGCAGATCAGCAGAGCGGCAATGGCCCCCACGCCCGCGGAGGGCAACGTGGAGAGAATGGTAATGGGATGAATGTAGCTTTCGTACAACACTCCCAGCACAATATACACGGTCACCAGAGCGGCCAGAATCAGCATGGGGGTATTGGATAACGATGCCTGAAATGCAGCAGCGGTCCCTTGAAATTCGGTTACGATACTGCGTGGCATTTCCAGTTCTTCGCGGACCTCGTTGATGGCCGATACGGCTTCTCCCAGGGCGACTCCCGGCGCCAGGTTGAAGGAAATCGTGGTGACGGGAAATTGCCCCTGGTGATTCACCGATAGCGGTACGGTCCGTTCCACCACCCGTGTGAACGAACTGAGCGGAGTGATCCCTCCTTCTGCGGATTTCACATAAACTTCGGAAAGGTCCCGGGGAGTCTGCCGAAATTCCGGCTTGACTTCCAGGACCACACGATACTGGTTGAGCTGGGTGAACATGATGGAGACCTGCCGTTGACCGAAGGAGTCATACAAGGCGTCGTCCACCATTTGCGGAGTGATGCCCAGACGCGAGGCAGTGTCCCGGTCGATTTCCACATGTGCTTCCCGTCCGGAAGTCTGCATGTCGCTGGCGACGTCGCGAAGTTGTGGCAGGCTTTGCAGTTTTTCCACGAACTTCGGCGCCCATTCGTTCAACTCCCTGACATCCGGGTCTTCCATGCTGAACTGATATTGCGTGCGACTCACACGTGTTTCCACAGTCAAGTCCTGAATGGGCTGCATGTATAACGTGATGCCGGAGACTTCTGCCAGCTTGGGTTGCAGCCTGCGGATCACGTCCATGGCACTGCCGTCACGTTCTTCCAGGGGCTTGAGATTGATCAGAATGCGCCCGCTGTTGAGCGTTGTATTGGTCCCATCAATTCCAATGAAGCTGGACAGACTTTCCACAGCCGGGTCCGTCAGAATGACCCGGTTCAGCTCCAGTTGCTGATCCGCCATCAGTCGGAATGAAGAATCCTGCCGGGCCTCGGAAATTCCCAGAATGACACCGGTATCCTGGACCGGAAAGAAACCCTTGGGAATCAGATGATAGAGTTCGATGGTGGCGGCCAGCGTTCCAATCGCCACCAGCATGGTGAGTGCCTGATGTCGCAAGACCACGTCCAGCGTGCGGGCATACAGCCAGATCACGGCATCAAAACACCATTCTGTGGCCCGGTAGAAAACCCCTTCATCTTCGGGCCGCTGATGTTTGAGGAACCGGGCACACATCATCGGTGTTAACGTTAACGACACCACTGCGGAGACGATAATCGTGACGCTCAACGTGACGGCGAATTCGCGAAACAGCCGACCCACAATATCACCCATGAAGAGCAACGGAATCAGCACGGCAATCAGGGAGACGCTGAGCGAAATGATTGTGAACCCGATTTCTTCCGCCCCTTTAAGGGCGGCGGGCATCGGCTTCATGCCTCCTTCAATATGCCGCATGATATTTTCGATCATGACAATGGCATCATCCACCACAAATCCGGTGGAGATGGTCAGCGCCATCAGCGTCAGATTGTTCAAACTGTATCCCAGCAGGTACATCACCCCGAAGGTTCCCACCAGTGACAACGGAACCGCCACGCTGGGAATGATGGTGGCCCGCAGATTGCGCAAAAACAGGAAGATCACTGTCACCACCAGCCCGATGGTCAGCAGCAATTCATGCTGAACATCCTTCACCGAGGCCCGAATGGTCACGGTTCGGTCTGTGAGAATGGAAACATTGACAGAAGCCGGCAGGGAGTCTTCCAACTGTGGCAGCAGTTCTTTGACCCGATCCACCACATTGATGATGTTGGCGCCGGGTTGGCGTTGAATATTCACCACCACGGCGGGAGTGGTGTTCATCCAGGCGGCTTGCCGGGAATTCTCAATGTCTTCACTCACCAGGGCCACCTCGGACAACTTCACCGGAGCCCCGTTACGATAGGCCACGATCAGTTCCTGATATTGCTCTTTAGTGAACAACTGATCGTTGGCACCAATCGTGACCGCCTGGCGTGCGCCGTCAAAACTCCCCTTGGCCTGATTGACGTTGGCCTGCGAAAGTGCGGTTCGCAGGTCTTCCATATTCATCCCCAGCGCAGAGAGCGCAGTGGGATTGGCCTGCACACGAATCGCCGGCTTCTGACCCCCACTGATGCTCACCATCCCCACACCGGCCAGTTGCGAGATCTTCTGAGCCAGCCGCGTATCCGCCAGATCTTCCACGTCAGAAAGGGGCAACGTTTCGGAAGTGAGCGCCAGCGTTAAAATTGGCGAATCGGCGGGATTGGTCTTGGTATATATCGGGGGATTCGGCAGGTCGCGAGGCAGAAAGCTGTTCGCCACATTGATGGCAGCCTGCACCTGCTGGGCGGCGATGTCGATATCTAATGAAAGCACGAATCGTAACGTGATCACCGAACAGCCGGACGAGCTGATCGACGTCATTTGTGACAGCCCGGGGATTTGCCCGAACTGCCGTTCCAGCGGAGCTGTCACCGAAGAGGTCATCACATCCGGACCGGCTCCGGGATAAAATGTGAGGACCTGAATCGTGGGATAATCCACCTGCGGCAATGCCGAGACGGGGAGTTCCCGATAGGCCACGATCCCAGACAGCAGGATGGCCACCATGAACAGGACGGTTGCCACCGGTCGCAGAATAAATTGTCGTGACAGGTTCATGACGATCTCTTTTGCGACCCGGAGCCATTGCCATGTCCTGGGGAATCATCTCCCGGGGACGATTCGGGCGATTTTTGTACAGGGGTCGGGGGAGCGCTCACGGCGTTCGCTTTCGCACTGTCTTTTCCTTTCGCACTGTCTTCCCCTTTTCCACTGCTTTTCCCGTCCCCATCCGGCTCGCGCAGGGACACTTTGGAACCTGGCTGCAGCTTGTCCAGACCATCCGTCACCACCACTTCACCCACCTGCAGCCCCGAACTGATGCAGACCTGTCCCGACTCAATCGGTCCCAGCGTCACCTCGCGCAGTTCCACAGTGGAATCATCCGGTTTGACCACATACACATACATATGTTCGGGACCGCGTTGAACGGCAGCATTCGGCACCACCAGGGCATTTTCAAGTGAATCAATCAGCAGACGTGCATTCACAAACTGATTGGGGAACAAAATGTGGTCTTTATTGTCGAACATTGCCTTCAGACGTAACGTCCCGGTGGTCGCATCAACCTGATTATCAATGGCTGATAATTTTCCGGTCGCCAGTCTGGTCCGAAAGTCGCGGTCATAAGCTTCCACAACCAGAGCCTGTTGCTCACGAATCCGCTGCTGAACACGCGGGATTTCGTCCTGGGGAATGGTGAAGACCAGGGCAATCGGTTCCAGCTGAGTAATCACCATCAGCCCATTGGAATCGTTGGCCCGGACAATGTTGCCCTGATCCACCAGCCTTAATCCAATGCGACCGCTGATGGGGGCAGTGATACGGCAATACTCCAGTTGCAGCAGAGAATTTTCATAGATCGCCTTGTCGATCATCAACAAGGCTTCCGCCTGACTGACGACCGCTTCCTGCTGGTCGACCAGCTGCGGTGTCGTGGCATTCTGTTTCATCAGTTCGATTTGACGATCCAGCGTGACCTTGGCCAACTTCAGTGCTGCTTCATCCTGAATCAGTTTACCTTGGGCCTGATCTCGCTGGGTTTCATAGGGGCGAGGATCGATTTCCGCCAGCAGGTCCCCCTGGTTCACCATCTGTCCTTCGGAGAAGTCGACCCGGATAAGCTCGCCATCCACCCGGCTTCTGACTGTCACCGTGTTGAATGCAGTCACTGTTCCCAGGCCATTCAGGTAGACATTCACCGTCTCCTGATTGACGGTGGCGGTGAGCACCGGAACAGGTCGGGCGGGTGGGCGAGCGGGGCCGGCCGCTTTATGAACCAGACGCGCTTCCAGCCAGGGACGCCACTGCGGAGAGTAATACCAGGCAGCGCTGCCGAGCGCCAGGACCATCATCCATTTGATGATTCTGCCTATCCGGGAACGGCGCTTCCCGGGCGGGTTCTCAGGGGGAGGCGCCAGGGAATTCCGGGGAGGAATCTGGGGTTCGGGCGATTGAACAGGCGGAGCAATCACTGGGCGGGAGAGAACTCGCTCCGGGGTGGGATCTAAGGAGGGTGTCTTCATTTTGGTGCATGTCGCAAAGGAATTGTCCCCCATCAGTGAGGATTCGGTGAGGTTTCGGTTCCGTTCTACCAACCTGATTCATTCACATCAACCGGCGATGATGTCCTGATCTCAAATCTCGAACAGATTTCGGACGCCGCGCCGCCTGAAGATCGTGTCAACAACTGTCGACTCCATTCTCACTCTACTTCCCAGATTCGCCTGACACCCAGCAAAACAATTGTCGCATTGCAAGATACGGATGAAAACTGAAGACAGGCAGTCCTTCCAGTATGCCAAACAGCATATTTTCAAGACAAAGTTGAAGGACTCTGGCTGCGTTCACTCTGAAAATTCGGATCAACCTGAACGTCAAGTCCGATAACAGAGGACGTTTCTTGATGATGCACCCTGAAACCCGGCCGTAACACGGCACTCTGCGGATCATTTCGATGAAGGATGGACTGCTCAGCGGCCGAAAGTCACGACATTGCTCACACCCGGAGAGGACGAGCGCCGGGCTGTGATTTTGTCCTCCTCTTTGCCAGAATAGACGGTTTTGCCGATTGAAGCGGATTGAGAGCGTTCTGCTTCGCGGAATGAGAAGAGTGCGAGTGCCTTGATTTTCGACACGAGCAGTATAGAAATCAGAGACGCTTTGCTTTGTGACATGCGTGTGATGTCCGTTTCAAAAACGCGGACAGAGTCGAAATGCCTCAGCAAGGTCGTTATTAACCAGAAGATTTTCCACCGGGCACACTTTTTCAGGATATCACTGTGATCTTTGGATTTGGACGCGGCAAAGGGAAAGTGGAAAAAGATGACGACGAAAACGAAGAAGAAGAACTTGTCCTTTTTCAGGGAGCGATGAACGGCAGCAACCCGGATCTTTCTGCCAATCCTCGATTGGTCCAGGCAGGTCTGCTTCCCACCAAACAGTTGGTCAGTGATGCTCTGGCAGCACGAGCAGACATGATTCGACTTGATCCGAAGGGACAGGTCATTGCTTCGACGGTGTATATCGATGGAGCTCCCACTGCGCCGACTCGACTGTCTTCCCAGCAAGGTCTGGCAGTTGGGCAGATGCTCAAGTTGCTGGCGGGACTGGATATTAAAGTCCGAGGCAAGCCACAGGCGGGTGCGATCAAGGCAGAATATCAGGGAAAGGTCTTTGAACTTCGGATTAATTCACAACCCGTTGATGGAGGGGCAGAACGCATTATTCTGCGAATCTATGATCCGAAGCTCGTCCTCGAAAAGCCGAAAGAGTTGGGATTTCCCGATTCTCTGGTGGAAAAGGTGCGAGCACAGGGAGCAGAACGCAACGGCGTGGTCCTGGCTGCCGGGCCTCCGTTCTCCGGCTTGACCACTTTGAAAATCGGTCTGGTCCGCTGCACGGATGCTTACATGTATTCCATCTATTGTCTGGATCAGATGGATGGGAGAGAACTCTCATATGTGAAGATGTTTGAAACTTTGCCCGGTGATGATCTGACGAAGACCTTGCAGCGGGCATTACGCGAAGATGCGGACGTGCTCTGTATTGAGCCGATGGATGATCCGGCAATTGCACTGGCCGCTTTGGAATTCGCTGCCAAGGCAGCCATCATCTCGGACATGCATGCCCGTGATGCTGCGGATGCGCTGGTGCGACTGACCCAGATGACGAAAAATCCCAAACTGATTGCCGATCAGGTCAAGCTGGTCGTCAGTCAGATGTTCATACGGCAACTTTGCAAGAAGTGTCGGCGGGCGTATCGCCCCAATCCAATGCTGCTCAAGAAAATTGGCCTGCCGCCGGAAACCCGGGTCTTGTACCGGCCCGCAATTGAAGGCGTTCAGGCAAAGGAAGATGAAGAAAGCAAAGAAGCAGCAGACTTCTGTGAAAATTGCAATGGCCTGGGGTATTTCGGGAAGATCTCGTTGCTGGAAGTCATCGAGCTGACCGAAGGGGTCCGCAAGGTTGTTCTCGCGCAAGGAGATGCGAAAGCCATCCGCGCCGCAGCCCGAGCCGAGAAAATGCAGTCATTCCAATCAGAAGGCTTGCGGGCCGTTCTGGAAGGGAACACGGCTCTGGAAGAACTTCAACGCGCCTTCAAGACATGATTCCCATCCGAGCAGGGGCTTTCGTTAGAACGGAGCCCTCCGCGCGGAGAGAACTCCACGATTCATCGTTTTGCAGACACCAGCAGAGACACCAGCAAAACGGTGAATCGCCCCTTGCGGGGTGAAGCGCTCTCACGCAGTCCATCCAGGTTTGAATTGCAGTGACAGCGAGAGGTCGGGGATCAGCGGGCAGAAAACGCAACGATTTGCAAGCTTTTCTCTGACCTCTGGCCCCGAACCATGTTCTCCGCCAGAGCAGACTTGAAGCGACTGCCACATGTTTCAGGAATTGATACGGTGCGTCGGGACGGGGCGACCGGGACGAAAGCTCTGCAGTGAAACGACTTCGTGCGTCAACTGGCGATCCTGACACATGTGGTCGAGTTCTTCCCGCACGAATTTCTCCAGCTCCGCAGGATCGGTCGCTACGCGTGCATTAACGACAACATTGGCGTGGCGAGTCTTGGCAGCCGAGGCCAATGACAGTTCCGGACCGGTCTGATTGCTCACCAGATTGGCAACGGCATAGCTGGTCTCGCACAGGCCAATGACTTTGAGGTGAGCGGCTTCCGAATCTGTGGCAACCAGGCGGGCATGCAACCGGTTAATCAGATCCATCAACACATCATCCAGAGGAAAAGCGGTTTGGCTGGAGACGGTGACCTGACTGTTCAGCCAACCTAACTCTGCTTCCCCTTCCGCATAAACATCATAATCCACATCCATGACCCGCTGGCCGAACCGTCCACGTTGAGACAAAATTTCGATGACAGAATCGAAACCTTCACCGGTTTTTGCGGAGCAACGCAATACCGGGCGGCCGGGATACTCCGATTCGATCAGCGACTGCAGCTCATCAATCTGCTCGGTCGGCAGTTCGTCAATCCGATTAATGATGACAAAGTCTGCTTCTTCGATCTGTTTGCGGAAGATGTAATTCGCTTTGGGTGAAAATCCGCTCCCCTCATCCCCTTTGAGAATGCGCAGGCCATGACTGGGCTTCAGAATGACACCGTATGGGGCCACGTCCAGCGGGACACCATAAACTTCCATGAGTGGACGAATCACCGTAGCCACCAGATCTGTGCAACTTCCCACAGGTTCCGCAATAATCACTTCAGGAAACTTGCCTTCGCCCAGTCCTTCAACCGTTGAAGTCAGTGCGTCGAAATTGCAGCAGAAACAGGAGCCGGCCACTTCTCCCACATCAAACCCCTGGGAGCGCAGGCTGTGTGTATCCACCAGATCCGTCGTCTGGTCATTGGTGACGATTCCGATTCGCTTTCCCTGCTGTAGGTAGTGTCGAGCCAAACGGGCCACCGTGGTTGTCTTGCCGGCCCCCAGAAAACCACCGACCATAATATAAACAGGTTTCATAGATGCACTTTCACCTGATTAAGACGACCGGGATCAACCCGATCGGTGAAATTGATAATGGAGTTTCATCAATTGCTGGTCTCTGCCGCTGAGCCTGCGGGTCATCTTTTGGAGTTCAGATCTGTTGAGATTTTGGAACTTCCAGACGGCAACAACCCAGGTCCAGAAAATCTTTGCCGCTGCGCGTGGATCGCAAAAGATCTTCATGAAGCCGGTAATACATGAAACGCCCCTCTCGCCTGACTTCGACGAGACTCGCATATTTCATAATCTTCAGATGGTGGGAGATGATGACGACCTCCGTTTCCAGCAACTGCGCGATATCACTGACGGTCAATTCACCATATCGCAATGCAGAAACGATGCGCAGACGATGCGGATCTCCGAGCGCCTTCAGTCGTTCAGCACAGAAATCGGCTTGAAAGACATCCTGTGTCACAATCGGCCCCCTGTCATGATCGAGCACATCCATCCATAGAGAACACCCATAGAGATAGAGAACGTTTTCACGCCGTGTTGCTCGTGTCCTGCCACGCGGCGAGTTCCCTTTCACCAGTCGAAACACACGCTGCGCGAGCCCAGGCTGGAGCAACTTGCTCTCCGGCGAAAACCAGCCGTTCTGACCCATGTCTCGACCAGCGCTTTCCTCTTGAAAGACTTGTCGCGCCAGTCCAGAACAACCAATTCCCGCCATCATGGACCATTCTCATCATGGTTTGAATGTTAACATATGGCGGGAGGACCGACAATCCAGCTCGACCCAGGCGAGTCCTTCAGCAGGGGAGCGGGGGGCTGGATACAGAGCAGAAAGCCCGGTGCCCCGGCTGAGAATGTCATTTTGTGGGGTGCGACTGCTCTGCGAGCGGTGCGAACGCGGGGAGGGGCACGACAGAGGAAAACACATACGACGACGATCGGCACCGCTTCCAGAGGCTCCCAGAGCGGGGGCACGCACAAACCCGATCACACAGGCACCTGGCACGTCCGGTTTGGAGGGAGGGGAGTCCGAAACCAATCGGACTTCCCTATCCCTATCGCAGAACCAGTGATTGCGCGGCCCGTGCCAAATTGATGCGCCCTGACCAGGACACCCGACTCTCGTGCGTTGTCAACTCTAAAAGGTCGGGCAGGTCTAAACACAAAGTCCGACAACGGAGGACGTTTCGCACTGACGCACCCCAAAACCAAGCCCTGACAGGGGCGCTAGGCTGCTCGTTTGAACTGGAGTGGCTGGACTTCCTGTTCATCCTGAGCCGGTGCGGGATCGGTCACCATCTCCAGAATCGTTGACGCAGGTGTCGCGGAGGTCTCTGTGGCGATCTCGGTCTGCGTTTTCTCTTCCGCCGCTGCAACAGGCAGCTCTGTCTCTTTACGCTTGGAATACCAGATTCCAATTCCCGTGGTGATCGCGGCCCCCAGCAATCCAATCATGGACCAGATGACCCGGCGGATGACCTGCGTATCGTGGTCGGCTTTGATTTGGGCCGCCCCTTCGCCGGAATCCGCACGGGAAATCTGTTCCCATGTTAAGGATGAATCTGCTGTGGCGCGTGATCCCGTTTCGGCAGGAGTCGGTGGCGCCATCAGCATTGTCCGCGGCCGGTCCAAGGCAACGGACGACATTGAATTATTGGATAAGCGATCAGAGGGATCTGTCACATTCCCAGCCACATTCGAGCCAGAAGCGACAAACGGGTCGAGCAACTTGGGAGGTTGATTTTCGTGAACTTCGTGTGCAATTGCGAACTGCACTCCAGAGCCCGAGGTATCGGAAAGATGACGAGACTGTGAATGCCGGCCTGCGTCCCCCTCTTGAGCCAATTCCGGAGCTGTCAGCCCCAGTGTCGGTTGACTGGCGTTCGAATTGGAAAATGCCTCTGGCGGAGTGGTCCCTTGAACCGTTCTCTCGTTCACCCAGGGGCGGATTTGCGGCATTGCTCCCTGGGGCATTGAGTTCATCTGGCTGGCAGTGGACCTGGCCGGTGCCTGGTGATTTGTAGAAGGCGTTACCGTGGAAGCCACGGCTCTTGGACGCTGGCCTGCCGGTTCCGGGAGAGGCTGCCAGGTTGCAAATGTTCCACCCGGAAACGACGTGTTCGCTGAGCCCGAATTCGGTTCATTCACCGGAGCCGCTGGGTTGCGAATCTGCTGATTGGCCGTCGGAGCGTGCAGGTCGGCTGCCGCCAGATAGGCTTCTTCCGAAACATTGGATGTCTGCCAGAGTTTGGCTGCCAGGTTTCGAGAAAGCATTTGTGGATGCTCTTCTTCCTCTGCGAATGTCAACTTGTAATCACTGGCAATTTTTTCTGCCAGCAATGCACTCCGATAAGCGTTGTGCAATTCTCCCCGCTGGGCATTGGAATGGGCATCGGAAAGGAGTGCCTGTATCCTGAGCTTTTGCTGGCGGACCACCACGGATTCGGATGATGGTGTTTGCGTTCCGGAAGCGACATTCTTCAGTTGAGAACGCGACGGCGGAGTCGTCGCAACAGCATCCCATGGGCTGGCTGGCCGAACGGGTGCCGATTTGAGTTTCGATTCCGGCTGAGCTGCCCATGGGGCCGTGTCAGCCGCAGAGGCTGCCGGTTTGCTCAGACGTGCCTGTTCCACTGGCGATTTTTCTTCAGGAGAGTTCTGGAAAGCAACTGCTACTCCTTCGCCGATGCCAGTTCCCTGCTGATCGATTTGAGCCCACGAGGGAACCGGCTGCTTGGCGAGTTCTTTTTCGAACCAGTTTTCTGCTGAAAACGGATCTTTTTCAGCAGGCTTGCGATCGGGAACCGGTGCTGCGGCAGTCGTTGCGAGTTTGGCTTTGCCCACCGACGGATTCTGATCCTGAGGCTTGGTTGCCGATTTCAGTTCTGGATGATTGGCAAATGGATCTTTGACGACCGGTTTAGAACTTTTTCTGGGCCAGAAGTTCCAGAAGGATTTTTTCTTCTCCGGTGCTTCCGCTTGAGGTTCTTCGCCGCTGGTTTGCAGGATGGGCGAATCGTCTTGTCCAGGCAGGAATTCCCCCGCTGCCAGGACGACATTTCCCCTGGCCGCAGGTGGCGATTCATGGTCTCTGGATTCATGGTCTCTGGCCGACGGCTGCTCCGAATGCGCAGCGGCAATCGCTTCCTGCGTTTTCTGATGCGTAATATCTTCTTCCGCAATCAGAGCCGCTTTTCCGGCTTCGGCAGCCAGGTCGGTGCGTGTCGGATTATTTAAACATCCAGCAAATTGAACGCTGGACAGACAGCCAACGGTCATCGCAGCACGCAGCGTGCGATCTTGCCAACTTAGAGATTTTGGGCTCATCACGAAATTCCCCCCCTGTGATGAAAAGCGATTCATCGGTTGTATCGGCGTGATGGATTCTGCTGCATGAGTCGAATTGCTACAGAATGCCTGCATTGCCGATTACATCGGTGAATCTTGCTGCCTGAATCGGCTTCCGGTAAATCATCCCTGAATCCGGGACCAAAGCCGTTTTGTGAGCTAGTTTCAAAAGAGCAACAGAACAAAAGTGCTGACAGAGATAGCGAGTTCACGACATGACCGCCGTTGAAACAAGTTCTCACAGTTCCATCTCTCCGGAGCAGTGTGCCATTGCTCCGGAACTGGAATTTTCCGGTCCCTGCGGCCAGCGATATTTTTTTTATGTCGTGACCAATCCATGCGAACTCTTGCCACTTCAACAGGCATGGCAGGATCTTGCCGACAGGACCACAGACCCCAACCCGTTCTACGAACCCTGGTTTTTTCTGCCGGCAGCGAAACACTTTGGACAGGATCAACAGTGGCGCCTCCTGCTGGTCTATGCTGAGGATCTGAAGAAGCCCGGGGCTCGTGAACTGTGCGGATTCTTTCCATTTGTGAAGACCGGAAAACCTTTTTCCCCTTCCCGGTGGACTCTCTGGAAGAACTCATTCTGCTATCTGACAAGTCCCCTGATTGACAGGCACCGTGTTGCTCCGGTACTTCGCGCAGTGGCTCATTTTTTACGCCAGTTTCCGGAGGGTCCCGCCTGTGTGGAATTTCCCATGATGGCAGGCGAAGGAGCACTGTATCATGGCTTTACAGAAATTCTCAGGGAGAATCTCAGTACGACGTTCACTCCCGACCAGTATCTCCGAGCCACGACCACCTGCCACCGGGACGTGGACGATTATCTCAAGCATGCCCTGGGGGGGCACCATGTCCGGGAGTACCGTCGCAAACGGCGGAAGCTCGAAGCCATCGGCCAACTTGAATACCGTTCCATGCGGGAACCGCGGCTGGCAGATTGCTGGACCAACTGGTTTCTGGATCTGGAAGCACAAGGTTGGAAAGCACGGGCGGGAACTGCCATCAAACAGCATCCGGATCAGGTTCAATTCTTCCGCCAGATGATTGAAAACGGCCTGCAAGCTGGAAAGGTTTATCTCGAAGGACTGTTCCTCGACGGCGAACCGATTGCACTCAAGTGCATTCTCTTGGCCAAACCGGTCGCCTTCGCCTTCAAAATTGCCTTTGATGAGTCCCATTCCAGCTGTTCACCCGGTGTACAACTGGAGTTTGAAAGCCTGCGACAGCTGGCCGACGACAAGGAAATTGCCTGGTGTGATTCCTGTGCCATTCCAGGCCATCAGATGATCGACCGGATCTGGCTGGAACGGCGAGTCGTTCGTCACCTGATTGTGTCGACAGGACGGGTAACGGGTGATGTTGTCATCGGTTCACTCCCTTTATTTCGGGCGCTCAATCGGGTTCGTAAACGCTGGGGGGAAACGCTGGGGGGAAACGCTGGGGGGAAACGCTGGGGTGAAACACTGGGGTGAAACACTGGGGTGAAACACTGGGGTGAAACACTGGGGTGAAACACTGGGGTGAAACACTGGGGTGAAACACTGGGGTGAAACACTGGGGGGGGTTAGGGGTTAGTTACTAGGTATTAGTTATTAGGGCGCATTAGCCCCGCATCGACCGCGTTCCGCCACGCGACGAGTTGTCTTCCATCAATTGAAACGCGCGTTGCGCGGACCAGGGCAACTTGCTCTCGTTATTAGTGAAATCTTGAGAAGGTACTGTTATGAACACTCCCACGCTGGCCTGTCAGTCAAATCAGACAGCAACTCGTGCTTCCATCCCGACCAGCGGCCGACATCTGCTGATCAAACCAGTTGAATTTGCAGAGTCTTTCAGCCGCAAACCTTTCCTCATCGACCATACACTTTGCAGCCATCCGCTGTTCAGCATGGATCGCATTCTGGAGTTGTCCCAACGTTTGCCGGAAAACTGCATCGAGTATAATGCAGGCAATTTACCGGTCAGTATCGATCCTGCCCTCACTCCCCGTAACGGCCTGTCTGTCGCAGAGACCATCCGCCGCATCGAGGAATGCCGGTCCTGGATGGTGTTGAAATACGTCGAAAAAGATCCCGCTTATGCACAACTGCTGGAAGAATGCCTGAGCGAACTGCGTCCGTATTCAGAACCCATTGCTCCAGGCATGATGCAGCCGCAGGCGTTCGTCTTTGTCAGCTCGCCCGGTTCGGTCACCCCGTATCATATCGACCCGGAACACAATTTTTTGCTGCAGATTCGCGGCAGCAAGGAAGTCCGCATGCTGGACGGTTCGCAACCGGAGATCGTAGGAGAAGAGGATCTGGAAAGCTTCTATGCAGATCGTGGTCGCAATCTGAAGTTGAAGAAATCCGCGGAAGAGACCGGCTGGACATATCAGTTGCAATCGGGACAGGGACTCCATTTTCCGGTGACGTTCCCGCACTGGGTGCGAAATGGAAATTCCGTCTCCATTTCTTTCAGTATCACCTTTCGAACTCCTGATCTGGATCGCCGTCGCGCCCTGTATCAGGTCAATGCCAATCTGCGTCAGAAAGGCTATCACCCCTGGCCGGTTGGAAAGAGCGATTTACGTGACAATCTGATCTATACCGGCTTTCGTCTGAAACGAAAGATTCGCGACGTTTTCCGTGGACGGCAGAAATGTTGTGCCGCCCCAAGCTGCGGCAATTCGCATTCTGCTGACGAATAGAGCAAATTGCTCTGGCCTGAGCCCCCGCAGCGCGCGTTTCGACCGATGAAAGACGACTTGCCGCGTGGCGGAACATCGTCGAAGTAGGATGAATGCTATCTAAATTTCTGTAATCGACTTGTTCAAAAGAAGTTACGAAACACAGCCACCGATGTCGATGGGTTCTCATGAAGCCTGAAACTCGGATTGTGACGACTGGAGGAAATGGGGTAATCTGCGCATCGCCTGACGGTCGATTATAGTTCAGGCCATCCCCTGCGAAGATGGGCGTTCTCAGTCCGGTTTCATTCCGGTGAAGCGTTCTGGAGTGGACTCACAGGAGATGTGATCTCAGCAATCATCCGCTGTCAGTCTCGCAGGTCTGTTTGACCAGCCGGATGGACAGCGGTTCCCTTGCAGGCGGTTGATGCGCTATGTTTCTTCGGACCTCGACAGCCCTGTGCTCTCTGTTTATCCTCGCCAGTATGACTTGTGCAGAGGAGGCAATTTCCCTGCCGGCAGACCCCGCCATGCCGGTGATTGAACTGTGGTACGTCGATCACGGTCAACTTCATGCGCCGGAGATCGCTGTTTTTTCCAGCGGTCGAGTGCAGGTGCGTGTGGGAAATGGAACATTGTGGGGCGAACTGCCACGGGAACAAGTGCTTTCCCTGATGCACACGCTTCTCAAACGGGATCAACTCGCTTCTCTGCAGACAACTGAGATTGAGGCAGAGGTGGCTGCGGAATCAATACGCACCGGCCTGAGTTGTCAGATCAAAGCAGGAGGAGACACCATCATCCGCGTGCGCACAGCCACGGCAGTGTATCGGGTGGACGGTCATGCTGTCGGACTTCTCAGTACTCGATTTCCCAATGTCGAAAGCCTGCAGTGCCTGTATTCTGCTCAGCGTCGACTCGAAAACGTACGGGCAGTGGTCATGGTGGGAGGACCTTCCACCGCAGAACGCCTGGCCCGTCTGGCTCAATTGAAACTGCAGGCAGAATCTGGAGAACAAATTCTTGTCGGACAGGAAAATCTCTCATACGTTCACTCCCTGACAGATGGGACACGCTGTTGCCAGTTCCTGGTTCCCGCCCCCAACGGCAGCGAGTCTGCTCCGCGCATCATCTCCCTTTTTGAAAGTCCCGGAGAGACACCTCGCGTCAGCGTTTTACCGGACACTTCCAGCCTGCAATGAATACGACGAACTCTTCCGTCGACCCGCATGCCCGAAACTGGGTTTGGCGAAGCTTTCAACTTCTGATGCAGAATGTGTTCGTCTTTGCGTTCCGGTATCGCATCCGGGGAGCCGAACAACTGCCGGATGGCGGTGCATTATTGCTGATGAACCATCAAAGCTTCATCGATCCGCTGGTGGTGGCGGTCAGTTTTCAACGTCCCGTCAGTTATCTGGCACGGCACAATTTATTTTCTGTGCCCCTGATCGGAACGATTCTCCGCAATGCCTATGTGATTCCCATCCGTCGAAATGCAGCTTCCACGGAAAGTATTCGGGCCGCCATCGAACGGCTTAAGCAGGGTTACTATGTCGGTCTTTTCCCAGAGGGAACGCGCAGCCAGGATGGCCTGCTGCATGAAATGAAACCTGGTTTTCTGGCGATTGTCCGGCGGGCCAGCGTGCCAATTATTCCGATCGGCATTGCGGGAGCAGGCACGGCTTACCCCCGCGGGGTCGTCTTCATCCGCCCTCGTACGGTTCGGGTGGTGGTCGGCCAGCCCTTTAGTGCGGAAGAGGTTCGCGAGTATTGCGAAGCGGGCAAAGAAGCGGAATTGATGGCCGACATTCGTTTCCATCTGGAACAGGCGATGCAGTCCGCCCGGTCGTGGATTGATCCCACCTCCGAACGTTCATGATTTGATGGGCTTCGGATTCCCCTCTTTCGGGACCATGCGTACAGGTCTCCCGCACACGCTGGACTTTCCAATCCTGGTAATGGATGAAGTACGTGATGAACGTGATGACTCACTCAACGGGGACGCATGAAATACTGGAGGATTTCAGTCTGCCGTATGGTCTTCCTTCCGCACGGTGATCTGATATTGCCCCGTATTGTTTTTCAAATCGTGGGCATGATCATTGATTCGCAGCCACAATTCTCCATCCGCAGGTGCGATCAATTTCTGCTCGCGCCCAATGGGATAGACTGGAAAGGTGAGAGACGAATCACTTTGGTTTTCATCTGAAAGGACGGCCGCCAGGAGCTGCCCGATCGGATATCCAGCGGCATATTCGATGGAGATCCCTTGTGGCTGGCTGCGCCAGGGTTGTGTCGTCTGATTCAGGATCACTTCGCCGGCTCCCGTAATCTGGACCGGCATTCCAGCAGAAACGCGAAGTCCGGTCGATTGCCAGCCTTGTGCAGCCTCTACCTGCAGTGAATGAACTCCCTGAATCTCTTGTAAGGGACCATCATGTGTGACAAATGCATTCGCGGGAATGTCATCCTGATAGACCAGCCGCCTTGCGAACTCCTGCCATTCCGCTTCCAGTAAAGCCTGCTCAGGTTCGAAGTGGACCTGCATATATTCCAGAAAATCCCGACCTTCCATGTGCTGGCCCAGTTCCCGAAATCGCTTCTGATAGTGAGGGTGCTGGTCGAGAAATTCGCAGACAGCCCAGCTCCAGGCATAGGGGACCGGCAATGGTTCGTCCCAGTCTCGACCGGTATAGGCGCCCAGTCGGGCGAGGCTGGCGAATCGCTGCTGTGCCAGTTCCTGCTGAATCAACTCCACCCGCCCCAGTCCGGGAAAATCCTGGGAACGCTCCGGCATGACGGCAAATGTGACCTGACCGTTGGGATGGAGAATGTGTGTTCCAAAATATTCCGCCATCCCTTCCAGATACCAGCGAGGAGGATACTGTTGCAGCATTGTCGTCATGAAACAATGTGTCGCTTCATGAATGAGCAGATGTCGACGATAGTAATCGCTGTTCATCTTGTTCATCCAGAATTCCGCCCCCATGTGCCGACCGAAGCGGAACATGGGAGGCCCTTCCGGCAGCATCCCACAGTCTACAAACCGTTGCGGCTGATCAATCAGAAAACCAGTGATCTGATAAGGGGTTCCCTCACGATTGGGGGGGAGTTCGCCAAAATAGTTCACCCAGACATCATAAACCTGATCGATAATTTCCGGAAGCGGTTCTGCCAGTTCAGGCTCGATGTCGGTATAGAGGATCAGGCGTTTGGAGACATATTTATGTACTCCGAATTCTGCTGCACGGGACTCGTCTCGTAATGGCCGCGTATCGGAAGGGCGATAGATCTTCTGCACGACCGGCGAAACAGCGGGCTGTCTCTCCAGCAGCATGGCTGAAGAAGGTTCCCGCACCGGAGTCTCAGAAGACGTTTCCAATGCAGGTGCAGATTCAGGCTCCACTGCTGGATCGCGAGCAGCGGGTGGGGCGATCGACAATGTGCGAGGAGCAGTTGACGGCGGTTGCGTGGGGGGGGCAGATGCTTCGCGCTCAGCGGGCTGACAACCCGCCAGTGTCACAGCCAGCAGCAGTCCACAGGTCCGGAAGAGATTTCGAAACACCTGTTGCACCTCGGACAATGGAATCCAGTTTTAGAGCAAGTTGCTCTGACTTTGTGCCCACGGCGAAAGCGTTTCGATTGCTGAAATGCTGAATGCCGTGAGTCACGACGTGGACAATACGACGTGGACACGTTCTGATCCATCGCATCTGATTGCTCAAAAATGGAAGCCCTTGAGCAATATCAGAGCGGATCCGAATGATCGTTTCCAGATTCTCCCAGCAGGTCCAGTGCTCTGAGTTTGTTGCGTAATGTCATGCGGGCAATTCCCAATCTCTTACAGGCCTGAACCTGATTTCCAGCGACTTCATTCATGACCTCTTCCAAGAGGATACGATCGACTTCATCGGAGACTTCACGATAAATTTCTGTGGAATCCGAATCGAGAAGTTGGCGAATCAATTTTTTCAAATCAAAGCGTTCTGTGGCTGAGTTGACAGAAGAGTCATCACGAAACTCTCCTTTTGCGGCTTTCAGGCAGGCTGTCGGCAGGGAATCTCGAGTGAGGATGTCTCCTGAAGATCTGGCCATCGCAAACCGGATGGCACTTTCCAGTTCTCTGACATTTCCCGGCCAGTCATAGGACTGACAGATGGACATGGCTTCCGGGGTCATGCCGCGAACACGTTTGCCGGTGTCACGGTTGAATTTTTTGATGAAATGGTCGACCAGAAACGGGCAGTCTTCCTGACGTTCCCGCAGTGGCGGCAAATTGATTGTAAAGACATTCAAGCGGTAGAACAGATCCAGGCGAAATTCACCTTCATCAATCTGGTGCAGCAAGTCCTGGTTTGTCGCGGCAATGATCCGGACATTTGTCTGGACCGTTTGCGTGCCTCCCAGACGCTGAAATGTCTGGTCTTGAATCAGTCGCAGTGCCTTGGCCTGCGTGGCGAGACTCATGTCGCCGATTTCATCCAGAAAAATGGTTCCGCCATTCACCTGTTCAAACTTTCCGATCCGGCGTTGATCGGCTCCGGTGAAAGCTCCCGCCTCATGGCCGAAAAGTTCGCTTTCCAGCAATGTCTCCGGCAAGGCGGCACAATTGATCGCCAGGAATGGTTTCTGGCTGCGATGGCTATAGTGATAAATCGCCCGAGCCACCAGTTCTTTACCCGTTCCGCTCTCTCCCAGGATCAGCACCGGGGCTTCATGAGAAGCAATCCGTCCAATGGCCTTATAAACTTCCTGCATGGATTGCGACTGGCCGACGATCCGATCGGCTGCGAGGTCTTCATTGTCGGCGGACAGGACTGCCGGCACCCGACTCAGCCGACTCACCTCTAATGCCTTGTTGACGACACTTTCCAGTTGGGCGAAGTCCACCGGTTTTACGAGATATTCAAACGCTCCCCGGCGCATGGCTTCAATCGCGGTTTCCGTTGAGGCATAGGCTGTCACGATAATCACGGGCAACCGCGGATCGACCTGAGCAATTCTGGAAAAGGCATCCAGACCGGAGAGATCCGGCAGCCGCACATCCAGAATCACCGCATCGGGTTTTGCCGAACTTGCCAGACCAATCCCTTCCCGTGCGGAACCGGCGGAAATCACCTCCAGCGTGTCGCTGGAAAGGCATTCCTTGATGGAGAAGATAATATTAGGTTCATCATCAATGACGAGCAGGCGAGGCATAATAGAGAGTCTTCTGAAACCACGAAGGCCAGCAACTGATCAGTGAGAGTGCATTTACCCAGCATAGACCGCATTCTGCCACGCAGCGAGTCGCGTTTCACCGGTCGAAACGCACGCTGTGCGAGCCCAGGCCAGAGCAACTTGCTCTCGTCGGCCCAAATTTATTCTGGTGGACCTTCGGTGAATTATAACGACGGAATCCCGGCAAGTGCAGGCTGCTGCAGAATTTTGAACGTCTTGAATGGACTCTATTCTGTGTCCTCCCAATGACATGCCTGCCATCTGCTGATGATCTTTGACACAAAGCCAATACGTACCACGAAGATTTTATGACAGTCTTTCCAGGTCTGACGGATTGAGACAAGTGGGAAAAGGAGAGCAAAAAATATCCATGACAGTCTTTCCTTTTGATGTCACTTTGGATCAAGCTTCCAAACCTGAAGGATCATAAGGATCATGTTTTATCATGCACCTCATTGTTACGGTGGGAATGGCCCCATGAAAAGCGGCGACGTTCTGAGAGTTTCTGGCCCCGACTTTTGACGATGCCTGTACGACCCGCCCGCTGCCGCGACACCCGGTCGTCTGCGAAAACAGCGGTCATGCCGGTTCGGCGTTCAGCCAGTTGTCGCCCACTTTACAGTCGACCACGATGGGGACCTCCAGTCGCAGGGCGGTTGACATTTCATGTCGAGCCAGTTCGATCAGTGTGGGAACGGCCTCTTCCGGAGATTCGAAGACCAGTTCGTCATGGATCTGCAACAGCATACGCGCGGGATGCTGTTCGTGCCGCAGACGGGCATGAATATTGATCATGGCCTGCTTGATGAGATCGGCAGCAGACCCTTGAATGACCGCATTGACCGCTGTGCGTTCCGGAAGGTTGAGATTGCCGAAGATGCGGGGACGAATTCCTGAGATCTCGCGACGTCTTCCCAGAATGGTCTGTGCATAACCGGTGCGACGGCATTCGTTGAGTGTCTCGCGAATGAACCGGTCGATCGACGCGTAGCGGGCAAAATAGTCGTCAATAAACTGGGCGGCGTCATCCTTACTGATTCCCAGTGTGATCGCCAGACCATAGGCAGTCTGACCATAAATCACCCCGAAATTGACCGCCTTGGCCACTCGCCGCTGAGCCGTTGTGACCTGATTCAGGGCCACTCCATAGACCTGTGCGGCAACGGATGCGTGAATGTCTTCTCCATTGCGGAACGAATTCAGCAATGCAGCATCCTGACAGAAATGCGCAAGCATGCGGAGTTCGATTTGCGAATAATCCAGACAGACCAGTTTCCAGTCCGGACGCGACGGAATGAATGCCTTGCGGATCAATCTCCCTTCTTCGGTTCTGATCGGAATGTTCTGCAGATTCGGATCGCTGGAACTCAGGCGTCCCGTGGAGGCGGCCACCTGGCTGAAGGAGGTATGGACGTTCTTCGTCTGGGGATGAACCAGTTTGGGCAACGCGTCGAGGTACGTTCCTTTGAGTTTGGAAAGCATGCGATGTTCGATCAGCAAGCGTGGCAGAGCATGGAATTCTGACAGTTTCTCCAGCACTTCCTGGTCTGTGCTGGGGCCGGTTTTAGTCCGCTTCTGAATCGGTAACTTCAAGTCTTCAAACAGGACTTTGGCCAGTTGCTTGGGAGAATCGATATTGAATTCCGACTGGGCCAGCGTGTGAATTTCCGTCATCAATTCCTGGAGGCGAGCGGTGACCTGCGTGCTTTGCCGCTGCAGTTCTTCCACATCCACACGAATCCCGTTCCATTCCATTTCGACCAGCACGGGAATGAGTGGACGTTCCAGATTCCAGTACAATTCGAACAGACCGGCGGCCTTTAATTTTTCTTCGATCACATGGGCGAGTCTCAGGGCCATGTCTGCGTCTTCGCTGGCATATTCCGCGACGCGATCGACATCCACCTCGAACATCTTGAGTTGCTGTTTCCCTTTGCCGATCAGATCGCTGATGGGAATCATGGTGCGAAACAGATGCCGACGGGTCAGTTCATCCTGTCCGTGGCTGCGAGCCCCCGCTTCCAGCAGAAAATCGCCAATCATGGGGTCCATGCCGGGATGACCAATCTCCGCACCAGCCCGCCGCAACACCAGCCAGTCATACTTGATGTTCTGGTTGACGATGGTTCGGCTCGTGTCTGCGAGAATCGGCTTCATGGCAGTCAGGACGCTGTCCGGATCCAGATGCTGCGAACCACTGGGGCCATCCACCGGGAGATAATAGGATTCGCCAGGTTGCCAGCAAACCGCCCAGCCCACAATCTCCGCCTGCAGCGGATCTTTACTGGTGGTTTCCAGGTCGACGCAAATCTCCTTCTGTTTTTGCAGTTGAAGCAGAAACCCTTCGAACTCCGCGGGGGTTCTCACCACACTCCAGCGGCGCGGTTGTTCGGCAACTGATACGGGCTCTCCTGAGGAACCGGAGACACGAACACTTGTGAGAGCGCCGGGGTCTGCGGTTTGCATCACGACCGCCTGCATATCAGCAGCGTATCGACGGAAACCAAAGTCTGTAAACAGCTCCAGCAGACGTGATGAATCCGGCACGGTGACACGGGCCCGTTCCCAGTCCAGTGGCAGTTCCAGATCGGTCCGCAGGCGGACCAGTTCCCGACACATGAGCGCCTGCTGACGAAAGTTCTTCAGGTTTTCGATCAGTTTTTTACCCGGGGCCAGGTCGGCATTATCCAGCACATTTTCCAGCGTCCCAAATTTTTCGAGTAGAATTTTTGCAGTCTTTGGTCCGACTCCCGGCACTCCGGGAACATTATCGACGCTGTTCCCGACCAGTGACTGAAAATCAATGACTTGCGAGGGGGCAATGCCCCATTCCTGTAAGAGATGCTGTTCGTCCATGAACTGTTTTTTGCGGATATGATAAATCTTGATCCCCGGGCCGATCAGCTGCCGCAGATCTTTATCATTACTGACAATACGCACGTTCATTCCAGCACCGGCAGCCCGGACTGCCAAGGTGGCAATCACGTCGTCCGCTTCCCAGCCCGCCTGCGAAATCACCGGGATGCGGTAACCGGATAGAACATCCATGATCAACGGGATCTGTGGACGCAAATCATCCGGCATCGCGCTGCGGTTGGCCTTGTACTCAGTATAAATACTGAGCCGTTCGCCCGGTTCCGGGGATTCCATGGCACAGACCAGATGTGTGGGGTGCTTGTCCTTGATGAGATGTTCGATGTCTCCCACGAATCCATAGATCGCGTTTGTCGGCTGTCCGCGCGTTCCGGTCATCGGCTGACGGATCGCATGATAGACCTGAAAGATCAGCGAAAAGGTATCGACAATATACAGCGTGTCAGACATTCTCGGAGGATAACAATCTGGGAAAGAGGGGGGTTAGGAGTTAGGGGAACTCAATCCTGACTTTTAAATTATTCGCCAAACTGCACGCTTCCCATTGATAACTTGCGATTGAGCCGATTGTGGGCGTACAGGCTGTGCAGAACCAGTTCCAGGACACTGGCCTGAAGTTCCTCCGCAACTTCTCCACCAGCCAGTTGAGGCTCCAGTTCCGCGGACAAGGTTCGCAGCTGATCCCGAAATACCCGGATCTTGTCGACCGCCTGCAACATCTGTTGTACTGTGGAATCGGCATCCAGCTGTAACGTGTTTCCCAGGCTGAAATACTCCACCACGGCGGGGAATCGCTTCGGAGACAATGTCTGGTCGAAGATATTTTTGATGGCTTCCTCGATGAGACGCATCAGCAGCACATCTTCATCTCCTGTATCTTCGGACAAGCCGAGTTCTACTTTTCCTCGAGAACTGGAAATCAACCAGAAAAGATCACCGGGGCGTACCATCGCTCGGGACTCTCGATGCTGGTATGCGCGGCGTTCGGCATTGGAGACCAGCGTTTCGATATTGGCAATCGACATCCGTACGCTGACGCCGGAAGCCTGATTGACATGTGGGCTGCTCCGCGCCAGACGGCTGATCTCCGCAACAATCTCCTTCATGAAGCGCGGGATGAGAATGGAGACGTTTTCCCGTTCGAGATCGGCCTGTTCTTCCATGATCCGAATGCCCAGTTGCCGGGTCAGCGGGTAATGGGTACGAATCACCGATCCAATCCGGTCCTTCAATGGCGTCACGATACGTCCACGATTGGTGTAGTCTTCCGGATTCGCAGAGAAGACCAGACACAAGTCCAGCGGTAACCGAATGGTGAAGCCCCGGATCTGGATGTCCCGTTCTTCCAGGACGTTAAACAGACCAACCTGAATTTTGGGAGACAGGTCGGGAAGTTCATTCATGCAGAAGATACCGCGATGACTGCGGGGAATCAGGCCGAAGTGCATGACATCTTCATCCGCGAGATGTCGGCCTTCGGCGTGCTTGATCAGATCGACTTCGCCGATCAGATCTGCAATGGAAACATCCGGGGTCGCGAGTTTTTCGTGATAGCGCTCGTCGCGGCCAATCCAGTCAATGGGAGTCGCATCCCCCTGCAAACGCAAGATGTCCCGGGCATATTTGGAAATCGGAGCAGCGGGATCGTCCTGAATCTCGGACCCGGCGACAATCGGGAGTGCTTCGTCCAGGAATTCGGTGAGCATTCGCAGCATCCGGGTTTTCGCTTGCCCACGAAGTCCCAGAAAGAGCATGTCATGCTGGGAAAGTAACGCATTGACGACCTGCGGCACCACGGTCTCTTCGTAACCCAGAATTCCCGGAAAAAGCGGCACGCCACGATTCAGCATCGAGATCAGGTTACGCCGCATCTCCAGTTTGACAGGCACTGACTGATATCCGGATTGCTTCAGTTCGCCCCACGTTTTTGGTCGATCGCTCATCATGCCTGCTTTTGAATGAACAGCGTCCTGGTTGCTGCTAAGAAGAGTGGATTCGAAAAAATCTGTCGGGCTCTGCCCACCGGTGAAGCCGGGATCACCTGCAAACTGCGTAAATAAACTTAAACCATGTAAAATTAAACCGTGTCAACTTGTTAGAAATCAGAAAAGAGGTCGAACGCTAAATCGCATTCATCCCGCATGGACCGCGTTCTGCCACACGGCAAGTTGCGTTTTCCAGTTGAAACCATGCTGCGCGGGCACAGGCGAGAGCAACTTGCTCTAATCGACATACAGGAATTCACTGGACATCAATAATGCCTGAGTCAGTTGTTCGAGTGGATGCTGCTGAAGATAGCTTGTCAGCAGTTCCATTTCATCACTGCTGGCGGACCGGGAGTAAATGCGTTCCACAGCCAGCCGTGACTGGTCTTCAGGTTCAGAGGCCGACTGACGGATTTCTTCCGCCAGCCGTTGCGAAACCTGCATCGCAAACGGGGAATTGAGTGCATACAGCGCCTGCTGGGGGACCGTGGTTAAGGGGCGTCCGGGACTCGAGGTATCCGGAGACGGGAAGTCGAATGTACGCAGCAGACCGGGCAGATTGTTCCGGTCAATCAGTGCGTAGATCGTTCTGCGAGGAGTGTCCGGGTTCTTTTCAATGTTGAAGGCCCGACCACCCAGTTGTTCGTTCAATTGCCCGGTCACCTGCAGCATGGAGTCCCGCATCGATTCGAAATCCATCCGTTGCCGGTTCTGTCTCCAGAGAAGTTGGTTTTCCGAATCGAGCTGACGGGCTTCCGGTCGATCGTGGCTGGCCTGCTGATAGGCTTGCGTCAGCAGAATTCGGCGATGTAAAGACTTCAACGACCAGTGATCCTCGTGAATGAACATCCACGCAAGATAATCCAGCAATTCCGGATTGACAGGCGGATCTGCCCGCGAACCAAAGTCACTGGCGGAAGAGACCAGGCCGACACCAAAGTGTTGAGACCAGACACGGTTCACGATAACCCGTGCCGTTAACGGATTATCTTCCGCAACAATTCTTTCAGCCAGTTCTTTTCTTCCGCTGCCGTTCGTGAAGGGCTTTTCCGCTTCCGGATCAAGGAGACGAGGGGCGTGGCGATCTATGGAATCGCCTCGTCGACCAGGGTTTCCACGGACAAAAACGACCGGTTTGACCGGCTTCTCTTTGTCCAGCATGACCATGGCCCGGGGAGGAGCATCCGGAGAACTGGCGTCCCAGTCGTCCACCTTCTTCTTCAGATTCCTGATCTGGTCATGCTGATCCCGCTCAAATAAGGGGGAACGCTCTTCGACAGCCAGATCGGTAATTGATCCGGGACCATACAGCACTGTTCTAATGGATTCGTGCTGAGGATCTGGCAGGCTTTCCGGGGCGGGGTCTGCCTGCCGCACCTGGTTCCATTCATCCAGAATGCCCTGCAAGACACTGGCGTACATCCGGGCAACTTCCAACCGGGAATGTGGCGGGCTGGATTGCAGGGCTGTTTTGAATGGAGCGGGAACCGCGGCATCGTTCAGGAGTTGAGTCACCACGGCATTCTCCGGCTGAGCCAGGACGTCATCGCTGATCGCCATTAGTTGCTTCCAGGCTGTGAAGACCGGATCATTTTCCTTCACACGTCTGGTAATCAGCTTCTTCCAATGTTCAATCAACTTGCTGCGCGGAGTCCCATGTTTCGGTTGCAGATCGGTATCTTTATCGACCAGTTCCATCGACTTGGCAGCAGCCGGAATCAGATCGTCCAACTGCACCACGGATTGCTGAAGAAGATCGTGGTGTGACTTGGTGATGTAGTCCTGAACCTCTTTTTCGCGCTTCTCGCGCTCCGCATAGAACCTGCGAATACCGGGGTTCTCCATGTCCAGCTTGCCAATGAGCGGTCCCTGATCCGGTTCGTAACTGCTCTGAAAGACTCCATAGAGCGAGTAATAATCTTTGGTGGGAATCGGGTCGAATTTATGATCGTGACACCGTGCACAGGAAACGGTCATGCCCATCAGTCCCCGGGTCACCACGTCAATCCGATCGTCGATAATGTCGGGCTCACGATTCAGAAACCGGGCTCCCACAGTCAGAAAGCCCAGTGCAGCCAGACGCGGGTCCGATTCCGCAAAACCGAGTTGATCCGCAGCCAGCTGTTCGCGAATGAAATCGTTGTAAGGGGTGTCGTTGTTCAACGCATTCACGACATAATCCCGATAGGTATAGGAATACGGGTAATATCGATTCTGTGTGAAGACATATCCTTTGGTGTCGGCGTAGCGGGCAACGTCCAGCCAATGCCTCCCCCAACGTTGACCATACAATGGACTGGCCAGGAGTTCGTCGACCAGTTGGTCCACGGCATGGGGGCTTTCGTTCTGCACAAACGCCTGAACTTCTGAGAATGCCGGGGGAACCCCATGCAGATCCATTTTCAAACGGCGAATCAAGGTTTCGCGACTGGCGGGCGGGCTGAACGTGAGTCCCGCCTGCTCCAGAGGACCAGCCAGGAAGCGATCGATTTCGGTCTGATATCGTTCCGCATGATTCGGGACGGGAACAGGCACGTTCGCAATGGGACGATATGCCCAATGCTGCTGCACAGCTTCCACAAAATCGATCGTTCCATCCGGCAGATAAGGAATCCCGGATTTTGCAGGCGGGGCGCCCGCTTCTTCAGGCCAGAAGGCCCCTTGTTCAATCCAGGTTTTCAGTAAACTCTTTTCATCATCCGGTAATTGTGCGGCGGGAGGCATCTGCACATCATTGTCGTCATACTTGATGACCTGCCAGAGACGGCTCTTTTCGACATTGCCGGGCGTAATCAGTGAAGTCTCTGCGGTGGTCCCCATGACCATTGTTTTATGGTCGAGCCGAATGGACGATTCCTGCTTCTTTTCGCCATGGCATTCAAAACAACGCTTCGCCAGAATGGGGCGAATCTTGCTTTCAAAAAAATGGTCCTGTTCTTCCGGTCCGGCGGCCAACGCAGGTGAACACAACAACAGCGAAACAATGATAAGTGGGAGCATCTGTTGCATCAGGCACACCATGAGTAAAAGCACTTGGAAGGTATGTCGGAGAAATTCAGGCAAGAGACAAAGTCATGCTGTTGCGGACCATTCACTCCAATCTGACAGGTTTTTGAACATGGCCGACACCATTGGGGCTGGATTCAAACCACGTTTTTTAACCCATATTTTCAGAGATGAGTCTCCGCCAAGCAGGTTGGGAGGGTATTTTCAATCTCTATCTTAGACGAAACACTCAATAAATGGGAGGAATTTCCGAAAAATCTCCGTGCAGAACACCTTCAATTCAAACGTCGCAGAGAGAGCAAGTTGCTCTGGCCTGAACCCGCGCAGCGCGCGTTTCGATTGATGAAAGACGACTCTCCGCGTAGCGGAACGCGGTCGATGCGGGAGCAACTTGCTCTGAAACAAAGGAATCGGGGAAAGAGAAACTGGAGAGACCGTCGTTGATGCCTTTCCAGATTCTCTTTTCCCTTCCCTTGTCGTCATCTTCGATCAAGCTTCCAAACTTGGAGATGAAGGACGATGTGACGGACTGACAGGGACATCCGGAAGTTGATATTGCCCTCCGAATTTCGTCCACAAATGCCGCAACAATGGTTCTGAAGACAATGGTTTTCCCGTCACTTTTTCGACGAGGTTCGGGGCTGGGTACCGTTTGCCATGAATATGAACCTGGCTTCGCAGCCAAGTTCGAAGCGGTTCAAATTCTCCTTTTCGAAACATCTGCTGCAGATCGCCAAGATCTTCTGTTGCCTTTTCATAAAACTGGCTGGCATACATATTTCCCAGGGAATAGGTTGGGAAATATCCCACTAATCCAGCACTCCAGTGGACATCCTGCAGACAGCCGACGGAGTCGTCAGGGGGAACGACGCCAAAATATCGTACAAATGTTTCGTTCCAGACCTGCGGAATATCCGCCACATCCAGATCTCCACCAATGAGTGCCTGCTCGATTTCAAATCGCAGCATGATATGTAGATTGTAAGTCACCTCATCCGCTTCAACCCGTATCCAGCTGGGACGTACATCGTTGATAGCCTGATAAAAATCTTTCAGGCTGACATTTGAAAGCGAATCGGGAAAGGCCGACTGTGCGCGGGGATAAAAGTATTCCCAGAAGGCCAGGCTGCGACCCACCAGATTTTCCCACATGCGCGACTGCGATTCATGAATCCCCAGCGAACAGGTTTCGCCGCACCCCAACCCGAAATTCTCGGTGGGCAACCCCTGCTCGTAGATTCCGTGTCCCGCTTCATGCAGCGTGCCAAAGAAGGAACCTGAAAAGTGACGATCGTTATAGCGTGTCGTCAATCGGCAATCGCCTGGTCCAATTCCAGTACAGAACGGATGTGCTGCGATATCCAGACGGCCTGACTGGAAGTCAAAACCAATCGTCTGTGCAGCTTCCAGGCTCAGTTTTTTCTGAACGTCAACAGGGTAATTCCGCTCCAGAATACTGACATCCGGCCGATGATCAGACTCTTGAATTGCCGCCACCAGTTGCACTAACTGTGCCCTTAAGGGGGCAAAAACTTCCTGGATCTGAGCAACGGTTGCTCCCGGTTCGAAATCGTCCAGCAACGCATCATAACGAACGCCGGATGGACTGCTCAGAGCGTCAGCTTCTTCACGCTTGAGAGCAATCATCTTCTCCAGCCAGGGCTGAAATGTGTGAAAGCTCTTTCGAGCACGTGCTTCCACCCAGGCCTGCTGGGCGAGAGTGGAGACCCGCGACAGTTCTTCCACCAGACTTTTGGAAAGGCGGGTGGACCGCTGGTAGTTTCGTCGTGCCTCCCGCACATTGGCAGCCGGGATGGATTCCGCTCCCCCCAAAGCCGCTTCATCTTCGAGTTGAGCGAGTAGCTCACCCATTTCGGGAGCAACGGCACGGTCATGGGACAGGCCGGCCATCAACGCCAGCTGATTGGCTCGCAGTTCCGCACCACAGGCAGGCAGATTCGTCTGTTCGTCCCAACTGAGCACAGCCCCGCAAGACCGCATTAACGCCAAGTCCTGCAGACGTTTTACAAGAGAATTGTAGGCATCCGGGTATTGAGTCATCCGTGAGAAATTTCCTTTCTAAAATGGCTTGTCAATTCTAGAACGACGATCAGTCCCAGCACGCCCTCCGCGAGCCCCGGCGAGAGTCGCAGGCTCTCTCCACTGCCAGCTTCATGTTGGTCTGCACCCGTGGTTTCGGTCCCCGAAGTGACGTCATCCTTTTTAAAAGCGACTTGAAAGATGGTTGTCACACCATTTCCTTTGTTGGAATAGCCTTTGCGGATCTGCACACGCCAGACCAGATCTTCCGGCAACGAGCCCGGGACCTCTTCTGCAGATGCCAGAAAAGTTTCGTACGACTCTCCCGGTTTCAGCGTTTTCCCCAAATCCTGTCCCACCAGGTCCCAGTCACTTTGGGGAGGGAGTCGATACAGCTGGACGGCGGGAGCATTTTTGTCATGCGTGCCCGCTTCCGTAATGAAGTAGTTTGAATAATCCATCCTGTTACCGGACTTGCTGACCCAGCGTAAAACCAGTTGCCGGTCGAGTGGAGCGATATCCTGATCCTGGGAGACGTTCGTAAAACGAACTTTCAGCTTCCAGACGGGCTGTGTCGGCTCACGATGGCGTTGTGTATCGCCGGTATAATGGACAAATTCGACCGGCTCTTGAGTGATGGCCAACGGTTCGACTTCAATATTTCCGAATCGCCGTTTTTCTCCCAGACGCAAGGTGTGTCCCGGTGGAAGCCCCGAATAAGGAGGGATATAAGTGAGTTCACTTTCTTTTTGTGTGGCGATGTCTGGCAGGCTTTCCAGCTGATGCGGATGACCATTGTCATAGATCTGCTTCATCAGCAAAGCCAGAAAAGCAATCGTGATCGCGCTGGCATAGCTGGCCAGAATGACAAACATCCGGCTTGGTCCTGGCGAAACAGTTGCACCCGCGGTGATGACCGAACCGGTGACGGGTCGTTCCGTACTCAGTGGGCTGGCAGCGGTTCCGGGGATCGCTCCGCTGAACCCGCCAAAGCCTTCGGTGGCAGCCCAGCCAGTATCTTCCAATGTGGGAATAGAACCGACAGATTGCCTCGCTTTCGCCAGATCCTCGGCATGCAGGACTTCTGTTCGCCCCTGATCTCCATTTCCCGGGGGGGCCGGCAGGGCAGCTTCGTCCACAATGGCAGAGCCGTTCGTATCTTCTCCGGCAGGAAGCGTTTCTTCACTCGCCAGGGCCTGATCCGATTGCTGGTACGATCCCTCGGGATCACTTTCCAGCTCTTCGAAGTTGGCCATTCCGGCAGGAAACAGTTCCCGGTCTGCAGTCTCAGAGGTGTCGCCCATTTCAGACGAGGCGGCGTGCTCCTCATCGGATGGAATCAGGTCGCTGACATTGAAGGTCGCGGTCTCATCGGAAGTTGGTAGCTCCTCCGGTTCGCTGGCCTCCGGTGAATCCTGATCCTGAACCTCCAAATGTTTCTCTACTTCCAAGGGGTTCTCCGTCTCCGAAGGGACACCTTCGCCAGAAAAGACAGAACTCTCCGGAGGGGGAGCCGGCATGGAGAATTCTTCTGCCGGAAAAGCATCCTCCCGATCCTGACGATTCCGCAGAATGATCGCGGTCCCATCTGAATGATTCAAAATAGGATCGGGGACCGATTCCAGGTCATCCAGCAGGCTTGAGGCGTGTGCTGCCGGTTCCTTGGCAGGCAAGCTGGAATGTTCCTCGGCTGCCGGGATTGCGGATGTATCGGATTGATCGAGGATTTCGACCAAGGGCTCTGCCGTTGTCTCTTGATGGGGAACAGCAGGCGTTTCATTGTCACCCCGAATGATGTCGTCTTCCGGAGCTTCTTCCATCTCCGCGGGAGGAATGACCGGCGGAACGAACAATGCACCTGTCATGTCCAAAAATGACAGAGGCCCCTTTTCTTTGGATGGCGGGAGCTTTTTCTCAGGCTCCTTATTGAGCCAATCAAAGTTTGGCGAAGAATCAGGTCCACTCATCAGCTTTCCGCCTTTTTGTTATCCCACAGAACTTCTTCCGGAACACACTCCCGGATCAATTCATCCAGAAGCCGATTGGTTGCGGTCTCTGCCGAGTGTTCCAAATTGCCCGAATTGGCTTGCCAGATCAGCGGACCGAAAACCGGCAGACTGATCATGTTTCGCAGGTACACTGCGTTGCTCTCATGAGTTCCATCATCTTCGCCGCAGACCGGATTGACAACCGCTCCCGCCACTCTCAGTTCAGAAAATGCCAACGATTGGAGTGTGAGAAGGGTATGACTGAGCATTCCCAGGCGATTGGCGGCAACCACTAAAACCGGAAAACCAAGATCCCGGGCCAGATCGGCAACAGTCTCGGTGGCAGTCAACGGGCACATCCAGCCTCCCACGCCTTCCACCAGCAAAAAGTCGACCTGATCACGCCAGACGTTCGTGCCGCTTCGCAAAAGTTGTGCATCCACTTGCCGGCCTTCTTGTGCTGCCGAGAGTGGCGGAGCCAGTGGAGCCTGAAAAGTCTGGGGACAGATCCATTCACGCGGAAACTGGTGATCCGTGGCGGCAGAGAGTTGCTCCAGATCGGACCAGTCAGGCTCTCCGGTCGGACTGAACTCTGCTCCGGAACAGACTGGCTTGTAAACTCCGACCGAGACTCCGAGTTGACGTAACCGGCGGGCCAGCAGACACGTGACGTGCGTCTTGCCGACAGCTGTATCAATCCCGGTGATGAACAGTCCATACATGGAATTTCCCCTTGTCTCAATCCAATCAGACCTGAAACAACTGAAACTCAAGTCTTGATGCAAATTGAGAGTCCTGTGATTGGGAAAATTTGCAGACAGACGAGACTGAAAATACCGATTATACCTTCAAAAGAGGAGACATCATCGAAATGCTCTGCCCACGTGCCGATCAGCAAACTGCAGGAACATCTCCCGGCAGAGATGGTAACTCCTCGACCGGAAAGCTACATTTCCCAATGCCACGTATTTACAGATTCCTTTGCAGATTCAGGATTTTCCGATGTCGATTGATTGGCACCCGCTCATCAAACTGGTTCAGGAGCATGAGCGGTTTGTCATCACCAGCCATGTCCGCCCGGATGCGGATGCGATTGGTTCCGAAATAGGACTGGCCAGACATCTGATGCAACTGGGCAAACAGGTACGCATCATCAATCCCTCTGCGACTCCGGAACATCTGAAGTTTCTGGACCCGGACGGGATTGTTCAGCAGATCGGCGGAGCGGTCACGGTGGAATCCGCCTGCCAGACCGATGTTCACATTGTCGTCGACACCAGCGCCTGGCAGCAATTGCAGGAGGTCTCCGACGTTCTGCGAAAGACCAATGCACAAAAAGTAGTCATCGATCATCATCTGAGCGCCGATGACCTGGGGGCCATGCTTTTCAAAGATGTCTCCGCAGCGGCGGCCGGCGTTCTGGTCACGGAATTCATCGAAGCCAGTCATGGAACCTTTCGGGTGGACCAGGCGACAGCGCTGTTTGCAGCCATTGCCACGGATACCGGCTGGTATCGGTTTTCGAACGTGGATGCACGTACGCTTCAGGTGGCAGCGCGACTGGTTGACCATGGAGTCCAGCCCCATTTAATATATCAGGAGCTTTATGAACGTTCTTCCTTAGCACGGTTGAAATTGCACTCTGTCGTGCTGGGCCGGGTGGGGCTCGCCTGTGCAGGCAAGCTGGCACATACGCTGGTGACCAGGCAGGACTTTATCGATACAGGGGCCTTGCCCACAGATACCGAAGAACTGGTCAATCAATGCTTGACCGTGGAAGGCACAGAAGCCGCTTTCATCCTTGTTGAACAGCAGGATGGCCGAGCGAAAGGAAGTTTGAGGAGTCGTGCACGAGTGAATGTGGCGGCAATCGCCGAGCAGTTTGGCGGCGGCGGACATCGTCAGGCAGCCGGGGTGATGCTGCCCGGCCCCATTCTCTCCGCTCGAGAAACATTGATTCAGGCCATTGAAAAACAAATCCAGCAGGCCCCTGCCTGCTAGAGTCGTGTGACGGTTTGGTTTCAGGATGCGTCATAGCGAAACGTCCTCCGTTGTTGGATTTTGTGTCAAGGTCGATCCGAATTTTCAGAGTGAACAAAGCATCAGGAGCAACTTGCTCTTAACAGCCTGTTGAAAAACACACAGACAGAAATGTCTGTGCCACCAGAAGCTTCTGGATTATTGAAAAAAGTGGGTCGGACATTTCTGTCTGGCCGAGATTCCATGTTTTTCAACAGGCTGTTAAGCGAATTTCGAAATCAGGAATCTTCAGACAAAGCAGGCATCGTCTGGTGATTTTCATTAATCTTGCCCTCAATCCCACCTGGAGTCTCATTAGTAATCCCTCCCATTCCCTGCACGGTCAGAAACTCAGCGGCCAGAAACTCAACATGCAGAAGCCCGATATTGTCCTCACATAGGACTCACATAGGAACAGTTAGGAACAGTTAGGAAAATAAAATCCTGGCAACACAAATTCGTCCGGGCGTTTAATGGCGGATAGGAATTTTTGGCTGCCGATTCCCAGAATCTCACATTGTTAAAATGGTCGAAAAAGAGACTTTTTGCCTGCAAAAACAGCGTATGCAACCGGGGACGGTTCTTGGCTGCGGGCAATACAATTCACTCATAAAGGTGCTGAGATGTCCGAAGTAGATTCTTCTCATCAACCTCCGGGAGAAGGTGGAGCGCTCAAGCGCCGGGCGTTTGTTGTAGAGGCAGCTGCATTTATCGTAGGTGCCATTACCGCCATCGTGCCGGGAGTCGCAGCTGCGTTCTATGTCCTCACTCCACTCTTCAAAAAGAAAAGCGCCAAGGAGGGAGACGATGGCTTTTATATGGTGGGAACCGCCACCAATCTGAAGCCGGGCGGAGCCCCGCAATTTTTTCAGGTCCGAGGCGTTAAAAAGGATGCCTGGACGACTTATCCATCCACGGCCCTGGGGGGTGTTTATGTCCGCAAAGAAGAGGACGGCAGTCTCAGTTGCCTGAATGCCCGTTGCCCTCATCTGGGCTGCACCATTCAGTTTCAAACCAGCAAGAGAGACTTCCTGTGCCCCTGCCATGCCAGTTCTTTTGCCATTGACGGCGAACGCAGCAATAAAATTCCTCCCAGAAATCTGGACCATCTTGAAGTCGAGATCCGCAATGAAGATGAAGTCTGGGTGAAATTCCAGAATTTCCGTGCAGGACGAGAATCCCAGATCCCCGTCTAGCGCCCTGCCAGGGCTTAGTTTGGGGGTGCGTCATCGTAAACATCCTCCGTTACTGACAGTTATTGAATTGATGAATGGAATCATGCCGTCAGCAGACTGCACAGGCCGTCTTGTTGAATTCTGGAGATTTGAATTATGCAGAAGATGCTCAATTGGCTGGATCATCGCACGGGTTACCGACACCTGGTGAAAGCAGTCTTGTTTGAGCCCATTCCCGGCGGAGCCCGCTGGCGGTATGTCTGGGGCAGCACGCTGGTGTTCACCTTTATCCTGCAGGTGATCACCGGGATCTGTCTCTGGATGTCCTATAGCCCCAGCTCGACGACAGCCTGGGAAAGCGTGTTTTATATTCAACACGAAATGCTGCTGGGCTGGGTGATTCGCGGGATGCATCACTTCACCGCGCAGGCGATGATCATCCTGTTGATTCTGCACATGATGCAGGTGGTCATTGATGGAGCCTATCGTGCCCCACGTGAAGTGAATTTCTGGCTGGGCCTGATTTTAATGCAGATTGTGCTCTTTCTGGGCCTGACGGGATATCTGCTGCCCTGGGATCAGAAGGGTTACTATGCCACACAGGTGGCGACAGAAATCATGGGCTCCGCACCATTTGTCGGCCCCTCGATTCAAGAACTGATGCAGGGGGGAAATCAATATGGCAATCAGACGTTAACCCGTTTCTTTGCCCTGCATGCGGGAATCTTGCCGGCAGCACTCATCGCTTTCCTGGGGTTGCATATCTATGTCTTCCGCAGACATGGAATTCACGCCATCAAGCATCCCACCCGAGAAGATGGCATGTTCTGGCCGGACCAGATTCTGCGGGATGCTGTTGCCTGCCTGGCGGTGCTGGCCGCGATTCTGGCTGCCACCTGTTATTGGCATGGCGCGGAATTGACTGCTCCCGCGAACCCGTCGGAAGCCTATAACGCCGCCCGACCGGAATGGTATTATCTGTTCCTGTTTAAACTGTTGAAGTTTCCCTGGATCAGCCAGATGGGCGAAGTGACGCACCTGGGCGAAGCCTTCGGAGCCATTGTGGTCCCCGGCGTGATCATGACATTCATTATTCTGATGCCGCTGATCGCCTATTTTCGCTGGGGTCACCGCTTTAATGTGGCCTTTCTGTGGACCGTCATGGGGATTGCTGCCGTATTGACCAGCCTGGCCATTCACGAAGACTGGTATTCCACCGCCCCGGAAGGGATCGATTTTCGCAATGCCGTGACCGCCGCTCGTCGTGATGCAGAACGGGTCACCGAGCTGGCGATGTCTCCTTCCGGAATTCCGCCGCAGGGAGCGTCCGTTCTGCTGGCGAACGATCCCCTCACGCAGGGCCCCCGACTGTTCGAAACATTCTGTATCAACTGTCATCAGCCACAAGAAGGCTGGAAGTTCGAAGAAAAGCCGGTCGCTCCGTTTCTGGCCGATCCACATCATCGCGATGTGATCCGCTTTGGTTCCCGTGACTGGATTCGCTCTGTCCTGACAGACTTCCCCAATCACTTCGCGCCTCTGGCAAATACGACCGGGCCACATGAAGAATCCGCACAAGCGATTCTAGCCGGGTCCATGAGCGACTGGTCAGCAACCAACGGGCCAACTCTGCTGGAAACAGCCAATACCGCAGACCTGAACGCACTGATCGAATTTCTGTATGCCCAGAGTCAGCGGGCGGATGCACTTTCTCCGACAGATCCCCAGGTTCAGCGGGGAAAGACAATTTTTGCTGAAGGGACCCTGACCGCCGGCACGATCGATGCCTGTATTGATTGCCATAGCATGCACGCCCTCACTGTGGTGGATCGCAAGAACGTGCTGGAAGAGACGGCCATGTCGGAAGATCTGTTCCCGGACCTCACCGGATACGGCAGCACCGCCTGGCTGGCGTCCTTCATCAGCAATCCCCAGGCACACTATGCCGGGACCGATGGCAATAACGCCATGCCGGGATTTGAAGATCAATTACAGCCACAAGAACTGGAAATGCTGGCCCGATGGTTGTCTGAAAATTACTATCGTCCTGCACAGACAGCCAAACCTGAACATTAGAGCATATTCACCCTGTACAGGCGGCGTTCCGCCATGCGGCGAGTTGTGTTTTATCAGTTGAGACGCGTGCTGCGCGGGCCCAGGCCAGAGCAACTTGCTCTCGCCTTTCAGACTTTGCTGATTCTGGTCTCCGGATAGCTGATGGCCCCCCGCAGGACCATCATGGGCATGGTTCGGGCCAGCGGAACAGATCGTCATCATGCGGCCTTTCACCGAATCTTCTCTGCGGCCTGCTGGTCCATGGATGCGGTGGGACTGGCGGTCTTT
>Ga0182738_1000597_pt1 | contig 48813 bp, 47 predicted proteins | sample eDN5th30CBELigMG_FD_128876 | JGI IMG/M metagenome (GOLD analysis project Ga0182738, IMG submission 128876) | Enriched Miracle-Growth compost microbial communities from Emeryville, California, USA - eDNA 5th pass 30_C BE-Lig MG (version 2)... ... | reverse complement strand
GCGCGGATTGCGGAATGCGGAATGCGTATTGCGGATATTAGCAAACCTGCGTCTTGGCCGAGCTTTCCCGCAGATGATTTGGAGATCCGCGCCCGGGCGCGGACCCGGTTGAGCTGAAGCCGGCGCCGGGGATCGACCGGGCCTTGCCCGGCTCACCCCGGCGCCGACGCCTCTTCTGTTCGGAATTGTCCGCCTCGCATCCGCTGTCCGGTCGGATCAATGGGCAAGCGCCGCGCAGGCGCGTCGTCGTCCAGCCGGGCCGTGTCCTCGCCTGCGGCTGCGGGCCGCACCACCCCGGCTTGCCGACCCATGACCGTCCGGCCATCGGCCACGGGCAGGGCTGCGCCCTTCCCGTTCTGTCCTCCGGAAAACACGCGGTGTTTTCCAGAGAACAGAACGGATCGGCACCGCCCAACGCGGACAGGGGCAAAGATCCCCACCGCATCACCACAATGGAGGCCCAGATGGGTTACAATTTCAGCCGCTACACCCGCGCCATTCAGCCCGGTTCGCGGATCGTCGCGCGGGACGAGCCCCTGACCAACGACACGCTGCGGGCGGCCGTGCCCTCGATCTTTGCCACCGAGGCGCATGAAAGCCGCAGCGCCCGTTTCGCCCCGGTGCCGACGGTGACCGTGCTGGATGGCCTGCGCGCGGAAGGCTTTGAGCCGTTCAGCGCGGTGCAGGCTCGCACCCGCGTCGAAGGCAAGGCCGAGTTCACCAAGCATATGGTTCGGCTGCGCCATCGCTCGGTGACCAATACGGCCGGCGACAGCTTTGAAATCGTGCTGGTCAACGCCAATGACGGCACGAGTGCGTATCAGATGATCCCCGGCTTTTTCCGGTTTGTCTGTGAAAACGGCCTGATGACCGGCGAGACCTTCGGCGAGGTGAAGGTGCGCCATTCCGGCAATGCCATCGGCGAAGTGATCGAGGGCGCGTATCATGTCCTGCAAGATGCGCCGCGCGTTGTCGAACAGGTCACCGAATGGAAGGGCACCCGCTTGCGGGAAGCGGAACAGAAAGCGCTGGCAGAGGCAGCCCATGTTCTGCGTTTCCCGAAAGCGGGTGACGAGGGCGCAGCCCCTGCCCCGATCGACGCCGCAGCCCTGCTGCGCCCGCGTCGCAGCGCAGACCGCGCCACCGATCTTTGGACCACCATGAATGTGGTGCAGGAAAACGTCGTGAAGGGCGGGCAGACCGGGCTTGTCCGCAATGGCGAGGGCCGCTTGCAGCGTCGCACCACGCGCGAGGTCGCGGGCATTGACCAGAGCCGCAGTTTGAACCGCGCCCTGTGGCTGCTGACCGAGCGGATGGCCGTGTTGAAACAATCCTGATCAGGTGCGGGCCGCTACGGCGGCCTGCTCCAGGCCAATGGACGCAAGAATGCCGTGCCCCCCTGCCCTGCCTCGCCCTAAATCCCCTTGTACGCTTCGCCCCGATGGTCACGACTGAAAGCCGCCGGCGATTGGCAGCTGCTGCGCAGGCGTGGAATTCCGAAGATGGCTCGATGCGAGCGGCAATCTGGGCCTGATGCACCATTCGCGTCGCCCATCGGCAGAGCAGGAAAAATTGCGGGCTGGATTTCCGGCGATGCCGGCAATTCAGCCCGCGCCGTGCTTCGCACGGCTGACCCTAGTATCCGGCGCGGCTCAGGAACGCTGCTGCATGAGCCTTCAGCTTCTCTCGCGCCCATCTGGACAGCGGCGACGACAGATCGACAAGGTCATTGGGGTCGATTTCGGCTTTGAGCTGGGCATGGGCGGGCTCGGAAATCAGCAAGCGGGAGTCAAAGCGCTCGCCGCTGACCGGGGCCCTGCCCGCAGGGATCGACGTGTATGAAATTCCCTTTTCAAGCTCCGCCACAAGCCGTTCCCTGTTGTCGGACCAAATACGCAGCAGGATTGTTCGGACCGGGCAGCGGGCATCCATGGCCATGGCCGTCGCGCGTTCGACCACGTCTGGGGGCCAGGAAAAGTTGATCCGGACACGAACGCCATTCTGGTCCGCTTGCGGGCGGATCGCCTGCGCTGGTTTGACGGGCGCGCGCTGACGAGGCGCCAGCGGGCCATCATTCGCTGCAGGCTTGGAGGCCTTGTCGGCGGACGCAGGCGGCGGCGCCGGTTGTTCAGGCATGATTGTGGCGGCGGCTGGCAGGGACGGCTCTGCCGAAGGTGACGGAGCCATCTCCAGTTTCGCGGCAAAGTCAGGATCTCGCGCGGTGAATACGCTTCTCTTGCGTGCGCGTGCCATCATTTCGCCTCCTTGATGATTGCGTCCAGCGCATCCAAAGCCTCGGTCATCTCATCGAGAGCGTCCTGCACATGGCTTGCCACACCCTTGTTTTGCAGGTTGTCCCGGACAGGCCCCAGCAGCCCGCTGCCCATCCGCGAGTATACCGAGCGGTTGGCGATGAACTGGTCGATCATTGGCACGGCCGAAACCATTTCCCTGAGCACGAGCTTGTCCGGCTCGCGCAACGCAGACGGGACACGACTCGCGATCACGCGATACGGAGGAAGGATCGACGGGTCAGCCACTCGCTGTTTCAGCCGGGCATACCACAGGGCGGTTTCCTTGGTTTCTTCAAGATCCTCCATTGAAAGCATGCAGGGCGACACGATCAGGTCCGACAAGTCGGCCAGGAGGTCTTGCGCCTCCGGATCAGCCCCGCCTCCGAACGTGTCGATCAGGATCAGGTGCTCTTGGTCGGGCTGCTCTAGGATTTCCTCGATAAGCGCTTCAACCTTTCGTGCATCGAGCATAGCGAACACGGTCACGTCGTCTGACCAAGCATTAGCGGCCTTTGCCCGCTCCATCCACTTCCAGAGTCCGCGGCTGCCATCCGTGTCGAAGACTGTCACGGTTTCGCCGCGATCCGCGGCCGCTGATGCCAAGCCTCGGATCAAGGTCGACTTGCCGCACCCACCCTTTCGGTTCATGGCGGTGATCACGCGGATGCCGTTTGTCATGCGGTAGATTCCTTGCAGCTTTGGTCGCAAACTACCGCGTGATCTCGATAAACGCAATCCGCAATCCGCGCAACGCAATCCGCAATCCGATCAAAATGCCGGCGGTGCGTCATTACAATATACGCAAACCGCAGTCCGCGATACGAAAACCGCAATACGCAATCCGATCAAAATGCCGGCGGTGCGTCATTACAATATACGCAAACCGCAGTCCGCGATACGAAAACCGCAATACGCAATACGCAATTATAAATGTTTGGAATGCAATCCGCATCCGCTCAAATAGCGGCGGTGCCGCGTCACGCAATCCGCAATACGCTATACGGAGAACGCAATACGCAAACCGCGATCCGCAAACCGCGATCCGCAAACCGCGATACGCAAACCGCAATCCATGATGTGCAACCCGGGAGTGGCAAGCCGTAATACACGATACGCAATCCGCATTACGCAATCCGCACGTCGGATTGCGGATCGGGCACTGACCCATTTGGACAAGGTTGCCCATAAAACTTTCTGCAAAACTTTCCTGCAAGATCATGGATTGTTCTTCCGTCCCGGGCGCTGCGGGCGCTAGACCAAAACGGTCATCCAGCACGCAGCCGCCATGAAGATCATCCTTGCCGCCCTTGTCGTTTCTTTGGCCAGCCTCGCGCCGGCGCTGTCGCGCTAGGTCGGCGGCGACCGGTTGCAAGGCGTCGCCTCGGTCATCGAAGGCGACACGATCGAGATCCACGGCACCCGCATCCGCCTGAACGGCATCGACGCGCCGGAAAGCGCCCAGACCTGCGACGATGCGCAAGGCCACGCCTGGCGCTGTGGCCAGCGCGCCTCGCTGGCGCTGGCCGACCGCATCGGCCGTGGCACGATCAGTTGCGACCCGACCGGCATCGACCGCTATGGCCGCACCATCGCCGATTGCCGGCTGGACGGCGAAAGCCTGAACGGCTGGATGGTGCGGAGGGGCTGGGCCGTCGCCTATCGCCACTATGCGCTGGATCATGTCGGGGACGAGGACCGGGCGCGGGCGGCACAGCGCGGGCTGTGGCAGGGGCGGTTCGACATGCCTTCGGACTGGCGCGCCGCACAACGGCAGGACAGCAGCCCGGCCTCGCCCGATCTGGGCCGGCTGATGCTGCTGGCGGGACAGGGCAATTCCTGCAACCCGCGCAAGACCTGCACCGCCATCGGCTCGTGCGAGGAAGCGCATTGGTATCTGCAGAACTGCTCCTGGGGCAGCAAGCTGGACCGCGACGGCGACGGCGTGCCCTGCGAGAGTATTTGCTGACGGACCGGCGGCGGCGGGAGTTCAGGTCGCCACCTCCCAGCAGGGGCTGGTTGAAGCGATCCGAAGCCTGATGCTTCAGCTGCGCGACACCCGTGTTCCACGGGCCCTCGCGGACCTCGGGGGCATGCATGACCGATCTGGCTGTGGTCGCTGCCACTTCACAGCCGTTCCTCGCGGCTGGAAGGCCTGCGCGATGATGTCGCTACATCATCGTGGTTCTCGCGCTTGCCCGTCGGCCTTTTGTTCTTGGCGCAAGTCATATCCTCGCGGACTCCCAAAAGTTCGATTTCGGCAAGACGCGGCTGATTGACTTTCAGATAAGGATTGGGTTCAAACAGATGTTGGCAGGAAATATAAAATGTTTACAAAATTCGGTTGTACTGGATTGCGGATTGCGGAAAGCGGACATTGGCACGTGACACCTTGACCCGGAACCAGAAGGCAGAAGCCATCCGGCGCCTGACGCGGGGCGGCGACGTCGCGGTTGCGGCTGACGCGCTGGCGGGCGCGGCGGTCAAGCGCGGCCGCCCGCCGAGGGTCCGCGACAATGATGCCGCCACGACCGGCGGCAAGGCCGTCGCCGTGCGCCTGTCGCCCGAAGAGCTTGCAGCGCTCGATGCGTTGCAAGCGCGGATCGGTTCCTCCAGCCGCTCAGACGTGCTGCGAGCACTGGTCCGCTCCGGCGTCGGCTTGCTGGAGTTTCCGGCCGAGGATGCCACGCGGATGGCCGAGATCAGGGTCGAACTGCACAAGATCGGCGTAAACGTGAACCAGATTGCCTTGGCCGCGAACCGGGGCCGCATCGACATGGCCCGGCAGGAATGGGCGGCGCTGAACGAGCTGCGGCAGGCGCTGCCGGGGCTGCGCGGCTGGCTCAACGCCGTGGTCGACGAGCAACGCCGCCGGGGCATTCGTCTGTTCAGGGCTTTCATTGAGGCCGAGCGTGACTAGCGCGACTGCCTCGATCCTTGATGAAATCCGCCTTCGCCGGCTGCGGGGTGGGGCAGGGGTCTCGGGGCGCCGCTTCAGTTTGCGGGCCAACAACCTGTGGCGCGTGGCGCAGGGCTCGAATGCCATTGTGCTGAAGAGAATCTACAACGGTGGCACGCACAGCGGCCAGCAGCTAGGCCAGCAATTCGACTACCTGTTCTCCAAGGCCAGCGCCATCTTCAGCAATATGGTCGAGCATGACCCTGACCGCGGGACGCTGACACCAGAGCAGCGCAAGGCGATTGCCCTGGCCTGGGAGGACGGCTGGACCCGCGATCCGAAAAACGGTCACACCACGCATCTGCTGCTGTCCTTTCCGGCGGATGTCGCGCCGGTGCGGGCGCTGAAGGTGGCCGAGATCTGGGCGGCTGAGACGTTTCAGGGCGGCATTGCCGATGACGAATGGGCCTATGTCGCGGCGCTGCACACCGACCGGGCGCATCCGCATGTCCATATCGTGGTAAACAATCGTGGCGTCGCCAATGACAGCTGGTTCTACATGGCGCGCGGCCATGTCTTCGAGTTCCAGGCGATGAAGGAGCGCGTGGTGGAGATCGCGGCCGATGAGGGGCTGTTTCTGGACAGTTCCTCGCGCATCGGGCGCGGCAAGCTGACCTATGGCCCGTCGCGGGCCGAGCTGGAACGCGCCTTGCGCGAGGGGCGCCCGGTGCGGGAAAAGCCGTTGCAGGGAAAAGCAGTCAAAGACGCAATGGTGCAGATCGCGGCGAATATCGCCACCCTGCGGCTGTTTTCGTCGATGGCCCGGCAGGGGCAGGACGGGGCGCTGGCCGCGAAAATCGACCATGCCGCCGCAGTGCTGGCGCGCGGCGGGATCATTGAGCCTATGCAGGAGAAACCGATGGAAGCGCAGGCCATTCAGACGCGCGGCGATCTGGCCGCCTATTACGACCGCTGGCTGGACAATGCCGAACGCGGCATCAGCCGCCTGCCCGAGGCCGAGCGGGCCGATCTGCGCCGTGAACTCTATGAGGCGGCGGCCAGTGTTTCGCGCGAGCTGGGCGATGATCGCGGCGCCGCGCTGCTGCGGCAGGAGCCGCGCGAAACCATCCACCGCACGCAGCTGCAGGACCAGGCGATTGCACGCGGCGGAGAGACCCGCGCCCTCGGCAGCGATGCGGTGGCCGAGATCCGCGACCGAATTGGTCAGGACGCCAGTGCCCTCGGCATCGACCCGGCCGCCCTTGGCGCGCGCATGCGCCACGGAGCCGCGAATGCCTGGCAGGAGCGGGTCTGGACCCGGCAGGACATCGAGGCGGTGGCCTCGGCCCGCCGGCTCGACCTGCAAACCGATGCGGGCCGCAACCAGGTCGCGGGGCTGGTGGACGGCTTTTACGGCCGCGCGGCGGCGCTGCTGGACCGTGGGCTCGACCGCCGTGCCGAGAACGACCGCGTGGTCCGGGCGCTGGGGGCGATGTCCGAAAGCCTGCGGGAGCATGGCAAGGTCGAGTTCCAGAACGATGAGCATGCCGCGCGCTTTGCCGGGGATCTGAGGCAGCGCTACGGCGGCGACGTGATGGCGCGGCTGGCGCAGGGCGATGACCGGGCGCTGGCCCTCGACATCGCGGATCCCGCCGAACGCCGTGCCGCGGCGCGGGCGGTTGTGGCCGCGGCCGAGCGCCACGAGAGCATGGGCCTGACGCTGAGGCAGGTCGAGGAGGCCAAGGTGCGGTTCAGCGAACGGGACGGTGGGGAACGGGACCGCGAGCGCTGAGGGATGGTTGAGACCGATTTCTAAGACGGGCTGACAGCGCGGCGCGCCTATGGTATGAATTTGCCACACTACAGGAGGGCGCCATGGCGAATGTCGAAAAGCGAACGGTCAGCCTGCCGCCCGAGCATGCGGCCTTTGTCGATGGCCTTGTCGCGTCGGGCAGCTATGCCTCGGCCAGCGAAGTGATCCGGGCCGGGCTGCGCGCGCTTCAGGAACGCAACGCTGCTGTCGACCGCTGGCTGCGCGACGAGGTGGCGCCGGTCTATGACGCGATGGCAAGAGACCCGTCGCGGGCGCAATCCGCCGAGCAGGTATTCGATGCCATTCGCGCGCGCCATGCAAAGACTCTCGGCCGTTCGTGAAGCAACGCGAGGTGGTTTTCGCCCCTGAGGCGAGCGATGACCTGATCGGTCTCTACGACTGGATTGCCGTGGAGGCCTCGCCTGCGGTCGCGATCGGCTATCTCGAACGGGTTGAGACGTTCTGTCTGCGACTCAGCGTCGGCGCCGAACGTGGGCACCTTCGGGACGATATTCGCCCTGGGCTTCGGATTATCGGCTTCGAGCGTCGGCTGACCATCGCCTTTGTGGTCAGCGGAGACATCGTGACGATCCTGCGCGTCTTCTCGGCCGGGCGGAACTGGGAAACGGCATTGTAACGCCGCAGCACGGGGTGCCCGCAGTGCTCGGGCGGCTAGTCTGCAAGCTTGCCGAGGATCTTGCTCTCGATCCTCCTCATGGTTTCCAGTGCCTTCTGTTCGTTCGGGCGAAGGGATTGCAGCAGTTCGTCGTCTGACAAAGGCGGCAAATGCGGTTTCTCACCGTCGAGCAAGCCCCTTAGCGAACCTGAAACGTGCGGCTTCCCCTCGGGCGCTGCTTCGGAACTCCCGCCCGATCTCGGCGATGGCGGTTGTGCATCCTCTGCAAGTGCTGCGGCGGCTTCCCTTGGTGCTGATGGGCTCTCGGCCGCGTTTCCGGGTGCTGGATAGGCAATCGCCGGTGCTGCAGCTGTGCCGGAAAGCTGGTTTGTCAGCTGCGCGACCTGATCCTTGAGCGCCCGGATGTCCTCGGCCTCGCGCGAGGGATAGGGCAGGGGCCCCTTCTGGGCTTCGATCAGCGTGCGGAATGCGGGATCCTCGTAATAGACGATCCGGCGCGCGATGATCGGGTTCTGCCGCTCGGGGATCAGGATCACCTTCTCGCGGTCGAGCTTCTTCAGCTCGTCCGGCGTCATCAACGCGCGTTCTTCGTTGCGCCGCGAGATCGAGCGGCGCAGCATGCCGTTATGGTCACGTGACAGGCTGTCGCTGACCGACAGTTTCGTGGTCTTGCCCAAGCTGGCCGAGACCTCTTCGGCGGTCTTCTTGTCATTGGGGGCGAGATACAGCTTGATGCCGGCGGCGGACTCGATGCCGAGGCGTTCGTTCTCCGAATAGGGCGTCGATTCCAGGCCCGGGATCGACTGCGTGATGATCGAGACCCGACCGCCGTGCCCGGCCAGCTGCTTCAGGGATTGCACGACAATGGGCATGCGGCCGAGCTGATCGAACTCGTCCAGCATGATCTTGACTGGCCAGGGCTCACGCTCGGGGTCAGGCATCGAGGCGCGCAGCGTGGCGATCAGCTCGCCGAAGAACAGCCGGATCAGCGGCGCCAGCGTCTTGATCGCGTCCGAGTTGACGACCAGGAACACCGCCATCGGCTTGCGGCGCAGATCGGCAAAGGAGAAATCGTTGCCGCTGGTGGCGCGATCCACGGCCGGGTTGTTCCAGAGCGACAGGCCGGCGCCGCTGAGCACCGAGGCGTGCGAACTGAGCGTCCGGTCGGAATAGCCGGCAAATTTGCGGAAAGTCTGCGCGGCTGAGGGATGCTTGACCTCCTCGGCATGGGCGGAATAGGCAGCCTGCGTGGCGCCCTGGCCGAACAGGATGCGGCTGATTTCACCGATGCTGGGCCGGCCGCGCTCGATGGCGAGCAGGCCGGCAGCGATGAACAGGTCCCGGCCCTCGGTCAGGAAATCGCCTGCGCTACCCTTGTCCGAAACGGTCAGGAAATAGTCGGCGATCTTGGCGAGCTCGGTGTAGCACTCGTCGGGATGGGGAATGCGCGCCACGCGCTCCAGCGGGTTGTAGCGGTGCGAAGGATGCTCGAAATCGAAGGGCGAAAAGTAGAAGATCTCGTCGCCCTGCGCCTGCCGGTGGCGCGATGTGGCCTCGAACAGTTCGCCCTTCACGTCCAGCACCACCATCGAGCCGGGGAACAGCAGCAGGTTCGGGATGGCGTAGCCAACGCCTTTGCCGGCGCGCGTCGGGGCGACGACCAGGCAATGCGGGAACTTGTCGTAATCGGCTGCAATCATGGGTGCCTTGGCGGTGGGCTTGCCAAGTTTGGCAAACACCAAACCCGCGCCGGTCGGGCGCAGCAGGCCGTTGCGGCGGATCTCGGCTTTGGTCTGAAAATGCGCCTTGCCGTATTGGGTCAGCGTCTGGCCGAACGAGGCCAGCAGGACAAAGCCGGTCAGCAGCAGTGACCCGTGAAGGCCCAGGCGATAGCCGGGCAGCCATGGATCGGCGAGCGCCACCGACCATCCCGGGAAATGGTCGATCAGCACGAAGATGTCCCCACCTGGCGCAAGGCGGCCATGGTTCAGGTTGAACCAGATGCCGCCCGCCATCAGGCCCAGCAGCCCGCCCCCGGTCATGCCCAGAGCGATCAGCATCAGGAGTCTGCCCATGTCGATGATCCTTCGATAAACGTCCTTGCCGCGCGGCCCTCAGTGCGGGTCGAGCGCCGGAAACCAGACCTCGATGATGCCGCGGCGGTCGCCCTCGCGGCCGGTCTGGATCGCCACGTCGATGCTGCCGCGCAGATAGTGGCTGACTTCGGAAAAGCTGAGTTGGGTACCCGTTTTCAGTATCATCAGCGCCAGTTTGTCCAAGGCCTTGCGTGCCGTGTCGGCGTGCAACGTGGTGAACGAACCGCCATGGCCGCTGTTGATCGCATCCAGGAACGTCGCCGCTTCCTTGCCGCGCACCTCGCCCAGGATGATCCGGTCCGGACGCAGGCGCAGGGATGCCTGCAGCAGCCGATCGGCCGAGCGTTCCGATCCGTCATTGCGGCTGGCCACCAGGGTGACATGGTTCGCATGCGGCGCCTGCAATTCGATCGCATCCTCGATCACCACCAGCCGCTCCGACAGCGGGATCATCCATTCCAAGCGTCGCGCCAGCTCGGTCTTGCCCGTGGAGGTGCCGCCCGAGACGATCATGTTCAGCCGGGCGTCGACCGCCGCTTGCAGGAAGATATCGGGATCTGCCCCGGGCTCCAGCAGCTGACGGATGGCGCTGATCGTTTCGCGCCGCGCGACCTCGCTGGAGCTTTGCGGTGGGCGCAAGAAGTCAAAGCGCCGCGGCTCTTCGCCCGCACCTCGGGGTCGGAACAGGCGCAACGATACGACCGCCCCCCATGCGGCGGCAGGCGGCAGGATCGCCTGCGCCCGGACAGTGACTTCGCCGAACGTGATCGAGGCTGAGAGTATCGGCGAGGCCTCGGTCAGGGACTGTCTCGCCTCGCGCGCGATCTGGTCTGCCAGGTTGCGCACCCATCCGGGGGTCGCATCGCTAATCTGAACCTCGCTCATGTGGGTGTCTCCGGCCCGCTCGACCCAGACCCGGGCATCGGCGTTCAGCGCGATCTCGATGGTGCTGGCGTCGCCGATCAGCCCAGCCAATGGTGCAAGGTAGTGATCCAGAAAGCTGCCCATCAGAACAACTCCAGATCCTTGTTGACCCGCACGATCACGACCGCGCCTTGGTGGATGGTGATGGTCGGTGGCCGGTTCAGGTATCCGGCCATCACGTCGGACACTGCGGTCGAAGCGTTCTGGCCGATGCTGCCATAGATTTCAGCCAGGGCGTCGTCTTCGCCTTCGTCCTTGCCATTGTCCGCTGCCGCTTCCAGCGCGGCGGGCAATGCGCCGATCACCGAGACCAGAGCGGCCGAACCAAAGCGGCTGGCGGTGTGGTTGTCCACCTTGCCGGTAAGGCCTGATCGACCGACCCGGTCTGTGCCATAACCCTCCAGCTGGACAGACATGCCGTCGGCGCGCACGAGCCGATCCCAGGCGATCATCACCCGGCGCTGGCCCTGATCAATGTCAGAGGAGTAGCGCCCATAAAGACGGGCGCCGCGCGGCACCAGAACTCGGCTCATATCCATCGACCACACGTCCTGGCTGACGATGGCCGCGACATTGCCGGGCAGACTGCTGTCGACCGAGGTTTCCAGCGCCGCTTCGATCATCGTGCCCTGCGGGATGGTCTGGCCGGGATGTGCGATCATTTCGGCGCGGGTCGCTTCTGCCGAATGCGCGCCGGCGCGCAGGAAATCTGACGGATCATCGCCAGGCGGCATTGTGCCTTTGCCGCCATCGCCCTCGCCACCCCCGCTGGCTCGAAACGCCACCATGGGCGAATTGATCTGGGCTTGCCGCTGCGCTTCGGCCTCCTGGCGTCTTCGCTCCAGATCGGCAAGGCGCTGCGCCTCGACCTCGGCCGCCGCCTGGTCGGGCAGGCCGAGCGAGGTGCCGTTCAGCAGCTCACCCTCCAGCCGCGCGCGCTCCGCCTCGGCTTCGGCAAGCGCCCGTTCCTTTTCCGCCACATCAGCCTTTGCCGCGTCGAGCTGGGCCTGCATCTTGCCCATGGTGTCGCGGTTTTCAGCCTGCATCGCCTCGATCCGGTCGGTCAGCTCGGCCACCGCCGGGTCTGTCTGGGCGGCCTGAGCCGGAGGCGGGTCCGCTGGGGTTTTCCCGGTGCCAGCGAAGGTAAAGCCGTCCAGCCCGCCCTCGGACTGAAACTCGGTCACGCTGGAGGTGGGCAGTGTGCCTGCGCGCATTCCGTCCTGCTGGTGCGGCACTATCGCGTAAACCCCGATGCCGATGCCAAGGCCAAGGGTAGCCAGCGGCAGCGCATAGGCTTTTACATTGCGCGGCGTTGCCGCCGACTTGTTCTTCAGCCGGGCGAGGCGTGCGTCGATCTTGTCCTGGTTGTCGTTGGTCATGCGCCCTACTCGCCGGTGACGCAGACATAGTCGTCGCCGTAGCGCAGCACCCAACGCTCGGATCGGCCGGCGACGGTGATGACAGAGCCTTCGGTCTTGCTGTTCACGGCATATTCCAGGCCCACGTCGTCGGCGCGAAACACCGCTGGCATCGGCGCGCCAGAGGGGATCTGGAAATAGGTCTTCTGACCATCGTCGCTGACGCCGATGGGGGCAAAGCCAACCCGGCGCGTGGTGCGGGACACGGCATAGCGCATCTTTTTCGGCGGCGCCTCGGGCAGGGGCCGAACCTGCGGGGCTTTCTGTGCTGCTCTGCCTTCACCGGGGACGCTGAATTTCACCACCCAGTTCGGTGTGCCGCGGCCCTCGGAGACCTGAAGGAAATACAGGCGGCGGTTGGTCTCGACGGTGACATTGGTGGCGGCACCCTCGACCACCGGCTTGATGGTAAAGACGTTCGGCCCTTCGAGCTTTTCGACCTTGAACGACTCTAGATCGCCGGCGGCGACCGAGCGGATCTGTTCGCCCTGGCCCAGTTCGATCAGGGTGATGTTGCGGATCCGGGTCCGAACATCGTAGACCTGCCCGTCGACAAATTGCGCATAGGTCACGCGGCTGTCGCGCGACCCGGCCTTGGGCCGCGCTTCGGCCAGCGCGGCGCAGGGCAGGGCCAAAATTGCTGCGGTGCTGGCCGCGAGGATCAGGGGCTTATTCATGGTCGCGGGGTTCCAGTGAATCCGAGGTGACGCGGTAGCTGGTGACGACGAAACCGAAGGGGTTTTGCCACACCAGCTCCAGCGCGGTCTCTTGCGTGGGAAGAAATTGCGAGGCGATGGTGGCGGTGAAATTGCCCTGCCGTTCGGGCTGTCCGGGTTGGGTCAGGGTCTTGGTGAAGCGGACCTGCGCGGTCTTGTCGTCCACAAGGTTGATCGACAGGACGTCAATGGTGACCCTGCCCGACGGACCATAGAGCTTTGGCGGATAATTCGGGTTTGAGCCGGTCCAGAGCGTGCGCAGGCTTTGCCGAGCCGCGTCGGTCGACTGGCGGTCGACGCGCAGCATCCGCGTCTCGTTGTCGGTGGAATCAAAGGTCTCGCGCGCCAGCACATAGCTGTAGAGCAGGCTCTGCTTGACGGCATCGGCATGGTCCAGATGCGCGCGCTCGACCTCGACGGCGCGCTCGGCGATGCCGGTGTCGCGGTCGACGATGGTCAGGAATGCCTGGGTTTCCTTTAGCGGCAGCAGGGCCAGGTTGCTGCCCATGCCCAGAATTCCGCAGAGGATTCCGCCCGCAGCCACCAGCCAAGCCAGCCTTTCGCGGCGCGTCGGCTCGATGAACAGTTGACGCAGGACAAGCGCTCTCTGTTCAGACCCTTGGTCTGTCATGACATTTTCTCCTGTGTTCAACGGTTTTGGGTTAGCGTCTCAGGGTGGCGATGGCGCCGAGCTTCTGTCGTAGAGCGCTGCCCGCCTCTCGCGCGCTTCGTTGGTTTATGCCGGTGGGCAGGGTGCCAAGGACACCGGCGGCGGCCGCCGCAGGATGCGCCAGCGCCGCGCCGGCAGTGGCCATTCCCGCTGCGCTGGCGGCACCCGCGATACCGGCCTGCCCGAGCCGTCCACCCAGACCGGCGACGCGGTTGCCCATTCGCAGCGCCTGCGGGGCGAATGATGCAAGGTGGATCTGGCCGGTGATGTTGGTGGCTGCGGTGCGGATATCCCACAGCGCCCCGATGCCGACTATGGCGATGACCAGGAACCCGAGGATCTGGTCGATGCTGCTCACATCCTCCTGCGCGATCGCCTGCTGGTTAGCCAACGTCACGACCGTGGCCACCACGGCCGCCGCCGCGATCGGATACATCAGGTAGCCGACAAAGGACGACAGCCATGCCTCGAACAGGCTCTTGGTCCTGTCGAAAAGCGTCATGATGATGGCCAGCGGGGCGATGCCCAGCAGCACTGCGATCATGATCTTGGCAAACCCCACAATCAGAACATAGGTCGCCATCAGCAGGGCGAGCATCAGATAGCTCACCGCACCGAGGAACCCGCGCGCGATGGAACCCATGCCGCGCAGCATGCCATCGGCCGTGTCACCCATCTGCACCGCAAACAGATCCATTGCGGCATAGGTACTGTCACGCCCTGTATCTGCGGCACGGTCAAAGAACGACATGGCAAGATTGCCGCTGGCTGAGGAAAGCGCCTCATAGAAACTGCCGAAGTTCCGCCATGAGAGCGCGAACAGATAGACCATGAGGATCCGGGTTGCGAGTTGCGTCGCATCCCGCGCGCTCATGCGCCAGACTCCCAGGGCCATGTTCATGGCGATCAGCAACAACATCAGCGTCATCATGATCGAAAGAACTGGGGTCATTTCGCGCGCGGTATTTTCGAAGAATAGCTCGCCCGTGACGCGGATGCTGTTGTCCAGAGAGGTCAGGATGTCGGTGACGATCCCCATCAGACGTCCCCGCCACAAAGAGCTTCGACCTTGGGACGCAGGGCACGCGACTGGCTGAAATAAGCTTGGGCCGCGTCCGATGTGGCCCAGCCGCTACCATGGTCCTTCCGGAGTTCGTCCTCGATCTTCTGCGCTGGCGCGTAGGGGGCGGACTTCCCGCTGCAGGTGCAGTCACCAGTCTCAAGAACGTGGTTCATTATCACATAGGAATAGATGAAGCGACGCACATAACCCTCTTGCGTCTTCTGCTGCACGGCGCCGCTCTGCACCTCAGGAACCTTGGGGCAATCGCGATAGGGCGTGTTGGTCGCGGATACCGGCGGGGCAGGAGGGGTGTCCCCCATGCCCAGGTCGGACGCCGCCTGTTCCAGTGTGGCCTCCAGACCAGAAAACCCCTCACCCCCCGTCCTCGGCGTAGCCGAGTCATCTTGGGCAGACAGTTCGCCAAGTAGGGTAACGACCGCCATAGCTGCGACTGCTGGTAGAAAGATCATGCGTTTCATCACCGTCACTCCTTCAGCTTGACCGACAGGTATTTCTCTTCGTCCGCTGCGGTGGCGGCGTCCATGATGCCTGCTTCCCCCATGCCGACCACCTGCACCGCCTGCATGGCCCAGACATTGGCCAGCGCGATGCCCAATTCTGCCGTTACCCGGGTGTTGAGGTCGATAGCCTGTTTCAGGTTCTCGGTGCCCTCGATCTTTTCGACCAGCCCGTCGATCCGGGTCAGGCTTTCGCGCGCGTCCTGTGACGAGGACTCGGCCGCCACCGACAGGAATGCGTTGGTATTGGCAGCGGTGCCGATCCGCGCGGTGCTGCTGCTTTCGCTTTTCGCCAATCCGTCCACCTGCGCTCGGTCAAGGCCGGCCGACTTGAACGCCTGATCGACATGGCCCGTCACCGTCCCGCCGCCCAGACCAGCGCCGCCGGCCAGCACCGAGGACCAATCTCCCGACTTTGCTGCGGTCAGCGATCTGGTCAGGTCGGAAAAGCCGGGCAGGATGTCGCGCAGGAAGCTGTCCTTGTCAAAGCCAAGCTCCGCCAGCGTCATCCCCCTGGTCAGTGCGTCGATCTGGCTTTGCATCAGCTGGATCTGTTGCATCAGCTTCAGCGTCTGGTCGTCCAGCTTCACGTTCTGCGCGATCTGCTCCTTGAGCTGCAGCTTGGCTTCGGCGATCATTTCCCCCAGCCGGGCGATGCTGGTCACGTCGATCGTGGGGACGCCCTGGCCCCAGGCCGGCGACACAGTGGCGATCAGGGCTGCGGCGAGCAGGCCGTTTCGGCTCATCAGTTCATCCTCACTTGCAGATAGGTTTCGTCCTCGGCGTAGGCTTGCAGCAGCAGGGCATAGCGCGCGGCCTGCACCTTCTGCTGCGTGGTTTGCAGCCGGGTCAGGATCGCCGCCATCCGCGCGACCTCGGCGCGGGCATAGGTGTTGAGATCCATCGCTTCCTTGACCGAGCCCGTGCTGCCGATCTGCGCGACGATGCTGCGCAGGCGGGTTGCCGCGCCCTGCATCGTTTGCATTGACTGGCTGGCATAATGCAGCCCGGCATCGGCTACGTTCGACCCTTCTGCGATGGCCATGTCCCGAGGATCAAGCGTGCCCAGGTCGTCGGCGCCTGTCACGCGACCCGCGTAGAGCTGGTAGTTGCTGCGGATGCGCGTGACGTAATCCTGCGTTTCGCGATAGGGCGGGATGCCGTTGTATTTCTGAACCGCGCCTGGGCCGGCATTATAGGCGGCCAGCGCAAGCTCCATGCTGCCGAACTGGCCCAGTTGCGCCAGCAGATAGCGCGCCCCGCCGTCCAGTTGCACCCGTGGATCGTCGTAATAGGCCGGGTAGATGCCCAAGTCCTTGGCGGTTCCGGGCATGATCTGTGTCAGGCCGAAGGCCGCGACCGGGCTGCGCGCGCCGATGCTGAAATTCGACTCCTGCTTGACCAGCCCCTGAAACCAGCAGCGGAACTCGACCGCATTGATGCCGGCGCGGGCAAGGGCAGGGTGGGTAGCGTATTTGACCGCCGTTTCAGCGATCATCTGCTCGATTGTAGCAGGTGCGTCACCGAACAGCCGCTTGGCATAGGGATTGTCGTCCTCGATGGCATAGACCTCGGTCGCGGCGATGGCGGGCACGGGTCCGCCGCCGGACTCCAGTTCCGGGAGGAACTGGCTGGATCCGGTGATCCGCTGCAAGGTCTGGTCCAGTGCTGTCAGCTGGTCCTGCTGGCGCCGCGCAAGCGTCTCTCTGCGGGCGTTTTCGCCGCTTTCGGCCGCGCGTTGTGCCATGTTCTGCTGCTTTTGCAGCAGCCATTGGCCGATCTGCTTGATGTCGAGCGTAGGCACGCCGGCGCCGGTCGCGGCCACCGGTGCGGCAGCCAGTGAAAGCGCAAGCGTGGCCAGTCTAGCGCGCGGGAACATGTTGAAACTCGCAGTCTTCGTCCTGCGGCAACAGCGTCATGCTGTTCCAGCAGTTGGTCTTGCGGATCGGGGGTTCTGCGCAGCCGGCAAGGGCGATCAGCCCCGCCAGCAGCAGGGCGGTCAGCCTATTCATCGTCTTTCCTCCAGAAAAATGGCTTGCTGACGAAATCCTCGCCAAAGGCGGCCTCGGCGGCCTTGCCGCCGCCCAGCACGGTCAACAGCGGTCCCAAGGGTGACAGATCGACATCCAGCAGCGTCGATCCGGTCGGCCCGTTCCACAACGCCCGGCGTGGCCCGCCCTGTCCTTCGAGGATGAAGCCCAGTTGTTGCTCGGTCAGGCCAAAGCCGGCGTAGTCCTGCTCGGTCGCCCGATTGTTCGGAAAGATCAGCCGATGCGGCAGACCCTCCAGAATGGATTTCGCCCTGCTGTGCCGGATCTGGGACGGGAACTGGGTCATCAGCGCCAGGACCACGCCCAGCTTGCGCACCGTCACGATCCATTTCGGCATCCGCAGCGCAAAGAACTCGTCATCCAGCGCAGCATGGGCCTCGTCGACGATGACCAGCGTCGGCACGCGGTCCTCGAACATCATCTCCATGCGGCGGAAGATATAGGACAGCACGGCGGTGCGCTCCGTGGGATGATCCAGCAGCTCGGTCATGTCGATGCCGACGATTTCGTTGCGGCGGAAATCCACGACCGGGGCGTCAGCGTGATCGAAGACCCAGCCATAGCGGCCGCCGGGCCCCCATTCCGCGACCCGCATCGCCAGATCGCGCCCGTCCTGAACGTCCCCGATCAGGGTCTCGAAATGGGCAAAACTGCGCAGAGCCTCAGGTGCCGCGCAAACCTTGCGCACCGCCGATTTCAGCTCTTCGGTCTGGATGGGTGACAAAAGGGCGCGCCGCTCGATCAGCGCGGCGGTCCAGTCCAGCAGCCAGGCTTCGCCGCGCGGTCCGGTTTCGGTCAGGAATGGGTTCAGCCCTGTTGGCCGACCTGCCCGAATATGGGCGTATTCACCGCCAAGGGCGGCAACGAGACTGCGCATGCCTTCGTCCTTGTCGAAGATGATGATCCGGGGCCGAACGCGGCACGCCTGCGCGGCCAGAAAAGCCATCGTGGTGGTCTTGCCGGAGTGCGACGGGCCGAGCACCAGCGTATGGCCCAGCGGTGGTTCGGCGTCCGGCCGGCCCGGCGTGTGAAAGCTGAAGCGATGGGGCGCGCCGCTGGCAGTCTGGAACACCGTGATGGGGGTCTGCCAATAAAGCTCTGCCGCCTTTGCCCCCGCGTCGGCAATGTGAAAGGACGCCATGTCCGCGAAGGTGGTCGAAGAAACCGCCATCTCCCAGCAGTGGTAATCGGTATTGCCCGGATGCCGTGCAAAAAATGTTGCCTCAAGGCTGCGGGTGCAGCGGGTCAGCTTGACCTTGGCCTGTTCCGCCGCGCCCTTGATCTGCGAGACGCGGCGGTCCAGCTCGGCCGCACTGTCGGCATGGACGGTGATGGTCAGCTGGTGCTGTCCCACACCCTGCCGGCCGCTTTCCACGTCGTCGGCGGTGCGGATCAGCTGCTCCTGGATGCTGGTGGCCAGATCGTCGGCGCCGCGCATCTGGTTCACGCGCAGGCGCACCTTTTCCGCGATCTTGTGCGAGGCGATCGGGGTGAAGGAATGGCAGATCAACAGATCGAGCGAACTGTCCAGCGCGTCCAGCATGCCGGGCCAGGTTTCCTGACTGTAGCGCCGGATTGGCAGCACGGCCGCATGGCGTGGCCGGTCAAAGCCCTCGTCCAGCAGCACGCTGTCGCGTCCGAATGTCAGCGCGGTGTCGGCCACGTCCTCGGCAATCAGGCTAATTTCGCCCCGGTGAGCACTGCGCAGGATCCCGGTGTTGATGGCGGCATAAAAGCCGATCAGGCTGCCGTCGCTGATTTTCAGCCGGCGCATCCGCACCGCCGGCAAGCTGCTTTCAAGAACCGACACCAGCTCGCGCAACTCGTGCAGGCGGCTTTCGGTGTCGCTTTGTAGCAGCTTGGCTGCGGCCTTTCCGAACAGCGGCACCCGCAGCGGTGTGGGCAGGGTGCGCAGCACCGTCAGCACAACGACAAAGTCGTGCAGGTTTTGTCTGTCCAGATGTCTGCGCCAGCGCCGGTCAAGGTCGGCAGCGAAGCCCTCGCCGCGCACCGGCTGCAAACCCAGCGCCGCGCGCCGGTGCAGGCGATGAATATAGAAGGTGAAGCGCTCGTCGAGCCCGTCGATGACCGAGGTGAAGGCGCGGCGCAGGTCGACAATATCCTGTGGCGCAGCCGTCAGCCCGTCGATACCGCCAATCTCCAGCGACATCATCAGCCCGTTTTTGCGGGTGCAGACGGTTTCATCGTCTAGCTCGATGACATAGGGCAGGTGCGCAAGCAGGCTCGGCTCGTCAGGGACGACCCGCCGCGCCGCTTCGCTCAAACGGCTGGTCGCCTTTTCATACATAGCGGCGGCTCTTTTCGCAGACCGAAAGCCTGTGGGGTGTCCGGGTCAGGACCACGCGCAGCACCTGGGCTCCGTTCGGGTTGGCCGCTGTGGCGAGGCGGGCGGCGATGTACCAGACCGGCCCGGTCGCCACCCAAAGCAGCGCGTCCATCCAGATGAACGGCAGCACGGTCAGCATCATGACGCCGATCGTGTAGGGCATGGGCAGGCCCCACAACTGCGCCTGCCGTGTCAGCCCGAGGATGACTGGTGTCGTTTCCATCAGGCGAAATACGATTGCAGGGTTTCGACCAGACGCACGACGCCAAAGCCGATGAAAGCCGCAAGCAGGGTGAAAAAGATGCGGCTGGGATCGAGACGGCCCATCGCCGCGCTGATAGCCAGATAGATGACCGCCAGCGTGAAGAACCAGACCATCGGATATTCGCGGATCCAGTCCACCACGCTGTTGCCGAGGTTGGTCCCGCGCGTGAAATCGATGCCGCTGGCCGCCTGGGCCAGAGCATCCGAGCACAGGCCGCTGATCAGCATGAATGCCGCCAGGGCGACGAACATGGTCGTGAGGGTACGGAAAGAAGCGAAAGCCATGGGAGTATCCTTCATTCGGCGCTGAGAAGCCGGTCATGTTCGGAAAGGACGCGGATGACGTAATCGCGCGTCTCGCGATAGGGCGGAACGCCACCGTATTTTCGGACGGCCTCGGGGCCGGCGTTGTAAGCGGCCAATGCAAGAAGCGGGCTGCCAAAGGCCTGCAGTTGCGCAAGAAGATAGCGCGCGCCGCCGTCCAGATTCTGCGTGGGATTGCGCGGGTCGACGCCCAGGTGGGCGGCGGTCCTGGGCATCAGCTGGGCGAGGCCAAGCGCGCCCTTGGGGCTGCGCGCATTCGGGTTGAAGCGGGATTCCTGCCAGATCATCGCCTGGAACAGGGCGTGCCACTGCGCCGGCGTCATCCCGGCGGAGCGGATCGCCGGGTGGTTCTGGTAGCGGCTGGCGGCACGCTCGATGCTTGGCATCAAAGCCATCTTCGCGTCGGTCTGGCTGCGGCCCAAGGTCAGGCTCTGCGCGGCGTTTTCTGTCAGCAGGGCATCGCGGATCGCGGTTTCGTCCTCAGGCCGCTCGCGGCGGGACACCACCAACCGGCCGGCGGCATCATAGCGAAGAACCGATCCGGCACCGGTAGGGCTATCGTTCGCAGCAGCCGCGCCAAAGCGAACCACCTCGGCGCAGGCTGGAGCTGCGCCGACAAGAAGAGCAACTGCAAGGGCGGGCCAGGGACTATTCTTCGCCCGAGGGCTCGGCCCGGGGTTCAAGCGGAAGCGTGCTGGGATCGCCGTCCACCACCTGCCGGCGACGCTCTGACGGGCGCAAAGGCACATGCGGCGCGCCGACGCCGTATTGGTAAAGGAAAGACAGTACCGCATTGGCGGATTTGAACAGGCGCATGTCCGATTGCCTGCTGGACCGCACGCTAACCAAGGGAACCTCGTCCCTCTCATCCGGCGAGCGCATGAGGATGACCCACTGACCTGACCAGTACGAGCCCTTGAGGAAGGCATCGAGGCAAACCACCTCGATGTCCCAGCCTTTTGCCAGGTAATCCTGGATACCGTTGTCGAAAACCACATCGCGAATCTTCGTTAGGGCGGGTTCTCGCACGGCCTTGTCCTCTGACACCGGCACCGACCCGACTTGTCTCTGCAAGCCGAGTGATACGCTTTTATAAAAGTGTGCGCAACTTACAAAAGTGTTTCGATCTTATAAAATGCGCAACCCCCGAGGTTTCGGGGGCGGATACTTCCTACAACCAAGCGTCGAGGAATCAAACTCTGTTGGCTCTTCGACGGGGTGGCACGCGGTTCAGCGGCTGCCCGACAGGTCGGCTGGGGACATCACGTCGCATTTGAAGGCGAGAAAGCGGCCGTCGTGATTTCCCGAAACCGGGCCCATCGGTTCGGGCGTGAACCCCATCCGTTTGGCCATCCGCATGAAGGCCGGCGGCCCGAGGAAGAGGCAGGCTTTGCCGCCATGCTGATGGATGTATTGATTGGCCTTGCGCAGGATACCCTCGGCCACGCCGGGCTCGCCCACCACCGTGAAGCGGGTCAACTCCCAGATGTCATGGTCCACCGGCGGCTCATCATAACAAAGATCCTGCGGCATCCCTTTGAGCAGGCCGTGGCAGGCATCCCGGATCATGTAGGTATAGACGTACTTGCCTGATCCAAGGACACAGTCCGTTCGCTTGAGCCGGGCGCCGCCGACGACCTCGGAGCCGCGATGGGCCACGAGATAGACAGTGTCGAGGGTGTCGTATTGTTCGAACTCGATCCCGTCGTGGTGGAAGAGTTGCCATTTCATCTCGTTCACGAAGACCTGCTTTCGCAGCTCGTAGAAGCGCATGACCAGAGGCCAGCGGCGAGAGTCCTTGGGGAGTTTCAGGGCCGAGATCTGCACTTGGCAGGCAGAATCATCGCTTTCCGACGCGGACGGAGGGGCTGTGCAATCAGCAGCGTCCATGACTGTCACCTTGCGGAAACCGTGCCAGGCCGAGGAATTGTCGTCCCCCAAAGGGGTTCGGAAGCCACAGGCCCCTGTTTGTCACCTCGATTGTCACCATACCGTCCTTCGCATAGACTCCGAAAAATGTACTAAGGGTTTCAATCATGTCTTTCGTGAACTCGGCAGATAGATCCCATGTCACGACCCCCTCGTCGGCCAGATCCTCAAAGCTGTCGTGCAAGTGAGAGACGATATCATGGCTGATCTGGATCGTCCCGCGCATCTCGGGTCTTGGCAGCATAGTATCCTCTTCCTGCAAACTTCCGCCGGTCTTAGAGCAGGAATTTGCCAGTGCTACACTTAGGTGATTGCAGATATACTTTTGGCCAATCCATAAGGGCAGCCTACGGGGCGAAGGAACCGGCTGTGCTCAAGCAAATGCTGCCGAACTATGAACACGAGGCCGCTCGGCTCAGCGAACTGGCACCGTCTGGATGGGTGCTCGCCTTCAACTATACCCCATTCGGGCCCGAATTGATGGACAGCACGTTTCCCAAAAGCTGGCAGGAAGCCTACAGCAAGGGGGCGGTCTTTATGCACGATCCGGTGCTCACCTGGATCACCAGCACACCCGAGGGCATGATCCGCTGGTCCGAGATCCGCCATTCCGACCCATACAACATTCTCTCGGCCGCGCGGAGCCATGGGTTGAGCTTTGGGGTCGCGTTCTCAAGAAAGTTGCATGGCAAGCAATCCTTTCTCTCGGCGGCCAGGAAAGACAGGGAGTTTCTGGATGCCGAGATGGCGGAAATGGGTGCAAAATTCTCGTTCTGGACCAACTTGCTGCATAATAACGCCGGCTTGACGGAGGATGAAAGGATAGTTCTTTCCCTTAGTCGCGACGGGTTAAGCCAGACTGAGGTAGCCGCTGAGCTGGGCCTTTCGCTGGCAACGATCAAGGCGCGTCTGAAGAGGACGCACCTCAAGCTGAACGCTACGAACACCACACATGCCGTCGCAATCGCCGTGACACTGAAGCTGATCTGATAGGTCTAGCCTAAAGTATATCCCCGTCACGCCACCGCTTTTCTCCGTCATGCCACCTTCCCATTACATCCAGAAGAACAGGAGGCTGACGAATGGTTAAGGGGCAGGGAAAGCTGCGCAGCGCAAGGTGCCTTGCCGAGGTGAGGGATGGGGATGGTGTCGGCTTGGTCTGCCTGGCCAACACCGGGGCAGTCAATTTGCTCTGGGTGGTTCAGCCCGCTGCCCCTGCCAGCAAGGCAACCCTGTCCGTTCTGGGCAGGTACCTGTCGATCTGCCGCACCGCAGAGGAGGGCAGGGCGGATTGCACAAATCAGAACGATCTTGCAATATAGAAACAAAATTGCAAAAGTGTTTTCATGCCGAAGCGTTCGATTTCCTCATGGGTGTCTGCCTTCCTGACGGGCACCGCTGTCGCGGTCGCTCCGATGGCGGCAATTTCCTATCCAATCGATTGTGCCATCCTGCTATGTCTGGCAGGGGGCTTTCCCGCCTCAAAGGAGTGCGCTGCGGCAAAGGCCGAGATGATCCGCCGCATTACGCCGTGGCCCATCGAGCCGCCCTTGCAGTTGTGGCGTTGTCCGATGGGCGCCGGCAGCGGGACAGTATCGTCGGGTGTAGGTGGTGTGCCCGCCGAAGTAAGGCGCTTCCGCGACGGCATTGAGATCTATGATATCAACTACTGGCGGTGGCGGGGCGACGGCGCAACACCCGCCATGGATCGGACGCGTGTTGGGGGCTATAGCGGCACAGGACAATTTCTCTGGACCCGCAGCTCGATGCAGTCGGCACCGTCTTGGGTTTTCGAGGCGACCGGCCAGTCCGAGGCTCGGATCAAGCACCAGTCCGGACCTGTTCTCCGCTGGCGGGGAGTGTTGCTGAGATGGAAGGACTACCAAGGCCGCTACGAATATGAATGGGTGCCATACTGATCCTAGCGGTTGCGACAGATGGAACATACTAAGAATTGCCCGCGCCGACCAAGTGCCGTAGGGTTCCCAGTTAAAGCCCCGAAGAGGAGCAAGAGCAGAATCAGAGACATATGACGACAAGCTAAAACCCCCCGCGCGGGGACCGCACGAGGGGGGCTTGGTAGATAACACAGGTTTGGCGACCTGCATTGCTCACAGTGGTTACGAGCATAGTTATCTTCCCGCCCCCGAAAATCAAGAGCAAAAACGCATCTGTGCGAACGGGTGTCCTATGCCTGCGATCCCTGCGCCTCACCAGATCGAGGAGCAGATAACCATGAGCAAACTTGCGGCCCTGGCCGCTGAGCAACCCGACCGTCCCTGCCTGCCTGCGGGCATGACCGTGAGCCATGTCATTGAGCTGATTGAGCGCGTTGCGCGCCACATCGGGCTTGGCGCGCAGCGCCGCGAAGCATTGCTGCGGATGATCCGCCAGACCGCCCCCAGCGACTGGACGGAGGGCGCTACCGACCCTGTCTGCTTCCGGTCGCAGCAGGATCTGGCCCAGGACCTGGGCATAACGGATCGCGCGGTACGTGCCCATGAGCATGCCTTCGCCGACTTGGGGCTGGCACTGATCGACACCAGCGCGAATGGCCGTCGGTCCGGTCGCGTGCTGTCAGGAGGCCGCCGGCTCGGCATCAACTTTCGTCCGCTGATCGAACGGGTGGAGTGGCTGTTGTCTCTCGACCGGAAGCACCGGGACGAGGGCCACCGCATTGGTGTGCTGCGCCTTGAATGCTCGGCCGCAAAGCGCGATGTCCGCCAAGCGCTGGATCGGCTTCTTGAGATCCGGCCGAATGATGCAGGGGTCATCGGTTTGTGCCGTGAGCAGGCTTCATGGCCGCGGCGCTATGCGGGCTTCAGGACGGCCGACAGTCTGGACGATCATTTGTGCCGCATTCGGGATGCGCGTCGCCGCGCCCTGGAGTTGCTTGAATGTCTGGATGATTCTTCCGGCATGGCGGAATCCCGGATTCCGGCGATACTAAATACAACTCAAAAAAACTCTGAAATCTGTAGCGGTTCCTCCGCAACAATACAGCCGGCCCGCAAGCGGGCCGACAGACATTCCAAGATGGCCTGGCCTAACGGCCAGGCCAGTTGCACAGAAAAAATGATCGGAGGGGTCGGAAATAACGGCAACCCGGATGACCTCAGCTGGCTGACCCCCCAGATCGTCCGGCAGATCGCCGGCGAGGACTTCCTCCTTTACCTCGATCTTCACTGCTCGGATGGGCAGGTTACCGAAGGGGGGCTGCGGAGTGCTGCGATCATGTTGCTTCGAGACCTGGGCATTAGTGACAGTGCCTGGGAGGATGCGCTGGACACGTTTGGCTCGTTGCGAGCTGCCTTGGCGATACTAGTGATCGACGCGAACAGGCATCATCCGACGCGGCCGATCCACAAGCCAGGGGGTGCATTACGCGCCTTCACCCGTCTGCATCGCCAAGGCGGCTTCAACCTGCCAGGCTCGCTGATCGGATTGCTGGAAAGGCGGCGGGCGGAATGATCAGATTGAAGGCCGGCCTAATCTTGGTCATCGCCGCTCTGTGGCCAAGTGGGGTGGCTGCCCAGGAGACGGGCAACCTTTGCCTGCCGCCTGCGGTGCCGCATGTGCCGTATTCAGACGCCGATCTCATAGCCTATGCCGACATCGTCTCGCAGGATTTCGAGCAATATTTTGCAGAAATTACAGCATATTTCGCCTGCATGGACCGTACACGGCAGGATGTGTTCCGGCAAGCGAAGGAGGTATCGACACTGCACCAGGCATTCCAGGCTCGGGCGGCTGCTCTGGGCGTCAGAGAGAAACTTGCCATCCCCGCGCAACCGATCGGCGATAGCGAACCCTGACCTGTCTACCCGGCCGTCTTGGCGTCGACATAAGCTGAGGGCCGGCTCACCTTCTGCAGTGTGCCGTCGGGCAGTTGCCGCTGCAAGCCTTGCGACGTTGGTCAGCCAGGTCTCGACCTCCTCGGGCGTGGTCAGGATGACGGGCATGGCCTTGGGATGCACGGCCGCCACGACGGCGTTCGGCGCGCAGGTCAGGAAGGCGAAGAGCTCGTGCCGCCCCGGCCTCGGTGTCCGCATCGAGCCGCGCGTGCCGTGCCAGTCCGTCCAGATGCCGGCAAGGAAGAACAGCGGTTGCGTCTCATTCAGCGCGAACCAGTGCAGCGGCTTGCGTTTTGTTATCGGATCCGGCCTTGCACCGTATTCCGAGAAGGCGGTGGCCGGGACCAGGCAGCGATGCTGGACCCCGAGCCAGCGGCGCCAGTGCGGACTGGCGGTGTTGCGGATGTTGGTGACGCCGGTGTCGGGCGCGTCCGGCGCCTTCTGGAACTGCGACGGCGTCGGCATGCCCCATGTCAGCCGCACCAACTCGCGGCCCCGGGCGGTGTTGCGCACCACCGGCGCCGGACGGTCGGGATAGATGTCGAGCGCGGGTTCAAGGTTGCCGATGCTGTCCTGCATCACCGACGCCAGATCCCGGATCGCCTGCTGGTTGGTCGTGAGGTTGTACAAATCGCACATCAGCGGCCCCGTTGCCTTGGCTTGACGTGTGTCGGTCGGGCAAGCGGCGCTGGCAGGGGCAGGGGGCGGATTGACTTCATGCGAGGATGGGAACAAAACAAGAACTTGATATCGGAACTTCATCCTGACGGAGCTTGACACTGCCATGTCTGCTCATGCATTCAACCCCGCCCTCGCGGCGCTGCGCTCTCGGATCGCTACGCTCGAGGGCGGTGACGGGCCATTGCCGGCGGTATTGCCCTTCGGCCTTGCGGCGCTGGACCGGCGGCTCCCCAGGAGGGGGCTGGCGCTTGGCTGCCTGCACGAGGTCGCGGGCGGTGGCGATGGCGCGGTCGACGGCGCGGCGGCGGCCTGCTTTGCTGCCGGCATCGCGGCGCGGTTGCCGGGCCAGGTCTTGTGGTGCGTGACGCAGGCCGATCTGTTCGCGCCGGGGCTGGAACAGGCGGGGCTGACCCCCGACCGGGTGATCCATGTCGAGGCCGGCGACGACAAGGCGCTTCTGTCCTGCATGGAGGAGGGCCTACGGCATGGCGGGCTGGCCGCGGTCGTGGCCGAGGTGGCGCGGCTCTCGATGACAGCCTCGCGCCGGCTGCACCTGGCCGCCAGGGGATCGGGCACCCTGGGCATCGCGCTGCGGCGCTGGCGGCGGCAGGCCGAGGCGGCCGATTTCGGCCAGCCCACGGCGGCGATGACGCGCTGGCGGGTGTCGGTCCTGCCCTCGGCGGCCCTGCCGGTGCCGGGCGTCGCCCGGCCGCGCTGGCTGGTCGAGCTGATCCGGGCGCGGGCCGGCGAATCCTTCGATCTGGAGCTGGAGGCATGCGATGGCACGGGTCATCTCGGTCTTCCTGCCGACGTGGCCGATCGATCGGTTGCGGCGGCAGGCGGGCGACAGCGCGTCCGCTGAGGCGCCGCTGGTCATTGCCGGGCGTGTGGGCAGCCGCCGGGTGCTGACGGCGGTCGACGCGGCGGCAGCCGCCCTCGGCCTCAAGGCTGGCATGCCGGTCAGCAAGGCGCAGGCCATGGTGCCGGAATTGCAGGTCCTGCCCGCCGATCCGGCCGCCGATGCGGAAAGCCTTGAACGCCTGGCGCTGTGGGTTCTGGAACGCTTTTCGCCCATCGTCGCGGTCGATCCGCCCGACGGGATCGTGATCGATTCGACCGGCGCCGACCACCTGCATGGCGGCGAGGTCGCGATGCTGGAGGCGCTGACCGGCCGGCTGACCTTTTCCGGCGTGACCGCCCGCGCTGCCATCGCCGACAGCTGGGGCGCGGCCCATGCGCTGGCGCGGCATGGCCCCCATTCCATGATCCTGGCCGATCCCGGAACGCTCGACACGCTCTTGGCACCTTTGCCCCTGAAGGCGCTGCGCCTTCCGCCTTTGGTCGCGGCCGGCCTGCGCGCCCTCGGCTTTGTCCGCATCGGCGATCTTTTGCGGCAGCCGCGCGCGCCGCTGACGCGCCGCTTCGGCCCGGAACCGTGCCGCCGCCTCGACCAGGCCCTGGGCCATGCCCCCGAGCCCATCGAGCCGCTGCGTCCCGAGGGACTGGTCGAGGTGCGCCGGAGCTTCGCCGAACCCATCGCCGCGCCCGAGACCATCGCCCGCCATATCGGCACGCTGGTGGCGCAGCTTTGCGCGGTGCTGGAGGACCGCGGCCTCGGCGCGCGCCGCCTTGACCTGATCTGCTGGCGAGTCGACAGCCATGCCCAGACCGTCCGCGTCGGCCTGGCCCAGCCGCAGCGCGACCCCCGCCGCCTGACGCGGCTGCTGTGCGACAGGATCGAGACCATCGCGCCGGGCTATGGCATCGAGATCATGGCGCTGGCCGTCCCCATCGCCGAGCCGCTGGCGCCGCGCCAGACCGATACGCTGGAACCCGCCGCGCCCGACCTCTCGGGCCTGATCGACGTTCTGGCGAACCGTGTCGGCGCGCGCGCGGTCTATCGCCTGGCCCCGGTCGCCAGCGACGTGCCGGAACGCTCGGTCACCCGCATCGCGCCGCTGGCCGATCCGGCGGGGGCCGGCTGGCCCGATCACTGGCCGCGCCCGGCCCGCCTGCTGCCGCGCCCCGAACCGATCGAGACCCTGGCGCTCTTGCCCGACCACCCGCCGGCCTGGATCGCCTGGCGCGGCGTCCGCCGCCGGGTTTGCCGCGCCGACGGGCCGGAGCGCGTCTTTGGCGAATGGTGGAAGCGCGACGCCGAGACGCACGCGGTGCGCGATTATTTCCGCGTCGAGGACGAGGCCGGCGCGCGCTTCTGGATCTTTCGCGCCGGCGATGGCGAACATCGCGACACCGGCAGCCACCGCTGGTTTCTGCACGGGATCTTCGGATGACCCGCTATGCCGAACTGCAGGTGACCTCGCCGTTCTCGTTCCTGCGCGGCGCGTCCTCGGCCGAGGCGCTGTTCGCGACCGCCGCGGCTCTGGGGATCGAGGCGTTGGCCGTCACCGACCGCAATTCGCTGGCCGGCATCGTCCGGGCCTGGCAGGCGGCGAAGGAGACAGGGGTGCGGCTCATCGTCGGCTGTCGCCTGGACCTGGCCTGCGGCATGGCGCTGCTGGTCTATCCGACCGACCGGGCGGCCTATGCGCGGCTCTGCCGGCTGCTGACCCTGGGCAAGTCCCGCGCGGGCAAGGGCAAGTGCCAGCTGGACTGGTCCGATCTGGCGGATTACGCCGAAGGGCTGATCGCCGTGCTGGTCCCGGACCTTGCCGACGACAACTGCGCGCTGCGCCTGCGCCGGCTGCGCGATCTCTTCGGCGAGCGCGCCTATCTGGCGCTGACCCTGCGCCGGCGGCCGAACGACCAGCTGCGGCTGTGGGAACTGTCGCAGCTGGCGCAGCGCTTCGGCGTGCCCACGGTGGTCACGAACGACGTGCTTTATCACGACCCCTCACGGCGCATCCTGCAGGATGTGGTCACCGCCATCCGCCACAACGTGACCGTCGACGCCCTGGGGTTCCGCCGCGAGCGCCACGCCGACCGCTACCTGAAGCCGCCCGAGGAGATGGCGCGGCTTTTCGCCCGCTGGCCCGAGGCGCTGGCCCGCACCGTCGAAATCATGGACCGCTGCCGCTTTTCGCTGGACGAGCTCTGCTATCAATACCCCGAGGAACGCGACGACCCCGGCCTGACCCCGCAGGAAACGCTGGCGAAGCTGACCTGGGAGGGTGCGGCCGAGCGCTATCCCGAGGGCGTTCCCGAGGAGGTGACATCCGCGCTCGATCACGAACTCGCCCTGATCGAAAAGCTGGAATATGCGCCCTACTTCCTGACCGTGCACAGCATCGTCCGCTACGCCCGGTCGCAGGGCATCCTCTGCCAGGGCCGGGGCTCGGCCGCGAACTCTGCAGTCTGCTATGTGCTGGGCATCACCGCCATCGATCCTGGCCGCAACGATCTCCTGTTCGAGCGCTTCGTCAGCGAGGAACGCCGTGAGCCCCCCGACATCGACGTGGATTTCGAGCACGAGCGGCGCGAGGAGGTGATCCAGTGGGTCTATAAGCACTATGGCCGCGACCGCGCCGCGCTGACCGCCACCGTGATCCGCTATCGCGCCAAGGGGGCCTTGCGCGACGTGGGCAAGGCCATGGGCCTGCCCGAAGACCTGATCGCGGCGCTCTCGGGCCAGCTCTGGGCCTGGTCCGAGGAGGGCGTGACCGATGACCAGCTGGCCGAGCTGAACCTGAACCCGGCCGATCGCCGGCTGCGCCTGACCCTGGAGCTGGCGCGGCAACTGATGGGGGTGCCGCGCCACCTGAGCCAGCATCCCGGCGGCTTCGTGCTGACCCAAGACCGGCTGGACGACCTGGTGCCCATCGAGCCTGCGGCGATGGAGGACCGCCAGATCATCGAATGGGACAAGGACGACATCGACGCGCTGCGCTTCATGAAGGTCGACGTGCTGGCCTTGGGCATGCTCAGCTGCATGCGCCGCGGTCTGGATCTGCTGCGCGACCACAAGGACATCGCGCTGGACCTGGCCTCGATCCCGGCCGAGGATCCGCGCACCTATGCCATGATCCGTCGCGCCGACACGCTGGGCACCTTCCAGATCGAGAGCCGGGCCCAGATGGCGATGCTGCCGCGGCTGCGGCCGCGCACCTTTTACGACCTGGTGGTCCAGGTGGCCATCGTGCGGCCCGGGCCCATTCAGGGCGACATGGTCCACCCCTATCTGCGCCGCCGCGCCGGGCATGAGGCGGTGGACTATCCCACGCCGGAACTCGAGAAGGTGCTGGGCAAGACCCTCGGCGTGCCGCTCTTCCAGGAGCAGGCCATGCGCGTCGCCATCGACTGCGCGGGCTTCACCCCGGGCGAGGCCGACATGCTCAGGAAGTCGATGGCGACCTTCAAGTTCACCGGTGGCGTCTCGGCCTTCCGCGACAAGCTGGTCACGGGCATGGTGGCGCGCGGCTACGATCCCGCCTTCGCCGAGCGCACGTTTCGGCAGCTCGAGGGCTTTGGCAGCTACGGCTTTCCCGAGAGCCATGCCGCCAGCTTCGCGCTGATCGCCTATGCCTCAAGCTGGCTCAAGTGCTGGCATCCGGACGCCTTCTGCGCGGCGCTGCTGAACGCGCAGCCGATGGGGTTCTATGCGCCCGCCCAGATCGTCCGCGATGCCCAGGCGCATGATGTCGATGTCCGACCCATCTGCATCAACGCCTCGCGCTGGGACTGCACATTGGAGCCGACCGGGCTGGCCGAAGACGATGGCACCCGTTTCGCCGTCCGCCTGGGCCTGCGGCTGGTCAAGGGCCTGGCCAATGCCCATGCCGCCGCCATCGTCGCCGCGCGCGAGACCCCCTTCACCTCGGTCGAGGATCTGTGGCGCCGTGCCGACGTGCCGCGCGCGAGCCTTGCCCGCATCGCCGAGGCCGACGGCTTCCGTCCCGCCATCGGCCTCGCCCGCCGCGAGGCGCTTTGGGCGATCAAGGGGCTGCCCGAGACCGAACTGCCGCTGTTTGCGGCCGCAGAGGCGCGCGAGGCGGCTGAACCGGGCGTCCTGCTGCGCCCGATGCGCGCCGGCCGCGAGGTGGTCGAGGATTATTGCCATACCGGGCTTACGTTGCGCCGCCATCCCGTCGCCTTCCTGCGCGCAGACCTCGCCAGGCGTCAGATCACCCCCTGCGCCGAGGCCATGGCCGCCCGCGACCGCTCCTGGCGCACGGTCGCGGGTCTGGTCCTGGTCCGCCAACGCCCCGGCTCGGCCAAGGGGGTGATGTTCATCACGCTCGAGGACGAGACCGGCATCGCCAACCTGGTGGTCTGGGAGAAGGTGTTCGAGGCGCATCGCCGCATCGTCCTGTCGTCCGGCATGATCGCGGTCACGGGTCGCATCCAGCGCGAGGGCGAGGTCGTGCATCTGGTGGCCCATCGCCTGATCGACCTCTCTGCCTCTCTCGCCAGCGTCAGCGCCCGTGGCAACCCGGCGCCTGACGGCCGTGGCGAGGAGTTCCACCAGGCCACCCCGGCGCCACATCCGCATAGCCCGCATCCTCCGAAGCCGCGCGACATGTATGTGCGTGATCTGCATCTCGACACGATCAAGGTGAAAGGGCGGGATTTTCGGTGAGGTGTGAGGGCGGCCCATTGCCGCCGGTCGAGCACCGCCGATGCTGCTCGGCGGCATTCGCTAAAGCGGCCGTTCGACACGTGGCGCAGCATTTCGAGCCGATGACGGTCGGCGAAGCGGACGAAGCTGACGTTCGCTGCATTTCAGTCCAGCGTCCAAAAAAAGGCCTCAAACGGGTGAGCTAGAATGGCGGATCGCGACGGTGACGGTTTTTCCACTTTCCAGAACCTTTCGGACTAACTTTAGACAGTTCGGCGGATTGCTCAGTTGATGTGCCGACCCACGCCCCACTGACAAGCGTCACAAACTCCGAGTTACTGATGCGACGCCCAACGTTATCGTATGACAAAACTTTCCCGCCGCGTTTTCCGGCGAAGTTGCCTGCTGCATCGGCTTGCCTCCATAAATCCAGCGGCAGATAGATGCCTTTGAAAAGGCCTTTGTCGTCGGGGTTGAAATCGACACGCAGATAGCGCGGCTTCAGCCCTTCTTTCCCAAGAGCCACGGCAAGCCGCGCGTCGATGACCGGCGGGTGTTGAGCGGCATAATCTTCGTCAATCGCAACGGCTTGCGGTGGCGCGACGCGCCGAAGGAATATGGCCCGCCCAGGACGCTCTACAACCGCTGAAAGCGGTGGAGCGACAATCGGCGCCACCGCTGGCACTCGGAGGGCTTCCATGGCGAGGCCAAGACATGGCATAGCCTCGTCCGTGCGGTGCGGCGCGGGCTCGAGAATATGCGCATTCAGGCCTTCCTCACCGCCGCGACCGTGAACCTGAAGCGGTTGGCGGCAGCATTCGTTGCGTTTTGCTGCATGACAGTGGGCCTGCCTCGAGGCCGCCGATCCTGATGATCGGCCTCGAGGCAGGCAAACTATCGGGACACTGTCCGGTTCACTCGCCACCTGGTCTCGCGAACAATCTTTCCCGATCCGTCGACTACGCAAACGCTGCTCCGTTCCAGAGGCGCGTAATTCCTGCATAATAGTCCATGGCTGATCCTCGTCTGATGCCTGGGGCCGAAACCAGCGGACCCCGTTTCAACATCATCACCCAGAGGGACAGCCACATTCATGGCCTCCAGAGGAGCGCAGGCCCATTACGGCATCTAGAGGTCCTCCCAATTCATAACATGATGCGGAGATACTGCTGCCCAGCCCCTTTTGCCTGTTCAGTAATGCTCCGCGACACAGGCCGCGGCGCCGGTCAGCGCAAATCCTCTGGCAGGAGCCCTTGTGGGAAGTTCTGGTAGCTGACGGGTCTGAGGAACCTTCGGATCGAGAGGGTTCCGACGGAGGTTGCGCCGAAGTTGGTCGAGGCGGGATAGGGTCCGCCGTGGACCATGGCGTCGCAGACCTCGACGCCGGTCGGAAAGCCGTTGACCAGCACCCGGCCTGCCTTGCGCTCGAGGATCGGCAGCAGCGCCTGCGCCGCGGCCAGATCGGCGTCCTCCATGTGGATCGTCGCCGTCAGCTGGCCCTCGAAGCCGCGCGCAAGGGCGGCCATCTCCTCCGGGTCGCGCACCCGCACCACCAGGCCCAGGGGCCCGAACACCTCCTCGCCAAGCGCGTGATCCTGCAGATAAGCCTCGGCCGTGGTCTCATAAAGGTTCGGGCGCGCCATGCGGCCCTCGCTCTCGGTCGACAGGATCGGAGTGACCGCGTTTCGCGCCTCGAACCGGGCCTGGCCCTCGCGATAGGCGCGGGCGATGCCCTCGGTCAGCATGACCTGCGCCCCGGTCCGTTCCAGCGCCGCGCGGGCCGATTGCGTGAACCTGTCGGCATGCTCGCCCTCCAGCACCACCGCGATGCCGGGGTTGGTGCAGAACTGCCCCGCCCCCATGGTCAGGCTGCCGGCCCAGCCGACGCCCAGGGCGTTCGCCCGTGCGGCCAGCGCATGCTCCAGCAGGAACATCGGGTTGACCGAGCCGAGCTCGCCAAAGAACGGGATCGGCTCGGGGCGCGAGGCGCACAGGTCGAACAGCGCCCGCCCCCCCGCGAGGCTGCCGGTGAAGCCCACCGCCTTGATCAACGGATTGGTCACCAGCGCCGTGCCGACATGGCGGTCGCCGCCCTGGATCAGCGAGAACACACCCGGATGAAGGCCCAATGACGTGATCGCCGCATGAACCGCCTCGGCCACGATCTCGCCGGTGCCGGGGTGGGCGGAATGGCCCTTGACCACGACCGGGCAGCCGGCCGCGAGCGCCGCCGCCGTGTCGCCCCCGGCGGTCGAGAAGGCCAAGGGAAAGTTCGAGGCGCCGAAGACCGCCACCGGCCCGATCGGGCGCTCGAGCAGCCGGATGTCGGGGCGCGGCAGCGGCTGGCGCTCGGGCAGCGCCGGGTCGTGCCGGCGGTCGAGGTAGTCGCCCTTGCGAATATGGGCCGCAAACAGCCGCAGCTGGCCGGTGGTGCGGCCGCGCTCGCCCTGCAACCGCGCCTCGGGCAGGCCGGTCTCCTGCGTGCCGATCTCGGTGATGGCCTCAGCGCGGGCCTCGATCTCGTCGGCGATGGCCTCGAGAAAGGCCGCGCGGCTTTCGCGGGTGGAATAGCCATAGGACCAGAAGGCCTCCTCGGCCGCCGCGCAGGCCTCTTCGACCAGCGCCGGCGTGCCCACGCTGAACCGGTGGACCGGGCCAGAGGCCGGATCCGAGGCAAATGTCGTCTCGCCCGAAACCCAGGCGCCCGCAATCAGGTGACGACCGTGAGGGGTGAAGGTACTGTGATCCAGCATGAAAAACCTTTCTTTAGCAAAGACATGGATGCCAGCCCGGTCGCGCGGCCATGCCTTGGCAGGCAAAATTCCGCAGCGGCGCGACGCATGCTGAGCCAGAACGACGCGGGTCAGGCGGCGCGGGAAAACGCGGCAGGCGGCGTAATGCCCGCAGCTTTCGAGCGGTCCCGCAAGGTCTGCGCCAACGCCTCGGAAATCTCGATCCCTTCAGCCATTTGACGGGCATGTTCCGCATAGGCGCGTTCACCCGGCAGCCGCACCGGCTGCGATCCGCTGGGCCGCGACGCATGGCAGCGGCGCACCAGTTCGGTCGTCTCGTCCAGGAATGCATCGCGTCCGGCAAAGGCGGCGGGATCGACGATCTGCAGATAGACGCCCTGCCCGCCCCGCGCCTGTGGCGTGCGCCGCCCGTGGCCGGACAGTGCGAGCCCCCATGCTTCGACCATCAGGCCGAAGCCAAAGCCCTTATAGCCGAAATCCAGCCCGCCCAGCGGCAGGATGGTGCCCGGCGGGTCCTGCTCCATCACGGCCGGGTCGCGCGAGGGCTGTCCCTGCCCGTCCAAGATCCAATTGCCCGGAAGCGGCTCGCCGCGCCGAGCGTAGTCTGCGATCATTGCGTTCGATACCAGCGAGGTGCTTTGGTCCAGCAAAATCGGCTGGTCATGCGTCGGGATTGCAGCCGCGATGGGGTTTGAGGTCAGCACCGGATCCGCCCCGCCAAAAGGCGCAACCGAGATGACGCCGGGATCGGTGACCATCAGCTGTGCCAGAAATTTCCGCTCTCCGATGCCTTTCAGATAGGTCTGCAGACTGCCGATATGCGAACAGTTGGCGATGGTCGCGGTGACGACGGGCTGGGTTTCCAGCTTGCGCAGCGATGCCTCGATGGCTTTCTGCATGACCCATGCGCCGGGCAGGCGCGGTGTGCGCCAGGCCAGATGGGCAGGGCCTTCGGAAATCACCTCGATCTCGCCAGTTCGTGCGATCACGCCCGACTGCACGCGGTCCAGATAGGATGGCAGGAAAGCGATGCCGTGGGTGCGATGCCCCATCAGATCGGTGGTCACCATGACATCGGCCATAGCGGCGGCGCGGGGTTGCGGCAGGCCTGCCGCAACCAGCAGGTCGCAGGCCAGGATGCGCAGTTCGTCGGGGGCAAATTGGGGCATGGCTGATCCTTCAGGCAATGGCCGCGCGCACCGCCTGCGACATCCATTCCGGAATGGCCGAGGCGGACAGCAGGTCGCGCGTATAGGGATGGGAGGGGTTGGCGAACAGCGTGCCGGTATCGCCCGCCTCGACGACGGAGCCGCCTTTCATCACCAGAATATTGTCCGCAAAGCTGCGCACGACCGGCAGGTCATGGGTGATGAAGATGAACGACAGGCCCAGCTTCTGGCGCAGATCGGCCAACAGCTCGATGACTTGCGCCTGGATGGAGACGTCCAGTGCCGAAACCGCCTCATCGCAGATGATCAGGCGGGGTTTCAGCGCCAAGGCCCGCGCAATGGCGATACGCTGGCGTTGCCCGCCGGAAAACTGGTGCGGCAGGCGCGACAGATGCGCGGTCTCCAGCCCGACCATCTCCAGCAATTCGGCGGCGCGGTCGCGCCATTGGCGGCGTGGCAGGATGTCGGGATGCAGCGCCAGCGGTTCGCAGATGATGCGCTCGATCTCCATTGTCGGGTTCAAGGAGCCGAAGGGATCCTGAAACACCATCTGCACTTCGCGGCGGAAGGTGTTCAGCACCGCACCCTTCAGCGTCAGGATATCCTGCCCGCCATAAAGCGCCTGCCCCGAGGTCACGCTTTCCAGCCGCATAAGCACCCGCGCCAGCGTGGATTTTCCGGAACCGGATTCGCCCACCACGCCCAGCACCGTGCCGGGCATCAGCGTGAAACCGACGCCGTTCAGCGCCCGCATCGAACGTGCGGTACCAAAACCGCTGCCGGGCAGGTGATAGTCCTTGCACAGATCGCGCACCTGCAACAACGGCTGGCTTCCCTTCGCCGCGACCAGTCCGCCGCGTTTTTCGCTTTCCAGCCGCGGGATCGCGGACAGCAATTCGCGGGTATAGGGATGGCTGGGATTGGCCGCGATGCGGTCTAGCCGCCCGGTTTCCACGACGCGCCCGCGCCGCATGACGATGGCGCGGTCCGCCATGCGGGCGGCGACCGACAGGTCATGCGTGATCATCAGGATCGACATGCCGGTCTCGGCCTGCAATTCCTTCAGCAGGTCCAAAATCTGGCGCTGCACCGTCACGTCGAGCGCGGTCGTCGGCTCGTCCGCGATCAGCAATTCGGGCGACAAAGCCAGCGCCATCGCGATCATCACCCTTTGGCGCTGGCCGCCGGAAAACTGATGCGGGAACCAATGCTGGCGCTGTTCCGGGTCGGGGATGCCCACGCGGGTCAGCAGTTCGACCGCGCGCGCCTTGGGATCGATGCCGGGCGTATCATGGATACGCAGGGTTTCGGCGATCTGCCAGCCGATGCTGTAGGACGGATTCAGATAGGATAGCGGGTCCTGAAAGATCATCGCCAACCGCGCGCCGTTGATCGCGCGCCTTTTTGCGCGTGGCAGGGACAGCAGGTCGGTGTCGTCCAACTGAACGCGGCCCGCCTCGACCCGGCCCGCCGGGCGGTCAAGGATGTCCATGATGACCGAGGCGCTGACGCTTTTGCCAGACCCGGATTCGCCAAGGATCACCAGCGTTTCGCCGCGCATGATGTCGAAGCCGACATCTTCCACCGCCGTGACGCGCCCGTCATCCGAGGTGAAGCTGACGCGCAGCCCTTCGACCCGCAGCAAGGGTTTTGGATTGGTTTCGGTGTTCATTTTCCACCTTTCGCAAAGCGCCAGCGTTGGTTCGGATCCGTGACCAGCCGCAGCCAATTCGACAGAAGCGTCAGCGACAGCGTGGTCAACATGATGGCAAGGCCGGGAAAGAAAGTGACCCACCAGGCCTGTGTCAGATAGGCTCGGCCGGTGGCGACCATCGCGCCCCAAGTGAAGGTTGGGGGCTGGATGCCAAGGCCAAGGAAGGACAGACCCGATTCCGCGATGATGACGGCCGCGAAATCGACCGAGGCGATGGTCAGCAGCGTCGGCAGGACCAGTGGCAGCAGGTGATGGCGCACCACCCAGAATTCGGATGCCCCCATTGACCGGGCCGCGCTGACAAATGGCCTGCGGCGGATTTCCAGCACCTCGGCACGGACGGTGCGCAGATAGACCGGGATGCGGGTGATCGCCAGCACCAGCACAAGGTTCCCGACACTGGGCCCCAGCAGATACAGCACGATCAGCGCGGTCAGCAGCGCCGGGAAGGACATGATGACATCGGTGACGCGCATGATGATATCGCCCACGATGCCCGAGCGCAGGCCCGCGATCAGCCCCAGCGTCGCACCGATCAGCATCGAGCAGATGACCGCCGAAGCCGCGATCCCCAGCGTGGTGCGCGACCCCACGACCAACCGCGCCAGCAGGCTGCGACCCAGATTGTCGCCACCCAGGATATAGGCCCAGCCGCCCGAAAGCTGCGGCGGGGCGTTGCGCATGGCCATGTTGACGCCCGAGGCGTGGCTGGCCAGCAGGCTGGCCCCGATCGTTGCCGACAGGATCAGCACCAGCAGAAAGCAGGCCGCGATCATCGCGGGTTGGTCCTGGACCAGCGCCCGCAGGATACGCATCGTGCTGCGACCCTTGGTCGGGCGGGCCAGCGGTTGGGAATGGTCGATATGGCTCATGCGGCACGCACCCTTGGGTCAAGGACGCCGTAGAGGATGTCCACGACGATATTCAGGATCAGGATCGCAATGGCGGTGACCAGAATGGTCGCCTGGATCACCGCGAAATCGCGTTGCAGGATGGCATTGATCATCACGCCGCCGATACCCGGCCAGCCGAAGATCGTCTCGACGATGACGGCGCCGTTCATCAGGCTGGCGGCGATGTCGCCCGCGACGGTGATGACCGGCAGCATCGAATTGCGCAGCGCATGAACAAAGATCACCCGCCCCTCGGATGCACCCTTGGCGCGCGCTGTCTTGACATAGGGCGATGACAGCGCCGCGATCATCGCCCCGCGCACCACCTGCACCAGAAGTCCAAAAGGCCGCAGGCCCAGCACGATCACCGGCAGGATCCAATAGGTCACCCCACCCATCCCCGAAGTCGGCAAGATGCCAAGGCTCACTGAAAAGACCAGCACCAGCGTGATCGCCACCCAGAAATCCGGCGCTGAAGCCCCCGCAAGCGAGGTCAGCCCGACCGTCCGGTCCACCCACCCGCGCGGGCGCCATGCGGCCAGAGACCCCATGACCAGCGCCCCGGCAATCGCAAGCGCCAGCGTAACGCCCGCCAGTTTCAGCGTGATCGGAAATGCCTCAAGCGCGATATCGATGGCCGGGCGCTGTTGGCGCAGCGATGTGCCGAAATCGCCGGTCAGCATGTTCTGCACATAGGTGATGAATTGCGTCACCAGTGGCTGATCAAAGCCGTTCGCCTGCGAAAAGGCCGCGCGGGCTTCCGGTGTCGCGTTGACGGGCAGGAACAGATAGGACGGATCGCCCGTCAGGCGCGATAGAAAGAACACCAGGATCAGCAGCACTAGCAGCGATACCAGCGTCAGGAAAGATCTTCGAAAGATTGCCATGATGGCCTCCCTTGCGAGCCGCGCGTTCCCCGCGCGGCCGGGACGAAATCACTTCGCCAGCTGCATGTCCGAGATGGCGATTTCGCTGTTCGTCGCGATGGTCGGCTTCCAGTCGATGCGCGGACCGACGCGGGTATAGCCGACCATGTGATACATGAAGACATCAGCCACCAGATCGTCGTGGATGCGGCGGAATGCCTGCTGGAACGCCTGCGTCCGCTCGGTCCCGGTAGCGTTTTCGCCCTTGATGATCAGCGCGTCTACCTGATCGTCCCACAGCATCGAGTTCACGCCCTTGCTGTGATATTTGTTGAACAGCGTGAAGCTGGCATCGCCCAGCAGGTTGTCATGCTGATCCTGACCCAGCAAAGCCGCTTCGGGTTCGGGGAAGGGCCGGTTCTGGTAGCGCAGCCAGTTGCCGGTGTCGAACATGCGGATGTTCACGTTCAGCCCGACCTCGGCCCACATGGCCTGCATGGCCTGCAGCATCTCGGCGGCACCGACATAGATGCCGTCGCGCCCGATGAGGTCGATCTGGGTATCGACCGGCACCCCATCGGCGCGCGCCTCGTCCAGCAGCGCCTTGGCCCCTGCTGGATCATAGGGAAACGGTTTCAGGTCCGGATCGAAGCCGTCGGTGTTCTCGGGCACCAGCTGTTCAGCACGCATCACCTCATCCCCGACAATCGGCTTCAGCGCATCAAGGTCCAACGCCATGTTCAGTGCCTTGCGAACCCGCACATCGTTCAGCGGCGGCACGTTGGTCGCGATTCGCAGCCGGGTCGATTCACCATTGGGATAAGCGTGATCCATATTCGGATCGGTCGCGTCTGCCTCGGCGATGATCAGCGCCACGTCGGCTTCGCCCTGCGCGACCATGGCCGCGCGCACGGCGGATTCCGACCGCCAGACGAAGCTGGCATCGCTGAAGGCTGGCGCCGTCCCCCAGTAATCGTCGCGGCGGGCCAACGTGATCTGCTGCCCAGGCTGCCAGCTTGCGAAGGTATAGGGGCCGGTGCCGATCGGCTGGCGGCTGGCGCCGTTCATGTCCATCGTGGGCGCCGACATCTGGACGACCGTCACCATGGTCGGCAGGATCGGCGATGGTTTCGAGGTCTTGATCTCGACTTCATGTGGGCCGATTTCGGTCACCGTCAGGTCGACTCCGCCCATGGTCTGCTGCTTGGTGTTGCAGACCACGTCGCTGCGATCCAGCCGGTGAAATGCCGCGATCACCGCCTTGGCATCGAAAGGCGTCCCATCCGAAAAGTTGACCCCTTCGCGTAGCTTGAAGCGCCATGTATCGGCGCTGACCTGCTGCCATTCGGTCGCCAGCATCGGGACGACCTCGCCAGATTGCGGGTCCAGCATGGTCAGCGGTTCGGTGATGTTGCGGATCACGACGCGACCGATGCTGGAATGCTTGGCATCGCATGGCTCAAGCGAGGGCGGTTCCTCTGGAAGCACGATCGTGATCTTTGCCCCATCCTGTGCCAAGGCCGGTGCCAGCGGCAGCGCGCCCAGCACGAGGCCGATCGCTGTCGCCCCGCGCAAATTGAATTGCATCATGTCATACTCCCCCATGGGCATTCAGACCTGCCCCGAAAAGGCCGCACCCCTCCCGGCGCGGCGCTTTGGTATGGTGATCACCCCAAAGCTCCGCCCATATCTAGGCGCACCACTGATTTCAGGTCCATTGCTTTACATGATGCAAATGATACAAAATTTGCATTGGTCATTCGGGAGGGGTCCATGTTCGAACTGAACCAGTTGCGCAGCTTCGTTGCCATCGCCACCGAGATGAGCTTTCGCCGAGCGGCAGAGACACTGAACATGACGCAGCCGCCGCTGACCCGGCAAATCCAGCTGCTGGAACGCGACATCGGCGTCAAATTGTTCGACCGCAGCGGCCGAGCAATCCGGCTGACCGAGGCGGGGCGGCGCTTCTTACCCGAAGCGCAGGACTTGCTGCGCCGGGCCGAAGCGGCGGCACTTTCGGCACGACGCGCGCAGTCGGGACAAGAGGGCAGCGTCATCCTTGGGTTCGTGCCCGTTGTCGCGCTTGGGCTGTTGCCGGTCGTCATCGCGGCGGTCCGCAAAAGCCTGCCCGGTGTAGATCTGGTCCTGCGCGAGATGTTGACGATTGATCAGGCCGAAGCCCTGCCTGCGGGCCAGATCGATCTGGGCCTGATGCGCTTGCCGCGCGACACAAGCCGCCTACATGTGTCGCGCATCGTGCGCGAACCTTATGTGCTGGCGCTGCCCCGAGAGCACCCCATGGCAGACAAGCCGCAGTTTAGTCTGCAGGATTTGCACGGACAGGACTTCATCATGTATGCCCCGTCAAACGGCTGGTATAGCTACGAAATGCTGAACAGCATGTTCCTGACCGAAGGGATCAGGCCGAATTTCGTGCAGTTCCTGGGGCAAAGCATCACGCTTCTGTCGCTGGTCAACGCCTCCGAGGGTATCGCACTTGTCCCCGAGTCGTCGCGCCATATCCTTTTTCCGAATGTCGTGCTGCGCCCCATCGAGCTGCCTAGCCACGCGATCAGCGAATATTATCTGGGATGGAGCCGCGCCCTGTCGCCTGCAGCCGCAGTCATGCGGGTACGCGACGAGCTGCTTAAGGAATTCGGCGCAAGCCTACCACAAGACTGATATGTTTATGGTATCATTCAATAGTGAAGGAAAATTGGACTTGAATTGATCGGAGCCGCTACGTCTTGGCCATGAGAAGATCAGGCGAAGCGAACATGCCAGATACACTAGCCACCATCATCGACCAGCCGCTGATCGTGCTGCACCCCGACGACTCGGTCGGGATCGCGCGGCACGAGATTGCAGCCGGAACAGCATTGCAAGGCGGGCTGGTCGTCGCATCGCGGGTTCCGGCCGGCCACAAGGTCGCGCTGAAGCCCCATGCGCCGGGCGACAAGATCCTGCGTTATGGCCAGATCATCGGCTTTGCCTTGGCGCCGATCGCGGTCGGGGCGCATGTGCATGAACACAATCTTGGCCTTAGCGAATTCACCCGCGACCACGCCATCGGCGCGGATCGCCAGGCGCCAGCGCCGCATCTGACGGGGCGCGGATTTCTGGGCTATCGTCGGCCCGATGGGCGGGTCGGCACGCGCAATTACGTGGGCATCCTGACCACGGTGAACTGTTCGGCCCATGTCGCGCTGTCCGTGGCCCGCGCATTCGAGCGCAACGAGATGGCGGGATATGATCCCCTGGCCGAATTCCCCAACGTCGATGGCGTCGTGGCGTTGACCCACAAGACCGGCTGCGGCATGAGCGCGGGAGAGCCGCTGCAACTGCTGCGCCGCACGCTGGAAGGCTATGCGCGCCATCCGAATTTCTCACATGTGATCGTGCTGGGCCTTGGTTGCGAGGTCAATCAGGTCGGCGGGCTGTTCGACGGCGGCAACCCGGCCTTGCGGCGGCTGACGATTCAGGGCGAAGGCGGCGCGCGCAAGACCATCGCCCGCGCAGTCGAGGACATCCGCGCCATTCTGGCCGAAGCGAATGCCGTCAACCGCGAATGGGTTCCGGCCAGCGAACTTAAGGTGGCGCTGATCTGCGGCGGCTCGGACAGCTATTCGGGGATCACGGCCAACCCGGCGCTTGGCGCGGCCAGCGATCTGGTGGTGCGTCATGGCGGCACGGTGATCCTGTCGGAAACGCCCGAAACCTTTGGCGCCGAACACCTGCTGACCCGCCGTGCCGCGACCCATGCGGTCGGCCAAAGACTGGCTGACCGCATCCGCTGGTGGGAAAGCTATGCCGCCGCGCATGGCGTGTCGCTGAACGCTAACCCGACACCGGGCAACAAGGCGGGCGGCCTGACCACGATTATCGAAAAATCGCTGGGCGCCATCGCCAAGGCCGGTCGCACCAATCTGGAACAGGTCATCGAATATGCCGAACCCGCAACCATGCGCGGCTTGGTGTTCATGGACGGGCCGGGCTACGACCCGGTGCAGGTGACCGGGCAGATCGCATCCGGCGCCAATGTCGTGGCCTTTACCACCGGGCGGGGCAGCGTCTTTGGATCGAAGCCCGTGCCCACGGTCAAGCTGGCGACGAACAGCCCCATGTATCGCCACATGGCCGATGACATGGACATCAATTGCGGCACGATCCTGGACGGCGAGGAGTCCATCGCGGATTGCGGCAAGCGTATTTTCGACCGGCTGCTGGCCACGGCAGGCGGCCACCGCTCGAAAAGCGAGGAACAGGATTTCGGCGCGCCGGAATTCGCCCCCTGGGTCATCGGCCCAGTCATCTGACGGCATTGAGCCGGAATCACATAAGCAATGTCCCGCAAGGGACCGGAGGAGAACAGGAAATGGTCGTTCAGCCCAAAGAAGGCGTTATGCAGCCGGATGTCGCGGCAGGCGCGGTGATCGAACGGGTCGAGGTATCGACCTTTACCGTCGATGTGCCGGATTTCGCGCGCAATTACAGCTCGAACGTGGTTGCGGGCTCGATGGTCTATACCCCCGGCGCACTTTACAAACGCCCGGTGCTGATGGTCCGCATCCATACCGCCGACGGCCATGTCGGTGAATATGCCAACTACGCCACCACCGGTTGCTTCGATCAGGCGGTCGTCGCGGGTCGTATCGCGCTGGGAAACAAGTGGCATGAACGCGAACTGATCTGGCGCTCGGCCCGTCGCGCCAGCCGCCCCAGCAACGCCTATGGTCTGTCCTTCATCGATATCGCGCTGTGGGATCTGGCGGGCAAGGCCTACGGCACCAGCCTGACCCGGATGCTGGGCGGGCATCGCGAGCGCGTTCGGGCCTATGTCTCGTGCCACAACGGCGACCGGCTGGACAACCTGCCCAACAAGGAGGCCGTCAGCGACTTCTTCCTCGGCCTGAAAGAAAAAGGTTTCTCGGGCTTCAAGATGCATTCCTGGCACGAAGGCGACAAATGGGAAGAGGCGGAAAACGTCGCCCATATGCGCAAGACACTGGGCGAACGCTCGGAACTGATGCTGGATCCGGCCTGCGTTTTCGACAGCATCCATGACGCGATCTTTGTCGGCCGCGCATGCCAGGACGCCGGCTTCCGCTGGTTCGAGGATCCGCTGCGCCCGCTGGGTGTCGGCATCGCCCAGCACAAAGCCCTGCGCGAGGCGCTGGACATCCCGATCCTGCAGACCGAGCACGTCACCGCACCCGAAGCCAAGGCCGATTTCTTCCTGAATGGCGGCACCGACCTGCTGCGCCATGACGTGCATTACGATCTGGGCATCACGGGCGCGCTGAAGACGATCCATTTCGCGGAATCAGTGGGCACCACGGTCGAGATGCACGGCCCGAGCCCGGTGCAGCGTCACTTGATCGCCGCCATGCAGCAAACTGCAATGTACGAGGTCGCGAACGTGTCGCCAGCCATGTCGGACCCGTCGCCCGCGATCTATACCTGCGGCTATTCCGACGACGTGTCCAGCATCGGCTCGGACAGCACCATGTATGTGCCGCAGGGGCCGGGCATCGGTGTCGAATACGATGCCGAACTGATCCGCCGCAACACTGTCGCAAGCCAGGTCATCACGCTGAACGACTGATGCTCACGCGCCGGCCGCAACATCGGCCCGCGCCACCGCAACAACATTGGGAGGGGGAAGGCATGAACGCATTGACCATGCCCGCGCGACCGCGCGCGACACCGCATGACACGGGCGCGCCGCTGGTCAACATCGAAAACGTGACGCTGCGCTATCGCACCGATAAGATGAAGATCACCGCGACACGCAATGTAAGCTTTTCGGCCAATAGCGGCGACCGCTTCGTGCTGTTGGGGCCATCGGGCTGCGGCAAGTCCACGCTGCTCAAGGCCGTCGGCGGCTATATGACGCCCGAAGAGGGCCGCATCACCGTCGGCGGACGTCAGGTCAAGGCCCCTGGCGCCGACCGCATGATGGTCTTTCAGGAATTCGACCAGTTGCTGCCGTGGAAGACCGTTCTGGGCAACGTCATGTTCCCACAACTGGTCACGGGCAAGCTGTCGGTCAAGGAAGCCGAGGCCAAGGCCCGCCATTATATCGACAAGGTCGGCCTGACCCGCGCCATCGACAATTACCCGCATATGCTGTCGGGCGGCATGAAACAGCGCGTCTCCATCGCGCGCGGCATGGCGATGGAGCCTGACGTGCTGCTGATGGACGAACCCTTCGCCGCACTGGACGCGCTGACGCGCCGCACCTGTCAGGACGAATTGCTGCGCCTGTGGGACGAAACTCGGTTCACCGTGCTGTTCGTCACCCATTCCATCGCCGAGGCGATCAAGATCGGCAACCGCATCCTGCTGCTGTCGCCCCATCCCGGCCGCGTCAAGGCCGAGGTCGAGGGCGTCGATCAGGTCAGCGCCGCCGATGGATCTGCCGCGCGTCTGGAACGCGAAATCCACGACCTGCTGTTCGCAGACGAACCCGAGGATCACTGACATGCCCGCCAATATCCTTATGAGGGCCGATCACACGGACCAGACCGACGAAAATCTAGCCATCCGCATCAGCCCACTGCAGGCGCTCTGGCAGAACGGCGCGGTGCGCAAGACCGGCATCCTGCTGGCGCTGCTGGTGATCTGGCAGGTCTATGCCGTGCGGCTGGACAACCAATTGCTGTTTCCGACCCTGACCGACACGCTTTCGGCGCTATGGCGCTCGATCGGGGACGGGACGCTGCTGGCACGGATCGCGGCCTCTCTCAAGGTGCTGCTGATCGGCTATGGCGTGGGTGTGGCGCTGGCGTCGGTGCTGACGATCATCGCGATCAACACCCGGCTGGGCACCGACCTGCTGGAGACGCTGACCGCGACATTCAACCCGCTGCCCGCCATCGCGCTTCTGCCGCTGGCGCTGATCTGGTTCGGCCTTGGCATTGGCAGCCTTGTGTTCGTGCTGGTCCACTCGGTCCTTTGGGCCGTGGCGCTGAACACGCATTCGGGTTTCCGCTCGGTCTCGCAGACGCTGCGGATGGTTGGGCAGAACTATGGGTTGCGCGGCTTGCGCTATGTGTTCCGCATTCTGGTGCCCGCCGCCTTCCCGACCATTCTGACCGGGCTGAAGATCGGCTGGGCCTTTGCCTGGCGCACCCTGATCGCAGCAGAACTGGTCTTTGGCGTCAGCTCGGGTCAGGGGGGCCTTGGCTGGTATATCTTCGAAAATCGTAACGTGCTGGACATTCCGGCGGTGTTCGCAGGCCTTCTGACCGTCATCGTGATCGGTCTGGTGGTCGAAAACCTGATCTTTCGCACCATCGAACGCCACACCATCCAGAAATGGGGCGTGCAGAACTGATCGTTCTGCAACGCCATAAAGGGAGAGAGATCATGACATTTGTCACCCGTCTTGCCGCTGCTGCGGTTGCAGCGGCGCTGCTGGCCAGCCCGGTCGCAGCCAAGGAAGTCCGCTTCGCCAAACAGTTGCAGGTCAACAACCTGCCCTCGATGCTGGTCGAGCATGAAAAGCTGTTCGAAAAGCACGCCGCCGCCTTGGGCGAGCCCGATCTGACCGCGAGCTGGCTGACCTTCGCCAATGGCGGCGCTGCAGTCGATGCGATGATTTCGGGCAATGTCGAATTCGTCAGCGTCGGGCTGACCAATTTCGGGGTGATCTGGGCGCGCACCGGCGGCAAGGTCAAGGGCGTCGCCGGTGTCGGCGGCGTGGCGTTGCCGCTGCTAACGCGCAACCCGGATGTGAAAACGCTGGATGATTTCAAATCCAGCGACCGCATCGCGGTGCCGACGGTCAAGGTCTCGAACCAGGCGGTGATGCTGTCGATGGCTCTGGACAAGCTGCATGGGCCCAAGGCGCGCAACAGGCTGGACGAACAGACCGTGCAACTGGGCCATTCGGATGCGTTGCAGGCGCTGTTGAACCCGCAACACGAGGTGAACACGCATTTCTCCACCCCGCCCTATTCGATCATTGCGATGAAGGATTGGCGCGTTCACAAGGTGATGGACACGAATGACCTGTTCCCCGAGCCGCTGAACAGCAACGTGATGTTTTCGACCGCCGCCTATCACGATGCCAATCCCGTCGCGGTCCAGGCAATCATCGCGGCCCTGAACGAGGCCAACGAAATGATCGCCAACGATCCCGAACGCGCGGCCGATCTTTACCTGCAGATCAGCGGCGACAAGCTGGACAAGCAGGATGTCGTGGCATTGCTGAAGGATCGCGGCACCATCTTTTCGACCAAGCCGCAAGGCACGCTGCAGGTGGTGCAATACATGGCCGACACCGGCCTGATCCCCAAGCGGCCCCAAAGCTACGCGGACATGTTTTTCCCAGAAATTCTTGCCGCGCAGACCAACTGAACAGGAGATATGACCATGACACTTGATCGCTTGCGCCATGCGCTGACTGGGATCTCGGGCATTCTTGCCACGCCCTTCGATAGCGGCGACGAACTGGACATGCCGCGTCTGAAGCCCATCGTCGACCGTGCGGTGAATGCCGGTGTGCATATTCTGGTCTCGAACGGGAATACCGGCGAATTCTATGCCCTGACCACTGATGAGGCCGAGCGCGCCGTCACCGCCGCAGCCGAACAGATTTCGGGCCGTGTGCCGTTGCTGGCCGGGATCGGGCGGTCGATCAAGGACGCCTGCCGCCTGGCCGCCACCTCGGCCAAAGCGGGCGCGGATGCCTTGATGATCCACCAGCCGCCGGATCCCTTCGTCGCCCCCCGCGGGATCGAGGACTACGTCAAGCGCGTGCATGAGGCCTCGGGCGGTTTGCCCATGGTGCTTTACCTGCGCAATGACGCGATCGGACTGAAAGCGATCCAGTCGATCTGCGCGCTGGACGGCGTGGTCGGCGTGAAATGGGCCACCCCCAACCCGATGAAACTGGCCGAGGCAATCCGAAACACCGACCCCTCGATCGTCTGGGTGGGAGGCCTTGCCGAAACCTGGGCGCCGCCGCTTTATGCGGTTGGTGCGCGCGGCTTCACCTCGGGGCTGATCAACGTCTGGCCGGAACATTCCGTGGCGATCCACGCCGCGCTGGACAAGGGCGATTATGTCGCCGCTGACGCACTGATCCAACGCATGAGCGCGTTCGAGGAAGTCCGCGCCGAGGAAATGAACGGCACCAATGTCACCGGCGTCAAGGCTGCGCTGGCGATGCTGGGCAATGACTGCGGTCACGCCCGTCCACCCGCCGCATGGCCCCTGACGCCCGCGCAAACCGCCAGGATCGAAAAGATGCTGCGCGACGAAAAGCTTATTGGCAACCAAGCCGCGTAAGAAAGCTTTAGGACGGGCACGATGCCCGTCCTAAACTATGCCCCGGACAGGTTGCTCAGTTGGTGCGTCTATGATCGACGGTTGTCATGAGTTGTGCGTCAGGAGAGGTGG
>Ga0182738_1000596_pt1 | contig 48910 bp, 39 predicted proteins | sample eDN5th30CBELigMG_FD_128876 | JGI IMG/M metagenome (GOLD analysis project Ga0182738, IMG submission 128876) | Enriched Miracle-Growth compost microbial communities from Emeryville, California, USA - eDNA 5th pass 30_C BE-Lig MG (version 2)... ... | reverse complement strand
GAAGTAACATTTGCAATCACAGATGGTGCATCAGATACTTCTACAATTGAAACAGCATTTGGAATTACAGCTGATACTACAGATGCAGGTGCAGATGCTCCAGCAGCAGGCGGTAGTACTGGTACTACAGGTGCATTTACAGCTGCAGCTACTGTAAGTAACGGAACGGATAATACATCAATTGAATCTGCATTAGACGTTTCAACTCATGAAAATGCAACAAATGCAATTGACGTACTTGATAAAGCAATTACAAAAGTATCTGCTGAACGTTCTAAATTGGGTGCATACCAAAACCGTCTAGATCACACAATTAACAACCTGAACACATCTTCTGAAAACTTAACTGCTGCAGAATCACGTGTTCGTGACGTTGATTATGCTTTAGCTGCTTAAATAAGTGGCAACAAGCACAGTCGTCCTAGCTGGTAACGGCTAGAGAGTATAATCGGGTGAATTGCTGGAAAACCCTTAGAGCTTTTCTTGCCACAACGTAGTTGGAAACAACAAGCGTGAAGGTTTGAAAAAAGAAAAGATTGGGCAATCAGCAGCCAAGCTCCTGTCTTGAAAAAGTGGAGAAGGTCCAACGACTAGGATATACCATCTAAGGCGAAAGCTATGATGATGAAATCCATAGGTGAAACAATGTGCATCAGCATTGTAAATCCGAAGTGCCCGACCCCTAACTAGTATTTAGAGGGTGAAGATATAGTCTAGTCATTTATGAAAGTAAATGTTCGCACGATGGCGAAAGAAATGATGACACAAACTAAAAACTCTATTCTTTCTCAAGCAGCACAAGCAATGTTGGCTCAATCGAATCAATTGCCGCAAGGAGTATTGCAACTTCTTCGTTAATTGAAAGAGGGCGTCTTACTTGGCAACGGGTAAGAGAATAACTGGGTGAATTGCTGGAACTTCCTAAAGCTACATCAACCAAAGCGAAACTGGAAACGGTAGGCGTAAAGGTTTGAAAATGATGGAGATACTACAATGGATAATCAGCAGCCAAGCTCCTGTGAGGAAACTCTGGAGAAGGTTCAACGACTAGGGAAAACGGTCTAAGGCAAACGCTATGACTATGAATCCCGTAGGACAAAAATTTGTTCGAAGTGCCCAGCTCCATGAAAACCATGGATGAAGATATAGTCTATTCTATGATCGAAAGACATAGTCGCAAAGCAAGCGAACCAACAACCACAAGGAGTATTACAACTTCTTCGTTAATTTTAGATTACTTGAAAGGGACTCTACATTTGCTAGGGTCTCTTTTTTATCTATTTTGAAACAAGTGAATCAATGAGGGTATTATATTAATTAATTTGTAGATAGGAGGAATTATGAATATTCCAATTTCAAAACTAAACCAATTAACGTATTTAGAAGGCGTGGATAAAATTATTGAACTCAATACACATGCTAGAGACTTTTGGTCAGACGCATTAGGGTGGGCACCAATTGAAGCAGCAAGTTTATTAAGTAAATCAAGATTGGATTGGCAAGTTTCGCTGTCGTATTCAATGGGAAAATGGAATGAATGCTCTTGCCCTAAAGCGGAAAATGGAGATTTAATACTTGCATGGGCCAATCTTGGTACTTTAGTGGAAGGAACTATGAAACTATTTCTTTCTGTGTATTTAAATGATTACCTGAATGATTCCACAAATTATAAGAATAAAAAAGGGGATATTTTACAGCCTGACGAAATTTTATTCGATAGACTACGCCAATATTTTAGAGATAAAATTTGGAAAGATAGAGAGTCTGCTTCCGAATTTGACGATTGGGTTTTATTTATGCAGCAGAGGAGAAATGCTATCCATGCTTTTAGAAGTAGAGAAATTGGTACTTTTAATGATTTTAAATCTCATACAAAAAAATACTTAGCTTTTTTAATGTATCATCTAGCTAGACTGCCTTATCCAGATCAGCAATATGGACCAGACTTATACCTTTAATAATAAGGGGAAACACCCTATTTTAAAACAGTCTGATTGGAGGAACCGATGAATAAAGACGAACAAGATTATAAAAAGTTTCTTGAACAACAGCTTGAGTGGTGTAAAGAACAAGACCGTATTTTAGAAGAGATAGAAATGAAGCTTCATGAGATGAAAAAGATAGCCAAATATTCTCTCGACCATGAACTTACTCCGCTGGAAATGGATCAGTTGAATGGTCAATTAAAGGAATTGGAAAGTGAAGTTCATGTTTTAGAGAAGCAGCTACACTCTGTTGTCCATTAGAAGGAGAAAGGAGGTGTTTTATGGATATTGCATTAATGTCAATAGCATTAAGTCAAGGACAAGTACAGCAACAAGCATCAATGCCAGTTATGAGGATAGTAATGAGAAATGCCGAACAGCAAGGTCAGGCCCTTGATTTAAGGGTCTGACCCTATCCATATACAAATATACATTCGATAAAGACAAGTGCAGACCGATCAAATCAATTTTCAAAAGAGCTATTACAGTTTCCTCCTTAATTTTAGATTATTCTGAAGGGATTCTAGCATTGTTAGGGGGTTTTTTTGTATATAGGTTTATAGTTCGTTCATTTTATTTAGGAATTTTAGCTTCTTCATTGCTTAATACATAACATAATTCAGTCAATTGATTAACATTTAATCCACAAAGATTTTTGCATTTTTCAAGGTATATAAGCTGCTCTTTATATAAAGTTAGTTGATAACTTTTTCTTGATATGGCTTTATCTAAGTAAAAATTATTTTTAAAAAGGTATTCATACTGATGTTTACTTTTTAAGATTTTTATTAGCCTGGGAAGGTAGTTTAAAATTTGATGAATTTCTTTGGTGGGTGCATTTACTTTTATGTAATCTGGAAGTGTAATAGTTGTTCTTTTTTTATCTTTTATAACGGTTTTGTTTAAATTTTGCGCTATAAGCTTTCTGCTCATGCAAGGATGTACATAGGGTTTGACTAAATGCAAGAAATAAAGGATCTGTTTCTGATCGTATAATAGCAATCTATTCTGTTTATCTTGAGAAAAGGTTAAATAAAATTTTTTGTATAGTAGTTGTGCTAGTGCACTATTTTCCCTATATGTAAAACTTTCTGTCGATAAAATAATTTTTTCAATTTTGGAGCTTTTCTTTTTTAGAGAGCCATCATCTTGATACCACCAAGCCAAAGATAAAGGATTTAAATAGTTTTCAATAAAGTCAAAGGGGATAATTTTTTTGTTTGATGGGTACCATATATCTTTTAATATAGAGAACTTTTTATGATTTTTTGATTGTACATAATAATTTTCCGTATACCCTTTTTTTATTCTAGGATCAACTATTTTCCTATGTTTGGGAGCAGATAAAGGGATATATTTATTCAACTGTTCAAAACAAAAGTAGGTCCATTCTTTATCTTTAATACAATGACTAAAACGGAAGCGAGCTTGACGACCATGTTCTTGAATTAGATTGCCGTCACCCAATAGTTTTCCTGTAATCATGCTCATTGCTTCGTAAGCGAATAAATCATTATTTTCTGTAGAATGACACATAGATTTCCTCCAATATAATGAGAATATATGTTCTTGTTGTAATTATAAATCATAACAATTTTCCTTTCGAGGTATTTTTGGTTGATTTAGATAATTTGTTGATTGGAACGGAAGGCGTGAGACTCTTGCTTAGAAAAGCGGGTCAAAGGTAATTTAAGGATCAGACCATATCCGTGAAAGGATAGAAAAATAAATTAAAGTAAGAAAAAGCATTAGCTCTGGGTGTTAAAAGGGCGAGGTTCGGGTGTTACCCCTTTAACTCCGGGCATTAATCAAATAGAGGTTCGGGTATAAAATATAAAAAGAGAAAATTTGATTCCTATATAGGCAACTTTAATCATATTCTAAAATACGGATAATAAGACCGAATGAATAGGAGGAAACTCCGTTAATTCAAGAGAATAAATAGGTGATGTGGAAATGTTGTATAAACTTAAACAATGTTATAACGCTAGTCACGACTCAAGGAACATATGAGATATTTTTAAGTACGAAAACTAATTTTGGTTGTTGTTTCTATCTGTTATATAATCTATAAAAAGGCGGTAGCCGATAATTGATTAAATACGAGGGGGGATACAAGTGGATGAAAGGGAGCTATGGGATTTGATTAATAAAGGGGAGAATGCAGAATTAGAATGTAAGTCTGCAGTAGGTGGTTTACCGGACGATGTATGGGAGACGTATTCTTCATTTGCAAATACAGATGGTGGGATTATTTTATTAGGTATAAAAGAAGATAATGAGGACTTCATTCCTCAACAAATTAATGTTTCAAAGGTCCTTAAAAAGTTTTGGGACACAATCAATAATCAACAAAAAATTAGCCATAACATTCTTACAAACGATAATATAACAACACATACATTAGAAGAGAAAGAGATAATAAAAATATATGTACCACGGGCAAATAGGGAGAAAAGACCAGTATATAAGGGCCAAAACCCACTTACAGGTACTTATCGGCGCAATTTTGAAGGAGATTATCGTTGTGGGATTGAAGAAGTTAAGCGAATGATAGCCGATCAACAAGATTCTCAAGATAATAAAGTTCTTGACAAATATAGTTTAAACGATGTTTCGGATGAATCATTGAAAAGTTATAGAAATAGATTTTCTTCCCTGAAACCAGATCATCCTTGGAATGCATATGATAAAAAAGACTTCTTATTAAGGATAGGTGCATGGGGAGCCGATAGAGAAACTGGCAAAGAAGGTTTAACAGTTGCTGGTTTGCTTATGTTTGGTGAAGAATGGGCCATTACAAGTTATTTTCCTAATTATTTTTTGGATTATCGAGAGCGATTTTCAGATGATGCGGACGAGCGGTGGTCAGATAGAGTTATATCTCAGGATGGAACGTGGTCAGGTAATGTTTATGATTTTTATTTTAAAATAATTGGAAAGCTAACATCCAATATTAATGTTCCTTTTATGCTGGAAGAAGCGAATTTACTACGGAAGTCAGAGACATCGGTGCATAAGGCCCTTCGAGAGGCACTTGTCAATACTTTGGTGCATTCAGATTATTCGGGTGATCGTGGAATCGTGGTTGAAAAGGAGAAAATGTACTTTAAGTTCTCCAATCCGGGAACATTGCGTGTTTCGCTTCGACAAGCAAAAAAAGGTGGGGTGAGTGATCCTCGAAATAAGAATATGTTTAAGATTTTTTCTCTGCTTGGTTTAGGAGAGCGAGCAGGGTCTGGAATAGAAAATATACACAAGGCATGGAAAGATCAACATTGGAAAGCTCCCGAATTATATGAAGAATTTCAACCAGATAGGACGGTTCTCGTTCTTAGAACCATTTCGCTATTACCAGAGGAAAGTTTAGCTTTTTTAAAAGCAGTTTTAGAAGATAAGTTTGAGGTTTTGAATAATGCAGAGGTGCTAGCCCTTGTGACAGCTCATCAAGAGGGAGAAATTACGAATATGCGACTTCAAACATTAACTGATAAGTATCCCTCAGAGGCTAATAAGCTTTTAACAAAGTTGGTTGATGACAGATTATTAGTATCAAATGGTCATGGAAGGGGTACAAAATATTTGTTATCTGAAATATTCCATGAGCAAGAAGAAACAGAAAAACAAAATCAATTTAGCAACATTCAAAATATTGGTGTTGATAGGCATGTTAAAAATCTAGATACTAATATTGATAATAATGATTATGCTATTGAGGACAGTAATAATCATATTAATCATGCTTTAGCCGAACTGGCAATTAACGCAAGAAATAAGAAAAGACTAAAAAAAGATGAAATGGACGGAATTATTTTACAGATGTGTTCAATTAAAGCTTTAACGTTAAAAGAGCTTTCAGAATTATTAAGTCGTAATTCAGATACTGTAAGAAAGGGGTATTTAAATCGGCTTCTTAAAGAAAGAAAGTTAGAATTAAAGTATCCTGATAACATAAATCATCCGATGCAAGCATATAAAGCGGTTCAACGCTGAAGTGATTTTTTTAATTAATTGTAATGGTAGCTCCTTCTTTATTTTATTGAAGGAGTTTTTATTTGAGTAATTTCCTGAAAAATGGATTGTCTAAGAACGTAAATAAGAATTTAGGATTAAAAATCTCTATTTAAGTGAAGGTCTGGGTATTAGAAAGGATAACTCCGGGTGTTAGTAAGTAGAGGTTTGGGTGTTATAGCTAGTGCGCCTGACCCCCGCTGATACTTTACACAAGCGCAGAATATTTTCCATCGCTTTTTTCACCAGTTGTTACAATGGCAGCTGTAATAATTCATTCATCACTCATAGCGATATGCGTTTTGTAACCAAAAAAAGAAGAATCCACTGTTTTATGTCCAACACGTGCATCTGGATCATCTGAATAGCTTAGTTGTCCGGTATAATCTTCTACGACTTCTTTTAGTACATTTAACGTTTCTTTAACAGCTGGGAATTTAAGGGTCAGTCCGATATGTACAATTGTACATTCACTAAAGATAGTGTTAGATCAATCAAATCAATATTTAGAACAAAACAAGGACTCTAGTCTTACTAGGGTCTTTTTTGGTATGCAATATAATAGGTTATATAAAGTATAAATAAGCAATTCAAAGGCATAAAATGTGTTGAAAGGTATGAAAAGGTATGTTTTAAGTTTGAATATAGGGATCTTTAGGTTAAAATATAAGTATTAAGGTATGTAAGGAGGCAAAGACTTTGGTGAGACTCCGTTCAAATGAAGTTTTTAAACCGGGGACATTTCCAGAATATACATATGTTTATAGGAAGTCTTCTGATTTTGGCTTTACGTACGAATTACGATTGCAACAAGCCCTCAATACTCCCGGATATTTGACATCTATAATCGGTCCATCCAAAACAGGCAAAACTGTTTTATGTGAGAAAGTTATTGGAGTGAAACATGCTATTTCCTTAACAGGCAGCGACTTGAAGTATGGATTGGATTTTTGGGAAATCATTGCTAAGAAGGTTGGTTTATCGATTAAAGGTGAATATTCAGAAATGATTAAGATAAGAGGTAATGAGTATACTCCAGAAGATAAATCAGTTATTAATCGAGAAGAATATATATCAAGTAAGGATAAAATAATTCAGCATTTTAAAGAAAATAATTTAGTTTTAGTGTTGGATGATTTTCATTATGCTCCGGAAGAATTGCAGTTAGACATCGCTTACCAATTAAAAGATGCTATTAGAAGAGAATTTAAAGCTGTAGTTATATCACTCCCTCATAGAGCAGATGATGCGATAAGAAAAAATCCTGATTTGAGTGGCAGATTAAGTTTGATAAATATTGAGCCGTGGCAAGAAATCGAATTGAAAGAAATCGCCATTATTGGTTTTAAAAAGCTCGGCGTCCAAATAAGTGATGATTTTGCTTCAAAGATGGCAGTAGAAAGTCTTACCTCTCCACAATTAATGCAATCAATCTGTTTAAATTTATCTCTTATTTTAAATATGGATGGAGATGAAGAGATAAAGGAAATAAAAGATAAGGAAAAATTAGAAGAAAGCTATCGTTTCACCACTATAAATCTCCCGTATAAAGAAGTGGTTAAAAAGTTAGAATCAGGTCCGTATACACGGGGACAAAAAAGAAAAAGGTATGGATTAGCAAACACTAATGGGGAGAAAGCAGATATTTATAGTCTTTTGCTAAAAGCAATAGCCGAGGATCCTCCGATTATTAGCATTTCTCTAGAAGAGATAAAAAAAAGAGTAGATAAATTAACATTATCCTCACAGGAAAAAATAGATAGAAAAAAAATTAGAGATGCCTGCCAAAAAATTCATGATATTATGTTAGCAAGTGAATCCATTTATCAAGTTTTTGAATGGAAGGATAATCAAATATATATATTAGATCCATTATTTTTATTTTATCTAAGATGGAGAGCCCATTAGTATTCATTGATATCTTTTAGAGTAGAAAGGATCGTGTATATGTCCAAAACGAACCTAAATACATCTCCTAAAATTGCTATACAGGCAATAAATAATAAAATAGATGTTCTAGAAAAGATTATGATGCAATATGAAAAGAATAAAAGTGATCTTCATGCATTTGAGGATTGGAAAAATGATGTAAAAAAGACTTTGGATCAAATATTTTCTGAAAGAGCAATAAGCAGGGATTTTTTTATGGAGACAAAAGTTTTTCTGAATAAGTTTTCGGAAATTGATACCATTCATAAAATCCAAGATGCATGTAAAAAGGCAAAAGTTTTTTTGGAGCATTTAAAATCTAATATTGAATCAGGAGTTTACTTAACAGAAACAAATGATGATGCTATAGATAAAACAATGGCAATCATTATTATTAGAAGAATATTAAAAAACTTTCATATGCATATGAAAGCCATGTATCAGGATGCTGTTCATGGAAATGGTAAAATTAAAAAAGATGACCTAGATCATATTCGAATAGGAAATGAATATGATGTTCAGCGAATAGTATATTCTTTAATTAAGCCGATATTTCCATATGCAAGATTAGAGAAGTTTGATGATGCCGGCTATAATTCAGTAAGATATGATATTACACTGGACGAATATGGGATAGTAATTGAGGTCAAATGTACAAGGCCAAACTTGACGGAGCGGAAGATAACAGAAGAATTAGGTGCAGACTCCTTTCACTACAAAGCAGATTATCTCTTCTTATTTATTTTTGATAAAGAGAAGATAATTAAGGATCCTGAAGTTTTTGCAAAGGCGTTTACTAGAAAAAAGCAAGATTTTGATAAAGAACTAGAGACAATCATTATTCAAGAAATTACTTTTTGATTCCCTAAAAATGAATTGGTAGTTATAAAGAGTCTAGTCAAATATCGCTTTAGTTTCTATTTTTTTGTAAACTTTAATGGGAAGTTTGTAAATCTTTATTCATTATTAGTTGATATCTAATGATTAAATTACGAAAAGAAAAAGTAACAAAAAAAATCCAGAATCGGCGCCCACCGCTAATTCTGGATCTTTTCATTACTTCTTAAACCGCGTCAGTCATATCACCTTAGACAAACCAGCGCCGACTTTTTCTTTCTTTGTTATATTCTCTCCAACTAATGCAATATCATCAGTCGTGCTGACAACGACCACATCATCTGCGATTTTTACATTGGATGCGACTACAGCGTTTTCGATGATGACATTTTCACCGATTACGGCACCTGGTAAGACCACTGAGTTTCTGATAACCGAACCTTTGCCGATTTTGACATCAGTGAATAGGATGGAGTGTTCAACTGTTCCATATACTTCGCAGCCTTCGCTGATTTGGGAACGTTTGACTTCTGCATCCATGTCTAAATATTGGGGCGGATGTGTTTGTTCTGCTGTGTAGATGTTCCAATCCTTGTCATTTAGGAAGATGTTTGTTTCTTTGTCGAGCAAGTCCATATTTGCTTCCCAGAAGCTGCTGATTGTGCCGACATCTTTCCAATAGCCTTTAAATTCATAGGCAAATAATTTCATATTATCCATTAGCATTGCAGGGATAATATCTTTGCCGAAATCTTTGGAAGACAGTTCATTTCTTTCTTCGTTTTCTAAATAGCTTTTTAGTGTGCTCCATTTAAAAATGTATACACCCATGGAAGCCAAGTTAGAACGTGGATTTTTTGGTTTTTCTTCAAATTCGACAATACGGTTTGTATCCTCATGCGTGTTCATGATGCCAAATCGGCTTGCTTCATCCCAAGGCACTTCTGTGACAGAAATGGTAGCATCTGCGCCTGTAGCGATATGCTGGTCGAGCATCTTATTATAGTCCATTTTATAAATATGGTCTCCGGAAATAACCAGTATGTATTCTGGATTATATTGATCGATTAGAGGAGCATTTTGATAGATGGCATGTGCTGTACCTTCATACCAATGATCTTTATCATTGCATTGATAAGGAGGAAGAATGCTTAATCCGCCGTCTCGTCTATTTAGATCCCATTCTTTTCCGTCACCAATGTAGTTTTGGAGAATATGAGGCTGATATTGTGTAAGTACACCGACAGTATCGATGCCAGAATTGCGGCAATTGCTTAAGGTAAAATCGATGATGCGGTATTTACCACCAAAGGGTACTGCAGGTTTTGCTAATTGTTCTGTTAATTTTTTTAATCGTGTTCCTCTTCCACCAGCTAAAAGCATTGCGATACATTGTTTCTTCAAAAAAATTCCCTCCTGTGTGTGCTCTTTCGATATTATTGATCCCTTTTACGGGCAGTAACCCCTCTGTTGGTATGTTCTTTTATTTATTTATCTACAGTCTGTCGTCTTCCCACAGCTTATAGTAGTATTCATGTTCTTCTTCATTTTCGAAAACCTTTTCATTTTCCTCTTGTAGGTCTGCTAAATTGATATATTTCATGGTTGTCCTCCTCTAATTTGGTGGTGTTGTTAATTTAATGTTAATTCTATCAAAATCTGGAGTTTAAATAATAAAAATATTTAGAGTAATTTAGCTATTCGTCGACATTTTGAAAGCCTTAACAGAGGTTACAGCCCAGATTTATCTCGAAATAACGAATATAATGATGGTTTTTGTCGAAATATTTTTGTTTGTTTTATGTTTAGTGTTTAAGTACCCATGAAAAATAATTTCAAAACCAGAATAGAAAATAAATATAGTTTATTCATAATTTGTACTAATAGAACTAAAAAAGAGAGAATATAATTCCTAGTTCTATTTTCTTAAATCTATTTTCTTTTCCATTTATTATTTAAATTCTTTTAATATGGACGATATAACTAATAGAATTCTAGTTGATAATAGGGGGATAAAGGATGATAGAACGGTCTGTGATATACCCTGTAATTCCTACACCTAGAGCATTTAGCATAAATCAAATGAATATAAGCAATGAAATGGAAACAATACAGACAAAAAGTTATGGTTTATCAGAAAAAGGCAATGAGAAAGAAACATTAGCTAATATGGTTCAAGATATGAATGAATCATTTAAAATAGCACATACTTCTTTAAAATTTGAGCTGCATGAAAAACTGAATGATTATTATGTGCAAATTATTGATGATGCAACAAAAGAAGTGATCCGCGAAATTCCTTCAAAAAAGATGCTGGATATGTATGCGGCGATGCAGGAATTTATGGGACTTGCGATAGATGAAAAAATATAAAAAGAGGTGACAGCCAAGTGGTATTACGAATAGGGGGACTTGCGAGCGGCATGGACATTGATTCTCTTGTTGAGCAATTGATGACAGCAGAACGAGTGCCGTTGGATAAATTAGAACAAAAGAAAACCTATACAGAATGGCAGCGCGACGATTACCGCGAAATGAATTCCTTATTATTAGATTTAGATACTAGCATTTTTAATGGAATCAGCAAACAGTCATCTTATATTAAAAAGACGGTTACTGTGTCTGATGCTGATGCACTTTCTGTAAAAAACGTGACTTCTACGATAGATTTTTCTGGGTCTATGCAAATAACGAATTTAGCAAAATCTGCAACGATGCAAAGTAGTGATAAAATTACTGCCATTACCGATTCTTCTAAAAAATTGTCGGAAGCAAGCCCAGCAGTAACAGCACAAACTATTACCATCAAAGCAATAAAAAAAGATGGAACAATGCAATCAAATGATGAAGCTTTTTCTTATACAATTGATCCGGCTACAGATACATTAGACAGCATTATTGCGAAGATCAATAAAGAATCAGGAGTAACAGCATTTTATGATGCAACATCTCAAAAGATATCTATCACTGCTAAAAATACTGGCGATTATAATGACAGTAGCACAACCGATAATGAATCAGAAATTGTCTTAAGCGGAGATTTTTTTACAAGTACTTTAAAGCTAGATGCAAATAATGCCACTGCCCAAACAAATAATAGGGGAACATTGGGAGAAAACGCTAAATTTACGTACAATGGACTGGAGACTACTAGACCTTCCAACACATTTACTATCAACGGCGTAGAATTCACTGCCAAAAAAGTGACAACCGATGCTGTTACCTTTTCTTCAACACCTGATGTAGATGGTATTCTTGATACGATTACTCAATTTGTTGATAAGTACAACACAGCCATTGAGAAAATCCGTTCCAAAATAAGCGAAACAAAAAATCGCGATTATGCTCCATTAACAGATGCACAAAAAGAAGATATGGAAGACGATGAAATTGAAAAATGGGAAAAGCTTGCGAAAAGCGGAACGCTGAAAAATGATTCGATTTTAAACTCTGTTTTAACAAAAATGAGATCCAATTTCAGCACGGCAGTCAGCGGTACATCAGGATTCAGCCAGTTATCGCAAATCGGCATTACGACAACTTCCAACTATTTAGATGGCGGTAAACTAACGATCGATGAAGATAAATTGCGTGCAGCAATTTCAGAGGATCCAAATGCTATCTATGAACTTTTTCAAAAAGATGGGGATACCACTTCGGAACAGGGAATTGCTAGACGTTTGCGTGATAGTTTAAAAACAGCAATGACGGATATTACAGCAAAAGCAGGGAAAACGTCGAGTGTAAACAATACCTTTTCTTTAGGGAAAATATTAAATAATTATAGTGATAAAATTTCCAGCTATGAAGATAAATTAGAAATGATCGAGGATCGCTACTGGGCACGATTTACGGCGATGGAAACAGCGATAAATAAAGCGAACAGCCAGTCTACGTATTTGACTAATATGATGAGTTCATAATAAAGGAGTAAAAAAATGGCTACTAAAAATCCGTATCAATCTTATCAGCAAAATTCCGTTAATACAGCTTCACCAGGAGATTTAACTTTAATGCTGTATAATGGCTGCTTGAAATTTTTGCATTTGGCGAAAAAGGCAATCGATGATAAAGACATTAGTGCACGAAATACAAATATCCAAAAAACGCAAAATATCATTAAAGAGCTAATGGTGACATTAAATATGGATGTTGCTATTTCGAAAAACTTAATGGCGCTTTATGATTATATGAATCGCCAGCTGATTCAAGCAAACATCAATAATGACAAAAGCATTATTGAAGAAGTAGAATCTCTGGTAACAGAATTCCGTGACACATGGAAAGAGGCAATTCACTTAAACCGCCAGCAGCAGTATGGCGGAGGCGGCCAAATCTAATGGAAGCCTATAAACAATGCTACAGCATTACAGCCCAGCTGATCGAGCTTGTAAAAAAGAAAAGCGATCAAAAGGATTTTATAAATGAAATGGAAGAGCTATTCAATCGAAGACAAGCATGTCTATCATTGCTGTCTCCGCCCAAAACGGATAACGAAAAACAGTTGGGGCAGGCTTTAATGCAGCAAGACCAAGAATTAAAAGAAGTCCTTCAGCAAGAAAAACTAACGATCCAACAAGAGCTGAAACAGCTAAAAATCAAAAAATCTTCCAATCAAAAGTATGTCAATCCATATCAAGCACTCCAGACAGATGGCATGTTTTATGATAAGCGGAAGTAATCCTAAAACCGTCTTTATACAGGCGGTTTTTATTATGCTTACTTTTATGATAAGTATGTGTTTTGAATAAGGATACGGGAAAATTAATTGGCAAGGAAACCATCAATTGCTTGGAGAGACGTCTATTCGACTCCTGGGGGATTAGTGAGACAGGCGAGACCCTGCAGGAGCAAAAGCGACGAAGCGGCTCGGCGCTCGCCCCCCGGAGAGCAAATAGTAAGCCTCGGAAAGCTAATTCTATCTAGTATTAAAAGATAATTTTTTACTTTTTCAGTAACCTCGTGCATGTGCCAGGAAGGCTCCCAGACTACTCGCAGAAAGAATGAAAATCAATTGGCAAGTTTAAGGGAATAAATTAAAAATCACCAGTTCACAAATTTGTCGAAATTTCTAAAAGTTTCAGCAGGAAATTGCTAGGGTAGACTAGAAATATATAGTATAGTCAAAATTCTTCTCTAGAAAGAATAAACTGCTTTATCTTTAGAGAAAATAGACTTGCACTGGAAATCATAAAGGAGGAGTAACTTATGCATTTCAACATAAGAGGAGAAAACATTGAGGTAACTCCAGCAATACGAGAATACGTAGAGAAGAAAATTACGAAATTGGAGCGTTATTTTTCCGAATCACCAGATGCGAATGTGAATGTCAATTTAAAAACATATAATGATAAAACAGCAAAAGTAGAAGTGACTATTCCAATGAGCCAATTGGTGCTGCGTGCCGAAGAAGACCATGTCGACATGTATGCGGCCATTGATTTGATAACAGATAAATTAGAACGGCAAATTCGCAAACATAAAACAAAAGTAAATCGCAAATTCCGCGAAAAAGGCAATGCCACTGAGTTTTTTGGCTCTGTGGACAACAGCGCTGCAACGGCAGTCGAAGAGGACGAGTTAGAAATCGTTCGCCAAAAGCGCTTTAACCTAAAGCCTATGGACAGCGAAGAAGCGATTTTGCAAATGGATTTATTAGGGCATAACTTTTTCGTTTATACCGATGCAGAAACAAATTCTACTAATATCGTCTATAAACGAAAAGACGGCAAATACGGATTAATTGAAGCAAAATAAGGTTAAAGACGCAGGAGACAGCTTAGGTTGCCTCCTGCTTTTTTATTTTGGATGTTTGCGTAAGGTTTGTTGCTTTTTGATAGGAACTGAAGCTTAACATCCTGAGTTGATTGGAGCAGAGGACACTTGACTCCTGCGGGAAGTGAGGGAAGTGGGAGACTCCACACTCCATAGGCGAAGCCGAGGAGTTCTATTCCTCCCCGCGGAAAGCAAGTGTCTGAAGCGGAAATTGACGGGCTTCATCAATAATCAAAACAACCATCTTTGAGAAAAGGGCCGTTTATTTAAGGAATTTTGTTTCTGCTTGGATTATGTATAAAAAAAATAAGTGCATAATAGTATTAATAGAGAGGGAAGCAATCAGTACATAAGTTGTCACACTAGTATGGAAATGGTAAGATAGATAGGATAAAGAATAATGGAATTTAGATAGGATTTACTAGTTTTTTTCCCATCTTGTTAGTGGGATTTTGTTAACAAAAGAGGCAAAATATTTTCATTTGTTTTTAATGATAAAGCATTATCATTAGCCAAAATGAAACAAATTTTTTAGTGAAACTATTATTTTGCAAAAGAAAAAAGCAGATAGCGGAGAACCCAGCAGATGAGATGACCGCCATCAGGCAAAATATTTTCCTGCCCATAAACATAAATAAAGGAGCGTTATTTAATGCTTGGAATTTTAAATAAAGTATTTGATCAAAACAAGCGCGATTTGAAAAAGCTTGCAAAAATTGCTGATAAAGTAGAACTGTTAGCGGAGGAAACTTCTAAATTAACAGACGAGCAATTAGTGGAAAAAACAGAAGAGTTTAAAGCGCGCTATCAAAAAGGCGAAACATTGGATGAGCTTCTTGTAGAAGCATTTGCGGTTGTTCGGGAAGGCGCAAAACGCGTTTTAGGATTATATCCATATCCTGTTCAGCTGATGGGGGGAGCCTCCCTTCATGACGGCAATATTTCTGAGATGAAAACAGGGGAAGGGAAAACATTGACAGCCACTTTGCCTGTATATTTAAATGCCCTTTCTGGAAAAGGCGTTCATGTCGTAACCGTCAATGAATATTTGGCAGCACGCGATGCTTCTGAGATGGGCAAGCTTTATGAATTTCTTGGTCTTACTGTCGGCTTAAACTTAAATGGCATGTCCAAAGAAGAAAAGCAAGAGGCTTATAATGCGGATATTACGTATGGAACAAATAATGAATTTGGTTTTGATTATCTGCGCGACAATATGGTGCTGTATAATGAACAAAAAGTGCAAAGACCGCTATTTTATGCCGTAATTGATGAAGTGGATTCCATTTTAATTGATGAGGCGCGCACACCGTTAATTATTTCCGGCTCTGCGCAAAAATCGACACAATTATATGTTCGTGCAAATACATTTGTAAAAAGCCTAAAAGTCGAAAAAGACTATATTTATGATGAAAAAACAAAAGGTGTGCAATTGACAGAAGAAGGCATGTCCAAAGCAGAACGTGTTTTCCAAATCGAAAACTTGTTTGATGTATCCAATGTGGCAATCAATCATCATATTGCGCAAGCCTTAAAAGCAAATGCCAGCATGCATAATGATGTGGATTATGTGGTGCAAGACGGGGAAATCGTTATTGTTGACCAATTCACAGGACGTTTAATGAAAGGCCGCCGCTATAGCGATGGGCTTCACCAAGCAATTGAAGCAAAGGAAAATCTAGAAATCCAAAATGAAAGCATGACTCTAGCTACAATTACTTTCCAAAACTATTTCCGCATGTATGAAAAATTGGCAGGGATGACTGGTACAGCAAAAACGGAAGAAGAAGAGTTCCGCAATATCTATAATATGAGCGTTGTTGTTATTCCAACAAACAGAGAGATTGTCCGTGATGATCGACCAGATTTAATTTATGCAAGCATGGATGGCAAGTTTAGAGCAGTAGTAGAGGATATTGCCGAAAGACATAAAAAAGGACAGCCTGTATTAGTAGGTACGGTTGCCATTGAAACATCGGAAATTATTTCTAACTACCTTTCCAAAAAAGGCATTCCCCATAATGTCCTGAATGCGAAAAACCATGAAAGAGAAGCAGAAATCATTGCAGGCGCTGGGGAAAAAGGCGCCGTAACGATTGCGACAAATATGGCCGGCCGTGGTACAGATATTAAATTAGGCGAAGGTGTTAAAGATCTTGGCGGCCTTGCTGTTATCGGAACAGAGCGCCATGAAAGCAGACGTATTGATAACCAGCTTCGCGGTCGTTCTGGCCGTCAGGGAGATCCAGGTGTGACGCAGTTTTATCTTTCCATGGAAGATGAACTGATGCGCCGATTTGGTTCAGATAATATGAAGAATATGATGGCTCGTTTAGGCATGGATGACAGCCAGCCTATTCAAAGCAAGATGGTGTCGCGTGCTGTGGAATCTGCTCAAAAACGAGTGGAAGGCAATAACTTTGATTCTCGTAAGCAATTGCTGCAATATGATGATGTGCTGCGCCAACAGCGGGAAATTATTTATACACAGCGCAATGAAGTTTTGACATCAGACAATTTGCGTTCAATTGTTGAAAAAATGATCAAATCTTCTTTAGAGCGCAATGTGGGAGCACATGCACCAGACCATGAAGATCAAGAAGCGTGGAACCTGCAGGCAATTGTCGATTATGCGAATGGAAATCTTCTTCATGAAGGAGAATTGGAAGTTAGCGACATTCGCGGCAAAGACAATGAGGATATTGTTGAAATAATTTATGCAAAAGTATTAAAAAATTATGATGAAAAAGAAGAAAAACTGTCTTCAGAACAAATGCGCGAATTTGAAAAAGTTATCGTGCTTCGTGCGGTTGACAGCAAATGGATTGATCATATTGATGCAATGGATCAGCTGCGCCAAGGCATTCATTTACGTGCATACGGCCAAATTGATCCGCTTCGCGAGTATCAAAGTGAAGGGTTTGCCATGTTTGAGGATATGATTGTTTCCATTGAAGAAGATGTTGCAAAATATGTCATGAAGGCAGAAATCCGCAATAATTTAGAGCGGGAAGAAGTGATGAAGGGCGAAGCGGTCAATCCAAAGGAAGAGGGAGAAAAGAAACCGAAGAAGCGTCCTGCAACAAAGAAAATGGATGTAGGCAGAAATGCACCATGTTTTTGTGGAAGCGGCAAAAAATACAAAAACTGCTGCGGCAAAAACGTATAATAGATGATAGATAAAAACTTGTCTCTTTTTGCAAGAAGAGACAAGTTTTTGCGTTAATCAAAGGCTGTTTTATCACTATTTAACGCGCCAACCGAGAAATCCAGGTGGGAGAAACCTATCTGCAAAAGCCTGATTGGTTTCACTGGCAATAAGTGGAATGCGTGGAAAAAACCCGCGTATTGAAGTTTCACTGTATAAAAAAGCTAGTGAAAAAAAGGGAACTTTTCACCAGTGCATGCATTTTTCTGTGAAAAGCCATATAATACTATAAGGCACAAATCTACAGCCATCAATGAACTATATTTAAATAAAGGGTGAAAACGAAATGGAATTAGCAGATATTCGCAATGAGTTAGAAAAGATAGAGGTAACACTAGAAAACTTTAGGGGGTCTCTTTGACTTAGAAAACAAAGAGGCACGGATTGCTGAATTAGAAGATGAAATGCTGCAGCCGGATTTTTGGAATGATCAGCAGGCAGCACAAACAGTTATTTCAGAAAGCAATGCATTAAAAGACCAGGTGCATGAATTCTATAAATTATTTGAAGTATATGAAAATCTGGAATTGACATATGAACTAGTGAAAGAAGAAGATGACGCAGAGCTGCGCGGTGAGCTTGAAGAAGAGTTGACTGATTTAGTAAAACGCTTAAGCGATTTTGAATTAAATCTGCTGTTAAGTGAACCATATGATAAAAATAATGCCATCCTAGAGCTTCATCCAGGTGCTGGGGGAACAGAATCACAAGACTGGGGCAGCATGCTTCTTCGCATGTATACTAGATGGGCAGAGAAAAAGGGCTTTAAAGTAGAAACATTGGATTATCTTCCTGGAGATGAAGCAGGAATCAAAAGTGTCACATTGGCTATTAAAGGACATAATGCTTTTGGCTATTTAAAAGCGGAAAAAGGGGTTCACCGCCTTGTGCGCATTTCTCCATTTGATTCATCAGGCCGCAGACATACAAGCTTTGTATCGTGTGAAGTAATGCCGGAGTTTAATGACGAAATCGAAATTGAAATACGTACAGAAGATCTGAAAATTGATACGTACCGCGCTAGTGGCGCTGGTGGACAGCATATTAATACAACTGATTCTGCTGTCCGCATTACCCATATGCCGACAGGAGTTGTTGTTTCTTGCCAAACAGAACGTTCTCAAATTAAAAACAGAGAAACAGCAATGAAAATGTTAAAAGCAAAATTGTATCAAAAGAAAATAGAAGAACAAGAAGAAAAATTAGCAGAAATCCGCGGAGAACAAAAAGAAATCGGCTGGGGAAGCCAAATCCGTTCCTATGTATTCCATCCGTATTCCATGGTAAAAGACCATCGCACAAATACAGAAGTGGGCAACACGCAATCTGTTATGGATGGCGATTTAGATGTATTTATTAATGCGTATTTGCGTTCTAAATTAAGTGACAGCGAATAAAGAAATCGCTGAAAGTCATCGCTATGCAAAGTAGTGATGACTTTTTTCTTTTGGCTGTTTTCGGAAAGATGATTGCTGTTGCATCCACTTTTTATAAGCTTAGTGAAATGGAGCGGAGGACACTCGACTCCTGCGGGAACAAGAGGAAACTTAAGACCCCACAGGCAAAGCCGAGGAGGCTCAGCTTTCTCCCCGCGGAAAGCGAGTGTCTGGAGAGCAATGGAACGAACTTGTTCTTACCATTTGACCATATTAAAAAACAACAAAGTATGCGAAAACGTTTTTTCTTTTTTTAGAAACTAGCAGAATGCATAATCGTAAAAAAGGCTGTTTTATCCCTTTACCACGCTAATTTAATGCGGTTTACACTCTCTTTAATGGATGATATACTCTCTGCTTGGGAAATGCTAAGAAAAGAGAGAAGGCTATATAGTTATGTTTTAGCAAAAAACAATGGCCTAACATATCTATATCGTTCATTAGTTAAAGAGGTGTGAAGGAAAGTGAAAGTGCGTGAGTATATTTATGTGTTGATCGGTGCGGCAATTGTCGCATTAACCTTTAATTTATTTTTATTGCCCAACCAAATTGCGTCTGGCGGAGTAAGCGGGATCAGCACGATTTTAGAAGCTAAATTTAATTGGGAGCCTGCATTTGTTCAGTGGGCATTTAATATTCCATTATTTATAGCAGGAGTCATCTTATTAGGGAAAAATTTTGGAGTCAAAACATTGGTTGGCACAATATTTCTTCCCTTTGTAGTATATTTATCAAAAGATTTGGAGCCTTGGACACATGAGCCTCTTTTAGCTGCGATTTATGGGGGCATTGGTATTGGCCTTGGGATCGGCATTGTGTTTAAAGGGAGAGCATCGACTGGCGGAACAGATTTAGCTGCGCAAATTATTAATAAATATACAGGGATATCATTAGGAAACTGTGTGGCGATTATTGATGGACTGATTGTTGTAACTGCAAGCATTGTTTTTAGCATAGAGCAAGGATTATATGCACTGATCGCTTTATTTGTAACAAGCAAAACGATCGATTTAGTGCAAATTGGAATGAGAAGCTCAAAAATGGCGCTTATTATAACAGAAAAGCAAGAAGATGTACGAAATGGCATTTTGACAAAAATTGATCGTGGTGTGACAAAATTAACGGCTTATGGCGGATATACAGATTTTGAGCGGCCTATTTTAATGTGCGTTGTGGATCAATCGGAATTCACGAAACTAAAGACACTTGTTCAGTCCATTGATTCCACTGCATTTGTAATTGTCATGGATGCATCAGAAGTGTTAGGCAAGGGTTTTAAATAATCGAAGAATTGGTATAATAAAGACAATATCTGCTTAAAAAGGAGAATCCCTTGTATGAAGAAACTACTGATGCCACTATGTATTGTTTTTGCATTTCTTCTTTTAGCTGGCTGCGGAAATAAAGAGGAGTCATCTTCCAGTTCTGCAAAAGCAGGAGATCCAGAGAAGCTTTATAATCAAAAATGCTCTGTATGCCATGGCAGCAATTTAGAAGGCGGCGGCGGTCCTAATTTGCAAGCTGTAGGGTCTGAGTTGTCCAAAGAAGATATTGAAAAGATTATTCTTGAAGGAAAAGGCAATATGCCTAAAGGCGTATTAAAAGGAAAAGATGCACAAGCAGTAGCTGAGTGGCTGGCTGAAAAAAAATAAGAAACAAAAAGTTTTATTTTTCGAATGGCAATTTGGCTGTTTGATAGAATAAAGCTTTTTTTATTTAGATCGATTAGGGAATATTGCTAAAATATTTGTTGCTAAGCAGATTTGGTTTATAAGGAAGTCAGTAAATTATACAATATTCGCTAAAATTTTCATGTTAATATTTCCTTATTATTACAATTAAAATAAGACTAAATACCTATAAAATAGCTGGTACAATAGAAAAAAGGGGATAAATAGCTAAAAAAATTATTGTGTTATAAGCAATATTGACTAGTATTTGGGCGAACATCTTCTTGTTTTAAATGATTGAAAAGAAAATGTAATAATTTTTTCCGTTAACTTATCTTGTGTTAATGATATAATAACTTGAGTAACAGAGGGAATGTCCTTTTGTTTGAAAAAATTCCCTTTAATTTGTCGAATGGTGTAGGTATAGTATAAAATTTGTCAGTAAGGCTTTATATAAAATGTGACTCTCGGCAGCCTAAAGCAAGTCAACAGAGGGAATGTTGATTTATTTTATTATGGGAAAATTCAGAGGCTAGAGTCAGTAAATGTTTCTAACAAATAATAATCAGGTGTGATAATAGATGATAGAAATGAAAAATGTAATGAAAAAGTATTCTAATGGCGTAATTGCTGTTAATGGATTAGATATTAAGATAAAACAAGGTGAATTTGTTTACGTTGTAGGACCAAGCGGAGCAGGCAAATCCACTTTTATTAAAATGATGTATCGGGAAGAGAAGCCGACACAAGGAACGATTATGATACACGGCATTAATCTGGCAAAGCTCAAAATGAGTAAAGTGCCGATGCTAAGAAGAAATATTGGAGTTGTTTTCCAAGACTTTAAATTGCTGCCGACATTAACGGTATATGAAAATGTTGCCTTTGCTCTTGAAGTAATTGAAGAAAATCCAAGAAATATTAAGAAAAAAGTGATGGAGACATTGGATTTGGTCGGCTTAAAGCATAAAGCAAAAATGCTTCCTACAGAACTGTCCGGCGGAGAGCAGCAGCGTGTATCAATTGCCCGTTCGATTATTAATTCTCCAAAACTAGTTATTGCAGATGAACCGACTGGTAACCTTGATCCAGAAACATCCTGGGATATTATGAATCTGCTAGAAGAAATTAATAATAGAGGAACAACTATTATTATGGCAACACATAATAAAGAGATTGTTAATACGATTAAACATCGGGTTATTGCGATTGAAAATGGAAGAATTGTTCGGGATGAGCAGCGAGGTGAATACGGATATGAAGGCTAGAACGTTTCAGAGACACGCAAGGGAAAGTTTTAAAAGTTTATTTAGAAATGGCTGGATGACCTTTGCATCAATAAGTGCCGTAACCATTACATTAATACTTGTTGGTGTCTTTTTCGTCATTATGATGAATTTAAATAAAGTGGCAACAACAATTGAAGAAAATGTAGAAATTCGTGTGCATATTGACGTAGCAGCAACTAAAGAAGAAAGAGCAGCGCTAGAAGAGCAGATTAAGAGTATATCAGAAGTAAGTTCTATCAAGTTTTCTCCAAAAGAAAAAGAGTTAAATAATTTAATTGATAGCTTAGGAGAAGACGGCGATGCATTTAAATTGTTTGAGCAGGATAATCCATTAAATGACGTCTTTGTTGTTAAAACAAAAGATCCTGAAGACACAATTAAAGTAGCAGATAAAATAGAAGGCTTTGATCATGCAGCAAAAGTTAAATATGGACAAGGCTCTGTTGAAAGGCTATTTAAAGTGACAAGTGTCAGCAGAAATGTAGGGATTGTCTTAATTATTGGTCTGTTGTTTACAGCCATGTTCTTAATTTCTAATACAATTAAGATTACAATTGTTGCTAGACGCCGTGAAGTAGAAATTATGAAATTAGTAGGCGCAACCAATTGGTTTATCCGCTGGCCGTTTTTTCTGGAAGGAATGTGGCTGGGAATTTTAGGTTCGATTATTCCAATTGCAGCGGTATCTACTATTTATTATTATGCCTACCAATACCTGCAGCCGAAATTAGCAACAAACTTTATTCAAATCCTTGATTTTACTCCATTTGTTTATCAAGTATCTGTCTTATTGATTGTTATGGGAGCAGTAATTGGAGTATGGGGAAGCGTGATGAGTATTCGCAAGTTTTTACGCGTCTAATGCAGCAGTCATGATGGATAGTAAAAATAGGTCCCACATTATAGCAGTTTTATAATGTGGGACATTACTTAGTGCAAAAAATGTCGAAAAGTACGCTTTTTTAGCGATTAAATAACATGAAATAATAGCCGTTCGGATGAAAGGAGCTTTCAGCTTGAAATCAACAGTAGTCAAATTATCATTAGTTACTGCATTGGGAGTTGGCAGCATCGTGACACAGATGCCAATCAAAAACGTCTATGCAGCAAGTTCCTTAAATGATCTTAATGAAAAAAAACAAGATATTGAAAATCAGCAGAATAATGTTCATTCCAAATTAGATAATGCTAATGACAAAATAACGGATGTACAAGATCAGCAAGCAGATGTAAAAAAGCAGATTGAACGATTGAACACAGAAATTTCCAATACACAAGTGAAAATCATTGAGAAAAAGGAACAAATAGCTGATACGAAAGAAGAAATAGCAAAACTAGAGGCGCAAATTGCAGAAGTCAAAAAAAGAATTGAACAAAGAAATAAATTGTTGAAAGAAAGAGCAAGAGCCTATCAAGAAACAGGCGGTGCGGTTAGCTATATGGATGTATTGATGGGATCGCAAAGCTTTAGCGACTTTATCGACCGCATGGGGGCAGTTGCCACAATAGTGCAAGCAGACCAAGATATTCTTCAAGAGCAAGAAGCGGATAAAAAGCTATTAGAAGAATCGCAGGCTGAGCTAAAAACAAAATTAAGTTCTCTTGAAACATACTTAAGTGAATTGGAAGATATGAAGTCCAGCTTAAATTCACAAAAGAAAGAAAAAGATGCACTAATGGAAAAATTGGAAAAAGAAGAAAGTGATATTCATGCAGAAATGCTGTCATTAGAAGAGGAAGAAGCTATTCTTGCTGATCAAAAATCTGCAATGGAAAAAGCTATTAAACTAGAAAAAGAGCGTCTAGCAGCAGAAGCGAAAGCTGCAGAAGAAGCAAGACGGAAAAAGGCAGAGGCAGAAGCGGCGGCAGCTGCTGCTGCGAAAAAAGCAGCAAGCAGTTCAAGCTCTGCCAGCACAAGCAGCAATTCTGGTTCAACAAGTAGCTCTAAAACGGCATCTGCGCCTGCAGTGTCTTCCGGAAGCTTTACAAAACCAGCCAATGGTTATATTTCATCAGGTTTAGGGCACCGTTGGGGAACTTTCCATGCTGGCGTTGATATTGCAGCAGGCGGAACTGTACCAATTGTTGCAGCAGCAGATGGGGTTGTTATCCGTTCTTATACATCTAGCAGTTACGGGGAAGTAATTTTTATATCCCATTCAATAGATGGACAAGTATATACAACAGTGTATGCACATATGCGATCTGGCAGCAGAATGGTTAGTGCTGGCCAAGTAGTGAAAAAGGGACAACGAATTGGAACAATGGGCAGTACAGGTGACTCTACTGGACAACATTTACATTTTGAATTGCATAAAGGACAATGGAATGCAGCAAAATCAAATGCGATTAATCCAATCGGCATCGTTCCAATGTAAATAAGACAAAAAACAGTCTATCAATCTAATAGGCTGTTTTTTTTTATCTATTATTCTGTTACCCGCTTTTCTTTAAAACCATGCATAAAATAAGCAAAGGTAAAAGAATAAAGTATTCTGCTTTATGAGTAGGCTTTTCATAAATGGCGGCGAATCATCTTATGTTATAATGAAAAAAATGTTGTTATCCGGCATTAACGGGCCCTCTAAGAGGATGAGAAGAAACTTGTCCGTAAAAGCCCGATATAAAAGAACGCAGACTATAGCGCCCGCGTTCTGTGGCAACGTCTGTGTGACCTGCATCCTATAGGTTTCAGGCTACAATCAGTGGGGGAAGCGGAACCCCCCACTGATTAAGGTTTCATTTTATACTAAGAGGAGCAATGGCTATGAGCAACTTCGATAACGATGAACAAAATCAGCCGATGGAAAGTTCAAACAAGCAGTTAGATGAAGAAACTTTATTTATTGTGTCGCAGACATTTAAAGCATTATCTGATCCAACAAGGATTAAAATTCTTCATCTGTTGTCTGATAAACCACATTCTGTAAACGAAATAGCAGAGAACTTGCAGATGCTGCAATCTACGGTTTCCCATCAATTGAGATTTCTGAAAAATCTGCGGCTAGTCAAATATCGCCGAGAGGGCACCACGATGATTTATTCCTGTGATGATGAGCATGTTATGAGTGTTTTGCAGCAAATGATTGATCATGCAATGCATCACTAAGAGAAGAACGGCAAGCGAAAGTTTTAACGGCAGAAAGAAGGGAAAGGAAACTATATGCCTTTCTCTTTTTTATTACATATTAACAGGCTCTAAGAAATGATAAGAAAAAATGAGAAATTTAGGTGGAAGAAACTTAGCCGTAAAAGCCTGATTGATTTCGCTGACAATAAGCAGAGATAGAGAAAAAACTCCTTGTTGAAGCATTACTTTACGGTAAAAGGATGAATACTATTAAGAAAAGCAAAAATAATAAGGAATATTGATTGACAATTTTTATAATGGATTCATATAATAAATATGAATATATGAGTAATTGTTCATATAATGAAAGTTAATTATTAAAGACTTATTTGTTTGTATAGATGGAGGTAGAGCTGAATTTTTAAGAGAAGGAGGAAATTGTCATGGATGAAGGAAAACCGCTAAGTAAAAGAGAGTTTTTATTAGATGGACTAGATTGTGCCAATTGTGCCATGAAAATTGAAAAAGGGGTAGCAGCAGTGCCAGGTGTTGATGCATGCTCCGTAAATTTTGCCACACAAACTTTATCTTTATCCATGGAGAAGCAAGCAGAAGGAGAAGTGCTTGCAAAGGCGCAAAAAGAGGTAAATCGCCTCGAACCCCATATTAAATGGAAAGAAAAACACAAGGGGAATATTTTATCTGCAGCTTTTTTGCTAGAAGGCTTAGATTGTGCCAACTGTGCAGCAAAAATTGAAAAAGCAGTGGGGCAATTGGATGGAGTGGCTTCTGCTTCTGTGGATTTTGTCTCCAAAAAATTAGTAGTAGAGGCTCCGGATAATCAGTTGCAGAAGATACGGGAGCAAGCAGAAAAAGTAGTGCAGCGCCTCGAACCCCATGTACATGTGGTTCCATTAGAAAAGCAAAAACATCAACAATATGATCACTCCCATGGCCATGACCATAGCCATGATCATGGCGCAGACAATACGAAAAAAATGATTGGCCGCTTAAGCATTGGCGCCATTATAGCAGCGATTGGATTATTGGCACCATTATCTGCTTCTATTGAATTTCTTTTCTTTTTGGCTGCTTATTTGATTATCGGTGGAGATATTGTATTGCGTGCAGTAAAAAATATTATTCGTGGTCAAGTGTTTGATGAGCATTTTTTAATGGCGATTGCGACAATTGGTGCATTTGCTGTTGGGCAGTATGCAGAAGGTGTTGCTGTTATGCTGTTTTATCAAATTGGCGAATTGTTTCAAGGCATTGCAGTCAATCGTTCTCGAAAATCAATCAGCAGCTTGCTTGATATTCGTCCAGATTTCGCCAATGTAAAAAGAAATGAAACATTTCAAAAGATTTCGCCGGATGAAGTGGCAATTGGCGATATTATTCTAGTCAAACCAGGGGAAAAAGTTCCACTTGATGGAAAAGTAATAGAAGGAGCATCCATGGTTGATACTTCTGCTTTAACAGGAGAATCTGTTCCGCGGGATGTAAAGGCCGGAAGTGATGTGTTAAGTGGATTCATCAACAAAAATGGTGCTTTAACAATAGAAGTAACAAAAGAATTTGGAGAATCAACGGTTTCAAAAATTTTAGACTTGGTGCAAAATGCGAGCAGCAAAAAAGCTCCTACCGAAAACTTTATTACAAAATTTGCCCGCTATTACACACCAGTTGTAGTCATTATTGCATTTCTCTTAGCGGTTGTCCCACCTCTTGCAATAAGCGGGGCGACATTTTCTGATTGGGTGTATAGAGCATTGATCTTTTTGGTGATTTCTTGTCCATGTGCATTAGTTGTATCGATTCCCCTTGGATTTTTTGGAGGAATTGGAGCTGCCTCAAGCAGAGGAATTCTTGTAAAGGGAAGCAATTATTTAGAAGCATTAAATGATGTGAAATATGTTGTGTTTGATAAAACAGGAACATTAACAAAAGGTGTTTTTGATGTAACAACAATTTATGCTGCCGAGGGGATTTCACAGGATAAAGTGCTAGAATATGCGGCATTTGCAGAAGTGCATTCTAATCACCCTATTGCTGAATCCATTAGAAGAGCATATGGAAAGGAAGTTTCAGACAACACCATCAACAGCTATAATGAAATATCTGGACATGGAATAGAAGTAGAAATAGCTGGAGAAGAGATTCTTGCTGGCAACCGGAAATTAATGGAAACAAGGAATATTCCATTTGTAGAAAGCAAAGAAGTGGGCACCGTTGTTTATGTGGCTGTTAACAAAAAATTTATTGGCTATATCGTCATTTCAGACCAGCTGAAAGATGATGCAAAGCAGGCCATTCAGCTGTTGAAAGAGCTGAATATCAAAAAGACAGTTATGCTGACAGGGGATGCATCAGCTGTCGGCCAAAAAGTGGCTGAAGAATTAGGAATAGATGAAGTGTATGCCGAACTATTGCCACAGCATAAAGTGGAGCAAATAGAACAATTAGATCAGCAAAAACAATCAAATGAAAAGATTTTATTTGTAGGAGACGGCATTAATGATACACCAGTACTGGCAAGAGCGGATGTCGGCATGGCAATGGGCGGATTAGGATCAGATGCAGCCATTGAAGCAGCAGATATTGTCATTATGACAGATGAACCTTCGAAATTAGCCACAGCGATTAAAATTGCCAAGAAGACACGCAAAATTGTTTGGCAAAATATTATTTTTGCCCTTGGAGTAAAAGCTGTTTTTCTGTTGCTTGGAGCATTCGGCATTGCAACAATGTGGGAAGCTGTTTTTTCAGATGTTGGGGTAACGTTGCTTGCTGTACTTAATGCAATGAGGGTACTAAAAACAAATAATTTATAAAAAGAAAAAGGAGTCATCCAGAGTCGGTATTTCGGCTATTGGATGGCTCCTTTTTAGATGTAAGCCTAAATAAAAGGGAGGGGACGGCAAATAAAAAGGAGAAAAACGTAGCTAAAGTGGAGGTTTGCTCATTTACCAGTTTAAAACAGCAGATTTAGCTGTTAGGTGAACAGGGCTTAGCTATTCAATAAAAATGAAGACACTTTCCTACCTATTTTTAAAAAATAGTATAAGAATACCTATCCCAACTTAATAGATTTTCTCTTTTAACAGAAATGGCTGATTTCTTCATAACTTGTCCCTTTCCGTCATATACATGGAACAATATGTTTTTAGAGTTTGATTTGCAGAAAGGGCGATTAGGATGAATCGAAAATGGCTGGCAGTTTGTATGACAGGTTCTCTTCTTACAGGGGCAGGTGGCGCCTATATTGGAATGAATGCAGTATACAAGGAAAAGCTGGAATCAATGGCTTCTTCTGATAAGGAGAGCGAGGCGCTGTCTAAAGCAGAAGTGGCATATGATTTAATTGTAAATAACTATGTGGAAAAGGTAGACAAAGAAAAGCTGGAAGAAGGCGCTATTAAAGGAATGCTGTCCACATTGGATGATCCTTATTCTGTTTATATGGATAAAGAAACAGCAAAGCAATTTGACCAGGCGCTTGATCCTTCATTTGAAGGAATTGGAGCAGAAGTAAGCACAGAAGATGGCAAAATTGTGATTGTGTCGCCAATTAAAGACTCTCCAGCAGAAAAAGCCGGTTTAAAGCCAAATGATGAAATTATTAAAGTAGATGGGGAAAGTGTGAAGGGACAGGATTTATATGAAGTAATAAAAAAAATTAGAGGAGAAAAAGGCTCAAAGGTTAAGCTAGAGATAGCAAGAACAGGTTTAGACAATCCTCTTACCATCTCAGTAGTTCGAGATGAAGTGCCGCAAATAACGGTATATTCTTCTATGAAAAAAGAAGGCGGCGAAAATATTGGCTACCTGCAAATCACCTCTTTTTCCGAGGAAACAGCAACTGAATTCAAAAAAGCATTAAAAAGCTTGGAGAAAAAAGGGATTTCTGGATTAATATTAGATGTACGCGGCAATCCTGGAGGACTTCTCACTAGCGTCAATAGTATTTTAGAGGAGTTTGTCACAAGTGATAAACCATATGTACAAATTGCAAATCGGGAGGGAAAAAAGGAACAGTTTTTCTCTTCGCTAACGAAACAGAAAGAATATCCAGTTGTGGTCCTTGTCGATAAAGGCAGCGCATCTGCATCAGAAATATTGGCAGGAGGGCTTAAAGAGGGAGCCGATTATACGCTTATTGGAGAAAAAACATTTGGCAAGGGCACCGTGCAGCAGGCTGTGCCAATGGATGATGGCAGCAAAATTAAATTAACTTTAGCAAAATGGCTGACACCTGATGGAAACTGGATTCATAAAAAAGGCATTAAACCTAATTTAGAAGTAGAGCAATCAGCTTTATACCAAACGCACCCATTGCAAATTGAAGAAACCCTGGTACAGGAAATGAACAGTGAGCAAGTAAAATATGCGCAAGAAATATTAACAAGTCTAGGATATACGACTGATCGAAAAGATGGCTATTTTAGCAGCCAAACTCAAACCGCTGTAAAAGCATTTCAGAATCAGCATGATTTAAAAGCGACTGGAACCATTGACGCAACAACAGCAAATAAAATGCAGGAAGCAGTCAGGGATGCCATGAAAAAAGAGGAAAATGATATTCAGCTGCAAACAGCGCTTCATTATATTGTCCGATAAAGTGAAGCTTCAATCGGCGGGGGTTTTCTTCAGTCCCCACTGATTGTTAATGGAACCAATCAGGCTTTTGCAGATAAGTTTCTCCCCATCTAGATTTCTCATTTTCCTTTAGATGGGAGCCAAGAGCCCGTTAAATAGATATATAATCAATGAGATACATAAAGTTCCTGCTGACTGCTTGTTAAAAGAAGGAGACATGCATGCTTAAAGATTAGCGGGTTTCTCCATACTTAGATTACCAATGTAAGTGTGAGATTTTTCATATTATTTACTTATGAGTTAAAAAAAGTCAGTTTTTCGTTTGCCATTATTGCATTTTCTTTAGCATATATAGTGAGCCTATTCATTATATAATGCTGATTATAATGGCCAATAGAGCTGGCTTTTTTGTGCATTTCATCATTATTACATAATTATGCTATACAATTTAATCACTAAGTGACACATTTCACAAACAATTATTGGAGATGAAAACGCATACATATGTAGGTTTTTTCATGCTACAATAAAATCAAGTTAAGGGGGAAAATAAATGTACCTTGATGAAAGAAGCAATCTACTTCTTAAAGAAGTACTTATAAACCCAGATACCTCTAATATAAAACTAGAAAAAAAGTTTAAGTTATCGAGGAGGCAGATTAGCTACAGCTTTCAAAAAATCAATAATTGGCTAGAAGAAAACAACTATCCTCCTATTAAAAGAACAAATAGCGGCAAATTTATTATTAGCCCAGTGGTTATGCAAATATTTGCTGAAAAGGTGGATCAAAATCAGTACATTCCATCTGAAAGAGAAAGAGCTCAGCTGATTATTATGCTTTTAATCAATAACAATACAGAGCTGTCTCTCTTCCATTTTACTAGTGCGCTGAAGGTCAGCAAAAATACAATTCTTCGCGACTTGAAAATAGCGCAAAAAATTATTGAACCATATGATCTTATGATTAGCTATTCAAGATCCAATGGTTATGATTTGGAAGGAAAAGAATGGAGTATTAGAAAGCTGGCAATCGATGTCCTGCAAAATGCTTTATCTGTTTATAATGCAGAGTCTTATATTTTAGATTTTTTGCATATAAGCAGAGAAGAAATAAATGCAGTGCAAAACAAAATGGAAGAAATTGAAATGAAATTAGAGCTTCAATTTATTGATGAGAGTTTCAGAATTTTACCGATTATTATTTTAATCCTCTTACAAAGAATCAAACAAGGAAAATTTATTGAAGTTCATGACACACTAGATTATGATGCATTAGCAGAAACAAAGGAATATTTAGCAGCAGAGGTATTGACAAAGCATTTGGACAATATTCCGGAATACGAGCGATTATTTATGACATTGCAGCTCTTAACATCAAAAATTTCCACATCTTATGTATCAGATAAGGAAAGCCTGCTATTGAAAGAGGCTATCGCAATGTCGCTGGATATCTTCGAAAATAAGGCGTGCATTCGATTTAAAAATAAAGATGTTCTGCTTGATAAGCTTGTGCTCCATATGAAGCCTGCTTATTACCGAATAAAGTATAATCTCACAACCAATTATTCTATGATAGGCAAAAGCAGCGAAGAATTGGAAGAAATCCATTTTATTGTGAAGGATTCTGTAGGTCCTCTTGAAAACTATATAGGCTGTGAGATAAAAGATAGTGAATTAATGTTTTTGTCTATTTTAATAGGTGGGCATTTATTGAGCTCTGGTGATACGATTCAAAAGAAAAAAAAGGCGGTTGTTGTTTGTCCTAATGGCATATCTATCTCAAAACTAATGGAAAGCACATTGCGGGATCTGTTTCCAGAGTTCTATTTTTATCATGCTTTATCGATAAGAGAATTTCAGCAGCTGAAATTTGATTTTGATCTCATATTTTCGCCAGTGCCGCTGCAAACAGAAAAGAAGCTATTTATTGTCGAAAGCATTCTGTCTGATTTTGAAAAAATGCAGCTAAGGCAAAGAGTCTTAAAAGAGATTTTGGGGCTAAATACAAATATCGCAAATATAGATCAATTAATTAATACGATTGAAAAATATGCAGAAATTAAAGATAAGAATTTGCTGGCAAGTGCTTTACAAGAGCATTTCTCTCTAAGCAATACAGACCAGGCAAATCAAAATGAGTCCCCCAAAACCTTATCATTGGCGGATCTATTAACGCCAGATATGATGGTCATAAAAAATAAGGTAGACAGTTGGGAGGAAGGAATTAAATTGGCTGCTGCTCCTTTATTGGCAAGCAATGCCATTACAGAAGATTATATAGAGGAAATGATTAAACAATATCCAAGCATGCTGCCGCATATTGTTCTAAGAAATGTCATTGCTCTTCCACACGCAAGCCCTGAATGTGGCGTCCACAAAATTGGTCTGAGTCTATTAAAAATTGAAGAAGGAGTAAATTTTAATGGCCAGGAAAGAGTGCATTTTATTGCGGTATTAGCTGCAACAGACAAAAATAGGCATCTTCAAGCATTAAGACAGCTAATGAATCTTTCTAAAAATAAGGAAGACATAAAGCGATTAAAAGAGCAAAATAATTTAAATGATCTTTATGAATTGATAAAAAAATATTCATGAATCATGGGGAAGAAGGGAAAGAAAAATGGCATTAGTTTCATTTATGGACGAAAGTTTAATAAAAGTAGAGTTAGAGGTTGAAAGTCAGAATGAATTATTTCAAATGATGTTTCAGGAGGCCTATAAAAAAGGATATGTTAAAGATACGTATCTTGAGAAAATCAAAGAAAGAGAAGCCATCTTTCCAACAGGGCTGTGCATGAGCGATTATAGTGTAGCTATACCGCATACAGATCCTGAACATGTTATTGAACAATTTATTGCAGTAGCCACATTAAAAAAACCAGTCACTTTCTCTTTAATGGAGGATAGTACAAAAACGACAGATGTGCATGTAGTATTGATGCTTGGATTAAACCAGCCTCATAGCCAAATAGAAGTATTGCAGGAGTTGATGCAAGTCATTCAAATAAAGGAAAATGTATTAGGGATGATTCACGCAAAAAGTGAACAAGAAATATTGGGAATATTTGGAAATATAAATAGTGCAATGATAGGAGGTGATTGATTTGAATAGGGCATCTGTGCTAGTAGCATGCGGAGCGGGAATTGCAACATCCACCGTAGTAATGGATCACTTAGAAGAATTATTTAAAAAGGAGAATTTAGATGTATTGCTCGTGCAATGCAAAATTGCAGAAGTCGCTTCCTTGCAGTCTGAAGCAGCACTTATAGTGTCCACCACCATTCTGCCTACAAGTTATGTGACGCCAGCTTTAAATGCTGCTCCATATATTAGTGGGATTGGGATGGAGGAGCTAGATAAAGAAATAATAGGTTATCTAAAAGCATATTTGAATACATCAACAGTAAAAATGTAAACGTTTAATAATTAGGTTGGAAAGCAAATTAGTCTTTGCTTCTGAATAGATAATACACAAAAAAGGGAGAGTATTAACATGAAAAAAGGAAAAATTCTAGTAGCATGTGGAGCAGGCATCGCAACATCAACAGTTGTTTGTAATAGAGTGGAAAGTTTAGTAAGAGACAATAACATTAATGCAGAAATTGTACAATGCAAAATTGCGGAAGTTTCTACTCTTCAAGGTGATGCAGATTTAATCGTTTCTACCACTATTCTGCCAAAGCAATATGATATTCCTGCAATTGTTGCAACAGGCTACATCAGTGGGATTGGAATGGAACAAATTGACCAGCAAATCATTAACCATTTTAATAAATAAGCATGTTTTTTCAAACCTTTCATGGCGAGTGCTGTTTGATGGAAGGCTTATGCAATAAGTGCAGGCTGGAAGTAAATTTAATCCCATTGTTATTTAGTAGTGAAATAGACAGAGAGACATACTAAAGCTTTTTTGGAAAAGCAGCAATGGGAGCAATTTGCTTCTGACTTGCTATTAATTTTCAACTAGGGAGGAGCTTCCATATGAAGGAGCTTTTAAATGGTGTTCAGTACGTACTTAGTTTAGGGCCTACTGTTATTTTGCCTATTGCAATTCTTATTATTGGGTTAATATTTAGAACCGGTTTCAAAAAAGCGTTTCGCTCAGGATTAACAATTGGAATAGGATTTGTGGGAATCAATCTAGTAATTGGGGTTCTTACAGGAAGTTTGGGACCAGCAGCCCAAGCGATGGTTGATAGATTTGGTCTTAGTTTAACAGTAATTGATGGTGGCTGGCCGGCTGCAGCAGCAGGCGCGTGGGCATCACCAGTTGCAGCAATTCTTTTACCGGTTTGTTTAGGCGTTAACCTTTTAATGATTTTTCTTAAATTAACGAAAACATTAAATGTGGATATCTGGAATTATTGGCACTTTATTGCTGCTGGTGCTACTGGCTATATTTTAACAGGCAGCTACCTTTTTGCCATTCTTTGTGCGGTTGTATATGAAGTTATTGTCCTTATTATTGCTGATAAAACACAGCCGATGGTAGAGAAGTTTTATGGTCTTCCAGGAATTACATTTCCAACAGCATCAACTGCTTCTTTTGCACCACTTGGCATTTTACTAGGATATTTAATTGAAAAAATCCCAGGACTGCAAAAAATAAAAGCTGATCCTGATGCTATTCAAAAGAGACTTGGAATTTTTGGTGAACCGATGATGATGGGGTTCATTTTAGGGATTGTTATTGGAATATTAGCTGGCTATAATGCAGGAGATGTTTTCCAAGTAGGGATTTCTATGGGAGCTGTTATGCTGCTGTTGCCTCGCATGGTAAAAATTCTAATGGAAGGTTTGCTACCAATCTCAGAAGCAGCTCGAGATTTTTTAAGAAAACGCTATGAAGGTAGAGAATTATATATTGGTTTAGATGCAGCTCTCGCGGTAGGACATCCAGCTGTTATGTCAACAGCATTAATTTTAGTTCCTATAACCTTAGTATTGGCAGTTATTCTTCCTGGCAATAAAGTGTTGCCATTTGGAGATTTGGCAACGATTCCATTTTTGGTCGCATTTATTGTAGGGTCAAGAAAAGGAAATATTATTCATTCAGTTATTGTAGGAACAATCATGATTGCCCTTTCCTTATATATGGCAACAGACTTCGCTCCTGTATTTACAAAAATGCTTGCAGGCGGTTCTTTTGAAATGCCTGGTGGAGCTACTCAAGTATCAAATTTAGATACTGGAGGCAATCTTTTAAACTGGCTGGTTCTTAAAGTATCTCAGTTATTTCAGAATGTAATTTAAGCTCATTCTAAGTGAAAATGGGGAGGAATGTAGGATGAAAGCAGTAAGTAAACTTGCACCTGGCTATGATAATATGTCCTTAGTAGAGTTGGAGGAACCAATTGCCATTGAAGATAAAATTAAAATAAAAGTAGCTTATACAGGCATTTGCGGATCAGATATTCATACATTTAAAGGGGAATATAACAGTAAAAATACGCCAGTTGTACTAGGCCATGAATTTTCAGGAATTGTTGTGGAAGTAGGACAGAACGTCAAAAAGGTTAAAGTGGGAGATAGAGTAACAAGCGAAACTACTTTTACAACGTGCGGACAGTGTATATATTGCCGAGAAAAGGATTATAATTTATGCCCGCATCGAACAGGGATTGGGACACAAGTTAATGGCAGTTTAGCAGATTATGTGATTGCAAGAGAAGAAAGTGTGCATCTTATTCCTGATAATGTAAGTCTAGAAGCAGCAGCATTAACAGAGCCAATAGCGTGCTGTGTTCATGCAGCATTAGAAAAAACAACGATTCAGCCCAATGATAAAGTATTGGTTTTTGGACCAGGACCTATCGGATTATTGCTTTGCCAAGTAGTAAAAGCTCAAGGTGCATTTGTGATTCTTGCTGGAATTACAAAAGATAGCAAAAGGCTGGAGCTGGCTAAAGAACTGGGTGTAGATGTAGTGGCAGACATTCTAAAAGAAGATTTAGCCGAAATCATAGCAGATTATACAGAGGGATATGGCGCCGATAAAGTGTTTGATTGTTCGGGAGCAGTTCCAGCTGTCAACCAAGGCTTGTCTCTTACAAAGAAAAAGGGCACTTTTGTTCAAGTAGGCTTATTTGCCAATAAAAAGAATGAAATAGATCAAGAGTCGATTATTCAGCGGGAAATCAATTATGTGGGCTGCAGATCGCAAAAGCCAAGCTCCTGGAATCTGGCATTGGATTTATTGAAATCTGGCAAAATCAATACAGACAAAATGATTACAAAAGTTGCTGAACTTGATGATTGGAGAACAGCTTTTGAAACAGTGATGGCCGGAGAGGAAATTAAAGTATTGATTAAGTCGTAAAAACAGCCAAAAACCCAAATTTATGCGTAAATTTGGGTTTTTGGCTGTTAGTTATTTAAAATATTATCCTCTAATACTAATGTTTTATCTCCATAAACTTTTGTAATATGCTTTTCTCCCCAATTGCATAAAGCTGTTAAGATGCTTTCTAGACTTTTCCCGTATTCGCTTAATTCATATTCCACTTTAGGCGGAATTTGCTGATAAATGATTCGGTTTATTACCCCATCCTCTTCTAATTCTCGAAGCTGCTGTGTCAGCATTTTTTGTGTAATGTTTGGCATTAATCGTTTTAATTCACTTGTTCTTTTTTTTCCGTGTGTCAGGTGGCAAAGTATTACACACTTCCATTTTCCGCCTATCACTTCAAGGGTTGCCTCCACGGAAATATTATATTTTTTATTATTCATTTGTTGAAATCCTCCTATTTTATATAGGCACTAAAAAGTGCCTATATATCTTTTTGGTTCCTACATTACTTTAAAGTACGTACTTTTTTATTTGTTCTATATAGTTCATAATAACATTTGCCGGTGAAATTGCAATTTGTATTTTATCGTAAAAGCCTAATAGTGGCTTTGTAAAAATACTTTCATTAAAAATAGCATGCGCATGCTTTTATCAATTAATAAAAATAATGGATGGAGGAAATATGAGTTTAAATAAAAAAAGCACATTTGCATTGCTGGCATTGGCAATAAGTGCCTTTGCAATCGGCACAACTGAATTTATTAGTGTCGGTTTGCTGCCGCTTATTTCAAATGACCTGAATATATCAATTACAACTGCAGGATTAACGGTGTCTATCTATGCTCTAGGTGTAACAATAGGCGCGCCTGTATTAACTTCAATTACATCTAATATGCAAAGAAAATCACTATTGCTTTGGATTATGGTTATTTTTATTCTTGGAAATAGTATTGCTGCATTAGCGACAAATATCACGGTTTTATTATTAGCCCGCATTATTGCTGCATTTTCTCATGGGGTATTTATGTCAATCGGTTCAACCATTGCAGCAGATCTTGTTCCAAAGGATAAAAGAGCATCCGCAATTTCCATTATGTTTACAGGATTAACAGTAGCGACCGTAACAGGTGTGCCATTTGGAACATTTCTGGGCCAACAATATGGCTGGAGATTGGCATTTGCAGCAATTGTGATTATTGGAATTGTCGCATTTATCGCCAATAGTATCCTTGTGCCAAATAATTTATCGAAAGGAGGCAAAGTTACTTTCGGTGATCAAATAAAATTAGTGAAAAATGGCAGGCTTCTTTTGGTCTTTATTATTACAGCATTAGGCTATGGGGGAACCTTTGTTATTTTCACATATCTTTCACCTTTATTGCATGAGGTAACAGGCTTTAAAGAAGAAACAGTCGCATTAATTCTATTGGCATATGGGATTGCCATCGCTATTGGGAATATGATTGGAGGCAAGCTTTCCAATCACAATCCACTTCGGGCACTCTTTTATATGTTTAGTGTGCAAGCAATTATTCTATTTATTTTGCTGTTTACTGTACCGTTTAAAATAGCAGGATTAATTACTATTATTTTCATGGGATTGCTGGCATTTATGAATGTTCCAGGATTGCAAGTTTATGTAGTGATGCTTGCTGAACGATTTGTGCCAAGTGCAGTTAATGTTGCATCTGCCATAAATATTTCAGCATTTAATGCAGGAATTGCTATTGGTTCTTATTTGGGCGGAATTGTGACAAGCCAGATTGGAATCATTCATACAACATGGGTTGGAGCAATCATGGTTTTGTTGGCTGTTATGCTGACTGGATATAGTTTAGCTTTAGAAAAAAGATCACAAATGGAAAAACAATAAAATAGGCTCTGTTAAACTTGTCTGTTGATTGGAACGTAAGGAGTTCGCTTTCTGCGGGAATCTGTTCCAATCAACAAGGTATCAAAATCAACATTGTGCTTTAACATAGCCATAAAATAAAAGGGGATTAAAAAAATGAATTTACAATCAACAGTTGCATTAGCTAATGGAGTAAAAATGCCTTGGTTGGGGCTAGGAGTATTTCAAGTAGAGGATGGAGAAACGACAATTTCCTCTGTTCGCACAGCGATAAAAAATGGCTATAGAAGCATTGATACAGCTGCCATTTATGACAATGAAACAGGTGTCGGAATAGGAATAAAAGAAGGAATAGAGCTTGCCGGCATTACAAGAGAAGATTTATTCATCACATCAAAAGTATGGAATGCAGATTTAGGATATGAAGAAACATTAAAGGCATTTGAAGTGAGCTTAGAGAAATTAGGATTAGATTATTTGGATTTATATTTAATTCATTGGCCAAAGGAAGGCAAATATAAAGATGCATGGAGAGCGATGGAGCGTCTTTATAAAGAAGGCAAAATTAAAGCAATTGGCGTAAGCAATTTTCAGATTCATCATTTAGAAGATCTGTGGGAAGCAGCTGAGGTAAAGCCAATGATTAACCAAGTGGAGCTTCATCCACGCTTAACGCAAAAAGAGCTGATTAAATATTGCCAAGAGCGCAATATACAAATGCAAGCATGGTCTCCTTTAATGCAGGGGCAATTGCTAGAAAACGAAGAACTAAAAGAAATTGCTGCAAAATATAATAAATCAGTCGCACAAGTGATTATTCGCTGGGATTTGCAGAATAAAATTATCACCATTCCCAAATCCATTAAAGAGCATCGAATTATTGAAAATTCCAATGTATTTGATTTTGAGCTGACAAAAGAGGAAATGGCAAAAATAGATGCACTAGATCAACATCATCGTGTTGGTCCAGATCCAGATAATTTTGATTTTTAATGTATAAGCGAGGTTCCTGTTTCAACAGGAGACTTCAGGCTGTCGACAAACGCTCGCTTTCTTCGTTGCTCGCCTTGTTCGGATGCTCATTACCCGACCACGGTAACTCCGCTCCTCTCAAGGCTTCGCGCCTCGAAAGACAAGCGCTTTCGACCAGCCTGAAAATTTAGCAAAATGGATTTTGTCTACACTCTGGAGGTTCCTGTTTCAACAGGAGCCTTTTTAAATTTATATGTGAGGATACCAATATTCAGAATTTTCCTTTATAATAGCGGTTGTATGTTCAACATGATTTGAAAATAGGAGGAATTACTTTGAAAGTTGGAGTAATAGTATTAGGCGCCTTACCAGCTGGGATTAAACAGATCCTTTTTAAGCTTTCGAAAGAGCTGTCTACACAGCATAAGCTAATTGGACTAGAAGTGGCTAAAGAGGAGCAGGTTGTATACCATGAATTAAATGAATTAAGTGATTCCCCTTATTTAGGAAATGCTTATTTAAAACTATCGGCAGCAGATCATCTTCATAATTGGGAAGAATTATTTATAAATATGGATATTGCCATTGTTATTGGAGACCAAAAAGCAAAATCAGCATGGGAAGAAAAGCTTTCAGACAGCGATAAAATTCGTTCTCTTTTTGTTCCGGTATCCATTCATAATAATATAAAAGGATCAGATTGGTCATTAGGGTATGATACTGCTTTGAATAGCATTACTCAAAATGTTTTAAAGGTGAAGGATACCATCCATTCTTTAAAATATGAGAAACCAAGATTATTTGGCTTCTCTATAGAAGGGCATCCTCCAACTGCGATGCTGCAAGATATTGCCATTAGTGTCGATGGGCATTTTTTGGCAAATGATTTAGAAGAGGATGAAGTAAAGCAGCTGATAAAGAACATTACTAAATCATTTAATCAGCAAACTACTTCTAGTGTGCTGCTATATAGCCGCGAATTGGAGAATATAGTAAAAAATGAAGTAATCAATAAAATAGATGCAGATTGGAAATACGCTGAAATTGATGAAGCATTATGCATGGGAACAAACCCAACTGCTATTGACCGCATTTTGGCGAATGAATTGGCTGAAGCAATTTTATTATGGATTGCCAATGAAAACCTAGCAGGACAATTAAAAGTGCGGAAGGATGGCATTATTTTTAATGAAAGTAAAGTAGCGGTTAAATAATGGAGCGAATGAAGGGACATCCCATAAGCTGATTTTTTTGCTAGGGCTGTCCCTTTTTTATAGAGCAATGCTGATTGGTTCAACTGATAATCAGAATTTTACAGATAAGTTAGATTTCTCATTTTCTCTCATCCTCTCTTAGGTTAGGGGCAAAAGCCTGTTAAATAGTAAAAAATTCATCTTTTAATCGACTTGTCCTGTGTTATAAGGATTTTTGTTTTTGCTTAAAGCTGATGGGGAAACATGAACGTATCTGTAAAAGCCAGTCGGGTCTGTTGATAATCAGTGGATTCATGAAAAGTTCTATTGCGTAAGATCTCCTTTTAGACGATTCTTTTTCTAATGAGGCTGGATTATATTTGCTAAAATATTATAGATAGGCTTTTTATTAATTTCCTAGTAGAATATAATAGAATCAGAATGTTTTACTAGGAATAGGATAGTCATAATTTACTAAGAGAAATACTGCAGATGAAGCAACTAACAAGTATGTAGAAGGTGGGATGTCCAAATGGGACAAGATGTTCTATTTGAGATTTTTAAAGGAGTAGGAAAGTTATTTTTAAATCCAGTATTTTATCTTTCTTTCTTTTTTGCTGCATATCTTGGTGTAGCTAGAGTAAAAAGGGAAAGAAAGCAGTTTACTGTAAGAGCAGAAAATGCCTATTTTGAATTAAGGCAGTTTTTGAAGACAGGAGTAATTATTGGTTTATCGTTATCTCTTTTATCTGTTTTACTTGTTTTAGTTATTCCAATGGAAATAATTATATATATAGGCGTATTTACATGCTTATTAAGTTTAATTGGTAAAACAAGATTTCTGTCGCCTGTATATACAGCTGGGCTGGGTATTTTATTAAGTATTTTTTCCTTGCATGCAGGGTGGGATTTTTTCTTGTTTTCTAAGAGTGATTTAGATTCCGATATTATTATCTTTCCAACGGCTATTATACTATTAGGGCTGTTGATTGTAGCGGAAGGTATGCTTGTAAGGAGAAATGGTGCCCAAAAAACATCTCCTCGTTTGACAAAAAGTGCGAGAGGACAATATATAGGGGTGCATCTTTCTGAAAGAATTTGGCTGGTGCCGCTCTTTTTGTTTATTCCAACCGGTATTTTAAGCAGTCCGATTGAAGGATGGCCTATGTTTACAGTAGGAGATCAAACTTATTCCTTGCTTCTCGTGCCATTTTTATTAGGATTTAAGCAAGAGGTTCAAGGGATGCATCCGATTGCTGCTATCAGGTCCGTCGGAAAAAATACCATTATGCTGGGCATCGTCATTACGTTAAGTGCAATTGGGGTTTACTTTTATCCGCCTGTTGCGTATGCAAGCATTGTGATTGCTATTATTGTTAGAGAATGGATAACAAGCAGACAAAAAAATATCGAAAAAACAAAATCCTTTTATTTTTCAAGAAAAAATAATGGAGTAATGATTTTAGGAATTGTTCCTGAGTCGCCTGCCGATAAAATGGGCTTAAAAATAGGCGAATTAATTACAAAGGTAAACAATATTCCGGTGCATGATGAAAGCGAGTTATATAAAGCGCTGCAGAAAAATTCTGCTCATTGCAGAATTGAAGTGCTGGATACTAGAGGAGAAAATCGTTTTGTACAGCGAGCGTTATATGAAGGCGATCACCATGAATTAGGATTGCTTTTGATTCAAGACCATAAGCAAGAAGGAAATGCGGCAGTATGATTTGTGTCACTATTTAACGGGCTTTTGCCCCCCCGCCTAAGAGAGTGTGAGAGAAAATGAGAAATCTAGGGGAGTAGAAACTAGCTCATAAAAGCCTGATATAAAAGAACAAAGACTAAGGGCGCAACGTCTGTGTCTGTGTGACCTATATCCCATAGGCCTTAGGCTACAATCAGTGGGAGACGAAAGAAAACCCTCACTGATTGTAGTTTCACTTTATGTCTTTGTAAAAAATCTAAAGCTTTTCAAAGCGAGGAGGAAGCAGAATCATTTGCTTCCTCCTTGCTTTTTTTGCTCAAGCAGAAAGATTATGAATCAATTAACCTAAGAATCTGATCACCATTGGGGATTTGATTTTTTGTTTGTAAAAAATGATTTATGAAAAAAGTAATAGGTATATTGATATATAGAACATAAATTGGTATGATGAAACAATTGGACTTATTAATTTATATATCTAGGCAAACTCGTTGAAAGACGAAGACGCAAAGCTTCAGATCTAAGGCGTTAATTATAATGCTATGATAGCTGGGCCGCATGCAAGAGATACTAATTAAGCTATCTTTTATTTGCATTTTGCCTATTGATAAGAGGCAAAATGCTTTTTTTGTATGTAATAAAAAAAAAGGGGACAAATTTTATGAACTTCAAAGATATTCAGCAGCTTTTTCCAAGTGAAGATGGAAATGCAAAGCAACAAGAAGAACTTTTAAATTTAATTGCAGCATTAATAAAGGAAATGGATACTTACAAAAATCCTAATAAATCTATTTTAGGCGAAGTAAAGGATCGAGATGCAGATTTTTATCGAGGTCTAATTGAAAAGTCGACTATTCCAACTAGCGGACAGCAAATGTCTGCAGTAGTGGAAGAATTGCTTGAATTGGTTCAAGGGCATCCTTACCATACGCATAAATTTGTGACGAACGTTCTGCCAATGGCAAGTATTCCAGGAATTTTAGGAATGCTGACAACTGTTTTAGTAAATGGAAATAATCTGTGGGATGTGTATGGACCTGCAGGAGCAGAAGCAGAGGTAAAAGTTATTTCCATGATGTCAAAATTAGTTGGCTATGACCATACCAGAAGTTGGGGATATACTACATGGGGAGGACAAGGAGCTGTATTTACAGGTTTGCGTCTAGCCATTGCTAAAATGTTTCCAAAAGCGAAAGAAGAAGGAGTGCCATCAAACTTATACTGTTTTGCATCAGAAGGAGCGCATTATAGTTTATTAAAATCAATTGAAGCAACAGGGATAGGATCTAATCATCTAATTCGTGTGAACACACTAAAAGATCACTCCATGGATATAGAGGATTTAAGGAAAAAGATGATTCAAGTTATCGAATCAGGAGGCATTCCTGTTTATGTGGTAGCAACAACAGGGACAACCGATTCATTTGGCATCGATAATGTCAAAGAAATCAGAAAAGTTTTAGATACCCTTATAGCCTCTTATGGACTAGACCATATACATGTACATGCAGATTCAGCATTAGGCGGATTTTACAGCATTTTTAATAAATATGATTTTAAACAAAACCCATTGCAATTTGAAGAAGAGGTTTTAGAAGGACTATTGCAAATTAAAGAGAGAATGCAATATTTACATCTTGCAGACAGCCTTTGTTTTGATTTTCAAAAGTTAGGGCAAACTCCGTATTTAACAAGTTTGTTTCTAACAAAAGATGGTAGTTCGCTAGGATTATTGGATCTAGAAGAGTTTGATACTCCTTATGTAGGAAACCGTGGCTATGGCAGCTATCATACAGGCTATACACTTGAATGTTCCCGAATGGCTAGTTCAATTGCGATTTATGCTGCATTGCAGGCTTTTGGAATGGAAGGCTATCAGCAGATTCTTGGAAACTATGTAAGAGTCAATCTTGCATTCCGCAAAAAACTAGAAGATGCCTTTACTAATGCAGCAGTAATCAATCCTTATAATATTGGTCCTATAACCGTGTTCAGAATTTATGAAGATAAGGCCTGCTGGCAGGAAGAAGTTTCTGGACTGGCAACTAGTGGAGCAATTCAAGCAACAAACCAGCTAAACCAAAAGCTATTTGAACTTTTAGGCAAAGATAGAGATGATGTCTTTTTCGGGGATACAAAAAAAGTTTGTTTAGTTGAGGCAAATGATACAAAGGAAAGGCTCCCTATATATGCATCTAAATTCTTCTCCATTTCACCATATACAGAAACAAAACATATGGATGAGATGATTGATTTTCTAATGCCGCGCATTGCTGAGGTAATGGAGCAGAACAATAAGTCAAAGCAGGAGGAGGAAGAAGGTATTGCAGTCCTCAACTAAGAAAAAAAGCGGATCTATCTTTAGAAAGAATTTAGCAAGCTATGTTATGTTGCTGGTCATTAGTTCGTTGATTTTCTGCGGAGCGCTTTATTCCTTTACTAGATATATTGTGGAAAATCAGGTAGTTACGGGATTTGAGCAAACATTGCGTGCAAATCTGGCCATTATTTCTGATGATGTAGAAGCGGATAATGTACAAGAAGCAGAAGAAGGGTCTAACGAAGCATATCAACGATTAGTATCTACATTAAATGAGTTGAAGAAGCAAATAGGTGTCGAAAATGTATATGTGCTTGGAGAAGATAATAATGGAGGACATATTACTGCATTAAGCGATACGGAAAAAAGGGGAGCCGATTATCCCTTTACAGAAGATATGAATCGAGCTTTGGCTGGTGAAACAGTAATAAGCGATATTTATAAAGATGAATTTGGAACTCATAAATCTATTTTTATGCCGATAGAAGGAACAAATACTATTTTGGGCATGGATATGGATGCTTCTTTTATTGAAAAACTGTTTTCTCAAATTATGTATGTATCATTGGGTTTAACTATTTTTGTTCTGATTTTAGGAAGCATAGTAGCCTACTGGATGAGCAAGCGCATTTCAAAGCCTATCGTTTCTTTGGGTGAATATGTAAAGCCGTTGGCATCTGGAGATTTTACAGGGAAATCGTTGAAGATAAACTCTAATGATGAAATTGGTGAGTTGTCAAAAAATATCGATAAAATGGTGGGACACTTAAAAATTCTTATTGGACAAGTTTCGCAAAGTTCAGAGCAAGTGGCTGCCACCTCTCAACAATTATTTTCCAGCACAGAACAAACGAGTCAGTCAATATCTATGATTAATGATTCCATTCAAGAGGTGGCATCTGGAACAAATCAACAAGTTGATACGATTGAAGAAATAGGTGGAAATATCGTTAATATTACTACTAATATAGAGGATATTACAACAAGCATTCAAAATGTTACGGTTACCTCAGCCAGTACGGCTGCAACAGCAGAATCTGGTTCTGAAGTTGTAGGAAAAGCAGTGGAGCAGATGCAGATTATTAATCAAAATGTTAGCGAGACAGCTGAAGTGATTAATTATTTACATGAAAGTTCCAATCAAATTAGTGAAATTGTTACATTGATCTCCAATATTGCAAATCAAACAAATTTGCTGGCTTTGAATGCATCCATTGAAGCTGCACGGGCAGGAGAGCATGGCAAAGGATTTTCTGTAGTTGCAGAGGAAGTGCGTAAATTAGCGGAGGAATCTGGCAGTGCAGCTAAACAAATCAGCGAAAAAATTATTTACATGCAGGATCAATCCTATAAAGCCGTTGAAACAATGTCAAAAGGCTATCAGGCAGTACAGGAAGGTTTAACAACTGTGGATGAAGCTGGTGCCTCATTTGAAAAAATTCGCCATTCGGTAAATGAAGTCGATCATCAAATTTCATTGATTGAACATAAAGTTATTGGCATGAATGATGATGGAATCCGCATTGCTGCATCGATTGATCAATTATCAGAGGCTTCGGCAGAATTCTCAGGGCATGCTCAAAATGTATCTGCTGCTTCGGAGGAACAAACAGCAGTTATGGATGAGATAGTTTATGCATCCAATAACCTATCTAAAATGGCAGAGGATTTATTGGAGGCTGTCAATAAATTTAAGCTTTAAAAAAAAAAATCATCTGAATTATGGGAACATAATTCAGATGATTTTTTTTTGCTTGTTGGAAGGATAGACTAAAATAAAAAGTATAGGATAGAGACAAACAAGAAGAGAAATTATAAAAGAATCAGTGGATAAATAAGATCCCTCTTTTGTAAGTAGACTAGATGAAAGCTTAGTTTTTTTCAGAATGACGAAAAAGTTGGGAAGTAAAAAATCAGGCTGAATGAAAACGCCTGATTATCGAGGAAACCCCTGTTCAAAGAGTGGAGTTACCGTTTTGCGGGCAGCCCGGAAAAACTTGATTTTTTTAAGGAGAAATTTATGGAGTTGCTAATGACAATCATCTTGCTGTTGTCTTGCTTATTGATTTCAAATATTACTAGTCACTATATACCGTTTATCCCAACAGCCTTAACTCAAATAGCATTTGGCATTATCATTGCTTTATTGTTTAATGATTTTTCTTTAGAAATCGAAACAGAATGGTTTTTGCTGCTTTTTATCGCTCCCCTTCTATACAATGATGGAAGATATTTTCCTCGGGATGAATTATGGAAAATGAAGGCCCCTATTTTTGGAAACGCAATTGTGCTTGTTCTTTTAACGACTATTGGAGGAGGATATTTTATTCATTGGATGATAGCAGATATTCCGCTTGCTGCAGCTTTTGCTTTAGCGGCCATTCTTTCTCCAACAGATCCAGTAGCAGTAAACGGCATTGCAAAGCGTATACATATTCCAGATAAAGTGCTGAACTTGGTTAGAGGAGAATCATTAATCAATGATGCCTCAGGATTAGTTGCGTTTAATTATGCAGTTGCAGCCGTAATAACAGGTGTCTTTTCTTTGCAGAAGGCAACATTTGATTTTATGTATATGTTTATTGCCGGAGCTGTTTTAGGTGTGTTGCTTAGTCTTATTATAATATGGATTCGTTTTACATTGCGCAGACAAGGAATTAATGATGTAACATTCCATTCTTTGCTGCAGATTATTGCGCCATTTATTATTTTTATTGTAACTGAAGAAATGCTGCATGCTTCAGGTGTTATTGCAGTAGTAGTCGGCGGTATTATTCATACTATTGTAAGAGAAAGAACGGAAATTATTATGGCAGAGGAGCAGGTGCTGACAGAAAATATTTGGAGCATCATTTTATTTATTTTAAATGGAATAGTCTTTTTATTATTAGGCTTAAATATTCCTTCTTCTATGGCTGAAACTGTGGCGAATCCTGCTATAGGGAATTGGCTGATTATTGGATATGTTATTGCTGTAGGTATTGTTATTTTAGGAATTCGATTTATTTGGTCTTACTTGTTTTCTTATTATGAATATGAGTTCCTTCAAGTAAAAAGGGAAGAAAAACCCAACGTGAAAACAGCTCTGTTAATAAGTTTAACAGGCGTTCGCGGGGCAGTTACAATGGCAGGGGTATTATCTATTCCCTATTATTTGGTGAGCGGGGATGTGTTTCCTGAACGCTCCTTACTGCTGTTTTTAGCGGCGGGAGTGATCTTATTTACTTTATTGGCTGCCACCTTTCTTCTGCCATTAGTAAGCGGAGGGGAAGTGGCAGAAGAAGGAAAGGAAACTGGCATAAATTTGCCAGAAGCAAAAAAGGTGCTTTTATTATCGGCATTAGCAACATTAAAGCAAGAATTAAATGAGGAAAATGAAGCGGCTGTATATCAGTTGATTGGAGAATATAAATTTAGAATACAGCAAATTCAGCAAGGGTTGAATCAAGAAGAATCGAATGATAGGTTGCAAAGAAATAAGGTAGAGATTGGCTTAATGGCATTAAAGATGGAAAGAAAATATATTCAGGAAATGTTTGGAAATAAAAAAGTGGATAGCTGGCTGTATGAAAAATTGGAGAAATCATTAAATTACCGAGAAGAAGTGCTTTCTAATAATCTGCAATCAGCAACAAAATATTTTATTGGAATACTGATTAGAGGCTTTAAACATGTAGTAGGCAGATTTCGCAAAGGAAATGATATACAAAAGTCTCATTTAGCAATTGGCCGTGATATTCAATTAAAAGCAATGGAATATGCTCTTAAGAATCTTGAAATATATGCAAAAGAGCAAAAAGAAAAAGAGTTTGCTGCTGCGGTGATTCTTGATTACAAAAGAATGATTAATCGACTGAAACTGCCAGCCATCAGAAATAGTGAGCGAATGGAAGAACAAAAAGAAGAGCTTCGCATAAAAGTGCTCGATAAAGAGCGATCAGAAATTCGCAGAATGTATGAAACTGGTGACATTACTAAAGATCAAGTAAAAGAGCTGAGAAGATTTATTAATTATATGGAGAGTGTCACATTGTTTGAACATGTAGAGTAGCAGCCATTTTGATATAGGGTGTCTTAAGATATAGCGAATATATGTTGAGGCATCCTTTTTTATAGATAAAAGGGGTTAATAAGCAAAAAAATCATAAGACAATCTGTTTCATACATAGCATAGAAAAAAATAATAGCAGGAGGTCTAGATGGATACAATAAAAGAGAATAACAGCGGGATTATAGTGTTTATTCCATTTAAGCATATTAAGCGTTTTATCATTTTTGATTTGGCAATCGGAACCGCCATCTTTTATGGATGCAAGGCAGCCTATGATCATGTGCTTCTTGATAGTCTTGGTACAATGGCGATTACAGAGACGATAAAAAAGTTCCAAAAATACTATGTTAAATGACACTAAAGCTGCTTTATTGTTTTTCCCCTCCTATTCTTTTCTTCCTTATCTGTCCTTGTTTTCTTCCATGATCAGTAAAGGTGCTGTAATTCCTTATAAAATTTTAAAACCTGGTATTTATTGTTAGAACCTTTTCATAAAATAATACATAAATATGATTTGACGTATTGTTGCAATATATATAAACTTTTTGCTGGAAGAAACTTTTTTGTAAAGGGAAGAAATGCTTCCTTGTTTAGCTGGATTATAAGGTTTGGTCAGCATAGCTGTTAATTCTATTATTATTAATGGATTTTGACTCTAACTTATGATGATAAGAAAAAGTGGAAAATCTAGGGTGAGAATAGCAAAAATAATGATTG
>Ga0182738_1000595_pt1 | contig 48949 bp, 38 predicted proteins | sample eDN5th30CBELigMG_FD_128876 | JGI IMG/M metagenome (GOLD analysis project Ga0182738, IMG submission 128876) | Enriched Miracle-Growth compost microbial communities from Emeryville, California, USA - eDNA 5th pass 30_C BE-Lig MG (version 2)... ... | reverse complement strand
GCTGTCGTGGATACAGCTGCTGCCGTACTACAGCTGTATGCAGAAGAAGCGGTGTACGGCGAGCCGGTCTGGGAGTGGCTGGACCGCGTCGGCGTTGTTGCAGTCCGCGAGCGGGTGCTCGATCCGCGCAGCCGCAGAACGCTGCTGCTGCGCGCTCAATATGAAGCCGAACAGCCAATGGCCATACGAGGTGAATGCTCATGAAGAGAAAGCTATACCCATACGAACATGTCGCGGCGGATAGGGGCGGAGCAGTAGTGACTTCGCTTGTCATGGAGACGCAGTGCCCGTTCTGCAGCGTGCAATGCAAGATGAGACTGACCGAATCGGGCAGTGCTGTGGTAGGGGAACCGCAGTATACGGTAGAGGCGAAGCCGAATCGCGCTTCAGAAGGCCGCTTATGCGTGAAGGGGATGAATGCCTATCAGCATGCGGTCAGCGAGGATCGGATTCTATATCCGCTGGTGAAGCGGGAGGGCGGATTCGAACGCATCTCATGGGAAGATGCAATCTCGTTAATTGTTAGCCGCTTTAAGCAGATTGAGGAGCAATCCGGAGCGGATGCAATCGGTGTTTACGGCGGCGGATCGCTGACGAATGAGACGGCTTACCTGCTCGGCAAATTCGCACGAGTCGCGCTTCGTTCGAAGTACATCGACTATAACGGAAGGTTCTGCATGTCCGCGGCGGCGTCAGCCGGCAGCAAGGCGCTTGGTCTCGACCGAGGATTGACGAATCCGCTGTCGGATATCCCGTTGGCGAAGTGCATTGTGCTTGCAGGCACGAACGTCGCGGAGTGTCAGCCGACGTTAATGCCGTATTTTACCCGGGCGAAGGAGAATGGATCGTTCATTATTGTGATCGACCCGAGGGAGACAGAGACATCGAGGCTTGCTGATCTGCATCTGAAAGTAAAGCCAGGCATGGACGCTTCGCTGGCGAACGGGATGCTGCGGGCGCTGCTCGATGAAGGACTTGTCGATGAGGCGTTCGTTCGGGAGCGGACGCGAGGGTATGATGCGCTTCGCTCGCATCTGCTGGAGCAGTCGCTGGACGAAATCGCGGCAATGACAGGCGTGCCTGCAGACTTGATACGCAAGGCGGCGACGACCTTCGGCAGAGCGGCGACGGGCATGGTATTCACCGCTCGCGGCGTGGAGCAGCAGACAGACGGTTATATGGCGGTGCGCAACCTGCTGAACCTTGTGCTGCTGACGGGTAAGATCGGTAAGCAAGGCTGCGGCTATGGCGCAATTACAGGTCAAGGCAATGGACAGGGCGGGCGTGAGCACGGGCAAAAGGCTGACCAGCTGCCTGGCTACCGCTCGATCGAGAATCCAGAGCATCGCGCCTATATCGCGGATGTATGGGGCGTCGATCCTAATGAGCTGCCAGGCAAAGGCGTGTCAGCTTACGAGATGATGGAGAAGGTGTATGAGGGCGATATTCGTGCGCTGCTCGTCATGGGCTCTAATCCGGTTGTATCGAACCCGAACGCGAGCTTGGTTCAAGCGGCGATGGAGCGTCTTGATCTGCTCGTCGTAGCGGACATGTTCATGTCGGAGACGGCACGCTCGGCTGATTTGATTTTGCCGGTGACGGCTTATTTGGAGAACGAGGGTACGCTCACGAATCTGGAAGGACGCGTGCTGCTGCGAGAGGGACATCGGCCTGCTCCTGGGGAAGCGAAGAATGACTGGCGTATTCTATGCGAACTGGCAGAAGGGCTCGGGCGCGGCGCATATTTCCAATATGAGCGTGCGGAGCACATCTTCGAGGAGCTTCGGGTGGCAAGCCGTGGCGGATTAGCGGATTACTACGGCATTACGTACGACCGACTTCGCCGCGAGGAGGGTGTGTACTGGCCTTGTCCTGACCCGGCAGAGGAAGGGAAGGGCCGCATGTTCGAAGCATCCTTCGCCCATGCGGATGGACGTGCAGAGCTGATTGCCGTCGACAACCATTGGCCAGCAGAGCTGACGGATGATGAATATCCGATCTATCTGACGACTGGTCGCGTACTAAGCCATTACTTGACAGGTGTTCAGACCCGTCGGAGCCATACGCTTGCTTCGCGGGATTTCGAATCATTCGTGGAGCTGCACCCGAAGACGGCAAAGCAGTATGGCCTAGCGGATGGGAAGCTGGCTGTAGTCACATCGCGCCGCGGAGAGATCGTCGTTCGCTGCCGGATTACGCGTACGATTAGAGACGATACCGTATTCGTGCCGATGCATTGGGGCGACAGCCAGAATGTAAACGTATTGACGAATCAGGCTCTAGATCCGACGTGTCGAATGCCTGGATTCAAAGTGTGTGCGGTTCGCATCAGGCCTTTTATATCGAATCATCCATATGAAATATAAGCCGAGCAGCGATTCAGGAGTATACTGGATCGCTGTTTTTTATGTTAGGCTGTCTATAGCGATAAGGAATGGTATCCGAATTGAAAATCTTTCCGCAGCAGCTGGTTTTCCACTGAAATATACCTTGTTATCGGCCGATGTTAATAGTAAGTAGGACTTTAAGATTATGTTTCTTCTGATTCTCTTTATGTATGGAAGGGAGTCACAAGCGCTCGTTCACCGCAATAATCAGACTATTTGCCCTACAAACATCGAGTTAGAAGGAGCACAGCATGACTAATCGGATTGTAGCATTTCTATTTCGAAGGAATAGCTTTGTCTTTTTATTGCTGGGACTATTATCCTATGTCTGTTATTCCATTCCGATATCTCCGCTATTTGGCATTAGCGGATCGTTCACGGCAGTCTTCTTGTTTCTCGCAGTCGCCTGGTTCGGCTGGAGGGGAGGACTGCTGCTTCTTGCGCTCGTCTATGGGGCGTTGATTGGTACGCAGAGTACGGACTTCTTGTTATGGAGCCATCTAGCGGAGGCGGTCATCATTATTGCGCTTAATGTGCGGTGGCCGAAGCTGGGCTTCATAGGTGCGGGTGGGATCTATTGGGCAGTGATTGGCATGCCGATGTATGTGCTGATTAACAACGGTACGGATACGTTAAATCAAGAAATCATGTTCTACACCTACATCATAATGACATGTGGGTTATGCAACGCTCTGCTCGCGGAGCTCGTTGCTAACTATACACCGGCTCGCATTCATAAGCTGTTCGGCCTTCCGTCGAACCGGCCAATCCGTATTTCGCGTGCGCTCATTCATATGATGCTGGCGGCGATGATTGGCTCTTCCATTCTATTCTTAGTCAGCGGCGGCAGCAGCTACAAGCAATCGATTATTAAAGACATTAATAATAGAGCCTCTCAAACATCGCAAGCACTTGCGGCAGGCATGAGGACGATGTCGCTAGAGGAGCAGAGAGGCATACGTCTGAATGGCTATATGGAGCTTGCCATGGTGAAGCGGATGATTAATAGTGTACTAGCTTCCGAGCCTTATGAGGCTGTTCTTGTTGCAGTGGATGGACGAGTTCTGCTGCATACGCTCAGCGCAACGAACTATGAATACGAATGGCTGAGGCAGGAGAACTGGCAGGAGTACTTCAAGGAACGCAGAATGTGGAGTCCCTACTCGGCGGATCTCATCACAACAGGAGCGCAGTGGACCAATATGTCCTTCATCTATCCGGTACAGATGGGGACGTTTGCGTTGTACGTTAGAGTACCGCTCGATACGTATCGCAATCAGGTGTACTCGGTGTACAACGCACAGATGATGAGCTGCTTGTACGTGATGGCGATCATCGGCCTGTTCGGGCTTATGATTCACCGCTTCTTCATATCGGGTGTACGAAGGCTTGCTGTTGTCTCGCATGGTATTCCGGACAAGGTCAAAGCTGGCGTTGCGCCAATCTGGCCTCAATCGGGGCTGGAGGAGATTAACTTGCTCGTTGGCAATTTCCGAACCGTAACGGAGAAGCTTGGGCTGATGTTCATGGAGTCCCGCGAGCAGGCGTATCTCGACATGCTGACAGGACTGCCGAATAGGCGGAATTTCAATGAACATTTGAAGCGGGTTATGGACGAAATGGGACCAGATGACGAGGTTCATGTTGTATTTATCGATCTTGATCGGTTCAAATACATTAACGACACGCTCGGGCATGCGGTCGGCGACCTGCTGCTTCAGCAGGTATCGTTCCAATTGCAGCGAACGGTGGACGATCGGGCTTTCATCGCGCGTCTTGGCGGGGATGAATTCGCACTCGTCTCTAACCAGCAGCGCAGCGAAGTGCGCGCGATGGCGGACGATCTGATCAGCAAGCTGAAGCGGCCGTTCCTTGTTAACGGCGAAGAGCTGTTCGTCACCGCGAGCATGGGAATCAGCTCCTCCGCGTTAAGCGGAGACGATCTTGAGACGATCGTGAAGAACGCTGACTTCGCCATGTATGAAGCGAAGGCGGCAGGCGGCAATGGATACCGATTCTACACGACGCCAGACAACGATCCGACACATCAAATGCGTCTCGAGTTTGAGCTGCATAAAGCGCTTGATCGCAACCAGCTGCAGCTGCACTACATGCCGATCTATAACAAAGAGCAAGGCAGGCTGGTGTCGATCGAGGCGCTGCTGCGGTGGCATCATCCGGATCTCGGGTTTGTATCGCCGGCGCAGTTTATTCCGATTGCTGAGAGCTGCGGGCTGCTGAAGCCGATCGGTGAATGGGTCGCGCGCGAGGCTTGCCGCCAGATCAAGGAATGGCTCGATCAAGGCTTAATGCCGGTGCCAGTGGCGATTAATCTGTCTCCGACACAGATTCAGATGCATGGGATCATCAGGTATCTCGAGCAGCTGCTGGAGGAGACCGGCACGCCGCCGCAGCTGTTCGAGGTAGAAATTACGGAAGAAGTGTTTGCTCGATATCCAGAGCGCGTAATTGCCGAGCTTCATCGTTTGAAGCGGCGGAGCGTGAAGGTATGGATCGATGATTTTGGCACCGGATATTCTTCGTTGGGCTTGCTGAATCGAATGCCGATTGACGGATTCAAAATCGACCGAACCTTCGTAAAGGATCTTCACAAGGATTCGGACAAGCGGTCGATTATAGAGACAATGATGCTGCTGTCGCGGTCGCGCAATTGGTTAGTTGTCGCAGAAGGCGTAGAAACCATCGAAGAGTCGAATGCGCTAGGCGAAGCAGGCTGCTCGCTGCAGCAAGGCTTTTATTATGGGCAGGCGGTTCCTGCCGAGCAGATTATAAGCTGGTTCGAACGGAACAGCGAGAGCGAAGGGAGGGAGGCATGATGCAGCGCAGATCAAGCCGAGGAGGCTTCCGGGTCTGGAGCATCGTCGCCGCGCTCGCACTTCTCTTGAGCGGCTGCAGCAGCGAGTCGAGCGAGGTAGCGAATCCCACTGCAGCGAATGATACAGTGGAGCCGATGCTGGACAGCAAGCCGACATTGCGCATTTTGTCGGGCAATGGGATCGATCAAGGCAATATAGATAAGTTTGAGCAGGAATATGGTGTGGATATTGAATGGATTTCAATGAACAGCAACACAGAGAAAGATATTTTAGCTGCACTTGATAGCCCGAATCCACCGGATCTCATTGAGCTCGATTATTTACATATCCCGCACTTGATCGACTATGATGTTTTCGAGCCGTTGGATCTTGCGCCATACGACGCGAAGTCCGTGATCAACAGCTATTTCCCAGGCATAAGCATGTCTTATTTTCAATCGCTGGATCGTCAGCACATCGTCTTTATGCCGGAGATGCTGCACGCAGGGATTACTTACTATAGAGCAGATGTAATGAAACAGTACGGCTACCCTGATGATCCGGAAGAGCTGGGCGAATATATGGAAAGCCCTGATCGCTGGTTGGCAATGGCGAAGAGGCTGGCATCGGATGGCAAACGGATCATGCAGAAGCCGACCGATTTGCTGCAGGTGCTGGATATGTCGAACGGATTTTTCAATAACGATGGTACATTTACGCGCAATACGGAGGAGTTTATATCTGCAACCGCGATTGCGAAGGAGTCGAATAAGCGGGGTCTGCCGCTTGGAGCAACGATCTGGGAGGCGTCCGGTCAGGCGGCCATCCGCAATGGTGAGCTTGTATTGTTTACGAATGGTGAATGGGGCGATTCTCACCTGCAGGACTGGGCGCAGGATACCTATCACCTATGGAAGAAGACACGGCTTCCGCTCAATCAGTACGGCATTATTACAGGTTGGGTGACGGCGATCCCGAAGGACAGCAGCAACAAGGAGCTTGCGTGGAAGTTCACAACCTTCCAGCTTCAGCAGAGGAACAGCTATTTGAAAACGCTGAAGATTTCGAAGTGGTATGACAAATTGAATGAGGTTCGTCGGACGCCGCTCGATGCTGCAGCCAGTACGATTTGGAATAGGGAGATCGGCTGGCGAATTGCAACGGAAGTATCGTCGGATCAGATCGTATCAACGATTGAGTCGACTGTGATGTCGGAGCTGGTCGACCGCTTGGATCTGCTAGCGCCTCTTAATGCACGTCGATAGGGACATTGAAGCCTGCATTTAACGTAATTGCTGTACACTGGAGGCTCTCACATTCCTCCATTTACATTCCTATGCAATCCGTCTACACTAGTAGCTATTGTAAGGAATATGAATATAGACTAGATTGGATAGGAGCATGGCATCGAGATGACTAACGCGACAGCAGCAACATTGGAACGTTCTGAGCTGGTGGAGAAGCTTGGACTTCAGCCGCATGTTGAAGGCGGTTGGTATAGAGAGATTTGGAAGGCGTCCTTCACGATTCCGCACGAAACGCTAGGCGGCGATTATTCGGGACCGCGTTTCGCAGCATCGTCGATTTATTTCGTCCTGCATCCGGACGAGCAATCGGCTTGGCATACTGTTCTATCGGACGAGCTATGGCTGTGGCATTCGGGCAGCCCGCTTCTGCTAACGCTTGGCGGCGATGGAGACACGCCAGGTGAAGAAACAGAAATTATCGTCGGCGGCGATGTAGCAGCAGGTCAGCATCCGCAGGCGCTTGTCCCTGCACGTGTCTGGCAGAAAGCTCGCCCGCTGGGCAACGAGCCTGTGCTTGTCTCGTGCGTCGTTGCACCGGGCTTCCACTATGACGACTTCAAACTTGTCGATAACAAGTAAGTCAAAAAACAACGCCCTCGCAGCATAGCGAAGGCGTTGCTTATCAGGCAGTCGCCCTTTATGGCTGACTGCCTCTTTGTTATTCCCTAACATCCGATCGTCCATTCGTCCGAACGATCATAACCCCTTCCATCGCTGCCGCGCCATTCGCTTTTGTCCTCACTATCTCGCCCTCACCACCTCGCCATCGCTAGGTTGCTGTGCCAGTCACGTGAACGGTCTGCAGCTGCAACGGTTGCCACAGTGGCTATTGCGCCAATAATACAACCTTCAGAGCACTGAATCTACATCATCAACAAGTTCCTCGCTACATGAGTTAAGCATCGAGTCCACGCTGCCGCGCTCTTGCTCCGGCAGTCCGCGGCAGAATCACCACCACGAGAAGATACATTACTTCCACCAGTGTCACAGCACCGATAACATCCCACAATACGTGCTGCTTCACGAACAGCGTCGAAGCGATGATCGTCGTCGACATGCCGTAGATCAGAATGCGATTCACCTTGTTCCGAATCGGGCTCACGCTCAGCAGGCGGATCATCAGGTAGCTGGAGAAGCAGTGAATGCTCGGGAAGCAGTTGAACGGCTGATCCCGCTTATAGATATACCGCATAAGCTGCGAGAATACGTCGTCTCCGACTATGTCTGGACGCGGCACCGTCGTCTGAAACACCGAATAAATCATATAGCAGGACAGCGCGCACAATGTATAGAGAACAATGCCGCGATAATACGAAGTCCGATCTTTGAAGAAGAAATAAATAAGGCAGATATAAATATAAACGATCCAGATCGAGTAAGGCAGTGCGAACACTTTAAGGAAAGGCGTCGATAGATCGAATGGCGTGATAAGGCTGTACACCTGATCGGTTGGTTGATTGAATACTTTATACAAGTAACCGAGAACAGGGAATACAAGCATCAGCAGCAACGGAGACAGGAATGTCAGACGATCGCGGTCGAGCCACTTTCGAATTGCGTGCATATAAGGAATCTCCTTTATTTCTATGATGTCGTACGCGTTGCGCCAGGTTCTGTGTGTCCATCCGCAGGCGGAAGGGACTTAATATAGCTGTTAGACATCTTCAGCAGGCGAAGCGCACGATTGAACTCGTCGGCAGTCGGATATTCAGGTGCATCCGGGTCGGCCGGCAGCGGATAAACGACACCGTCTGTGTACTGTTCACCAGGAACGAAGATACTCTTATCGCCAATAAACGAGCCGGAAGGCAGGTAGTACCGTTCAGGCAGCAGGTTGCTTGTATGATTCAACAAGTCTTGGCCAAAATAAATCTCATCCTTCAGCGACAATCCAGCCAAGTTGGCAATCGTCGGCATAATGTCGATCTGACCGGCCGTCTGCATACGAACCTCAGGCTCGAGTAGGCCAGGCGCGACAACAATCAGCGGAATATTCAGCATGCTCGAATAGCTGTAAGGTTTGCCGAGTACCGTATCCAGAAGCTCGCGGTCGGTATCATCGAGCGAGTAAACCGGCAATCCCATATGGTCGCCATAAATGACGAGTACACTGTTGTCCCAAATGCCGGACTCTTTCATTTTATTAATCAGAACGCCCAGCGCTTGATCCGCATAATGCTCGGACTGAATGTAATTGCCGGCGAAGGAGCCTTCATACTTCTCAGGCAGCTTCAGCTTCGGCATCGACTCCGGCAGGAAGTTGAATGGATGATGCGCAGACATCGAGATAATGTTCGCATACACAGACTTGCCCGACTTATTAATGTCAGCAATTTCATCGATCGCTTTGCCATACAATATCTCATCGGACGAGCCGAATGCAATCGTATCGTCCTCGCCGTACCACGACTTATCATAGTAATAGTCGAAGCCAAGCGCGGGATACATTTCATCCCGATGCCAGAACTTCACATCGTTCGTATGGAACGTTGCAGTCACATAACCCGCATCCTTGAACCGTTTCGGCAGGGAAGGAAGCGAATAATCGATATATTCATCCGTTGCAGCGCCAACAGGAGGCACGTAGAAAGACGTGTTCGTAATAAATTCAGCGTCGGATGTATTGCCTTGTCCCACCATCTGGAACATTTGATTGAAGTATACACCCTCCGCCTTCAATTGGTTCAACACGGGCGTAACCTCTTGGCCTTCAACTTTCAGACCGATCAGGAAGTTCTGGAACGCTTCGAGCTGAATGACGATAACGTTGCGGCCTTTGGCCTCCGCCCAATGGGCAGGTGCAGCTGTCGTTGGTGTCCAGCCTTTCAGCTCATCAATGGCCGAACGAGTAACCTCTGCAATCGGAATGGTGCGTTCCGCATCGCTCGTTCGAACCATTTTGTACAGCTCATAGTTGATAATGCCCATCTCTTCCGTCTGACGCACTTCGTTCAGCACGCTGTCGTGCTTCCAGATCGTAAAGACGGAGCAGGCTGCAGCGACAATTAATAGTACGGCAGGGGCGATGCGCGGCACTCGTACGGCAGACAGCTTGGCCCAACCGCGGAAGCGGCGATAGAAGGTCAGCGCAAGTCCGATGAGTACGATGTCGATAAAGATAAGCAGGAACGATGCATGCATGAGCTGGAATACGCTGCCCTTCACTTCGCCAACCTGCCCGACTTGTGCGAGCGCATGATACGTAACGATAATGCCAAAATATTTGTAATACATAATGACGGCAAAATAAACAGCTGTCAGCAGTAAGTTCACGAATAAATAGATGCCAAGCTTGCGTCTGGATGCCAGCAGTTCAATGACAGCAAAGATGGCCCAAATGATCGGCAGCTCGGTGAGCAGCGGCTTCCAGCTGAAGCCGATGTCATAAATGACATTCCAGGACATATAGAACTTCAAGGTCATAATAACGGTAAAAACTACAAACGGACTCCACAGCCACGTTTTCCAAGTGCGATTCACTTTCTGACCCTCTCCGATCCTACGTCAACATCGATATACAATAACCAAGTAATAAGTTTAGCGATTTGGACGGTCATTTACAACTCGAATTATTTGTCGCAGCTGACAGTGCAGCGCGGATCGAAGAATATGACAGCAAGACCACCTGTAATTTACAAATTAGTTAGGTAGATTATACGTCCGAATAGACGTTGGTTCAATGCGATCAAGGTCTAGGATTTGAACGGTACTTCTTATTCGGCCATGCGGTCCGATTCGACAAGATTACCAGATTAATTGCAGTCGCAGTGCAGAATCGGGCGTCGAGCTGCAAGCGCCTCATCCAACCGGCTCACGACCGTTGTGCTTGGTGCCTGCACAATCGTCTCGGGCGAATGCTCAGCTTCCCAAGCGATCTGGAGCATGATGTCGACGAACTGGTCGAGTGTTTCTTTGCTCTCTGTCTCGGTCGGTTCAATCATTATGCTTTCTTCTACAATAAGTGGAAAATAAATCGTCGGCGGATGAATGCCGAAGTCGAGCAGCCGCTTCGCCATATCGAGCGTGCGGATGCCAAGCGCCTTCTGTCTAGCGCCCGATAGGACGAACTCATGCTTGCACAGCCCCGGATATGGCACATCGTATGCAGCGCTCAGCCGGCTTAATAGATAGTTCGCGTTCAGTACGGCGCACTCCGACACGCGTCGAAGGCCGATCGGGCCATAGGAACGAATATATGCGTACGCCCGCACCAGGATGCCGAAATTGCCGTGGAAGGGCTTGATCCGGCCGATGGAATGCGGGCGATTATACTCATAGCCATAAGTGCCATCAGGACGACGGACGATAAGAGGCTTCGGCAGAAAAGGCTCCAGCAGCCGCTTCACGCCAACGGGTCCGGCGCCGGGACCGCCGCCGCCGTGCGGAGTGCTCATCGTTTTGTGCAAATTCAGATGGACGACGTCGAAGCCCATGTCACCGGGGCGGGCGATCCCCATGATCGCATTCGCATTCGCGCCATCGTAATAGAGCAAGCCGCCAGCCTGATGGACAATCGCTGCGATCTCTTCGATATGGGACTCGAACAAGCCGAGCGTATTCGGATTCGTGAGCATGAGCGCGGCAGTATCTGGACCTACTGCGGCGCGAAGCGCATCGAGATCGACAAGGCCGCGTGCGTCGGACTTGATCGTTACGGTTGTATAGCCAGCAGCAGCTGCGCTGGCAGGATTCGTGCCGTGCGACGAATCGGGGACGAGCACCTTCGTCCGCTGTTCGCCGCGGCTCTCGTGGTAAGCGCGAATAATCATGAGGCCGGTCCATTCGCCATGTGCGCCTGCTGCGGGCTGCAGCGTTACGCTGTCCATGCCGGTAATAGCGGCGAGATCATTTTGCAGCGTATAAAGAAGCTCAAGCGCACCTTGGACAGTGGAAGCCGGTTGATAAGGATGTATGGCGGCGAAGCCTGGCAGCTTGGCTGCATCCTCGTTCAGCTTCGGGTTATATTTCATCGTGCAGGAGCCGAGCGGATAGAAGCCGTTGTCGACGCCGTAATTACGCCGAGACAGCGCCGTATAATGACGGACCACATCGACCTCGTACACTTCGGGCAGCGCAGCCGGGGCTGTCCGAAGCAGCTCGGCGGGGAGAAGCTGCTCGGCAGGCAGCTCGGGCACGTCGCAATCGGGCAGGGAGTAGGCGATGCGGCCGGGTTTGCTTTTGTCAAAAATAAAGGGCTGTCCGCCGCTATCCGATACAGGTTGGTTACCGTTCATGCGTATTCCTCCAATCGTGCCAGCAGTCGGTCGATATCTGCACGCGTTCGCTTCTCCGTCACTGCAAGCAGCATATGGCCTGCTAGTTCAGGGTAGGACTGCTCCAGGTCATAGCCGGCCAGAATGCCGTCGCTCAGTAATTTCTCGCTCAGCGCTGCATAAGAGAGCTTGTCGGGAAGACGGAGGACGAATTCATTGAAGAAAGGCGCGGCCATCGGCACGGAATAGCCAGGAATCGATGCAGTGGCAGAGGCGGCAAAATGTGCCTTGCGAGCATTAAGCAGGGCAGCCTCTTGGATGCCTTGCTTGCCCATAACGGACAAATATACAGCGGCGCATAATGCGAGCAGTGCCTGATTCGAGCATATATTGGACGTCGCTTTCTCGCGGCGGATATGCTGCTCGCGCGCCTGCAGCGTAAGCACGAAGCCGCGTTTGCCGCTGCGGTCGACCGTCTGGCCGACAATTCGTCCGGGCATACGGCGCATGAGCGGTTCGGCGACGGCGAAGAAGCCGCAGGTCGGCCCGCCGAACGACTGCGGGATGCCGAGCGGCTGTGCGTCGCCGACGACAATGTCGGCGCCGAGGCGGCCCGGCGGCTCTAGCAGCCCGAGCGACAGCGGATTGACGCTGACGGCCAGCAGGGCGCCTTGCGCATGCGCAAGCTCAGCGATATCCGCGATGCGCTCGATGCAGCCGAAGAAGTTCGGCGACTGTACGATGACCGCTGCCGTCTGATCGTTAAGCGCCTGCTCCAGCAGCGCTAGATTGGTTGTTCCATTGGCTGCGATGTAATCGATCTCCACGATCTCAAGACCAATACCCTTGGCTGTAGTCGCGAGCAGCTGACGAGCTTCGGGGTGAACGCCTCTTGATACGACCAGACGCTTGCGGCGAACGGCTCCGGCAGCGAGAAGTCCCGCTTCCGCAAGCGCTGTCGCCCCGTCGTACATACTCGCATTGGCGACTGGCATTGCGGTGAGCTCGCAAATATAGGATTGGAATTCGAATATCGCTTGCAGCTCGCCTTGGCTGATTTCCGGCTGGTAAGGCGTATAAGCGGTATAGAATTCGGAACGAGATATGAGATGGCCGATGACAGCGGGAATATGATGATCGTACAGCCCCGCGCCTAGAAAGCTGATGCAGCGTGAAAGATCCGTATTGCGCTCCGCCAGCTCGCGCAGATGTGTCCACAGCGCAGGCTCATCAAGCGGCGCTGAGACCGGTAAAGCTCCGTGATAACGGATGGCGGCTGGAATATCGCGGAATAGATCCTCCACGGAGGATGCCCCAATCGCCTGCAGCATGTCAGCTTCATCTTGATCGGTCATCGGCAGATAACGGTGACGATAGGAAGCCATGGCTGTCACCTCCTATAGAACGGTGCAGGTACAACGACAGCTTTATGCTGGACGCCTCGTATATCAACAAGAAGCGGTGTACCGATCTCCGCGTATTCCGCGTTGAGCAGAGCAAGACCAATGTTGCGCTTCAATGTGGGAGAGTGGGTGCCGGATGTGACATGTCCGGCGCGAACGCCGCTGCTCGTATAGATGTCGCAGCCGCTGCGCGGGATGCCGCGCTCAAGCACCTCGATGCCGACAATCCTGCGGAACGGCCCGCCGTCTGCAAGCTGCGTGAGCAGCGCGCGTCGACCGATGAAGCTGCCTTTATCGAGCTTAACGAATGCGCGAAGACCAGCCTCCAGCGGCGTGATCGAGTCGGATAGCTCATGGCCGTGCAGCGGCAGCTTTGCCTCCAGCCGCAAGGTATCCCGTGCGCCGAGTCCCGCCGGCTGCAAGCCTGAGCTTGCACCAGCTTGCAGCAGAGCGCGCCATAATTCAGCGGCATTCTCCGCGCGCGTATAGAGCTCGAAGCCGTCCTCGCCTGTATAGCCAGTACGCGAGACAAGCACCGAAGCTCCGGCAATCGGCACATTGGCTGCGAACTGGAACGGAGCGAGTGATGTAATGGTCTTGCTATTGGCATAAGGTCCTGCGGCGTTAACTAGAATTTGTTCCGCGTCAGGGCCTTGAAGGGCAAGGAGAGCTGTCGCTTCGGTGTGATCCTCTATCGTCACATCGCCGATCAGGTGCTCGTGAAGCCATTCGAGATCGGATGCTGTATTCGCGGCATTCACGACGAGCATATACTGATCGGCTGACAGCCGATAGACGAGCAGATCATCGAGTATGCCGCCAGAAGAGCTGCATAGGAGCGAATATTGCGCGCGGCCATCCTTCAGCTTCGTGACGTCATTCGTCGTCAGCTGCTGGAGGTAGGCTTCTGCGAATAGTCCTGTAACAAGAAGTCTACCCATGTGCGACACATCAAACAGCCCCGCGGCCTGACGTACCGCTTCATGCTCCTTCACAATGCCGGCGAACTGTACGGGCAGCTCCCAGCCCGCGAAATCGATGCAGCGCACGCTTGGCTGCTCTTGATAGAGCGGATAGAGAGACGTTCGTCTGCGCATCGTCATCGAATCACCTCATCATGTAAGGGTTGGGGTTAATCTAAAGTTAGGGCGAGCCTTTAAGGGCTATCCGAAAGGGTCTTAACATAGATATAAGGGTAAAAGCGGCAGCAGAGGGATAGCTGTTCTATATGCATACGCAGGGAGGCGGCCTAACATGAGCGACATTCGGCAGGAGCTTCGATATACGGAAGAGCACGAATGGGCAGTGCTGTCGAAGGATGGGACTATTCGGGTAGGTATTACCGATCATGCACAGTGCTTGCTCGGCGACATCGTATATGTGGATGTGCCGCCTGTCGGCACAGCAGTGGCTGCCATGCAGCCGATGGGTACGATTGAATCGGTGAAGACGGTATCGGACCTGTTCAGCCCGCTGGACGGGGTCATCGTACGCGTCAACGGGCAGCTTCAAGCATCGCCGGAGCTCGTCAATGAGCAGCCGTACGAGGAAGGCTGGCTGGTTGAAATCGCAGCGTCGGGAGACGCACTGGATGTACTTCAGAGGCTGCTTACAGCAGAACAATACGAGAGGCTGCTTTCATAGGATAATAGTAGATGTCTACCGACGATAGTCCGTGTATAATCAAGGCGTAGGACTTGTTATTCGGATACGGCATCGGAGGACATTTTATGGTTATGCTTCATGGAACTTACAACATGGGAATTGTGCTTTTATCGTTCCTCATCGCCACATTGTCTTCATTCTCAGCGATTAATATGATCGGACGGGTCTGGCGGTCACGCGGGCGGTCAAGATGGGGCTGGATTGCATCAGGAGCTATCGTCATGGGCAGCGGCATATGGTCGATGCACTTCGTGGGTATGCTCGCCTTCCATTTGAATTTGCCAATTACATTCGATGCGGGGCCGACCGCTCTGTCGATGATTGCCAGCATCTTCGCCTCGTTCATTGCGTTCTATATTACGCAGCGTGAGCAGATACGATTAGGAAGAATCGCTATCGGCGGAATAGTGATGGGCGCAGGCATATCGGCTATGCATTATATCGGAATGTCGGCTGTCCACATTTCTGGCGTTACGATGAGCTATGATTCATTCTATTGGACGCTGTCTGTACTTGTTGCGGTCGTAGTCTCTTACGCGGCGCTCTTCATTATGAACCGTTTCCGCAGCGGTGTTCAGGGCTTGTTCCTATCCAAAATGTTCGCAGCGGTGCTCATGGGACTTGCCGTGTGCGGGATGCATTATACGGGAATGGCATCCGTCACGTTCTGGTGCATCGTACCTATCGAGGCAGATGCGACTGAACATAACAATATTTTTCTGCTAGGCATCGTCACGCTGTCGATTGCAACCCTGCTGCTCGTCTCGTGGGGAGCTATGTATATCGACCGTGCTTTTTTGGAGCGGATGGCTTATAAGGATCAATTGACGGGCCTGCCGAATCGATATGAGCTTAGCCGTCGGTTCGAGACATTCCTGTCCCATTCAAGCCGAGGTGCCATTCTGTTTATTGACATTGACCAATTCAAATCGATTAACGATACGCTTGGGCATGATATCGGGGATTTGCTGGTACTGGATGCAAGCCGCCGGTTTGAAGCGCTGGCGAACAAGCATTTCATGGTATTCCGAATTGGCGGGGACGAGTTTCTCCTTATCGCAGAAGGGGTCGATCAAGCCCAGGCGGAGCAGCTGGCGCAGCGTCTTCTGTCGCGCATCAATCAGCCTTTCTATATTGAAGGCAATGAGCTGTTCGTCTCGTGCAGTATCGGGATTGCCCTTTACCCCGAACACGGCAACGACCGTTCATCGCTGATGCGTTCAGCGGACGCGGCGATGTACGAGGCGAAGGCAGCAGGCAAGAATCGCAGCGAGCTGTTCAACCCGGAAATTCAAGAGCGGCTGCTGCGTCGAATGCAGCTGGAGAACGATCTTCGCAAAGCGATGGAATACGGCGGCCAATTCATTGTCCATTATCAGCCCAAATGGGATACAAGGCAGAACCGGCCGATTGGCTTCGAGGCGCTTGTACGCTGGAATCACCCTGAGCTTGGTGTCGTAGCACCGTCCGAATTTATCCCGATTGCGGAGGAGACCGGCATGATCGTTGGCTTGTCCCGCTTCGTTCTTCGGCAGGCTTGCCGCGACTGTATACGCTGGGAACAGAGTGGACTAGGCACGTACACCGTTTCCGTGAACACGTCGGTGCGGCTGTTCGACAGTCAGATTTTGTTCGAGATGGTGAAGGAATGCCTGCAGGAGTCTAGACTTCCTTCTGAGCGGCTCGAGCTGGAGATTACCGAGTCGATCGTCATTCATGACATGAACGAGGTCATCCGACAGTTGAATCAGCTGCGCGAGATGGGGGTAAAAGCGTCGATGGACGATTTTGGAGCAGGGTATTCGTCGCTCGGATCGCTGGACCTCATCCCGATTGATACCGTGAAGATCGATCGATTATTTATTAGTCAGAGCCATATCCCGGCAAGACGCGCCATTATTAGAACGATCGTTACGCTTGCGCAGCAGCTCAATCTGGAGGTTGTGGCTGAAGGGGTTGAAGAGGAGGAGCAGGTTAAACTGCTCACCGAAGCGGGCTGCTTCATCATTCAAGGCTATTATTTCGGTCAGCCGATGAGTGCATCGCAAATTGAGGCCTATTTGAAGGAGCTTGGCGGCGCGGAATCGGAAGTCGCAGCTGGCGCGGATTGAAGCTTCGATATAGGCGGCAAATGGAGTATTTGAGAGAGAAGCGTTTCATTGTACGGCATAATCGGCCCATACGCCGATAGAGCGTACGAGGGAACGCTTTTTCAGCTTGGATCGGAGTGGGAATTTCTAGGTGACGTCCTTATAATGAAGGTTGTGTAAGTTAACGATATATCGGAATGATTGCTTCCTAAAAAAGGCTTCATCATGACTGTAACCGAACGGAGGAACGCATGTGAAGGGAACGGCTCTTCTGGCTGCTTATTTCAAACGGAACAAATGGATGTATATGGTGGCGGTCGCAGTCATGGCGGCTGGCAACATGATCTATGCGTTCTATCCGAATGTACTCGGCCGCTTCACGGATACGATGAAGCAGGGCGGGCTGACGAGGAGTGTTGTGATCAGCTGCAGCGTTCAATTGCTTGTGATCGGGGTAGCGTATGGCGTTATGTTCGGCGTCGGCCAGCTGCTGAACCATCGGCTCGGCCGCCGATTCGAAGCCGAAATCCGGGAAAGGCTGTTCACGCAGTTTACGAGGCTGAGTGAAGCGTATTTCGCCAAGCATGGTGTCGGCAAATGGCTTAGCTACGTCCTCAGCGATGTGACGAGCGTACGCGAGACGATCTGCGGCGGCATCAATCAGTTGACGAACGCGACGTTCCTGTTCATTACTTCGGTCATTATGATGGCATCGACCGATATCCCGTTCGGGCTGCTGCTGGCATGCGTTGCGCCGCTGTTGACGATTCCGTTCCTCGTTATTTATTTCGGCCCTGTCATTAGGCGCCGCTCGCATGAGGTGCAGGAATCGATCGCTGGCATGACGGCATCAGCTGAAGAGCAGTTCGGCGGCGTGCGGGTGACGAAGACGTTCGCAATAGAAGAGGTTGCGCGGCGCCGATTCGGCGAGTCGGTCAGCCGGGTTCAAGAGCGTCAGCTTCGGCTTGTGCGCACCTCGTCGCTGTTCCAATCGGCTATCCCGCTTGCCGGTGCGCTGTCGCTCGTTGTTGCCATTACGTATGGCGGTTATTTTGCAGGGCAGGGCAAGTTCTCGCTAGGCGGTTTCGTAGCGTTAACGCTCTACTTGCGCGTTATCATGACACCGCTTCAACAATTCGGCAACGTCATCAATCGTCTGCAGCAGGCGCGCGCCTCGCTCGATCGGCTCAACGCGCTGCTGACGGAGAAACCTGAGGTTCAGGATGCTCCTGGAGCAGTCGATATTGCAACGTCAGGAGCCGGCATCGCAGTGGAAGGACTGACGTTCACCTATCCGGAAGCGCGGCGTCCAGCGCTCCAGGAGATTTCGTTCACCTTGCAGACAGGACAAACGCTTGGCATTGTCGGGCGGACAGGAAGCGGGAAGACAACGTTGGCAAAGCTGCTGCTCCGCGTATATGAGCCGCCGGAGAATACGATCCGCATCGGCGGCATCGATATTCGTGAAGCAACGCTCAGAAGCTTGCGGAGCGGCATCGCGTATGTGCCGCAGGATGGCTTCTTGTTCAGCGAGACGATTGGCGATAATATCGCATTCGCTGATCGCAGCGGAGCGAAGGAGCGCGTTCATGAAGCAGCGCGATCAGCAGCTATTAGCGGCAGCATCGAGACGTTTCCGGACGGCTATGATACGAAGCTGGGCGAGCGCGGCTTGACGCTGTCTGGCGGGCAGCGTCAACGAACGAGTCTGGCGCGTGGTTTATACAAGGATGCACCGGTGCTGATTCTAGATGATAGCGTAAGTGCAGTTGACGCGGTGACAGAGTCGCAAATTATCGAGCAGCTGCAGCGTGATCGACGCAAACGGACGACGGTTATTATTGCGCATCGGATTAGCGCGGTTAAACATGCGGACTTAATCCTCGTGCTAGAGGAAGGCAGGATTATAGAGCGTGGGACACATGAGGAGCTTGCAGCGCTTGGCGGGCATTATGCCTCGCTTCGCGCCATTCAGGAAGGAACGGACAGCGATGATCACGATGATCAGCAGCAGCTGCAGCGAGACGGTATAGAAGGAGGGGCCGTGCATGAGCGAGCACAAGAAGCAGTCTCAGATGAACGCCAAACCGTCCAGCGGCGATAACAAAGCAGCTGACAGCAGTACGTCTGCCGGCGCGCGCCCGGTAAACCGGATGGCAGCGTTCCGTGCGCTGCTCAGTTATGCGAAGCCGCACCGCTGGATGTTCGCTGCTGTATTCGGCTCGGCGCTGCTTGCTATCTCAGCCGATCTGCTCCAACCGTACCTCGTCAAGATCGCCATCGACGAAGAACTGCTCACAGGCGAGCATGAGATGCGCAAGCTGCTCCTATTGGGCGCCGTCTACCTCCTGATGGCCGTTGTCAGCTTCGTATTCGGCTATCTGCAGTCTGTGTTCGTGCAGCGAATCGGGCAGAGCATCGTCGCTAGACTTCGCCAGGATCTGTTCCGGCACATTACGAGCCAATCGATGTCATTCTTCGATCGTCACCCTATAGGCAGCCTCGTAACGAATGAATCAAGCGACACGGAGACGATCAGCCAGTTTTTCACGCAGGTGTTAGTCAGTCTCGTACGCGATGGACTTATGCTTATCCTTGTCGTTGCCTTTATGTTCTCGCTTGATGCTCGGCTGGCGGCGCTCTGCCTGCTGCTGTTCCCTGTCATTATCGTTATTGCGATAGCGTTCCGACGGGCGCTGCGGCAGTCGTACCAGCAGGCGCGTTCGCAGCTATCACGCGTTGTTGCTTTTGTAGCGGAGAATCTATCCGGCATGAGTCTCACGCAGGCGTTCCGTCAGGAGAAGGAGCAGCGCCGGCGCTTCTCGGAGAAGAACAACAATTATCTTCGATCGAGCTTAAAAGAGATAAGAACCTCGGTTATGTTTAACCGGACCTACGATACGCTTGGCAATGTCGCGGTTGCGCTCGTTGTCTGGCTCGGCGGGCTTGCCGTACTCGATTCTGCGATTGCTTTCGGTGTGCTGTACGCATTCATCAACTACATTCGCCAATTTTTCCAGCCGATCAACCAGATGACGCAGCAGTGGAATACGCTGCAATCGACCTTCGTATCTGTTGAGCGGCTCTGGCGAATTTTCAGCCAAGAGCCGGAGGTGAAGGAGCCATCTGCTGCGCAAGCGATACACCCTGTGCCGACGGATGTGCGCGGTGCAATTGATTTCAATAGCGTATCGTTTGCTTATATGGAAGGGCGCGATGTGCTGCACGGGCTCGATCTGCATATAAAACCGGGTGAATTCGTTGGCATCGTCGGTGTAACGGGGGCAGGCAAGAGCTCGCTTGTTAATCTGCTTGCCCGCTTCTATGATGTGCGCAAGGGGAATATTATGATTGATGGTATTGATGTGAAGCAGATTCCGCAGGACGATCTGCATCGGCTCGTGGGGCTAGTTCAACAGGAGCCATTCCTGTATTCGGGTTCTATCATCGACAATGTCCGGCTGTTCCAGGAGGAGATTACGCGCGAGCAGGCGATTGAAGCGTGCAAGCTTGTTGGTGCGCATTCGATGATTATGCGGCTGAAGGACGGTTATGATACTCGGCTGTCGGAACGAGGCAGCGGGTTGTCGGCTGGCGAGCGGCAGCTGCTTTCTTTTGCGCGGATTGTTGTACATCAGCCTCGTATCCTTATTCTCGATGAAGCGACAGCGAATCTCGATTCGCACACCGAGCAGCTCATTCAACAGGCGCTGCAGGTCGTGTCAGAAGGGCGGACTACGCTCGTTATTGCGCATCGGTTGTCAACGATTCAGCATGCGGACCGCATCATCGTGATGCGAAGCGGTGTCATTGAAGAGCAAGGCTCGCACGAGGCGCTGTTGGCAGAACAGGGCTATTATGCGGAGCTTCACGCCCATTCACGCCGCGGCGGCGGCAGCATGTCGATGGCAGAGGGCCGGTTGAGCGTGTAGATGGATTATTAAGGCAGTGACGATCCATACTAACGCTACGGTCGCGATCGGTGTGCCGATTGCGGTGCGGGAATGTCTTCAGAACGGGGTGCTGGTGACGTGATGAACCGATTGCAGCGAGGAATATCGCGAATGACGGCAGGGCTGCTGGCGACGCAGGGTTTACTCTTCGTCTTGGGAGCCCCGGCTGCGGCTGGGGCCTCGGGCGCTTCGCCTGCTGCAGCAGGACTGGATACGCTTGGAACAGCGGCTGATATGGCCGTCATGCATACGGAGATACAGAGGGATCGGTATACGACGGTGAAGCGGGATGATGGCTACAATCTTATTTTTCCTGTGATCAGCGATATTCATATTGGCGCCGGCGAGAAGGCGGAGGCGAAGTTCGCTAGTGCGCTAACGCAGTTGAATCAGCTGGCGCCGCGTTATGATGCGATTGCAAGCGTGGGGGATTTGACGAATCTCGGAAAGCCTGAGCAATATGATGCGTTCATGGCGATCTATGATCGGCTCAAACAGCCGGCTGCGCACAGTCTGCTGACGATCGGCAACCATGACTACTATGGCTCATCCGGCGCAATGAAGGGGCAGAGGCTGTTTCTCGAGAAGACGGGCATGACGGGCATTTATTATGATCGTTGGATTAACGGCTATCATTTTATCGTATTGGGGAGCGAGAACAAGTCGACCGGCGGCAAGCTGTCGGACGATCAGCTGGCGTGGCTAAATGGGAGGCTGGCTGATCACGCGAGCGTGGATAAGCCAATCTTCGTGCTGTTCCATCAGCATATCAGCGGGACCGTGTATGGCAGTGACCGATGGGGGCACACGCAAAATCATAAAAAGCTGTACGCGATTCTGTCGAAGTATCCGCAAGTGATTACGTTCTCCGGCCATTCGCACTACATGCTGGAAAGTCCGCGGTCGATCCATCAGCGGGATTTCACATCGCTCGGTACATCCTCCATCCGCTACCCCGAGCTCGAACCGGGTATGGTGCAGGGCAATCATCCGCCGGATGACATCTCACAAGGGTATCTGGTCATGGTGAAGGATGATAAGGTCATCGTGAAGCGGCGCGATTTTCATCGCAATGATTGGACGGGGGAGGACTGGGTCGTTACGTACCCCGCTTCGCGGGAGGGCTTCCACTACACGGACGATCGCGACCGTGCGAAGCCGTACTTTGAGCCTTCGGCACAAGCTGCAGTCATACCGAGCGCGGCCCATGCGATACAGCTGGAGCTTCGATTCAACCAAGCGGCAGATGATCTGTTCGTCCACGCCTATGATATCGAAGTGAAGCGGGAGGGCAGTCGTCGCAATGCGCTGACCCTGCACGCATTCTCTGAGTTCTATAAGCACCCGATGCCGGAGGAATTGTCGATTGAGCTTAAAGGATTGAGTCCGAATACGGCATACATCGCTTACGTATATGCGGTGGACGCATTCGGCAACCGGAGCGACAAGCCGCTGACTGCCGCCTTCCATACGGGAGCGCTTGCTCCGATGCAAGCCTCCGGCATCTCAAAGCTGCTCAGCCTATCTATCCGCAGCTGGTTCAAGGGCGGCGTGTAGCCGCCTTTGTTTCGGTAGTAGATGCTGTTGTTCATCTGCTGCGGTCTTGCTGACTCAGCTCCGTCGTGGGGGATCGCACGGTGTTTCGCTCTACGTTACGGTTGTCATCATGCTTATATCGCTAAAAACAGCTCATTCCACGCGCTAACGGTCGTAGACGAGCCCTATTGGTTTGTTTTACAGGTAAAAGTGCCACTTGTGAGCACAATAGCCACCATAGCAACCGCTAAGCTCGCCAAAGCTGTTCATTATGCGAAATAGCCATCATAGTAACCATTAGTTACTCCCGCCCTGGGAGCGACCGAAGGCGCAGCAGCGTAACGGTTGTCATCATGCTTATATCGCCCGAAACAGCTCATTCCACGCACTAACGGTTGTAGACGAGCCCTATTGGTTTGTTTTACAGGTAAAAGCCCCACTCGTGAGCACAATAGCCACCATAGCAACCGCTAAGCTCGCCAAAGCTGTTCATTATGCGAAATAGCCATCATAGTAACCATTAGTTACTCCCGCCCTGGGAGCGACCGTAGGCGCAGTAGCGTAACGGTTGTCATCATGCTTATATCGCCCGAAACAGCTCATTCCACGCACTAACGGTTGTAGACGAGCCCTATTGGTTTGTTTTACAGGTAAAAGTCGCACTTGTGAGCACAATAGCCACCATAGCAACCGCTAAGCTCGCCGACTGACTCTCGCCCAGACGCAGCCGTTAGCTTATTCTGCCGCCTATGGCTCCGCCACTGCCGCTGCTATTGCCATTGCCCGCTACCACTACCGCTGCCGTGTACTTCGCGAATTGCCGGCGGCGGCAGCGGAAGCGGTCGGCCGGACACCGCCCGCTTCCGCGAGAAAACGAGACAGATCCGCCTTCTGCCCATGATAGAAGGCGGGCGAGCTTACATACAGCCGTTCACGCGCACGCGTAACGGCGACATACATCAGTCGGCGCTCCTCTTCGAGCGCTTCTTCTTTTTCCCGCTCCGTCTCCTCCGGGGAGGATGTCTGCTTCGGCTGCTGCGGTTGAATCGCGCTGCGATGCGGCATGATGCCTTCAGATGCGCCGATAACGAACACCGCAGGGAACTCGAGACCCTTCGAACGGTGAATGGTCATCACTTGGACGCGGCCTGCATCATCCGAGCCTTTGCGGTCTGTTTTGCCATCCCCTTTAGCCTCCGCTTGCCGCTTCGCCATATCTTCTGCAAAAGCAACAAAAGACTCAACGGTCTCAAATCGTCCTGCCGAGGACTCCAGCTCGTCCAGCAGCTCTTTCATCAGCTCTTTATGCGGCGTACCGCCGCGGTTCGTCTCCGCGAACTTGTCGAAGAACGCATCACGGATGCGCCGGATCGCAGCAGCTGGCCTCTGTGTGGCTGCTGCCTTAATAAGGCGCAAACGCTCGAGAACAGCATCCTTCTGGAACTGTTGAAGACTAGGCAATGTGGTGAGATGGATGAGCGGCCATTTCTTCGCTTGCTGGGCATCCTTCTCACGAATCCACTTCATAGCCGACTCCCGATTCACATACAGCGTAGGCAGCATCGTCTCGATGGCCTGCTTGTCCCGATGATGAAGCGCCAGCTTCAGGTGGGCCATGACAGGACGAATGAGCGGCGACTCGTAGAAGGACAGCAGATCGCCATGCTCCTCGATCGGAATGCCGGCCTGCAGCAAATGCTCAATCGTCGCCCGCCCGCTGCCCGCCGAACGGTACAGCACAGCGATGTCGCCGTACGAGTAGCCGCCAGGCTCGATCAGCTTGCGGATGGAGGCCGTAATGAGCGCGGCTTCCTCCTCGGCGTTGGCTGGACGCGCGAACATCGGCTTGCCTGCTGCGCCAATGACGGCGTCGACCTCAGTACTGCTGTTACTTGTCGCTTGATCCTGTTGACCCGATGACGTTGACAATGGCACGGTTAGCGTCTTCTGCCGGCGATGCTTATTGCCGCGAATGATCGCGTTGCCAAGACCAACGATCTCGGCGCTTGAACGGTAATTAACACGCAGCGCGACCACCTGCGCATCGGGATACACCTGATCGAATGACAAAATCGCTTCGCTGCTAGCTCCATTAAAGGAATAAATCGTCTGGTCATCATCGCCCACGACCATCAGATTGCGGCTGGCGCCTGCGATTAGACGAACGATTTCGTATTGGACCGTATTCGTATCTTGAAACTCGTCAACCATGATATAACGGAACCTTTCCTGAAGCGCAGGCAATAGATCGGGCTCTGTGTTCAGCATTCGGTACGTTAACAGCAGCAGATCGTCGAAGTCGATCATGCCGCCATTCTGCTTCCACTGCTCATAGCGGAGCAGAACGCGCTTGATCTCGCGTTCCGCCGGCGATGCTTCCGGCAGATCATTGGCTGTCAGCATTCGGCACTTGTAAGAGGAGAGAAGCGCAAGCAGCGATTCCGGTTCGAAGTCGAAAGACGTGCCGGACTCGCGAAGCAGCCGCTTGATCGTTATGCGCTGCTGTCCGTCATCGCCGAGAACAGCTGAACGTACGCCGCTGCGCCGCAGCAGCTGCAGGCAGAAGGAGTGGAAGGTCCGCGCCTCGACCGATTGTGCCGACCGCAGCGGAACGCCAGGTATCTCTGCCAGGCGCTGCTTCATCTCGTCGGCTGCTTTGCGGGAGAAAGTGACTAGAAGCAGATGGCGCGGCGAGATGCGGCGAACCTGTATAAGATAGGCGGCGCGGCAAGCGAGCGTTGTCGTTTTGCCGGAGCCTGCGCCGGCGATTGTGAGCAGTGGACCGTCGCCATGGCGAACGGCCTTCACTTGATCGTCGTTGAGCTGGATTTGCTGTTGGGCAAGCGCCCGAAAGAACTGTTCATCACGTTCAGCAAGGCCGGCGGCTGCACGGCTGCGCTCCGAATCGGCCTCTGATTGGAGTGCGGTATATTGTCCGATCGCATCGCGCGTCGAGGCGGGCTCGACAGGGCGGGGCGCCCCGGGAATCGTAAGACGGTATTGCTGCATGGGGTGACAATCCTTTCGTTTCAATATAAAAGGTCAGCGGCAGGAGGCAGCTGGTTCACTTCGGTTCTACGAATATTTTTCGCTAACCAATAGTATAACACGAGCACCCATATCGCTGATTTGGTAAGGCTCGGAACGGTTTCGCAGCGAACGATTTTCCCTAGTGGTGAGCATGTATGTAAACGAATGTTAGATATGACCCAACAAAATCCAGTTTCCGTCAGACAGGCCTATGCCTTTCTGCTCTTGGGAGTAAGCGCATCCAAATGTGGCTTGAAATATTGTACTTCTAATTGTAATTACGGTGTTAATATAGTAATATAAATGTTAATAGCTATTATATAAATATAAAAGGGTGATCCGCTTGTTCATTCCAGAATATCAAAATCCGGTATTGCTTCAACGAGCCGATCCATGGGTGTATAAACATACGGACGGCTATTACTATTTTACAGCATCTGTGCCTGAATACGACCGCATCGAAGTTCGCCGCTCGCGGACGATTCAAGGTCTTGCACAAGGCGAGGTGTCTGTCGCTTGGCGCAAGTATGAGACAGGCCCGATGAGTGCTAATATTTGGGCGCCTGAAATCCATTTTATCGATGGCAAATGGTATATCTACTTCGCAGCGGCACGTACGACGGAAACGCAGGACGGTCTGTTCGACCACCGTATGTTCGTGCTGGAGAACGCTTCTGCTAACCCGCTGGAAGGCGAATGGGTAGAGAAAGGCCAAATCATTACGGAATGGGAATCGTTCGCGCTGGACGCAACGTCGTTCAACCATAAAGGTACGCAGTACCTCGTATGGGCGCAGAAGGACCCTTCTATTAAAGGTAACTCGAATCTGTACATTGCACCACTGGCTAATCCGTGGACGCTTGGCGCTAAGCAGGTGATGATCACGACGCCGGAGTACGAGTGGGAGAAAATCGGCTTCCTCGTCAACGAAGGTGCAGCTGTACTGAAGCGCAATGGCAAAATCTTCATCAGCTTCTCCGGCAGCGCAACAGACTACAACTACTGCATGGGTCTGCTATGGGCTGACGAGAATGCAGATCTGATGGACCCGGCTTCTTGGAACAAGCTTCCTGAGCCAGTGTTCCAGACGAATGAAGCGAACGGCCAATACGGCCCAGGACATAACAGCTTCACGGTTTCGGAAGACGGCAAGCATGATGTCCTCGTATACCATGCTCGCAACTACAAAGAAATCGTTGGCGATCCGCTGTACGATCCGAACCGCCACACGCGTGCACAAGTGCTGACTTGGAGCGAAGACGGCATGCCGATATTCGGTGTTCCGGTACCAGACGCGAAGCAGGAAGCGAAGGCATAACAACGAAGAGCCGCACAGTCATCCGATGACTATGCGGCTCTTTATTATGCTGTGCTGTCACACAGAATTATTTGCGTTTCTGACTGATATGGGCAAGCGGCCCTCCATCAGCCGGCTGGTCTACGTACTGCGTGAAATCCTCGGTATTAATTAGCTGCGAAGACGGATCGGCAAGCAGCTTCTTCTCCTGTACCTTCCACGTATGCGTAAGACGATCAGATCGACGAATCGCGGCAAAATGATACGGCGACGTGCTTCGTACCGCCAGTCCATGCTGCAGACAATCGCGAATGAATTGCACGTCGGAGCCTTGGCGCTTCTTGCCGAATCGGACCTGCTCGAGCACGCTCGCCCGGAATACAATCGTTGCGCCGGCGACGCGCTTGACATCCCCCTGTGAAGGAATCGTCCGCTTGCGAAGCAGCAGCAGCTGCCGATGAGGGAAGTAGAAGAAGAAGGAAAGCTTCCCGACGACGTCAGCGCCAGTCTGTGCGAAAGTATGCATAGCGTCGGACAGATAGCCGGGCCCGTAATAATCGTCGTCATCGAATTTGGCGATATACGGATATTGTGCGGCCGCTGCAGCCAGATTCATGCAATCGCCGAGTGGATGTTTGGCAGACAGGCGAAGCACTCGAACATGGTCATAGTTTCGTGCAGCTTCCACGTAATGAGCCAGGTTCATGGTTTGACGGTTCAATACAATAATAAGCTCTTTACGGTCCCATTGCTGGCGAGCATAGTTGTTCAGCAGACCTTCCATATATTGCGGTCGAATCGTCGGCGTGATAATCGTTACACCGTTGCCGCCACTGCCGGTGCTAATGCCAGTGTCACTGCCATTGCCACTGCTTTTGCTAGTGCTTTTGCCGCTGGTCCTGCTCGTCACTCTTCCACTCATAGATGCTGATCGGCGCATACGGCACCTCCTTCCGTTACGTAAATAGTCGATTTTCCCCCGTCATCGGTCGTGCGCATCCTTTGTTCTTGTCCGTACCATATACAAGAGAAGCAACAAGCAGGAAGGAGGGCAGAGCTGTGCATGATAGACATGCGGGAACGGCACTCGACGGGTATGTGTATGAAGCTGGTATAGTCGGCGTGATCGGGCTGGGCTATGTCGGATTGCCGCTGGCCATGGCATGTATTCGCAGCGGTCTGCGAGTGATTGGGATTGAGATCGACGAGCGCAAGCTTCAGCTGTTAAAGGATGGGAAGAGCTATATTCAGGACATCAGCGACGAAGAACTGGCGGCGGCTGTCCGTTCAGGGCAGCTGTCGGCATCATCGGATTACGATCAACTGGCGGGAACGGGCAGTATCGTTATTTGTGTGCCAACACCGCTGACCGAGGAGCATACACCGGACGTCAGCTTTATTACGAATACATGTGTGCAGCTGCGAAATGTTCTTCAGCCTGGTCAGCTCGTTGTCGTTGAAAGTACGACTTACCCCGGCACGACCCGTGAGCTGGTGCAGCCGATGCTGGAGCAGGGCGGATTGCGGGCGGGCACCCATTTTTATCTCGCCTATTCGCCTGAACGAATTGATCCCGGCAATCACAGCCATCAGCTGCAGGACGTGCCCAAGATTGTCAGCGGTACATCGCCAGATTGTCTGACGAGAGTTCAAGCACTGTATGGGCGTATATTCCGGCAAGTCGTGCCTGTATCCTCAACGGATATAGCGGAGGCAGCCAAGCTGCTTGAGAATAGCTTTCGGCTCATTAATATTTCGTTTATTAATGAATTCGCGAAGCTGTGCGACGAGCTGCAGCTCAACATATGGGAAGTGATCGAGGCTGCGAGTACGAAGCCTTACGGCTTCATGCCATTCCAGCCTGGCCCCGGCATCGGCGGTCACTGTATCCCTGTCGACCCGCTATATTTGCAATGGTCGGCGCGTCGCTCCGGTACGGAGAGTCGGTTCATCGAGCTGTCGCATCATACGAATGAGACGATGCCCCGCTATATCATGAACCGGATCGCGCGACTGCTCGGTCCTGATCGGACATTGAGTGGCGCGTCTATTCTATTGATTGGGATTGCCTATAAGAAAAATATTGCCGATATGCGCGAATCAAGTGCGCTGACGCTTATTCGTCTGCTGCAGCAAGCCGGGGCGGATGTGAGCTACTATGATCCATATGTGCCTTCGGTGCGAATGGGCTCCTCTGTCATTCAATCTGTGGAGCTCACAGACGAAGTGCTGTCCGCTGCTGATTGTACCGTCATTCATACCGATCATGCTGATCTGCCGATTGAGCGGATCGTCGAGAAGGCTGAAGTTCTCTACGATGCGCGCAACGCGACACGCGGGCTGACGAGCAGAGGCAAGCTGGAGAGACTTGGCGGCGGATCCCGCGCACGTATGGGTTCACGACAGCAGATCAGCGAATAGGACGTTTCGAGGATAAGCCTGCGCCGGCCTTCAAGGCTGCCGCAATCCGTTCAGGGCCTTTGCCGAAATCAATGGCAACTTTGCCCGTCAGCTTGGCAATTCGGGGCGCCAGAACTACAGCGTTGACGCCGCAGCAGATCAGGGCAATATCGAAGTTATGCCGAATCGCTTCCACGATGTTTATCGTTTCTTCTATTTGATTGTAGTGCGAGAATGGGATTGTATAGGCAACATGAAGCCCTAGCGGCTTCTGCTCGAGCATCTCCTTAAGCGGTTCGGGATTCCGGGTAATGATAAGGATTCTTCTGCGGCGAAGAATGCGCCAGAATAGATCGCTGCTGGGCATTTCGCGATTGACGCATGCATGGCACTGCACGTCCGGGTTCAGCTTGAAGTAACGGAAGATCCGATTCGTCAGCGGTCGCTTAAGGTAACTCGGCGCCTTGATCTGTTCATCGTCCATTGGAAGCAGACCGACGATGGAGGCGGCTTTGATCGATTTGACCAGCTCGTTGCGAAGCTTAATGTTGGGCAGCGTAACGCCTTTCTCGCCATTATTGGCTTTGATCGCCCAGCGTTCGCGCAGCACTCGACGCAGCGTCCATACGGACCGCTGAGCGAGCACAATATTTTCGCCATCTCCGACTCGAACGAGCGACAGCGGTTTGCGGTCCGCCAATGCTTGATCGATCTTATGGAGGACATCGTTCAGTTCCAGGTAGACAGACAACCGCCATCCCCGCTTCCCACAGAATAATAAGCTACTGCTGCATTATATGTAGCTTGACGTCTTGAGGGGTTATGCATTTGTACCGTCACAATAGAAGCCTATCCACCCTGAGGGGGCGAATTCTACCGACAGTAGAATTCGCCCCTTTATGTGTCTGCGATTGCCGCAGCAGCAAGGGATGGACCGATTCTACTGACAGTCGATAGCCGATTCGAAGATTCGTATGCTATGCTCGATTCATGACAGTGCGCACTGTTCCATCAGACATGGAGGGGATTCGAGATGATCGATTCACGACGAGTTGGAGCACGTATATCTGAATTGCGCAAACAGCAGGACATGACGCAGTCCAATCTAGCGGAAAAGCTGAATATGAGCCATCAGGCAGTGTCGAAGTGGGAGCGGGGCGAATCGCTGCCAGATATCGCAGTGCTGCCTCAACTGGCAGAGCTGCTCGGTATTTCGTTAGATGAGCTGTTGTCGAGTGATCGAGAGAGCGGCAGTAAATATATCGGTAAGCTGCTGAAGGACCTCTCGGCAGGTCAGACGGCAGAGGTGGCTTCTTTCATTAATACGAATGCGGCTGCAGCAGAAGATCTTGTTGATATTGCGCCGATGCTGAAGGCAAGCACGCTGGGACAGTTGACAGAGAAGCTGGAGCCGGTGGTATTCAATCATCAGTTTGTATTTCAGATGGCGCCTTTTCTGTCCCGGCAATCCTTGGATCAGATCGTTACAACGGTAACGGAGCATTCTTGGGAGTGGGAAACGATTGAAGGGCTTGCGCCATTCCTTCCGCAAGAGTCGCTAAGCCGGCTTGTAGATGGCGCTGTACAAGGGGCAGTTCCTGCAGATCGCATCGTTAAACTCGCGCCATTCCTGAACCAGGGTCAATTGTCTCAATTGGTTCGGGCAGCAGAAGAGGGCGAGTTCGATCTGCAGATGGTCGTATCCCTTGCGCCATTCCTTGATAGGCAGACGCTGGGCGGCATAGCCGATCGTGCGATCAATGGAGAGATTGAAGGCTCGATGCTGCTCCGACTGGCGCCATTCTTGGAGCAAGACGCAGTCGATCGCTATGCAGAGCTGGCGGCAGAGGGCTCTATTCAACCGGATATCGTGCTTGGCTTGGCACCGTTCATAAGCAGGGAGGGGCTTGGCAGGCTGGCAGAACGCGGGCTGCAGGGCCAGGTTAGTGAGCGGGTTATTGTTGGTCTGGGACCTTTCCTTGCGGGAGATCATTTGGATGCGCTTGTACGTAAAGCTTCGGAAGGTGGACGATTGTCGTCGAACGCATTGGTTGGCCTTGCGCCGTTCCTAGGCCAAGAGCAGCTGGGGCTGCTAGTGCAGAGCGCAGCAGCATCCGGGCAGCTATCCCCGGATAGGCTGGCTGGCATTGCCCCCTTCTTAGGCCAGCAGATACTGGGCAATATCATAAGCGAGATGTTAAGTGGTGCGAAGCCGCAGCAGTAACCCTCGATTTGATGAAGGCAGGTCCGCTTTCACTCACGAAGACGAGCTTACTGCAGGTGCATCAGCAATGTAAACTTACGGGCAGGCCTTACTGATCACAGCGAATGCACGGATCGGTAGGGTTCTTTTTTATAAGCAAATTATGTTATTTTTATTTTTTTTGAATCCTTTCTGGGCAGCTGTACGTATGGAGGTTATAAGCTGTTTTTTAGTACGATTAATTATGCACGGAACGTATGAAATCAGCTTATTTAGCAGAGCCTAAATGTTTGTATAAGCAAGTAGATTTTTGATGATTACTAGAGTATAGTTGGGGTTAGAGTCTGGAAATTCAAGGCTTAACCTTCTGGTTTCAACAGCATTCATCCTGCAGTTACAATTGGAAAGGGAGGTGGACAAACGATGTCGATTAGTTTGGTGAAAGGTCAGAAGATTGATCTGACGAAAGGCAACGCAGGCCTGACGAAAGTTACGATTGGTCTGGGCTGGGATCCTGTGCAGACGAAAGGCGGACTCTTCGGTCTGAAGAAGCAGGCTGCTAACATCGACTGCGACGCTTCGGTCCTGATGCTCAACGGGCAGTCGAAACTGACGAACGACCATCACGTTGTTTGTTTCTACAATAAGCAAAGCCCATGTCAATCTGTTATTCACTCCGGTGACAACCTCACTGGCGAAGGTGATGGCGATGACGAGCAGATCTTCATTGATCTGGCGAAGGTTCCTGCTGGCGTGGACAAGCTTCTAGCCGTTGTTAATATCTATGATTGCGTGAACCGCAAACAGGATTTCGGCATGATTCAGTCCGCATACATACGGGTGATGGACGGAACGAAAGGCAATGAGCTCGTTCGATTCAACCTGTCGGAGAGCTATGCAGGCAAGACGGCACTTATCTGCGGCGAGCTGTACCGTCATAATGGCGAGTGGAAATTTGCAGCGATTGGTGAGGGCACACACGCTGTTCATATCAATCAATTGGCTGCTGAGCATAAATAGACAGCGGGCGACTATTGGGTCGGACTGCAATAGGAGAGGTGTTTACCAATGGCAATTAGCTTGACGAAGGGCCAGAAGGTCGATTTGACGAAAACAAACCCAGGTCTGTCGAAAGTAACGGTAGGCCTTGGCTGGGATACGAACAAATACGATGGCGGCAAAGATTTCGACCTCGACGTGTCCGTCTTCTTGACCAATGCGGCAGGCAAGGTAGAGGGAGAGCGCAATTTCATCTACTTCAACAACCGTCAGAACGAGAACGGATCGGTCGTTCATACGGGCGATAACCGTACAGGCGAAGGCGAAGGCGACGATGAGCAGATCAACATCGATCTTGCGAACGTTCCGGCGAACGTAGAGAAGATCGCGTTCACGATCACGATCTATGAGGCGCAAGAGCGCAACCAGAACTTCGGTCAAGTGTCCCGCGCTTATGTCCGCATCCTGAATGAAGCGAACAGCGAAGAGCTGATCCGCTTCGATCTCGGCGAGGACTTCTCGATCGAGACGGGCGTTGTTGTTGGCGAACTGTATCGCCACAACGGGGAATGGAAATTCAGCGCAATCGGCAGCGGCTACAAGGACGGCTTGGCTGGCCTGGTACGCGATTACGGCTTGGCATAAGCTGAGTGAAGCCTGTGCGGCAGACTTTCGCAGTAGTAGCGGCTGGTCTGCCGCGCGCCATTTTGGTCAGGAGAGGAAGAGAATTCGATGAGCATCTCACTATCTAAAGGTCAACGCATTGATCTTACGAAGACGAATCCAGGTCTTACGCAGGTCGTCGTTGGTTTAGGCTGGGACACGAACAAATATGTCGGCGGTGCTGACTTCGACTTGGACGCATCGGCTTTTCTGCTGTACGAGGATGGCAAGGCGAAGGGCGCCGACGATTTCGTTTTCTATAACAACGCATCGGGCGGTAACGGCTCGGTCGTTCACACGGGCGATAATCGGACAGGCGAAGGCGACGGCGATGATGAGCAGATCAACATTGATTTAAGCAAAGTGCCAGCTTCGATCCACCGGATCGGCATTACAGTGACGATTTATGATTACGAAACACGCAAGCAGAATTTTGGACAAGTCTCGAACGCATTCGTCCGCGTTGTGGACGCTTCTTCGAACCGCGAGGTTCTTCGCTTCGATCTCGGGGAAGAGTTCTCGACAGAGACGGCTGTCGTATTCTGCGAGTTCTATCGCCACGGCGGCGAGTGGAAATTCCAAGCGATCGGCAGCGGGTTTGCAGGCGGATTGATGGCGTTATGCCGTAATTACGGGCTGGACGCGAACTAGGATTGCTGCCCGACTTAGTCTGTGGAGCAAGCGGCGCAGTACTAATCGGGCGAGCGATCGATAACGGTCGAAAACAACTTCTCCGCTGGGATTGCAGTGCTATGGGCTCAGCGAAACGGAGAGTTTCGAATACGATTATCCCATTTTTCTATTGGAGGCAGTATTCATGGATTGGTTGGACAAAATCGGAGAGAGCTATGGGCATTTCTTCTCCTGGAGCGACATTGCAGCAACATTCTCAGACCCGGCAAGCTGGGGCATCATTCTCAGCCTTGTCCTGTTGGAAGGTCTGTTATCGGCAGATAACGCGCTCGTGCTGGCCGTTATGGTACGACACCTGCCGAAGGATCAGCAGAAGAAGGCGTTGTTCTACGGCCTGCTTGGCGCTTACGTATTCCGATTCTTAGCGATCGGCTTCGGTACATACCTCGTTAAGTTTACGCTGGTGAAGGTACTTGGCGCAGCTTACCTAGCGTTCATTGCCTATAAGGGCTTGTTCAAGGGTCACCAGGATGAAGATGGTGAAGTGAAGAGCAAGAACTATGGCTTCTGGAAGACGGTATTAATGGTCGAGTTGATGGATATCGCATTCAGTATCGACAGCGTTATCGCGGCATTCGGTGTAAGCAACGAAGTATGGGTACTGTTCTTGGGCGGTATTCTGGGCGTACTGATGATGCGCGGCGTTGCACAGGTATTCCTTAAGCTCATCGAGCGTTTCCCAGAGCTGGAGAAAGCAGCATTTGTTCTGATTGCTGTTATCGCGATCAAAATGCTGCTGGGAGCATTCGGCGTTCATATTTCGCACTACCTGTTCTTCGCAGCGATGTTCCTCGTATTCGGCGGTGCGATCGTGCTCAGTATTCTGCGCCGTAAGAAAGTAAACGAAAAAGCTTAAGGGACGGACAGCAGCGTTCTTTCATAGTTCATTATACGAATCCCTCCTCTACGGAGGGATTCGTTCGTATCAGGGTTAGAAGGGAGGAGCGACGTCATGCGTTATTATGATGATTTGTCTGAAGAAGAAAGAGGGGCGATGTTCTTCTGCCCGCCAATGTCCTTCTCGAGCCGTACTCCGCGGGAACAGCTTGCTTATGCTGTCGGAGCTGCCTTGTACATGCCGGCAACGCGACCGACGATTGCAGCTGATCTGATCACGGGCAAGCTGAGTGAACTAGTGACGGCGGTAATCGATCTTGAGGATGCTGTAGCGGACCTTATGGTTGATGCGGCCGAATACTCGCTCGTTCAGCAGCTGTCGCGAGTAGCAGCAGCAGTGGACAGCGGTGTGCTGCCGCAAGATCGACTGCCGCTCCTCTTCATTCGGGTTCGTTCAGCGGATCAGATGGCGAGGCTGCTGGTCCGATTGGAGGATTCGATTCGTGTCGTAACCGGTTTTGTATTCCCGAAGTTTACGCCGGCAGCAGGGGAACGGTACTTCCGATTGTTGGATGACTATAACCGAAGCAGAGAGCAGGATGAGCCTCCGCTGTATGGTATGCCTGTATTAGAAAGTGCTTCGATCATTTATAAGGAGAGCCGGCTGGAGACGCTGCTCGATACGAAGCGATTGCTGGACGCTTATCGGGACTACGTATTGAATGTACGGATTGGCGCGACGGACTTCTCCAGTTTATTCGGATTGAGACGAAGTTCTGAGCTGACGGTATATGACCTTGCAGTGATACGAGATTGTATTGCGGATATCATGAATATTTTCGGAAGAGCAGAAGACGGGTATGTCGTGTCAGGTCCGGTGTGGGAATACTTCGGAACGGGCAATGATCGGCCGCATCAGCTGGCAGCACTGCGGGAAACGCGTCTGCGGGATGCACTGATGCCTGAGCTGCCGAACCAGCGCCACTCTGCGCTAGGGACATTAGCGGAAGGTGTGAGTGCGACGTTCGTTCGCGAGATTATGTTGGACAAAGAGAATGGATTGATCGGCAAGACGGTCATCCATCCGTCTCAGCTGCGTACTGTACAGGCCATGTACACCGTTACGCGCGAAGAGTATATGGATGCCCTGTTGATTCTGGAGAATCGGGAGGGCAGCCTTGGCGTCAAGAAGAGTGAATATGGTAATAAGATGAACGAATTTAAGCCGCATTATTACTGGGCGAGAAAAATAATTGCGAGAGCGAATATATACGGGGTGCTGCATGATGAGCAACGCTACACAGCCTTATTCCGAGAGCAAGGCTACGCACGTTTATAACATCGCCGGCAGCCTGCAGGTGACGGTGTCAGAGAAAGATAATCCATTTGGACTTCCGATCTCATCTTTATTTCATATGGCGGCACGTAATAATCCTAAACGTTCTTTTCTGTTCGTGAGCAAGCTGCTGGGCAAACATATTCCGATTGATCCACATACTTCCTTGCTTGCAGGCTTTGCACTTGCAGTATTGCTGTGCAGGCATCTGCAGCCTGAGCGGTCATCGGAATGGGAGCCGCTGCTGCAGCAGACGATGAAGGGCTTAACGGACCCGTCCGAAGCGCCTAATGTGTACCGTACAATGATCGCGGAACGACTGCAACCGCCGATGCCGCTCAAGCTTCTCGGCTTTGCGGAGACAGCGACGGCGCTGGGACATGCCATGTTCGATGCATTCGAGAGCAAGGCCACCTATCTGCATACGACCCGCGAGCTGCTGGCGGACCGAGATTCGGTGCTGCAGTTCGACGAGGAGCATTCGCATGCAGTGGCACATCGTTGTTATGCGCAGCGGAGTGACTATTGGGATAACGGCGAGATCGTCGTATTCGTCGATGACGAGATGACGACGGGGAAGACGACGTTGAATCTCATTCGGGATATGCATGCGAAGTTTCCGCGGCAGCGGTATGTCGTTGCATCGCTGCTCGATTGGCGCAGCGAAACGGCGGAAGAGGCATTCGCTGCGCTGGAGGATGAGTTCGGCATTTCGATTGAGACGATCACGCTGTATCGGGGCACGATCGAGGTAAGCGGCGTGGCGTTCCCGAATGGGGCGCCGCAAGGGCTGTTGAATAATGGTGAGAATGGGACGCCGTCTCATGGAGAACCAGAATGCCGCATCCATATGCTGCAATCCGTGTTCGAGCCGGTAGGGGCGGTGTCGCTCGATCTGGCTGGACGCGCGAATCATGCCCCGTATATGAGACAGACCGGGCGCTTCGGTATTGCAACCGAGGATCGCAAGCTCGCCGATGAAGCGATACAGAACGCGGCCTCACAATTGGAGGCGCTTCGTTCGGGCAGCGGCGGCAAGACGCTCGTCATCGGCACAGGGGAGTTTATGTACGTGCCGATGCAGATCGCTGCGGCAATGCAAGGCAGCGTCTATTATCAGTCGTCGACGCGAAGTCCGATACATCCGCTGGATCGAGCGGATTATGGGGTGAAGGACGGGGTGACATTCCCTTCGCCTGACGATGAAGAGGTTCGGCATTATCTCTACAATCTCGGCGCTCACGTTTATGATGATGTCTTCGTTGTTCTGGAGCGGTCAACGCCGGCAGAGCGGCTCATGCCAATGATGGAGGCGCTGAAGCATATGAACTGCAAAGTGATTCATGCGGTGTGCTGCACGAATGCTTCGGAGCCTGCTAGTCCGCTGGATGAGCAGCATGCAGCGCGTGATCCCCGAACAGCGAAGCTGTTCGAACGGACGATGAAGCCGCCTGTACCGCTTGGCAGCTATGCCGCTTCGGATGTAACGTTCCTGCTGAAGGACCTGCGTGGAGCGGAGCTGGAGATGCCGACAGAAGACCGGGAAGAAGCGATTCAATCGGGTGTTCATTACTCCGAGATGCTGCCGAAGGAGTATGAGCCATCGGCGCAATACTTGCAACTGTATCGGAAGACGCTTGACGATTCGGCGCCGCTGGTTGCAGAAGGGATTGCAGCTGTCGCGGAGCTTATTGTCCGCAAGCGGGGATTATCCTGCGTACTCGTTTCGCTGGCAAGGGCCGGGACGCCAATAGGCGTTCTTATTAAGCGGTACATCGAGAAGCGCTATGGTGTTGCGCTGCCGCACTATAGCATTTCGATTATTCGAGGCAAAGGAATCGACGAGAACGCACTTCTTTATATTTTGCAGAAGCATGGGGTGGAGGCATCCATTCAGTTCGTTGACGGCTGGACGGGCAAAGGGGCGATACGCCGCACTTTGATCGAGGCATGCCGTCAATTCGAGGACAAGTATGGCGTCCGATTAAGCGACGATCTCGCCGTGCTTGCCGATCCTGGACGCTGCTCGGAGACGTTCGGGACGCGGGAGGACTATCTCATTCCAAGCGCGTGTCTGAACGCTACGGTGTCGGGTCTTATGAGCCGTACCGTGCTGAAGCCAGGGCTGATCGGACCTGATGATTATCATGGCTCCAAGTTCTATGAGCATTGGCGCCCGATCGATGAATCGAATCGGTTCGTTGAGCGTATCGAGGCGCATTTTGAAGCAGTTATGGAGACGGCAACGGCTAATGCAGAGGGGAGCATCCTAGAGCCGCCAGATGCTACGTGGCAGGGGATGGCGGACATTCAGGCGGTGCAGCAGACATTCGGCATCGAGGATGTGAACCTGATCAAGCCGGGCGTTGGCGAGACATGCCGTGTGCTGCTCCGGCGTGTGCCGTGGAAGATTCTCGTTGATCGACTGGACAATCCGCATCTTGCGCCTATTCTTCTGCTTGCTGAGGAGCGGGGCGTGCCGGTTGAGCCGTTTCCGGGGCTTGCCTATTCGTGCTGCGGTATCATTAAGCCGTTGAAGGGAGAGCCCGTATGATCTATGCAAGCGACTTGGATCAGACGCTTATTTTCTCAAGACGGTCGATGATTGTACCGGAGGATGAACCCGGCATTCGTATCGTGGAATGGATCAACGGCAAGTCGCAGTCCTACATGTCTGAGGCATCAATTGCAGTACTGAAGGCACTGAATGAACGGCTTGTGTTCGTTCCCGTGACGACGCGTACGATGGCGCAGTACCGCCGAATCGAGGTGTTTCAGCGGGATATTGTACCCGCGTATGCGATAACGAGCAATGGCGGCCGAATACTGATCCGAGGCGAGGAGGACTCCTTCTGGCAGAAGCTCGTACAGGACCGGCTCAAGCGCGCCGCATGTTCATCCGAAGAGGCGCGGCAATGGTTTGCGCCAATCGTTCAGTCGGAATGGGTGAAGGAAGAACGGCTCTGCGATGAGCTGTTCTACGTGTATATGGTAGATCGGGACAAGCTGCCGATGGAAGCGGTGCAGGAGCGCGCGGAGCTTCTCGCTGAACGAGGATGGGAAGTATCGATACAGGGGCGTAAAGTGTACATCGTACCTTCTGTCGTGAACAAAAGAGATGCTGTCGCTTACATCAGGCAGCGTCATCCGGAAGAGGCGCTGATCGCTTCAGGCGATTCGCTGCTGGATCGAAGCCTGCTGGAGGCAGCGGATGATGCGATCGCTCCCGCTCATGGCGAGCTGTACCGCGTTTATCAGACGACGGGGCAGCAAGGCAGCTGGTTATTTACGAAGCGTTCGGGCTTGTATGCCGGGGAAGAAATTGCTGCTTTCGTGCAGGCGAAGGCCGAGTCATTGGGAGTAAGAATAGGGGGGGAACGTTCGTCATGAAGAGCAAGAAGGAGTATCGCGTTTACTTTAACCGTTGGTTTTCCGTTGCCTATCATTATATGAACAGTATTCGCAGCAATGAGGACGGCCTTTCGTTCCGGCTGTATGGCACGCATCCGGATCCCCGCCATATGGCGCTGCAAGCGGCGGACTATGCAACGACAGAGCCCGTCCTTCAGGGTGATGAATATGTACAATGGCTCGTTGACTTCTGCAAGGAGCACGAGATCGATGTGTTCATTCCGCGGCTGAGGATGCTCGATATCGCCCGAAACATCGAGCTGTTCGATGGTATCGGCACGAAGGTAACGGTGTGCCGCGACGTTGATCTGCTGGAGAAGATTTCGATCAAGGACAAGTTCTATGAAGAGATACGGGAGAGCGGCATTATGGAAGTGCCGGCGTATGAGGTCGTAACGGACGCGGCAGGGTTCAAGCAGGCGTACGAGCGTCTTCTGGCCGAAGGCCATCGCGTTTGTTTTAAACCGACGGATTCGGAGGGCGGATTAGGCTTCCGTATCGTGAATGACCAGCGGGATGCGCTGCGGGATTTGTTTGGATATGTAACGAATGAGCTGACATTCGCGGAAGCTCACTCGATATTGTCACAAGCGGACAGCTTCCCATCAATGATGGTGATGGAGCTGCTGGAAGGTCCCGAATACAGTATTGACTGCATTGCGGACGGACAAGGCAATCTGCATGCTGCGATTCCGCGGCGCAAGGCGGATGGACGTCTGCGCGTGCTGGAACATAACGAAGAGCTGCTTGCAATTGCGCAACGGGTGGCGGAGGCGTATCGAATTCCCTATAATTTCAACATTCAAATGCGTTATTCGAACGGCGTGCCGAAGCTGCTGGAAATTAATCCGCGGATGTCCGGCGGTCTTCATGCCACTTGCCTGACGGGCATAAATTTCCCTTACTTGGGTGTGAAAGCAGCGCTGGGACAGCCGATTGGAGAACTGAAACCAGCGTACAATATGATGACTAGCCATATTGAGCTTGCTATGCGAATGGAGACATTCGAGGCGGATCGAGCGCGTGAAGCACAGCTTGCCGGTGAACGGTCACATTGACAGCGGTAGTGGCGGTTTCTACAATAAGGGAAGAGACTACGTGTCCAGTCCAGTAGTGGAGGGAATCGTCCGTGAACAAAAATACACTGATAGGCGCTGCAGTCGGCTACGTTGCTGCTGTTATAACGGGTTTCGCGCTGCCTGAGATGTTCTCGCTTCTGCTGCCCGCAGGCGGCGCTATTGTTGGCAGTATGATTCCATCGCGTCCTAATGGGAATAACCCGCCGGGCTTGAATCGGAATCAGCAGAATGGCGCGCAGCCGCTGCCATCTCAGCAGCCAAGCCCGTCGCCATTCATGCCAACTAGTGCACAGCAGCCACAGGCTTCGATCTCTGCGGCTCCGGGCCAGACTGCAGCTCGTCCGCAGCAGGAGCCTTCCATTCCGGAGGGCTTCGAATCGGTAGTCGAGTACTTACAGGTGCTTGAGGATATGATTATATCCGAAGGCCAGAAGAATAATCTCGACAGCGAGATTGTCGACAAGTCGCTTGCGTTGTTCGCTAGGCTCCAACGTGTTATTCCGCTGCTGAATGAGCTTCGCGACAGCAACATCAATCATACGGTCCGACGACTTGTGCTCAAAGACTTGAATGGCGTCATCAACCCCTTTCTGCGCTTGAGCGGTGAGATGAAGAGTCAGAACCGGCGCATGCTGCTTAATGGTCTGCGGGACGTCAACTCGAAGATTAGCGATATCGTCTCAACGGTTGAGCATAAGGACTTGCTGGAGCTTCAGACGAAGGCTGAGCTTATCCACCAGCGTTATAAGCAATCGGAGCTCTAATCGAGCCATTATTTTTCCCTCATCGCAAAGGAGGCAATCGACATGTCAACACAGCTCGTGCAATTGAAGAAAGAAGATGAACAACAGGTTGTACAGGAAGCATCGCGTCTGATCAGTCAAGTCGCGCAGACGGATTCTGTACAGCTGGATTCCTTGATGGACGAGATTGGCAAGCTGGGGATGAAGACGCAAGAGAAAGCGGGTCAGACGCTTAAGCTGCTTGATCGTCCCGTTAACGACCTCATGGGCGGAAGCCGTGCGGAAGTATCCAACATGATACTGAAGCTCCGCAGCGAGTGCGAGACGCTCCAGCAGAGCAAGAATGTCGGATTTTTCGGCAAACTTGTTCGCAAGAGTCCGCTGAAAAACTATATTTACAAATATCAGTCGGTCAAATCGAACGTTGATGCGATCATTAACGGCTTGCGCGACGGCAAAGATACGCTTGAGGAAAGCATTGTTAATATGCGCCAACTAAAGCGCACTTCACTCGAGGAAATTTACTCGCTCCAGACGAAGATCGCGTTCGGCGACAAGCTGAAGGAGCTCTTCGAGACCGAAATTGCAAAGCCGGAGAACGAAGGCCGTAAGGCACAGCTGGAGCGCGGTTTGCGCAAAGTTGTGACGCGTATTCAGTCGATGACAGAGATGATCATGCTGTACAACCAAGCGATTGCAGCAACGGACATTATCAATGATAACAACGACAAGCTTATCGATTCGGTGAACAACGCGATTGATAAGACGTCTAATCTGATTACGGTGTCGGCAATGATCGCGCTTGCGCTGAATGACCAAGAGAAGGTTATTAGTGCCGTAGACGCTACGAACAAAACGATTGAGAACCAGTTTCAGGAGAATGCACGCCTGCTGCGTCAGACGACGGAGCGGACGAACGACTTGTTGGCGAAGCCTTCGATGTCGATGGAGGCTGTCAATCGGGCAATCACTGACCTGATGGCAGCGATTGATCTGTCCGAGCAGTCGAACCGCCGCATCATCGACAGCTGCAACGATTATACGAACAAGATGACGACGATCAACACGCAGCTAGCGAACCGTCTTGGACATGGCGCCGATGCGGCTCCTGCGCTTCCATCGTCACCGGCAGAGAGCGAATTGACGAAGCTGTTAAGCTGATCGCCTAATATTTTGCATGTTCTTCCGTCCTCTCGCATAGACTGCACCAAATAGCCGTCAGCGAAGAGAGGGAGTCCGATGATGTCCTCCATTATTCTCGGCTGTGTCATCCTTGTCCTAATTGTTGTGGCGAGCAGCGAGCGGGCGGAAGCGATTGCGGAGTTGAATGATCCGATGAATGAGCATTTGTTCCGAAACAGAAATAAGGGCTGATCCTTACGTGGATCGGCCCTTATTTGTTTAACTAGCATATAGGTGAGGGTTAAATAGGGGCGCAGCTTTAGTCAACCATTTACTATTTCGCCGCCGTTAAGATGAATCATCTGTCCGGTCATATAGGACGAGTCGTCACATGCTAAGTATACATAAGCGGCGGCCATCTCATAAGGCTGTCCCGGTCTCTTCAATGGGGTGTCGGAGCCGAATTCAGATACTTGCTGCGCATCGAAAGAAGCCGGAATCAGCGGCGTCCAGACAGGACCTGGCGCAACTCCGTTGACCCGAATGCCGCGGTCGGCCAGATGAATGGCTAAGGCCCGAGTGAACGACACGATTGCGCCTTTACTTGACGAATAGTCGATCAACAGCGGATTGCCTTTGTAGGCGGTGACGGACGCTGTATTAATAATGGCTGTGCCCGCTTTCAGCAGAGGCAGCGCTGCTTTGGTCAGATAGAACATGCCGAATACGTTCGTCTTGAACGTTCGTTCGAGCTGCTGCGTCGTTATTTGCTCGAATTGCTGCTGCGGATGCTGTTCGGCTGCGTTATTGACGAGCACATCGATACCGCCATGGGCGGCCGTTGTTTGTTGAACCGCTTGCTGGCAGAACGCCTCGTCGCCAATATCGCCTGCAATGAGCAGACAGCGGCGGCCCAGGCCTTCGATAATCGTTTTGGTTGCTTGCGCATCGCCATGCTCGTCCAAGTAGATGATGGCAACGTCGGCGCCTTCCTTGGCGAACGCAACCGCTGCTGCGCGGCCGATGCCGCTGTCACCGCCGGTAATGAGAACGGACTTGCCCTGAAGCTTGCCGGCGGGTTTATAGGACGGCGATTCAAAAGCAGGCAGCGGATTCATCTCAGATTCAATGCCGGGCTGCCGATTCTGATGCTGCGGAGGAAGCACTTGATGCTTCTGTGGCTGGGAAGGACTCAATGCCTAAACCCCCCTTGAAGGAATAGTTGTGAATTTCGACCTTATTATGGGGATTTCGTATGAATCTATACGCTCTAATAATGATCAATGTCACAATCCTGCTAACTATTACATCGATGTGAGCCGATATTCATACGTGCAGGAACAATAGGCTTCAGCCGAAGGAGAAGAAGGATGAGTACGATGTTGCCGCGAACGAATGAACGTATACAATTGAGAGGTCAACGTCTTCAGCAGGTAATGTATACCGGTATTCGTGATGAGGACTTGTCACTGCTGCAGGAGCAGCGTGAGATGTTCAAGCGCATTACGAATCATGTCGTTGATGAACTATATGAGCGGTTGATGAAGGAGAAGGAGCTTGCTGCACTTATTGAACGGCATAGCACATTAGAACGGTTGAAGGAAACACAGCGCTGGTATTTCGAATCGTTGACGAACGGGAAGATCGACGAAGTCTTTTTTGAGCGAAGATTGCATATCGGGCGAATTCACTCTCGGATTGGATTAACGACTAACTGGTATCTAGGCACATATATGCTTTATCTTGATATTGCAACAAGCTGGTTGAAGAAGGAAGCGCCAGAGCGGTGGCCGGTTATTGTGCTTGCGCTTAGCAAGCTGTTCAATCTGGATTCGCAGATTGTGCTTGAAGCGTATGAAGAAGGCGAGAAGGGCAAGCTTCAACAGATGGTCGACCATCAAGAGCATTTGCTGTACCGTGTTAACGCGGCGGTTCAGGAGCTGTCGACGATGATAATGGAGCTGACGGCAAGCAGTAAGACGATGGCGCATTCGGCGCTGCATACAGCGGAGCTTCAGCGCAGCTCGAACGAACAGGTGTTGGCGCTCCAGGAGCATGTAAGAGCGATTGGCGAATTGGGCTCTGCCATGAAGGATGTGTCGGACCAGACGCACCTGATCGGTCTCAATGCTTCGATCGAGGCAGCACGTGCAGGAGAGGAAGGGCGCGGATTCGCTGTTGTTGCGAATGAAATCCGCAAGCTGGCTGCGAGCTCGAAGAGCTCGCTTGATGTGATCCAGACGAAGCTGAGAGACATTGACCACGCGCTGAAGAATGTCCGAACGGGAAGCGATGCAACGCTGAAGCTTGCTGAAGGACAAGCAGCCAGCTCGAAGGAGCTTGCAGCGTTCATTCAGATGATTGAATCCGTAGCATCAGAGCTTGAGAAGCTCCAGCAGGCATAAGCAAATAGCAAACAGCAGCAGGCACATAACGAAAATCCGCGATACCGACAGCGTAAGGCAGCTAACGGGACCGCGGATTTTGTTCGATTAGAGGGAAACAGCTAGTTACAGTATCACTGGTGCCGAGGTTACAGTACTGCAGCATCAGCTTCTTCGTCTTCATCATCGTCGTCTTCATCATCTACGAGCCGTGCAAGCAGCAAGCCATCTGTACCTTCATTCGTGCCCGTTACAAACTCGCGCAAATAGTAGGTCACATAGTCGCCATAGCGGCTGTCCTCCGACTCCGAGATATCATGAACCCAGTGAACGCCAGGCGAGATCCCGTCTAGCAAAATAACAGCAGCAGCAGCGTATATACCGCTTGCGACTTGAACGTATGTCGCATTCGTTCTGAACTCGGCATAGGCGTCCGTATTCTTAATGACGTTGTACATGTAACGCTCATGATCATCGTAGACAAGCAGTACACCAACGAGATCGGAGCCATCTAACTCGCCATCATCCGGATGAAGCAGCTTCTGGTCATATTCCCACAATTCATCGACGTTGTCGAGGTTGTCCTTGATTTGTTCCGTTGTATAGTCGTTGACACGGTAGATGAACGCTGTCTCTAGTTCATAGTCATCGGCCAGTGCGATCGTCTCTTCGTGAGCCATGATGCAGCCAGAGAATGTTAGGTCGCCAAGCCGTACCGTATATTCACGGTTATATACATCATCGAACAGCATATAGGTCGTATCGCCGATCGAGTAAACCGGGTAGTTCGAGATCGCCTCCTCCAGGAAGCATTCTGGCGACCATGTCGCATAGACCGTCTTCGGCTTCACAAGCGAACGGTCTACATAGAACGTGTCGTCCTTCTCGACCACGTAGATCGCACGAGGCTTCTGCTCCGCGTTCTCCTTCATCAGCTTCACAGCCATCCACTGCACAACACCGGGATTCATGCCCGAGCATACAATTGCTCTCACCTGCTTGAACGTGTGCTCGACCTTCTCAAAACGGTCTATTCTCTCCAGTAGGCTGGCAGCCTCCATTTCTGGCATTTCGTCCACTTCAGTATCTTCGAGCGCCGTGTTCACGTAGGCGATGCCAAGCTCATCGCAGCAAGCGATCATGCTGCGCGTATCGGCCCATGACAGATCGATGACGAGCTGAGTCTTGGTGCGCATGCAGTGCTGTTTGAGCGATTCGGCATGCGTGAGATCAAGCTGATGCAGCTTCAGACGGGAAGAGAGCTCCGGCGCGAATTCGCGGTAATAGCTGCGCGGCTTTTGCTCACGGTCGATACCGTGAATTTTGGCATTGCTGAGGTAATAGTGAAGCGGGGCTTGCTCGTCCAATAAGGAATGCTCGAACAGCGTAAGTAGAGCTCGAGCGACGCCTCCCGAGCTTCCAAGTACAGTTATGACGAAAGGGTTGTCCATCCTTTCGCCTCCTTCCAATTCGAATTTGTACATCCTATTCCGGAAACTATTAAAATGACTGCTGCAAGAGCGGACAGGCAGGACGAATTTGCACCTTGATTGGAAACTTTTACTTTACGACAGCAATATTGTCAGGTATAAATCAAGGTAGACAGCATATGTTTCACGTTGATGGTATCGGCTTAAGAGGTTGTTCATTAAGTATTCATGGTGCTGAGAACCGAACTGGTGAGCCTGGTGAACTTGGTGAATTTGGACTTAAAGAGCTGATTTCAGAAACGGGGGAGTGCTGCGATGATCGTTGCGCCAAATTTGCCGATTCTGCCTTGCCGAATTGACGGGGGCGTGAAGTTGTTTGAGCTGAGGGCCGAGCCAGTCACGCAAGAGCTGCTGCCGGGCATTTGGATGGAAGGCTGGGGCTATAACGGCTCTATTCCGGGTCCGCTGATCGTCGTCCGCACAGGTGATGACGTTATGATCCGCGTTGTCAATCGTCTCCCCGTGCCAACCTCTGTACATTGGCATGGACTAGATGTGCCGAACACGATGGATGGCGTTCCGGAGATTGAGCCAACACCGCTCATTCAACCGGGCGAGTATTACGAATATCGCTTTCAGATTACGAACCGACCGGGCACGCATATGTATCATTCCCATGTCGATGTCATTCGTCAGATGTCTAATGGACTTGTCGGCATGCTGGTGATCATGGACCCGAATGAGAAAGGAATTGCTTACGATTATGTTTATATGCTTCAGCAGTTTCGTCTGCTTGGACTGTCCAAGGGGGAGCTGGTGAAGGGACGTTATCAGATTGATCCGTACAGCGACAGCTTTAATTTCTTCACTATGAACGGCCGCTGCTTTCCGTATGTTCAGCCCATGATCGCGAAGCACGGCGATCGAGTACGTATTCGGCTGGGCAGTATTGGGATGGATGCACATCCTATGCACCTGCACGGCCATCAGTTTCAATTGACAGCGCTCGACGGCAACAAGCTGCTTCCAGGGGGCCGGCCGTTAATGAACACGATTAGCGTTGCTTCCGGAGAGACCAGAGATATTGAATTTGTTGCGGATAATCCAGGCCGTTGGCCATTTCACTGCCACATTCCGCACCATAACGCGAACAATTTCACCTCGCAAGCCGGAGGGATGTTCACGTTCATCCACTACTAACCATCCCACTTGAATGGAGGTACCAGCTTTTGCGGAGCAAAGCAGTAATTCGCAACACACTTCTAATCGTTATGCTGCTGCCGTTACTTGGCTATGGACTGCTATACCGCTTTAGTTCGATGGATCATATCTTTAAAGCGCCGACAGGGCATTTCTATATCGTCAGCATAGTGGCTGCTATTGCCTTTATTTTGGCTTTAGTTGTTGGAATTGCAGGCATTCGAATGCGCAACGTGAAGGTGACGTTCGTCTCGCTTGCTTACATTTCGCTTGCTGAAGTGTTCACCCTGCACGGGCTTTCTACGCCAGGGTTTCTGCTGCATGCATCGAGTCTGCCGACTGCTGCCGCACAGCTCAGCTTAAGCCTTGCCGTGTTCTGGCTGTGGCTGTCCTCGATGTCGAGTGATCGATGGATCGTTCGACTGCTGGCGCGTCACAATGTGATGCTGCTGCCGATGTGGACGGTCATTCTGTTCATTGTTTGTTCTTTGTTGTTTATGAACACGGATTGGATTCATAGCGGTTTGGTTACGAATAAAGGGTTCAAATTCGCGCAGTCTGTTGTAGAGATTAGCGTAATAGGATGGACGATGAGGCGGTACTGGCAGTCGTATCTGGCCTGGGGCTCGCCGCTCCACTTCATGCTGGTGCACAGCTGCGGACTGCTCATTGTCTCGCAATTCATTATGGTGACAGGCCAAATGTGGCATATAAGCTGGTGGGGCTATCACTTTACACTGCTGATTTCTGTAGTATTCATGATCATCGGTGTTATACGCCAGTACGGGGCACAGGATGCGGGGGGCTCGTCGCTGTTAGGGCTGTTCCGTGCGAATCCACGTGAATGGATTGAAACCTGTTTATCCCCGAACGTTCGCGCGCTGATCGTGACGACTGAGAAGCGGGATGCTTATACGGCGGGACACAATTATCGTGTAGCACTGTATGCGCTTCGCTTAGGCGAACGAATGGGACTTAATGCAGAGCAGCTTCGTGCTATTGCGCTTGGCGGCATCGTGCATGACGTAGGGAAGCTGAAGGTGCCGGATTCGATTCTGAATAAGCCAGGCAAATTAACGCCTTTTGAACGAGAGATTATTGAACGCCATCCGCTAGCGGGCTATGATGTGTGCAAACGGCTTGGCTTTATGAAGGAAGAGCTGTCGATTATTCGCAATCATCATGAAAAATGGGACGGTACAGGCTATCCGGACCGTCTGAAGCATGACCATATCCCGCTGCTTGCACGCGTTACGGCGGTCGCCGACGTATACGACGCATTGACCTCGTCACGTTCTTATCGGAAGGCGATGTCTCATGAGGAAGCGATTGCCATTATTGCATCGGAACGCGGCGTTCACTTCGATCCGATGTGCGTGGATGCTTGGCTTAAGCTGGCGGAAGAGGATCAAGACTTCTTTGAGCAAATGTCAGGGACAGATCGCGGCGCGCAGCATGCGCAGCAGCTTATTGGTTCCAGCACCTGAAGGAAACGGTGAATCATCCACAATATGCATGCCCGAATAGCGCAACTAAACTCGAATTATGTCGTCTATAAGAATAGCAAATATATTCATAGACTTCATAGAAAACGAGGTAGCGCATGATGAGCAGAACAATATGGGCCGCCCTCATCGGGGTGGCTCTTGTTATTGGTGGTTCGTATGTCGTACTGACAAGCAAGAATTCGGCAGCGGATGACAGCTTGCAGCTTAACGAATCGGTGACGACGCCGGATAAAGATGCGGCAGC
>Ga0182738_1000593_pt1 | contig 49019 bp, 40 predicted proteins | sample eDN5th30CBELigMG_FD_128876 | JGI IMG/M metagenome (GOLD analysis project Ga0182738, IMG submission 128876) | Enriched Miracle-Growth compost microbial communities from Emeryville, California, USA - eDNA 5th pass 30_C BE-Lig MG (version 2)... ... | reverse complement strand
CCTTGAGGCGCTTCTCCACCGCACGGTTGTTGCGGTTTTCCTCCATGTCGATGAAGTCGATGACGATGAGGCCGGCGAAGTCGCGCAGGCGAAGCTGGCGCGCCACTTCCTCCGCCGCTTCAAGGTTGGTGTGCAGCGCGGTTTCCTCGATGGAGTGCTCCTTGGTGGAGCGTCCCGAGTTGACGTCGATCGCCACCAGCGCCTCGGTCTGGTTGATGATGAGATAGCCGCCGGATTTCAGCGTCACCTGCGGCTGGAGCATGCGGTCGAGCTGCGCCTCGATGCCCGAGCGCACGAAGATCGGCGTCGAATCGCGGTAAGGCTGAACCACCTTGGCGTGGCTCGGCATCAGCATGCGCATGAAGTCCTTGGCCTCGCGATAGCCCTCCTCGCCGGCGACCAGAACCTCGTCGATGTCCTTGTTGTAGAGGTCGCGCACCGAGCGCTTGATCAGCGAGCCTTCCTCGTAGACGAGGGCAGGGGCGGTCGATTCCAGCGTCAGGCTGCGGACGTTCTCCCACAACCGCATCAGGTATTCGTAGTCGCGCTTGATCTCGGCCTTGGTGCGGCTCTCGCCGGCCGTGCGCAGGATGACGCCCATGCCCTGCGGCACCTCGAGGTCGGCGACCACTTCCTTCAGCCGCTTGCGGTCCTGCACGTTGGTGATCTTGCGCGAGATGCCGCCACCGCGCGCGGTGTTCGGCATCAGCACCGAATAGCGGCCCGCCAGCGACAGATAGGTGGTAAGCGCCGCGCCCTTGTTGCCGCGCTCTTCCTTGACCACCTGCACCAGCAGGATCTGGCGGCGCTTGATGACTTCCTGGATCTTGTATTGCCGGCGCACCGGCTTGCGGCGGTTGCGCACTTCCTCCAGCGCGTCCTCGGCGCCGACCGACTCGACCTCGTGGTCGTCGCCGTGGGCGTCGTGATGCACTTCCTCGACCGTGCCGCGATCTTCCGTGCTTTCCGGCGCTTCCTCGGCCGCGACCTCTTCGGAGATCACATGCGCATCGGCGGCCGCCGCAATGGTGGTGTTGGTTTCGGCATCGAGGATCGCCGTCTCCGCAACCGCGACGGTTTCCTCGCCGGCATCGTTTGCCTCTGCCGCGCTGTCGACCTCGACTGCGCCGTCTTCACCTGAGGCATCATGATCGTCGGCGCCGTTTTCGACAGGCGCGCTGTCGTCGCCCTCGGCGGCATGGCGGGTCTCGCCATTGTGGCGGTTGCGCCCGCGCCGGCGTCCGCGCCGGCCGCGATTGCGGTCGTGCCGCTCCTCGCTCTCGCCGTTCTCGTCGTCGTCCTCGTCTTCGGCTTCCTGCGCCTCGGCGCGCAGCAGCGCCTGCCGGTCGGCGACCGGGATCTGGTAATAGTCGGGATGGATTTCACTGAAGGCGAGGAAGCCGTGCCGGTTTCCGCCATATTCGACGAAGGCGGCCTGCAGGGAAGGTTCCACCCGCGTCACGCGGGCGAGGTAGATGTTTCCTTTGAGCTGCTTCTTGTCCTGGGATTCGAAATCGAATTCTTCGATGCGGTTACCGCGAACGACAACGACGCGTGTTTCCTCCGGGTGGGAGGCGTCTATCAGCATTTTGTTGGGCATTATCGTGTTTCCTGCCGGCCACACGCAGCCGCGACGCGGAGGGGAAGACCCGCCGCCGTGCGGTTTGTACGGTGTCTGTGCCGGATGATTGAACGTCCGCCCTGCGAGGCTGGAGCGCAATGCCGGTGCCGCCCGCCGCCACTACAGCGCGGTTGATTGCGGACCTTTGCATGGTTGCGCCTGAAGCCATCGTGACCAAGCGGACCTCTTTGAACCAAAGCCCGGACGATCCGGACCAGCTTGTTGCTCCTTGCGGGAGCCGGCGCGGGCAGGGCCCTGGCCGTTTTCCTTCACCGCAGGCGATTCCCCCGCCACGGGCGCACGCCTGCGAAAATCGATGCGATCACCCTTGCCTGTCGTCCGGTCGCCCGTGCGAAGGAACTGCCCTTGGTGCGGTACCAGCCGAAAGCTGCGCGGAAGGCGGTTCCTGGATTGCAGTGATCCAACGTCGCTTTTATGATTTGGCAGGAGCGAAGGCAACCCCGATTTCCACGCCGGCAAATTGGCTCTTGCGTGACCGAATCCGGTGTCGAAAAGGCTTGGTTAACCTTCTCTGGATACCAATCGTTAATCGAGTTCGCGGCCTGAACGGCAAAGTCCTGTGATCGCCGCACGCGGCGCGCCAACTGGAATGAAGATGGGGTCCAAAGCGACAGTACACAAGGGGATCGCCCGCTTTGCCGGACGCGTTCGCCTTGGCGGCAAAGACGGTTTTGGCGCTGCCGTCCGTGCCTTGACGGTCGCGATGGCCGTCGTCCTGGCTTGCCTTTGTGCGCCGGCCGTCGTTCAGGCGGCCGAGACGGCGCAGACGGTCGCGACGGGCTACAAGATGGCCGGCGACGCGGAAAAAATACGGATCGTGGTCGATCTCGACCGCGAGCCGCAACCGAAATGGTTCCTGCTGCGCTGGCCGAACCGGTTGGTGCTCGACTTGCCCGACACGCGCCTTGCCATCGATGCCCACGACCTGAAAGCAAGAGGGCTCGTCCGCAACGTGCGTTGCGGCCGGCTCGATGACGGCACCGCCCGCCTTGTGTTGACGGGCAAGGGACCGTTCCTCGTCGACAAGCTGGACGTGCTGAAGAACGAGGAGGGCGCCGGCTGGCGCATCGTCATCGATCTCAAGGCGGCCTCGGCGCGTGAGTTCGAGGCGGCGCTTGCCGATCAGGCCTTGTCGACCGGCTCCACCGCTGCAACCAAGGGCCAGCGCGTCGGCACCGGCCCGGTCTCGGCCCCCTCCCACCGCTTCACCGTCGTCGTTGATGCGGGCCATGGCGGCGTCGACGGTGGCGCCGAAGGCGTCACCGGCGCGGTCGAAAAGGATGTGACGCTGGCCTTTGCCAGGCTCTTGCGCGACAAGCTCGCCGCGGCCGGCCCTTACGATGTGTTCTTGACCCGCGACAGCGACGTTTTTCTGCGACTGGACGAGCGTGTACGCATCGCCCGCCAGCACGAGGCGGACCTGTTCATCTCGATCCATGCCGACACGATTTCGGTGAAGAGCCTGCGCGGTGCCACCGTCTACACCGTGTCCGACAAGGCCACGGACGCCGAGGCACAGGCGTTGGCCGACCGCGAGAACCTGTCCGACCGTTTCGCCGGCATGGAGATCAAGGGTGACGATCCCGAGGTGACCGACATTCTCATCGATCTCATCCGGCGCGAAACGCACTCCTTCTCGCTGCGCTTCGCCCGCACGCTCGTCGGCCAGCTTTCCACGACCGTCGGCCTCATCAACAATCCGCATCGCGAAGCCGGCTTCCGGGTGCTGAAAGCGCCGGATGTACCGTCCGTTCTGGTCGAACTCGGCTACCTCTCCAACGCCAAGGACGAGGCACAGCTCCTGTCTTCGGACTGGCGCGACAAGGCTGCCGACAGCATCGTCAAGGCCGTCGGCCTGTTCGCGCAGGCCCGGCTGCAGACGGGCGGATGAGCGTGCGCAGCGGCCTTCGCCACAACCGAAACGGGCGTTGCGTGACGACAACACCGGTCGTTTTTATTCGGGGCGTGCGGAACGGAAATCGGCCCTTGCCGCATTTTGCCCACATCGTGGCGACATGGGGTTCTGATTGCGGATCGGGAATGATCGGGAAGCTTGCGCTGCCCCGCGTTGCGTCTAGGACAATTCCCGACCACGGACTGGAGCGGGCATGATTCGGCTCATCGGCTATTTCTTTGGCGTCGCCACGACGCTCGGGCTGCTCGTCGCGGCGGCGGTGGCGGTCTATGTCGGCCATCTGGCCAAGGACCTGCCGGACTATGAAGTGCTGGCCAAGTACGAGCCGCCGGTGACGACGCGCTTCCATGCCGCCGACGGCGCGCTGATGGCCGAATATGCGCGCGAGCGCCGCCTCTATCTGCCGATCCAGGCCATTCCCGATCGTGTCAAGGCTGCCTTCCTGTCGGCGGAAGACAAGAATTTCTACAATCACCCCGGCATCGACATCACCGGTCTCGGCCGCGCCGCGCTGCGCTACGTCACCGGCGGCCCGACGCAGGGCGGCTCGACCATCACCCAGCAGGTGGCCAAGAACTTCCTGTTGACCAACGAGCAGACGATAGACCGCAAGATCAAGGAAGCGATCCTGTCCTTCCGCATCGAGCAGGCCTATCCGAAGGACCGCATCCTCGAACTCTACCTCAACGAGATCTATTTCGGCCTCGGCGCCTATGGCATCGCGGGTGCCGCGCTCACCTATTTCGACAAGTCGGTCAACGAACTGACGATTTCGGAAGTCGCCTACCTGGCCGCGCTGCCGAAGGGGCCATCCAACTATCATCCCTACAAGCACACCGACCGGGCCATCGAGCGCCGCAACTGGGTGATCGATCAGATGGTCGACAACGGCTACGTGACCCGCGAAGAGGGCGCCAAGGCCAAGGCGGAGCCGCTCGGCGTCAAGCCGCGCCGCAACGGCACCTACCTGTTCGCCGGCGAGTATTTCACCGAGGAAGTGCGCCGCCAGATCATCGCTCGCTACGGCGAGAACGCGCTCTACGAGGGCGGCCTTTCGGTGCGCACCACGCTGGAGCCCACGCTGCAGCGCCTCGCCCGCAAGGTCATGCAGCGCGGCTTGATGAAGTTCGACACGCTGCGCGGTTATCGCGGCCCCGTCACCACCATCGACATGTCCGGCGACTGGGGCAAGCCGCTGGGCGAGGTGAAGGGGTTGAGCGACGTGCCCGAATGGTCGCTCGCTGTCGTCCTCGACAGTTCCGACAAGGGTCTAACCGTCGGCCTCCAGCCGGCACGCCAGGACTCCGGCGCGCTGGTCGACGAACGGGTCGAAGGCACCGTCGCCAAGGCCGACATGAGCTGGGCGATGCGCTACAAGAAGGACGGCAAGACCTTGAAGGCCAAGTCGCCCGCCGAGGTGCTGAAGGCCGGCGACGTCGTCTTCGTCGAGAAGAAGGAAGACGGCGACGGCTATCTGCTTCGGCAGGTGCCGGAAGTGGAAGGCGGCCTGGTCGCCATGGACCCGCATACGGGCCGCGTGCTCGCCATGGTCGGCGGCTTCTCCTATGCCGCCTCGGAGTTCAACCGCGCCACCCAGGCGATGCGCCAGCCCGGCTCCTCCTTCAAGCCGATCGTCTATTCGGCCGCGCTGGACAACGGCTACACGCCGGCTTCCGTCATCATGGACGGCCCGATCACCATCACGACGGGCAACACTACCTGGACGCCGAAGAACTATGACGGTCGCACGGCCGGTCCCGCCACGCTGCGCTCCGGCATCGAGCGTTCGCGCAACCTGATGACGGTGCGCCTCGCCAACGACATGGGCATGAAGCTGGTGGCCGAATATGCCGAGCGCTTCGGCGTCTACGACCATCTGGCGCCTTATCTGCCGATGGCGCTCGGCGCCGGCGAAACCACGGTCATGCGCATGGTCTCGGCCTATTCGATCATGGCCAACGGCGGCAAGTCGATCAAGCCGTCGCTCATCGACCGCATCCAGGACCGCTACGGCAAGACCGTCTACAAGCAGGACGATCGCAGTTGCGAAGGCTGCAACGCCACCGAATGGAAGAACCAGCCCGAGCCGGAACTGATCGACAATTCCGAACAAGTGCTCGATCCGATGACGGCCTATCAGATCACCTCGATGATGGAGGGCGTCGTCCAGCGCGGCACGGCCGTCACCATTTCGGAGCTCGGCTATCCGATCGCCGGCAAGACCGGCACCACCAACGACGAGAAGGACGCCTGGTTCATCGGCTTCACGCCCAACATCGTCGTCGGCCTCTATATGGGCTACGACACGCCCAAGGGCCTGGGTCATGGTGCGACCGGCGGTGGCCTGGCGGCCCCGGTCTTCAAGGATTTCATGAAGACCTATCTGGTCGGCCAGCCGAAGATCGACTTCAAGGTTCCCGAAGGCATGAAGCTGATCGCCATCAACCGCAAGACCGGCATGCGCGCCAATCCGGGTGATCCGGGCGCCTTCATCGAGGCCTTCAAGCCCGGCACCGGTCCGGCCGACAGCTATTGGGTGATCGGCATGGGCACCGATGGCTCCAACGGCCCGGGTGGGAATCTGTCGCCGGGCGCAGCCCAAGCCATCGAATCGGGCGGCGGCGGCCTGTACTGACGCTTTCCCGAGCGGCCTGCGAGCCGCTCGGATCCGTCGGGACCCGTTTTGCCGGCCCATTTTCCTTTACACCTTCCGGCGCGCTGCCTATGTATCGCGCCGACCAGTCGAACTCTTGCATCGGGACAGCATCGTGCGCGCGGAAACGCAGAACATCGTCGACGAAATCAGGCAGGCCATAACCCTGCTGAGGAGGCATCTTTGACTGGGATCAGGCTGTAAAGAGGCTTGAGTACCTGAACGTCCGCGCCGAGGATTCCAGCCTCTGGAACGATCCCGCCGAGGCACAGAAATTGATGCGCGAGCGCCAGAGCCTCGATGAAGGCATCGGCGCCGTCAACAGCCTGACGCGGGCGCTCGAAGACAATATCGGTCTGATCGAGCTTGGCGAGGAAGAGGGCGACGAGAGCGTCGTCGCCGAGGCCGAGGCCGCGCTGCGCTCCATGCAGGGCGAGGTCAAGGCGCGCCAGATCGAAACGCTTCTGTCGGGCGAGGCCGACGCCAACGACACCTATCTGGAAATCCATGCCGGCGCCGGCGGCACCGAGAGCCAGGACTGGGCCTCGATGCTCCTGCGCATGTATACGCGCTGGGCCGAGCGCCGCCGCTTCAAGGTCGAGGTGCTGGAAGTCCATGACGGCGAGGAGGCCGGCATCAAGTCGGCCACCGTGCTTATCAAGGGCCACAACGCCTATGGCTGGCTGAAGACGGAATCGGGCGTGCACCGGCTGGTGCGCATCTCGCCCTACGATTCCAACGCGCGCCGCCACACCTCCTTCGCTTCGGCCTGGGTCTATCCCGTCATCGATGACTCGATCCAGATCGACGTCTCTGAATCGGACGTCCGCATCGATACCTATCGGTCGTCGGGCTCGGGCGGCCAGCACGTCAACACCACCGATTCGGCGGTGCGCATCACGCATCTGGCGACCGGCATTGCAGTCGCCTGCCAGGCCGAGCGCTCGCAGCACAAGAACCGCGCCAAGGCGTGGGAAATGCTGCGCTCGCGCCTCTACGAGGAAGAGTTGAAGAAGCGCGAGGCGGCAGCCAATGCGACCGAGGCTTCCAAGAGCGACATCGGCTGGGGCCATCAGATCCGCTCCTACGTGCTCCAGCCCTATCAGCTGGTGAAGGACCTGCGCACCGGGGTCGAATCGACCAGTCCGTCGGACGTGCTCGACGGCGACCTCGACGAGTTCATGGAAGCCTCGCTGTCGCACCGCATCGAAGGCGGATCGGGCGAGCCGGTCGCCGACATCGACTGATCCTGGACATCCGGCGGCGGGAGCCAGTTCCGTCGCCTTTTTGCACGGTAACGCTTTATTGACCGTGATTCGGCCGTGGTGGCTCTGCGCCCTGCCGATCCCCGGCATTCCGCATCGTAGCGGCCCATTCGGGGCGATTGCCATCGCTCAACGGCCTTGGCCAAAACGGGCCGGCGCGGATCGGGGCAGGGGCGTCGGCAGGAACCGGTACAGGGCAAGACACGTTTCCCGCACGGGTGGGCTTGGAAAAGCCGCTCGTTCGAAAGGAAACGACGATGTCTGCTGCCACCCAATGTTCGGCCCGAGCCGTTCCATCGGCGGGCCGACTTCTGTGTTCCTTGTCGGCTGCCGGGGTCCTTGCGCTTTTTGCCTTGCCGGCATTCGCCCATGACGCCGCGCCGACGGCTGCAAAACCTCTTGGCTGGTCCTATCCGTTCGCCTGCTGCGCGAACTACGACTGTCGGGCCACCCACTCCGGCGAGGTGCTGGAGCGCCCGGAGGGCTACGTCATCGCCGACACCGGCGAGGTCGTGCCGATGACCGACAGGCGCGTCAAGGACAGCCCCGACGGGCAGTTCCACTGGTGCGCCCATCGCTCGGGTATCGATGCTGGCCACACCATCTGTCTTTTCGTGCCGCCACGCTCGTACTGAGCGTTCCGTTGATCAGGACTATCCTTACAGGCGCCGGTTGCCAGTGGCAGGGTCCTGTGGTCGCATACCCGTCTTCAGCCAAGGAGAACGGCCATGTCGCTCAAGGGAAGCTGCCATTGCAAGGCGACGGTTTTTGAAGTGACGCTGGCGCCTGTCAGCGTGACCCGCTGCACCTGTTCGATCTGTTCGAAGAAGGGCGCGCTCTGGGCCTACTACAGCCCCGATGAAGTCAGGATCGCGCCGCAGCGGTCGAGCGCCACCTACCGCTGGCAATCGATGACCGTGAAGCACAATTTCTGCCCGACCTGCGGCTGCACGACCTTCACCGAATCGCCCGACTGGAGTACGGGCGAGCCGAATTTCGACAACATGCGCGTCGCCGTGAATGCGCGCCTGTTCGACGATTTCGACCTTGATGCGGTCCAGACGGTGACGATCGACGGCAAGAATCTCTGGTAATTGCCGCATCTGAAGACAGATACGGGCTGAAAGCCGTGGATCACGGCCACCGGCGGCTCCGTTTTTCGCCGCATTTCGTGTTACAAGTCGGCCGGAAGGGTGACGGCGCGCTCGCGCCGCGATTTGAGAGGGAATTCCATGAAAAAGGCCGTGCTCGCCGTGATGGCGACGTCATTCCTGGTCGCTGCTTGCACCACCGACCCCTATACCGGCGAGCAGAAGGTTTCCAACACCGCCGGCGGCGCCGTGATCGGAGGTCTCGCGGGCGCTGCGTTGGGCACGCTGGCAGGCGGTAACGACCGCCGCAACGCGCTGATCGGTGCCGGCATCGGCGCGCTGGCCGGCGGCGCCGTTGGCTCGGTCATGGACCAGAACGAAAACGCGCTGCGCGCGCAGCTTCAGGGCACCGGCGTTAGCGTCACCCGCACCGGCAACCAGATCATCCTCAACATGCCCTCCGACATCACCTTCGGCACGGACCAGGATGCGGTGAAGCCGCAGTTCTATTCGGTGCTCAATTCGGTGGCGCTGGTGCTGAAGAAGTACAACCAGACCGTTATCGACGTCTTCGGCCATACCGACTCGACCGGCTCCGACCAGCACAATTTCGACCTGTCGCAGCGCCGCGCCCTGTCGGTCGCCAATTACCTGTCGGCGCAGGGCGTGGATTCGCGCCGCTTCGCCGTCACCGGTTTCGGCGAGACGCGGCCGATCGCCTCCAACGGCAATGCCGAGGGCCGCGCGCTCAACCGCCGCGTCGAAATCCAGCTTTCGCCGCTCACCTGACCGGAGCGGCGCCGTTACGAATAGAAAAAGGCCCTTCGCGGGCCTTTTTTATGCGCAGAACGTAGATGTCCGCCAAACCGATGGGTGAAGGTCAGACCTTGACGGCGATCTTCATGAAGGCCGGCACGTCGTCGCCGAAGCCGATCGTCTTGTCGTCTTCCTCGTCGCGGCGGGCAGGGCGGTTGCGGCCCGGCCGGTCGGTGTCGCCGGATTTCTGACCGCGTTCGCCTTTGTGTCCGGCACTGCGCTCCGCGTTTTCGGAGCGGATGGCCTGCTTGCGCTCGCTGCGGCCGGCGACGGCTGCCGGTTCGGCCGAAGCAGCCTCGGCTTCCTCCGCGGCGGCGGGCTTGCTGCCACGCCTGCCACGTTCACGGCTGCCGTCGCGCTCGCCGTCCTTGCGACCGGCCCGGCGCGGGGCACCACGGCCACGGCGCGGGGCGTCGTCCTCGCTGTCGCTGGCCGGCACGGTCGAAAGATCGCCGTCGTGCCATTCGATCTGCTGCCCGATCAGCTTCTCGATGGCGTCGATGTATTTGGTGTCGCTCTTGGTGGCGATGGTGAAGGACTTGCCCGACCGGCCGGCTCGGCCGGTACGGCCGATGCGGTGGACATAGTCTTCCGAATGGATCGGAACGTCGTAGTTGAAGACGTGGCTGACGTCGGGAATGTCGAGGCCGCGCGCGGCGACGTCGGAGGCGACCAGCAGCTTCAGCTTGCCGTCGCGGAAATTGGCCAGCATCGTCATGCGGGCGCGCTGGTCCATGTCGCCATGCAGGGCGCCGGCATTGAAGTCGTGCTTGACCAGCGAGCGGAACAGCTCCGAGACCTCGACCTTGCGGTTGCAGAAGATGATCGCGTTCTTGAGGCCTTCTTCTTCCTCGCGGATCAGCTTGCGCAGCACTTCGCGCTTGTCCCACGGCTTGGAGCCGGACTTGACCAGCCGCTGCGTCACGGTGGAAGCGGTGGAGGCGGCCCGCGCCACCTCGACGCGCACCGGCGCGTGCAGGAACTGCTCGGTCAGCTTGGTGATCTCGGGCGGCATGGTGGCCGAGAAGAACAGCGTCTGGCGGGTGAAGGGGATGAGCTTGCAGATACGCTCGATGTCGGGGATGAAGCCCATGTCGAGCATGCGGTCGGCCTCGTCGATGACGAGGATGTCGACGCCGGTGAGCAGCAGCTTGCCGCGCTCGAAATGGTCGAGCAGGCGGCCGGGCGTGGCGATCAGCACGTCGGCGCCGCGCTCCAGCTTGCGCTCCTGGTCGTCGAAGGAAACGCCGCCGATCAGCAGCGCGACGTTGAGCTTATGGTTCTTGCCGTAACGGGTGAAATTCTCTTCTACCTGAGCCGCGAGTTCGCGCGTCGGTTCGAGGATGAGGGTGCGCGGCATGCGTGCCCGCGCGCGGCCCTTTTCCAGCCGGGTGATCATTGGTAGCACGAAGGCGGCGGTCTTGCCGGTGCCCGTCTGGGCGATGCCCAGCACATCCTTGCCCTGCAGCGCGTGCGGAATGGCGCCGGCCTGGATCGGCGTCGGCTGCGTGTAGCCGGCATCGGTGACTGCCGAAAGCACCTTCGGCGACAGGCCGAGGTCCGAAAAATGCAACGCTTCTTGAGCGGTCTGGCTGTCTGAGGACAAAATCTGCTGTCTTTGGCTTTTCGGGGAAGCGCGGCGGTTTGCGTCGCGGCGGGCGCCTCGCGCCTGCGTCATGTTGCATCGCGATAGGCGCAAGTCCGCGGTTTGTCAACTTAAACGGCTGTAATGAAGCTGCTTGCCGTAACCTAACCTTAACCATCAACGTTAATGTGCCGCTGGAATCAGTAGCGGAACTGCTCGCTCAGGATGCGCTCGTTCCACGAATGGCTGGGATCGAACAGCAGCGTCGCCGTCTTCGTCGGCGATTCGCGCACCGTCACCGACGTCGCTGCCTTGACTTCGGTATGGTCGGCGGCGGCGTTCACCGGGCGCTTGCCGGGCTCGAGGATATCGAAGCGTACCGTTGAGCGGTTGGAGAGCAATGCGCCGCGCCAATTGCGCGGCCTGAACGGGCTGACCGGGGTCAGCGCCAGCAGCGGCGCATCCAGCGGCAGGATCGGGCCGTGGGCGGAAAGGTTGTAGGCGGTCGAACCGGCGGGCGTCGCCACCATCACACCGTCGCAGGATAACTCCTCCAGCCGCACATGGTCGTCGACGGTTATGCGGATCTTTGCCGTCTGGTACGATTGCCGCCACAGCGCGACCTCGTTGATGGCCAGCGCCGATACCGTTTCGCCGTCCTGAGTCACCGCCTCCATCTCCAGCGGGCGGATCGTCTCGGGCAGGGCGGCTGCGATGCGTTCGGGCAGGCCGCCGACGCGATACTCGTTCATCAGGAAACCGATCGTGCCACGGTTCATGCCGTACACTTTCCGGCCGCTGCTCATCGTCTCGCGCAGCGTTTGCAGGAGGAAGCCATCGCCGCCGAGGGCGACGATGATTTCGGCCTCCTCCACCGGGACCTCGCCATAGCGGGCAGCCAGCGCGTCGCGTGCGGCGCGCGCATCCGGGACGTCGGACGAAACGAAGGCGAAGCGGCTGCTGCTCATGGTCCCCGGCGGTCGCTGTCTTCCTGCGAGATGGTGGGCAGGTAGCACGGGCGCGCGTCGCCTGCAAAGGAAACGCACCGCGACTTGCTGCGCAGCCTCGGCGGAACAAAGGTTAACGACGCCCTTAAGTCATCGTAAAACCTCGATCGTCATGCTGACTGAGGGAGACGGGTGGCGGGGGCCAGACTGGTCGGGACACCGCGTTGCCACTGTCACGTTTGCTGTTTGTCTTGTTGATCGTGTGCGGCTTTGCCGCCGCCTTCGCCGAACTCGTCGATCATTCCGACCGGCTGGGACCGCGCCAGTCCGCATCGGCCAGGTGCGGCGAAGCCACCGGAGTGCCTTGTCCATCGCGGGCGATGATGGACTGAGCGAGCTTGGCATCTCCCATTCGGCCAAAGCCGATAGGCGCACTAAATGTCACATTGAAAATATATCTTTTATGATGATACTGGTGCTGCGAACCTGTTTCGGGGAACGGCGATGGCCGAGAAGAATGAAGACAGCACCCTCCTGCCGATGCTGATCGCCGGCCTTGTGCTGGTTGTCATCGGTGCCATTGTGGTGATGATGTTCGTCTGAACGGGCGGCAGGTAGGCCGCTCGTGGTGGCGCTCCTTGATCGGGGTGCTGATGCGGATCATGCTGCCGGCCCGAACCATGCGGAACACAACGATGGCCGGACGCATAGCCGTTGTCGACGGCGCCGATAGCGAAACCATCCAGCGGCTGTTTGCGGCCGTCGTGGCTGATCTGAAGGCCGAAGGTATCAAGGTGGCCGGAGCGCTTGCCGAAGCGCCGCCCCTGCCGGACAGCACCTGTAGCGCCGGGCTGTTGCGCACGCTTGGCACCGGAGAAGCCTATTCGATCCACATGGACGCCGCGCCGGCCGGCACCTCTTGCCACCTCGATGCGCGAGGCGTGGAGCGCGCCTGCGCGGCGGTGCTCGGCGACATGCGCGACTGCGACCTTGTCGTGCTCAGCAAGTTCGGCAAGCTGGAAGCCGTCGGCGAGGGGTTGTTCCCCGCCTTTGCGGCCTCCGTCGCGGCCGGAACGCCGACCTTGACGACGGTATCGGCCCGGCACCGGCAGGCATGGCTGGCCTTCGCTCCTGATGCCGATCTTGTCGACGTGGACATAGCGGCGGTGAAGCGGTGGTGGCACCAGGTTGCAAGGTGAAGCGCCGGCGGCCCGCGTATCGATCGTAAAGTGGGTGTTTAAAGCATTAAGTAAAAGCAAGCTTACATCGATATTTTGCAAGCTGACGCGGGTGAAGAACTTCACCGTATCGGCAGGATTTCCGTTTTCGGGAGCTGAATTAGGGATTCCTTTGATATTTCGAGCCCATCCTTCGCACGGGTTTGGTGCAGAAGGGGCGGGCTTTGTTCAAAGTCGTTTCATGTCTTGCCTACGAGCATGATTATTCGTTCGTAGTGGTCGCCGCCATCGTTTGTGTCGCCAGCGCGGTCATGACCATCCGTCTGTTCGACCGGGCGGGCCGGCTCTCCAGCGACGCGCGCCTGTCGTGGATTCTGCTCTCGGCCATGGCCTGCGGCGCGGCGATCTGGACAACGCATTTCGTCGCTATGCTGGGCTTCCGGCTGCCGATGGACCATGCCTTCGATCCGGTGCTGACCATTGCGTCGCTGCTGATCGCCATCGTCTTCAGCGCCGGCGGCCTGTTTATCGCGACCAGCCGGACCAAGGGAGTGCCGGGGGAATGCGGCGGCCTCGTCATCGGCCTCGGCATCGTGGCCATGCATTTCACCGGCATGGCCGGGCTGGAAGTGGCGGGCCGCATCGAATGGGACTGGTCGCTTGTCGCCGCCTCGGTGCTGTTCGCGTTCTGCTTCGGTACTGCGACCACCCACATCCTCGCCCGGCACAAGTTCCGGTTCAGCCGGCCGCTGGCGATGGGCCTGCTCGTGCTAGCCATCTGCACCATGCATTTCACGGCCATGGGGGCCGCGACCCTGGTACCTGATCCGTCCGTGTTTGTGGAGCCGCGCACGATGTCGAGCGAGTTTCTCGCCGTGCTCGTGCTGGCCGCGATGGCGATGATCGCCGGCCTTGCGCTCTACAGCGTGGACGCGCGCTCGCAGCGCGAGCTCATCGACGGCTTTCGCCACGCCGCGCTCCATGATGCGCTGACCGGCTTGCCCAACCGCGCCTTTCTGTCCGCCAACCTGCCCGCCATCCTGGAGCAGGATCGCGCCGGTGGCCTGCAAACGGCCGTCCTTGTTCTCGACCTAGACCGTTTCAAGGAGGTCAACGACGTTCATGGGCACCACACCGGCGACTTCCTGTTGCAGGACCTTTCCCGACGCTTCACGCACCTGATGGGCAAGGGCGAGATGATCGCCCGCGTCGGCGGCGATGAGTTCATCGCCGTCAAGCGGCAGGTTCGGGGTAGGGCCGAGGTCGATCAGTTCGCGCTGCGCCTCATTGCCTGCGTGCTGGAACCTCTGGAACGTAACGCCAGTACCTTGAGCGTCGGCGCCAGTGTCGGCATCAACCTGTCATCGGGCGATTGCGGCGATGCCGAGGAACTGATCGGCGCGGCCGACCTCGCCATGTACCGGGCCAAGCGCTCGCTCGGCGACAAGATATGCTATTACGATCCGTCAATGGACGAAGGCCGGCGCGCGCGCAGCGCCCTGGCCATGGAGCTTCGCTACGCCATCGAGCGCGACGAACTGGAACTCTATTATCAACCCCAGCTCGACGTTCGGTCGGGCCGGGTCAGCGGCTATGAGGCGCTCCTGCGCTGGCATCATCGTCAGCGCGGCATCATCTCGCCTGCCGAGTTCATCCCCATCGCCGAGGAAACGGGCCTCATCATCCCGATCGGTGAATGGGTGCTGAAGACCGCTTGCGCGGAGGTGGCCGGCTGGAAGAAGCCCTACCGGGTCGCCGTCAACATCGCCTCGGCCCAGCTGACCCAGGCCGACCTGCCGAAGGTCGTGCACGAGACGCTGCTGACGACGGGGTTGCCGGCTTCCAGGCTGGAGCTCGAAATCACCGAAGCCAGCATCATCGAGGACCGCGAGCGGACGCTGCACGTCATCCGCCAGCTCAAGGCGCTTGGCGTGACCATCGCCATGGACGACTACGGCACCGGCTATTCGTCGCTGTCGACCTTGCAGGTATTCCCCTTCGACAAGGTCAAGATCGACCGTTCCTTCATCGACGGGCTGCTGGCCGACAAGGCCGCGACGGCGATCGTCAAGGCGACCATCCTGCTCGCCTCCAGCCTGAACATCGCGGTCCTGGCGGAAGGGGTCGAGCGTCAGGAGCAAGCCGATTTCCTCCAGGCCGAAGGCTGCACGGAAGCGCAGGGCTTCCTGTTTGGACGGCCGCGCCCGCTGCCGGAGATTGCCGAGCAGGTCGGCCGTCCTATGAAGCAGGTCGATCCGGCCGTCTCGCGCGCTGCCTGAAGTCGTCCCGATGGTGACGCAACCACCGTGCCGCCGGCCCTGGCGAAGGTCATAGTGGCATGAGCGTGTCGTTGCGATCTTCTCCGCTGTCGGCCAGGTCGCCGTGCCCCGACGGAAGGCGTAACCGTCAGGCGATCGCGCCGTTGGCCGGGAGCGAAGCAACTATCGGCAGAGCGGGAAGTGGTGCGGATGAGAGGACTCGAACCTCCACGCCTTTCGGCACTGGAACCTAAATCCAGGGCGTCTACCAGTTCCGCCACATCCGCTGCGCCTGCGGCAATCCCATGTAGCCATCATTCTGTCAATGTCGGGGCCTTGATTGCGCTCGTCGAGAGGCGCGAAGACGGTTGAAAATTAGCCTCGCCTGTGACAGAAGGCGTGTCGAATGTGACGGGATGAGACGATCCGCTTCTGGAAGATGTGATAAGAAGTCGGAAAAACAAAGACTTAATCACATTTTGGAGCGTGTTTCGGATGTTTCGGCCGTATCGCGGCCGGCTTTCCGGGTCCCGCGCCAAAGCTATCCCGGCCAAGACTGTTCCACAGGCTGCAAACGGCGAACACCGTTTTGACGGCCTGATCGATTGAAACAAAGGTTTGATGATGCAGGTCACCGAAACGCTCAATTCCGGCCTCAAGCGCGAGATCAAGGTCACCGTACCGGCCGGCGACATGGAAGCCAAGCTGATGGCGCGGCTGTCCGACGCCAGGGACAAGGTCCGCATCAACGGCTTCCGTCCCGGCAAGGTGCCGGTGCAGCACTTGCGCAAGGTCTACGGCAAGTCGTTCATGGCCGAAGTGGTGAACGAGATTCTCAACGAGTCGCGTTCGATCATCACCGGCCGTGGCGAGAAGGCTGCCATGCAGCCCGAGATCGTCATGACCGAGGACGAGAAGGAAGCCGAGAAGATCCTGGCCGGCGGCACCGATTTCGAGTTCAAGCTGAACTACGAGGTCATTCCGCCGATCGAGATCAAGGACTTCGCCGACATCAAGGTCACCCGTCCGGTCTACGACGTGCCGGAAAGCGAGATCGACGAGCAGGTCAAGCGCGTCGCTGAATCCGCCCGCACCTATGAGCCGAAGGACGGCAAGGCCGCCGAGGGCGACCGCGTCACCATCGACTACGTCGGCAAGATCGGCGGCGAGGCTTTCGCTGGCGGCGCCGGCAACGACCAGCCGCTGGTGCTCGGCTCGAAGGAATTCATCCCCGGCTTCGAGGACCAGCTTGTCGGCACCAAGGCCGGCGATGAGAAGCAGGTCACCGTGACCTTCCCGGAGAACTACCAGGCCGCGCACCTCGCCGGCAAGGAAGCCACCTTCGATGTCACCGTCAAGGAAGTCGCCAAGCCGGGCGCGCTGGAGATCAACGACGAGACGGCCAAGAACCTCGGCATCGAGTCGCTGGAGCGTCTGCGCGAGGTGGTCAAGGGCCAGATCGAGAGCCAGTTCGGCTCGATGACCCGCCAGAAGGTCAAGCGCCAGCTTCTCGACCAGCTCGATGCCGCCTACACCTTCGAGGCGCCCTCCAAGCTGGTGGACGCCGAGTTCAACAACATCTGGGCGCAGGTCAACCGTGACCTGGAGGCCGCTGGCCACACCTTCGCCGACGAGGACACCACCGAGGAGGATGCGCGCTCCGAGTATACGCGCCTTGCCGAGCGCCGGGTGCGCCTTGGTCTCGTGCTCGCCGAGATCGGCGAGAAGGCCGGCGTCACCGTCACTGACGATGAGTTGCAGCGCGGCCTGTTCGAGCAGATTCGCCGCTTCCCGGCCAACCAGCAGCAGGAAGTCTACGAGTTCTACCGCTCCAATCCGGATGCGCTGAACACGCTGCGCGCGCCGATGTTCGAGGAAAAGGTGGTCGACCACCTGCTCGGCCAGATCTCCGTGACCGACAAGAAGGTCAGCAAGGAAGAGCTGATGGCCGAGGACGACGAGGACGAGGTGAAGGCCAAGCCGGCCAAGAAGGCGTCCGCCAAGAAGGCCGACAAGGCCGAGGGCGCGGAGGCCGGCGAAGAGCCGAAGAAGAAGGCGGCGCCGAAGAAGAAAGCTGCCAAGAACGCCGAGTAAACCGTCCCGCGTTCGTTTTCGAGAAGGCCGCCGCGAGGCGGCCTTTTTCGTTTGCGGGGATCGCAGCTGTATCCGATCCCGTCAGATCAGAAGCAGGCCCTTCATCGACACATGGCCTTTCTTGCCGATGATGATGTGATCATGAACGGCGATCCCCAGCCTCTTGCCGATCTCGACGATCTCCTTGGTCATGTCGATGTCGGCGCGCGACGGCGTCGGGTCGCCGGAGGGGTGGTTGTGCACCAGCACGATGGCCGTCGAGGATAGCTCAAGCGCCCGCCGCACGACCTCGCGCGGATAGACCGGCGTGTGGTCGACGGTGCCGGTCTGCTGCACTTCGTCGGCGATCAGCGCGTTCTTCTTGTCGAGGAACAGGATGCGGAACTGCTCGCGTTCTTCGAAGGCCATGGCGGCGCGGCAATAGTCGAGCACCTGCGTCCATGACGACAGCGTCTCGCGTCCCTTGATCTCGGAGCGCAGCATGCGTTGTGCGGCGGCGGCGATGATCTTCAGGTCGAGCGCCACCGCCGGGCCGACGCCCTTGACCTCCCGCAGCAGGTTTTCCGGCGCGCCTAATACTTCGGCCAGCGTGCCGAAGCGCGCCAGCAGCGCCTTCGCCACCGGCTTGGTGTCGGCGCGCGGAATGAGGCGGAACAGCAAAAGTTCCAGGAGTTCGTAGTCGGGCAGGGCGCTATGCCCGGCGCTGGCGAAGCGTTCGCGCAGCCGGTCGCGATGGCCGAGATAGTGCGGCTTCTGTTCGGCGGTCGGTGGCACGACGGCCTGCTCCGCCAGGAATCCAGCTTCTTGTCGTCTGTCTGCGCCCACTTGCACCGCTCCCTGCCGGCATCATGATAGGCGATGTTTCCGGCACGTTGAACGGGCGTGGCGGCCTTTTTTCCACAGGGCCGCGCAGCAGGCGGTTGTTGAAATCAGGCGGGCAAGCCGGGGCGGTCCAGTCCCTTGGGCGAGAGCGTGAAGATCTCGCAGCCGGTCTCGGTCACGCCCACCGTATGCTCGTACTGCGCCGACAGCGAACGGTCGCGGGTCACCGCCGTCCAGCCGTCCGACAGCACCTTCACATGCGGCCGGCCGAGATTGATCATCGGCTCGATGGTGAAGATCATGCCCGGCCGCATCTCGACGCCTTCGTTCGTATGGCCGTAATGCAGGATGTTGGGCGCGTCGTGGAACAGAAGGCCGACGCCGTGGCCGCAGAAGTCGCGCACCACCGAGCAGCGTTCGCCCTCGGCATAGCTCTGGATCGCGGCGCCGATGGCGCCTGTGCGGGCGCCGGGCCGAACCGCCGCGATGCCGCGCGTCAGGCATTCGTGCGTGACCTCCAGCAGGCGCTCGGCCGCCCGCTTGATCTGGCCGACCGGATACATGCGCGAGGAATCGCCGTGCCAGCCGTCGAGGATGTAGGTGACGTCGATGTTGACGATGTCGCCCTCGCGCAGCGGCTTATCGTCGGGGATGCCGTGGCAGACGACATGGTTGATCGAAGTGCAGGACGACTTAGTGTAGCCGCGATAGTTCAGTGTCGCGGGCAGGGCGCCGTGATCCATGCCGAATTCGAAGACGAAGCAGTCGATCGTCTCGGTGGTGACGCCCGGCTTCACCAGGTCGGCGAGCTCGTCCAGGCAGCGCGCCGTCAGCTGGCAGGCCTTTCGCATGCCGGCGAAGCCGTCCTCGTTGTAGAGGCGGATCTGGCCGGTGTTGCGCAACGGAGCAGTGGCGGCGTCGAGATAGGTGGTCATGAACGGTGCGGCAGGGCTTGTTTCGATATCGACCCTTCATGTGACATCGAAAGGCCCATTCTTCAACCTTCAATATCGCGCGATGGCCTTGAAGCGCCCGCATGGAAGCCACAATTGATAGCGACGAGCGCCCGATCAATCGCAACCATTCACTACGCAAGGCGTTGCCGTCGCACGACGGCGCCGGATGAAAAGACGTTCCATGAGCAGCCTTCAATTTGCCATTCCCGTCAGGGTCCGCATGGCGGACGGCCTGCCGATCGAGGAAATCTACGGAGTCGAGCAGGCCTTGGACTTGTTGGCCGAATGGCCGGCGGGCCGGCAGGGCAAGCTCTACCAGGCGGCCTTCAACGCCTGTTTCAGCGCCAGCGTCGGCGTCGTCGACGTCGAGGAAGCCGGCCGCGCCTTCACGGCTTTCTGCCGCGTCGGCGGCATCTTGGCCAAGGACATGATGTGGCAGGCCAAGCGCGGCCGCGACAACCGCAGGCCTCTGTCCGCCTGATCGGGCGCACCATAACCCGAATTACGAATGCTTCTCCTGCGGCCGGAACGTGATGTGCCGGTGGCCAAGGTAGTTCACCAGCGCACCGGCGGCGATTCCCAGTGCATGGGCCGCCGCTTCGGAGATCGTCGCGGGGACGGAGAGCGACGTCAGGCTCCAATCCGCCGCGACTGCCACGGCAAGGGTGACGGCCGCGCCGCCGGCGTTGACGAGCAGGAAATCGCGGATTTCCGCCAGCAGGGAGCGCGTGCGGGAAGACACGAAAGCCCATTGACGATAGATGACGAAGCCGTAGGCCATGCCCACCGCAAGCGCCGCCAGGACCGCGATAGGATAGGGCATCACCTGGCTGAGCGGGAAGCGCACCAGCCAGTTGAGCAGCGCGGCGCTGCCGCCGGCCAGCAGGAAACGCACGCGCGCATCGCCGAGCAAGCCGTGTCTGGTCACGCGATCGCTCCCATCCATGCCGCCACGAAACATACCGTAAGACCGGCGCCGAGCGCCAGGCTTGGCCGGTCGCGCACGGCGAAGGCGACCGGATCGCTGTCCATCTCGCCGCGCTGGCACATCAGCCAGATGCGGCACACGAACAGGAACAGGATGGCGGGGAAGCCCCACAGCCATGCCGGGTTGCCGTAGAAGCTCTGCCGGAAGGCATCGTCGATGATGTAGAGGACCAGGATGAGGACCGCGCACATGCCGGTGGCGACGCCGATCGCCAGGATCAGCGGCAAGTCGACGGTCTTGTAGCCGCGGCCGCGTATCTCGGTGCCGCCGCGCTCCAGCACTCCGGCCACTTCCGTGTGCCGCTTGGCAAAGCTCAGCGAGGCGAACAGGAACATCGAAAAGACCAGCAGCCACGGCGACGGCGGCGCGCCGCAGGCAAGGATGCCGACGCCCAGCCGGAGCGTGAACAAGCTGGCCAGCGCGAAGGCGTCGAGGATCGGCAGGCGTTTCATACCCAGCGAATAGGCAAGCGTGCCGGCGATGTAGAGGCAAACGCCGGCCAGCGTGCCCATGCCAGCCAGTGCCGCCAGGCCGAGCCCGGCAATCAGTCCGACCGGAACCATCGCAAGCCCTGCCAACAGCGGCAGGCGCCCGCTGGCCAGCGGGCGCTCGCGCTTCGACCAGTGGCGGCGGTCGTCGGCGAGGTCGAGCAGATCGTTGATGAGATAGGTCGCCGAGGCCACCATGTTCATGGCCATGAAGGCGGCCATGCTGGCAGCCAGCGCCGCCGGATCGCCGAGCTTGCCGGAAAGGATGGCCGGAACGAACACCAGTGCGTTCTTGGCCCACTGGTGTGGGCGCAGGCTCCTGATCACCGCCCTCAGCATCGCCGGGCGAGGGAACACGCGCACGACGTCGGTGATGCGTCCAGCGGCTGCGACGACGGCGGGCAAAGCCTCGACCACCACTGCGGCGTGGGCGACCTTCCAGACCGCCAGGTCGGCACGGGCGTCGCCCGCATAGTCGAACCCGTCCGGAAAGCGTTCCGCGAGCGCGCGCGCCTTGGCTTCACCCTTCAGGTTGGTGCGCTCGTCGCTGGCGATAACGCCGGAGACGAAGGGAATGCGCTGCGCCACCTTTTCAGCAATGGCGCGGTTGGCGGCGGTGGCGATGAATATCCGGCGGCCCTTGCCCGCCTGTTCGGCGGCGTAGGCGACAAGCTCATGGTTCAGCGGCAGCGATTCCACGTCGACACGCGCCCGTGCAGCCAATTGGTGCTTGAGAACAGCCCGCCCTTGCAGCAGCCACATCAGGACCATGAAGATCTTCAGCGGGTTGGCCTTGAGAAAGGCCAGCGCCGTCTCGACAAGCAGGTTGCCGCGCACGACCGTGCCGTCGAGGTCTAGCACCAACGGCGTCGGCAGGTCGGCCGATGCAGGCGGGCGTTCTACTTCGAGTTCGGCAGCAGCGGTGGCGCCGCGCGGGAAGGAAACGGTTTTTCGCACGTCAGTTCACTCCCTTGCGAACATAGAAATCCCAGCAGTTCGTCAAAGGAAGTTGCTCGAAGTCGCTTCGAAGGACGGGTTCGAAGGCTTTGCGGATGCCGGTGTCGGTGAGGTCGCACGTGCTGACGAACACGCCGTTGGCCGAGCCGAGATAGGTGCGCGCCTCAGTGGGCGAAAAGGCGGGAATGGTGCGGTCGATGTCCATGACAAGCGCCGTTCCGGTGGCTGGCGTCAGGCGCAGCAGCCGCGCGAAAGGATCGGCGAAAGCCAATGTCGTGTAGTGCGTGGCGCGGTTGCGATAACCGCGCTCATCGAAGGCACGGGCGGCTTCGACGGCACCTGTCGCCCAAGCAAGTTGGACGGCGGGCGCATTGCTGGTCGGGTCCGGGGTGAGGAAGAATCGCGCAGCCTCCACCTGCCTCGCCAGCGGCAGCCATACCTGCGCGATCCTGGCAAACAGGCGCGACCCTTCGTAGGTCGACAGGGGCACTCGCGTTCCGGGCATCAGTTCGGCCAACGCCTGTTCGGGCGCCGCCTGCCGTTCCCGTGTCAATGCCGTGAGTGGGCGCTTGACGGCGATGTCGAGGACCGGGAAGCAGATCGCTGCCATCAACAGCGCCGTGAAGGTCCTGTGCGGACCCCAGGCGGCGGGATGGAAGAACAGAGCCGCTGCGGCGATGAGGCCAAGGCCGCCGGTGTTCTGGCTTTCGGCAAACAGCGCAGCCGCAACCAGTAGCACGGCGTCGACCGCGAAGGCTTGTTGGTTCAACAGCGTACGCACCGTTGCAATCGGCCGCAGGCGTGTGCGATCCGCCTGTTTCGCCGCTGCGGCGATGGCCGAGATCGCCAGGCCAGCCGTCATGACCAGTCCGAGCCAGTTGCGGAAGCCGGCGAAGAACAGGGCATAGATGGCTCCGCCCTTGTTGAGCGCGCTCATGGTGACGATATCGCCGAGATAGGCCGATACGATTCCGTTCGTCGCCTGAACCGCCATCAGGGCGAACGCGAAGGAAGCGACGGCCGCAATCGCACAGCGGGCGCTGCTGCGGCCCAGCACGACGGCCGCCACCAGGATACCCACCGCCACCGCCGCCGCCGTGATCTTCAGAAAGAAGAGGAGCAGCAACACATAGGCCAGAAGGAGCCAGTCATGGCGCGATTTCGGCAGGACCAGCCATAGGCCCGTCAGGAACAGCAGGCCGCTTGCGAATCGGTTGTAGGAAGCGAAGTAGCTGATTTCGGAAAGGTGCGTGCTGTCCAGCGTCATCGGCAGCAGCACCATCAAAGCCAGCAGGCCGAAGCCGGCGAGGAAGGAAACGTTGCTGTTGAACCTCGGTGCAAGGGCGGCCATGGCTGGCAGCAGGAGTAGCCACATCAGGACGTGCAGGCCCACGAATGCATTGCCGCCCGGAAAGAGCGTTTCAGCGGCGAGCGTCAGATAAGGGGTGAGTGCGCCGATCGGCGAGGCGAAATCCACATGCGGCACCTGTCCCAGGGAAATCCGATAGGCGCCGTCGAGGACGAAAACGAAATCCCATATGGCGCGGCCGTAGGGAATGGTCGTGACGGCGAAAGCCGCAATCAGAGCAACCACGGCGCTCGCGGCAATCCAGCCCCAGCGCACGCTCCGGCTGTCCGTCCGGTTGCCGACATAACCGGAGATTTCAAAATAGGTTGACATTATCCGCCCGCCAAATGGGAAGGCAGGATAATACGAATAGAAATTCTAATATCTACGCCAAGAAGTCGATTAGGTTAATAATAAAATTTTAATAAAAATAGAAAAATCCAAGATAGGACAATAATAATACTGATTATATCGGGACTATTGTTGAGGCCGAAATTTTGATTCATGGAGACGGCATCGTATCCAGTCTTTGCTGAATAAGATATCGGCCGCGCCTGACGGCTCGATGGTCGTTCAAGTGGTCGAACTCGCGTCAGGCGCGCTGCGCGATGGCACGCTTTCCCGGAAACGGCGTCGGGTGCGGCGGCCTCTTGGCGGGCAAGCGGGCAAGCCATTTCACATGGCCGTGTATGGCCAGGGAAATGACGAGGAACATCAGGAAGAAAGACGATGTCGAGCGGCCTATCTGGTTCTCTACCAGATTGCTGACCAGGAACATCATCGTGAAGGCGAAGGCGACGCTGAGATAGGCGTCCCTGAGATGGCCGACCGAGACGAGAAGCAGCAAAAGGATAAAGCCGATCGCCGTGAGCATCAGCAGCAGGCCAACCAGGCCGCCCTCGATAAGGATGGTGATGTAGCCGTTGTGGAAATTATCCAGCACCCAGCCGTGGACGTCGTTGAAGGCGATCAGGCGAGCCGGTGTCCAAAAGCCGCCGACACCAAAGCCCAGGAGCAGGTGGCTCTGGAGTTGGTCGAGACCGTAGAACCAGAGCGTCGTGCGATTGCTGGTGTTGAGAGTCGTGCCCAGCACGCCGATCTTGTCGTCGGTCAGGGAGATCGTCGAGAGCACGAGCTGAATCAGCGGCACCGAAAAGACGACAAGCGCGATCAGGATCAAGCGCTGCAATGTCTTCGGCAGGCGCGAGCAGATAAGGGAAGCGACACCGACGATTGCGATCAACTGGCCGCCGCGCGATCCTGAATTGATCAGGCAAACCATGGCGATGGCGATGTTGATCAGCCGTATCGGCATGGCCAGCCGGCCGAGTCCTATGGGCAGGGCGAGGGCTCCGACCACGACGAAGGCCGAGATTGCTCCCAGTTCGTTCTTTTGCGCGGCAAATCCCTTCCAGTCGCCTTCCAGTTCCCAGCCCGTTTCGATGCCTTGCGCCGGAAACAGCACAACGATGATCAGCGACACGACCACGAAGACGCAGGCCAGCGTATAGAACACGACGAGAAGTTCATCGAGCCGCTTCAGGTTGACGATGCAGATCGACACCGTAAGGGTGAAAAGGATCAGCACGGCCTTGATCATTCCGTTCGCCCCGCCATCGCCCCACAGGGCCGACAGCGCGGTATAAAGCAGGAACGCGATCAGCAATGCCCAGTCGGCGGACAACGATATCCTGATGCGCCGCGCGAAATAGGTATAGGCGATTAGCGTGAGCGAGATGCCGGCGAACAGGGCATAGCGGATCGGTTCGCCGAGGCTGCCGAGCGGCGAGTCCGGGGCGGGACTCCACATCGAGACGATCACCAGCGCATAGATCGCGACGCTTTCGAATTTCGGGGATGCCATGGCCTGGTCCGAACATCTGCGCGGGCGCGGCCGCGTGCTGCCGCCTGCGGATGCGGTCCGTGCGCCATGATTACCGGGAATGGTAAACAAACTCGGAACCGGGGCGGGGAGGCAACACGCGGGATTGGCCCTCGAAACCGAAAATTAAATACGCTGCCCGTAATGGGATTGGGGGGGCTTTCCGCGAAGCGCGGAGAGTCGCTGCAACGCGAGGTTCGCATATCGATGAACCAGGATCACGACCCGAGCCCATACGGCACGCAACAGCGTAATGGATGGGACGCCGTCAGCGCCTATCTGCTGGTCGACCTGCCGCGCCTGTTCTTCTGGCTGCGAAAGGGCGTTCGCTGGATCGTTCTTGCCATGGTCGTCGGTCTGCTGGCGGGTGTGTCGTACTCGATGCTGTCAAAACCCCGCTACACGGTAACGACCGACATATTGATGAATCCGGCAGGCCTGCAAATCGTCTCAGACGACCTCTTCAGGCAGAACGACCAGCAGCGGGACGCACAGCTTCTCAATGTCGAGAGCAAGCGGCAGACGCTGGTTTCGCGCAGCGTGCTTCTCAGAGCCATCGCCGCGCTCGACCTCGAGAACGATCCGGAATTCGTGCCGCCGCCATCCGCTTTCAGCATCGGCAGGTTGCTGGGCCGCAGCGGCCCCTCGCAAAGCAACGAGGTGATCGCTCTGGGCAATCTCATGAAACGCCTGAGCGCCCGTCGCGACGAGCTTTCCTTCGTCGTCACCCTGTCGGTTTGGACCAACAATGCCGGCAAGTCGATCCGCATTTCCGAAGCGATCATCAAGGCCTTTCGGGAGGAACTGGTTTCGGCCGATTCCGAAGGCGCCAGCCGCACCGTGGACGCGTTGACCGACCGCATCGGCAAGCTGAAGGCGGATGTCAACGCCGCCGAGGAAGCCGTCGAGGCCTTCCGCCGCGAGAACGGACTGCAGGCCGTCCAGGGGGAGCTTGTCTCCTCGCGCTCCATGTCGCAGATCAACCAGCAACTCGTCGAGGCGCGGCAAAAGCTGATCGCGGCGCAATCGCGCTATCGCGAACTGTCGTCCGGCAACGCCGATGCGGTGGCGATGCAATCGCCGACCGTCTCTGCTCTGCGCACGCAGTATGCGACGTTGAAGTCGCAGGCGGACGCCCAGTCGATGATCTACGGTCCCCGGCATCCGCGTGCGTCCTCGCAGCAGATCGAGTTGCGTGCCTTGCAGCAGGAGATCGATGCCGAGACGAAACGCATCGTGCTTGCCGCCAAGAACGATCTGGATCAGTCGCAATCCAATGTTTCGTCGCTCGAAGCCGAGGCCGCCCGGGCAGGTTCGGGCGTGTTCTCGGACAATGACGCTCAGGTAAGGCTGCGCGAACTCACGCGGGAAGCGGCGGCCAAAACCGCCATCTACGAGGCCTTCCTTGTCCGCGCGCGCGAGGTCACCGAGCGCCAGCAACTGGATACGACCAACATCCGCATCATATCGCCGCCAGTGGAGCCCAGGTCCCGCAGCTGGCCGCCTCCGACGATGCAACTGGGTGCTTTCGGTGCGCTCGTCGGAATGGTGTTTGGCGTCCTCGGCATTCTCGGCAGGGGTATTGCCATCGATATGAAAGGTCCGCGCCGCCCGCCCACGAGGCCGATGCATTCCGCGCGGCGCTCGCCGGCCCAGGCCCGCTTGCACGAACTGCTGCGGACCTCGCCGTCGCCTGCGGCTGTTCGCGCGCCGGCCCACGCCCGCTCGCTGCTCGATCCATGGTACGCAAGCGCACAGGAGCCTGCTGCATCCAAACGACATGATCCCCGCACGTATCGCGCCGCGCCCGCCTATCGTCGATAGGAAGATTTCCGTGGCGGCATCCGAGCCGCCTCGCTTTCGCCCTACACGAATCGGCCGAGGCAGCGACATGGCGTAACTTTCCGACCGATGGCGGCCTGGAACTGGTCAAGGATTTTTGCACGGCTAAATGGACGTCGATGGGATCGCGGACGACTTCGACGCCTTGCTCAGGGCGGTGCGATGAACTTGTGCCGCTTTGCGCGCCCACGCTGCCCTGATCAGCAATAGTCGCTATTGATGGAAACTGGTACGCTCAAGGGGAATCGAACCCCTGTTACCGCCGTGAAAAGGGGCAAAGAAAAGGCCGATCGGATGGCACTACCAGCCTTCGGTACCTACACTTGGCTATGGCCGGCTGTTTGATTCCCGCAATTTTGATGACCTTCGGTGCCGCCATCGGTGCGATTGTCGGCAGTGACGGTGGAAGCGTCTACGGCGCGTTCATCGGCCTTGCGGTTGGCATGCTCGCTATGGTGGTCATGGTCTTCCTGATGTCTATGGCGAAGCGATAGCCGTAGCATGAGCAATCTCAGCACCCTGGTCGCCAAGGTCACGGCTCGGCAGGAGATCAGAAAGAGCCGCTTTCTTGCTGTCGCCGGGCCGGTTTCGGATGAAGCCACGGCAAAGGCCTTCATCACGGCGAACTCGGATCACACAGCGAACCATAACTGCTGGGCCTGGCGGATCGGGCAATCTTACCGGTTCAACGATGACGGTGAGCCCAGCGGAACGGCAGGCAAACCGATCTTGCAGGCTATCGATGGGCAGTCGCTCGATCGCGTTGCCGTTGTCGTCACGCGTTGGTTCGGCGGTGTGTTGTTGGGCGGCGGCGGGTTGATCCGCGCATACGGCGGCACGGCCGCCATGTGCTTGCGGGAGGCTGGAAAGGTGCGGCTTGTCGATACCGTCGCGGCGACGGTCACATGCGCCTTTGGCGATCTGGCGCTTATACAGGCTCGGCTTGAGGCGCTTCCCGGAGCGCAGGTCCGCGTTCGGTCATTCACGGATCGCGGGGCGGAACTGATCGTCTCGGTGCCGGAGGACCAAAGAGATGGCATGGCGCGTATGGTCGCTGATCTGACGAGCGGCCGAGCGGCAATCAAATTCAGCGAATAGCTGTCCCTGCTGCTGCGAGCATCCATAGATCTTACAAAGCAGGGGGCGAATTATCCTGCCTGAAGGATTCGCGCCTCGTTTCCAGGCGAATTTCAGGGATTCGTTTGCCATCGTTCACAGCCGTGCAAAGGCGTATTCGACTTGTATTTGATCGCGCCAGTTCTTTGGCTCGCTAAATAGCTGAAACATAAGAGGAAAACTGGTACGCCCAAGGGGAATCGAACCCCTGTTACCGCCGTGAAAGGGCGGTGTCCTGACCGCTAGACGATGGGCGCAGCCAAGCGCGCTTATAGTTGCGTTGAACGCGGCGGGCAACCCCGTGCAGTGCGCTTGTGATGAACTTTTTCGCTGTTATTTGCGCCGGCGGCAGCGCCAGTTCCAGTCGCGCTCGGGGCCGACGTCGATATGCACGGATTCGGTATGGCAGTAGGTGCCGACGCCGCCACGTCCGGGCATAGAGCGCACGTAATTCGCCAGGTCCCACTTGCTGACGCCGGGGATCTGGATGTCGGCCGCCGCGCAGTACATATGCAGCGAATTCTTGGCGCCGCGCGCGCGGCGGTTGCGTTTGGGATCGCGATAGCCGGACGTGACTATCATCTTGCGTCCGTAATGTCCCTCGATCGTTTTCAGAACCCGGACCAGCGAGGGCTTGAGACAGGCGACGTCGACGCTTTCGGTCTGCTTGAGCAGGCCGTTCGGCGCAAGCCGGGCCATGCCGGCGGCGGAAGCCACTTGGTAGGGGCCGCCTTCGTCTTCGTTGAGATCGACGTCGCTGTCATCATCGATGCCCGAGCGGCGCCGAATCTCGAACAATGCGGTCTGGCGCACGCCGGGCAGGGCGTTTTCGGAGCCGAGCGAGACCAGCGGCTGCGTGTCTCCACCGGTGGAGGCAAGCTGGACGATCGGCGTCACCGCCTGGCGAGCGGCATCCGGCTCGATGATCGGCTGCGGCTGGCGCGCCGGCGCCGGAACGATCGGTGTCGGCGCCGCGGCCGCTTTGGCCTTTGCCGGCGACGACCCGAAGAAGGCGGCGAGGAAAGTTTTCTTCGGCTTCACCGGCTCGGCGGCCGGCATCTCGCCAGCCGTGACGTAGACCGCGTTGTCGGTAGCCGTTTCAGCCGGAGCGGCCGTCTGCTCGGCCTGCTTCGTCGCCGATGCTTCGATGGCGCCGGCGGCAACCTTCTGCGCCGCAGCGCTGGTCTCTTCGGCGCTTTGCGTCGGCGGCACCAGCGGCTGTGGCGTCGTGCCGGCGATGGATTGCGCCTCGGCCGGCGCGGGAATGGCGAACTCGGCCGGCGTACCGGGTTTCTGCGTCGGGAAATAGGCGATCTGCTCGGGCAGGGTCGTATCGCCTTCGGCGCTCATCAGCATCTGCGGGCCGCTCGACATCGTCGATTCGCCTGCTTCCGGCTGCGCCGACGCGGCCGCGATATCGCCGGCGGTGGCATTGTAGCCCGGCATTCCGACCGATAGCGACGGGTCGTTGACGGCGGTGCAGGAGGCGGCGAGCACGGATAAAAGAGCCGCCAAGACAGCGCGGCGTCCTTCTCGTGCGAGACGCGATCCCGTTGAATTCAATGCGTTTCCCCCTCGCTATCCGCCTCGGATGACCAGCGGCGCACCGTTTGCACGGCCGCTTCCGCAAGGTCGTGTTTCCGCGATCGGAAACGAGATCTGTATCAAATCCGCCAGCCTCGACGAAAAACGTCAGCGACACGCGGATAGAGTCAATTTCATGCTTGACCGTGACCATTTCGCCCGCTTTGCGGACGCCGTCAACTCACCACACATTACAGCGTGTTACACGCGCACCTTGACATAGCTGCCGGGTGCGTCGCCCAGCGTCTTGGCGCCGGGCTGGCGCGCCGGCACGCGGGTGGCGTCCTGGTCCTCGATCCAGCGTTGCCAATGCGGCCACCAGGAGCCGGGGTGTTCGTGGGCTGCGGCCAGCCAGTCTTCCAGGCTTCCGACAGCCTTGCCGCCGGTCCAGTACTGGTACTTCTTCAGCGAAGGCGGATTGACGACGCCGGCGATATGGCCGGAGCCGGAAAGGACGTACTCGACCTCGCCGCCGAAATAGCGGCTGCCCTCGAAGGCCGATTTGGCCGGTGCGATATGGTCTTCCTTGGTGGCGAGATTGTAGACGGGGATGGTAATGTCGGAGAGCGAAAGCGTGCGGCCCGCCAGTTCCATGCGCCCGGCTGACAGGTTGTTCTCCAGATAGCAGTTGCGCAGGTAGAAAGAGTGGTTGGCGGCGGCCATGCGGGTGGAATCGGCATTCCAGTAGAGCAGGTCGAAGGGCAGGGGCTCCTTGCCGCGCATATAGTTGTTGACGACGTAGGGCCAGATCAGGTCGCCCGAGCGCAGCATATTGAAGGCGGTCGCCATCTTGGTGCCTTCCAGATAGCCGCGCTCGTTCATCGCCTGCTCGAGGGCGCTGATCTGTTCCTCGTCGACGAAAACCTTGAGATCGCCCGCATAGGTGAAATCAACCTGCGTGGCGAAGAAGGTGACGGAGCGGATGCGGTCGTCGCCTTCCTGCGCCAGGAGGGCGAGCGCCGCAGCGAGCAGCGTGCCGCCGACGCAGTAGCCGATGGCATTCACCTCACGCTCGCCGGTGGCCTTCTCGATCATGTCCAGCCCGAACTGGATGCCTTCGCGCGTATAGGCCTCCCAGGTCTTGCCGCCGTGCCGCTCGTCCGGGTTGACCCAGGAGATGACGAACACGCTGTGGCCCTGCTCGACGGCCCAGCGGATGAAGGATTTCTCCGGATTGAGGTCGAGGATGTAGAACTTGTTGATCCATGGCGGGCAGATCAGCAGCGGTCGCTTGAGCACCGTTTCGGTGGTCGGCGTGTACTGGATGATCTCGGCGATGTCGCTGCGGCCGATCACCTTGCCGGGTGAGACGGCGATGTTTTTGCCGATCTCGAAACGCGTGTTGTCGGCCTGCCTGAGTTTCAGGTCACCCTTTCCGGCGGTGATGTCCTCGGCCAGCATCTTCATGCCGCGCACGAGATTCTCGCCGTTCGAGGCGACAGTCTCGCGGAACAACTCGGGATTGGTCAAAACGAAGTTGGACGGCGAGAGCGCATTGGTGACCTGCTTGACGTAGAAGGTCGCCTTGTGGCGGGTGTGCTCGTCCATGTCCTCGGCATGTTCGGCAAGATCGGCCGCCCAGCGCGCAGTGACCAGATAGGCCTGCTTGAGGAAGTCGAAGAAGGCGTTTTTGTCCCATTCGGGGTCGAGGAACCGCTTGTCGCCCTTTTCGGGTTTGACCACGTCTTCGACCTCGGCGGCGCCGCTGACGCGGTCGATGGCGTTGGCCCAGACTTGCATGTAGCCGGAAAACAGCCGCGTCTGCGCCTCCAGCGCACGCGAAGGGTCGGACAGCCAGTATTCGGTCAGCTTGGAAAAGGTCCGCACCATGTCCGCGGCAGACTCGGCGACATGGTCGCTGCGTTCGCCCTTTTCGCGCGGCTCGGCCCAGGCGGAAGCGGCCTTGCCGGCCTGCTCGATCATGCGCGCGATGTTGAGCGCGAACCGTTCCGGATCCTTGACCAGATACTGCTCGACGGACGCAGTGTCCGGAGCCTCGGTCTTGCCAGCGTCTTTGCCGGATCCGGCTGTATTGGGCATGATGGACGAGGCTCCTCCCTGAAGCGTTTTCTTGACACATTATCATGAGACGTCGGATACGGTCCAATGCCGATCAACAGCGGCCAGTCCGACTTTCGGGGCAAGACAATGAGATATCGCGCCGGCCAGCCTGCCATCTTCGTCCTTGGATCGTTTTGCCGCAGCCTTGCCGCGGTCGTCCTGCTTGCGGCGGCGACCGGCTGCACCAGCACCAGCATCGAGGACGCGGCCCCCCAGTCGGCGACGGTAACCGGGCCGAAGGATACGGGAAGCTACCCCAATCTCAATATCCCTGCGCAGCAGGCTGCCGAGCAGTTCACCGATGTCGACAAGAACGCCAAGCTGGCGGCGCTGCAGGCGGACCAGGCCGCGGCCAACGCGGCTGCGGGCAATGCGGCCGGCACACCCGATCCGGCCGAGCTCGACAGGCTTGCCAAGACCCACGCCTCGGACACGTTGAAGCAGATCGAAGGCAAGTGCGACCCCGCCCTCGACCCTACCTGCAAATAAGTGTATATCGCGCGCCCAATCCCTCCTTCGACCGGAAACTGACATGGAAGAGTTTCACAAGGTCCGCCGGCTGCCGCCTTACGTCTTCGAGCAGGTCAACCGGCTGAAGGCCAGCGCGCGCTCGCGCGGCGCCGACATCATCGATCTCGGTATGGGCAATCCAGACCTGCCGACGCCGAAGGCGATCGTCGACAAGCTGGTCGAGGTGGTGCGCGATCCGCGCACGCATCGCTACTCCTCCTCGCGCGGCATTCCAGGCTTGCGCCGCGCCCAGGCCGCCTATTATGCCCGCCGTTTCGGCGTGAAGCTAGATCCCGATACGCAGGTGGTGGCGACGCTTGGCTCGAAGGAAGGGTTCGCCAACATGGCGCAGGCGATCACCGCGCCCGGCGATGTGGTGCTGTGTCCCAATCCGACCTATCCGATCCACGCCTTCGGCTTCATCATGTCCGGCGGCGTCATCCGCTCGATGAAGGTCGAGCCGGACGACGGCTTCATCCCGGCGCTGGAGCGCGGGGTGCGGCATTCCATCCCGAAGCCGCTGGCGCTCATCCTGAACTATCCGTCCAACCCGACGGCGCTTGTCGCCTCGCTGGATTTCTACAAGGACGTCGTCGCTTTCGCCCGCAAGAACGACATCATCATCCTGTCCGACCTCGCTTATTCCGAGATTTATTTCGACGGCAATCCGCCGCCTTCCGTGCTGCAGGTGCCGGGCGCGATGGACGTGACCGTCGAATTCACCTCGATGTCCAAGACCTTTTCCATGCCCGGCTGGCGCATGGGCTTCGCGGTCGGCAACGAGCGGCTGATCTCGGCGCTGACGCGCGTGAAATCCTATCTCGATTACGGAGCCTTCACGCCGATCCAGGTTGCCGCGACCGCCGCGTTGAACGGCGACGGTGCCGACATCGCCGAAGTGCGCGACATCTACCATAAGCGCCGCGACGTGATGGTGGACGCGTTCGGCCGTGCCGGCTGGACGATACCTGCGCCGGCGGCCTCTATGTTCGCCTGGGCGCCGATCCCCGAACAGTTCCGGCGTCTGGGTTCGCTGGAATTCTCCAAGCTGTTGATCGAGCATGCCGACGTGGCAGTGGCGCCCGGCGTCGGCTTCGGCGAGCACGGCGACGATTATGTGCGCGTCGCCCTGGTCGAGAACGAGCACCGGATCCGCCAGGCCGCGCGCAACATCAAGAAGTTCCTGGCATCCAGCGCCAAGCAGCCGAACAATGTTGTGCCGCTCGCGGCGCATCGCTAGATCGCCGTGGGTCCTTTCAGACGCACAAGGGACGATCTAGCACTTTGATTGAGCATCGGAATATTCCGAAAACCGGATTCCACTTTTCGGTCCGATGCTCTAAACAGCCCGCATCAGCGACGAATCCGGGGACGGCGCCTATCATGGCCGAAGCATTGCGTATTGGAATTGCCGGGCTCGGCACGGTTGGCGCGTCGGTTGCGCGCGTGCTGCGCGACAAGGCCGGTGAACTCACCCGGCAGTGCGGCCGTCCGATCACCGTGACCGCGGTTTCGGCGCGCGACCGCGGCAAGGACCGTGGCGTCGATCTTGGCGATATCGCCTGGTTCGACGATCCGGTCGAACTCGCCCGCTCGAACGGCATCGACGTGTTCGTCGAACTGATGGGTGGCGATGAGGGTGCGCCGCGCGAGGCGGTCAAGGCGGCGCTGGAAGCCGGTCGTCATGTCGTCACCGCTAACAAGGCGCTGCTGGCAAAGCATGGCGTGGCGCTGGCCGAAATCGCCGAGAAGAAGGGCGTCCTGCTGAACTACGAGGCGGCGGTGGCCGGCGGCATCCCGGTCATCAAGACCATGCGCGAAGCGATGGCGGGCAATTCCGTGTCGCGCGTCTTTGGCATCCTCAACGGCACCTGCAACTACATCCTTACCCGCATGGAGGCCGAGGGCCTGACCTTCGAGGCGTGCCTGAAGGACGCGCAGCGGCTGGGCTATGCGGAGGCCGATCCGACCTTCGACATCGAAGGCAACGACACGGCCCACAAGCTTTCCATTCTGACCAGCCTCGCTTTCGGCACCAGGATCGCCGCCAACGACATCTATCTGGAAGGCATTTCCAACATCACCCAGGCCGATATCCGCGCGGCGAGCGACCTCGGCTACCGGATAAAACTGCTGGGCGTGGCGCAGCGCACGGAAAGCGGCATCGAGCAGCGCGTCCACCCGACCATGGTGCCGACCGCCTCGGTGATCGCACAGGTGCATGGCGTTACCAACGCCGTCGCCATCGAAACGGATATTCTGGGCGAACTGCTGCTTTCCGGCCCCGGCGCTGGCGGCAACGCCACGGCGTCCGCCGTGGTCGGCGACATCGCCGATATCGCCAAGAGCCGCCCCGGCTTCCAGCACGGCCCGGTGTTCGGCCGCCCGGCGAAGGAGTTGAAGCCCTACAAGAAAGCGCAGATGCGCAGCCATGCCGGCGGCTATTTTATCCGCCTTACCGTGCATGACCGGGTCGGCGTCTTCGCCGCCGTCGCGCGGCGCATGGCCGACAACGACATCTCGCTGGAATCGATCGTCCAGCACGCCGCCGGCGCAAACGGCGACGACAAGAAGACCGTCATCCTCGTTACCCACGAGACGACCGAGGCGGCCGTGCGCAAGGCCGTCGACGGCATCACCAAGGACGGTCATCTGGTCGACAAGCCGCAGGTGATCCGCATCGAGCGTGCGGGCTAGGCCAATCACCTTTCAATCGATTGATATTCCTGCGTTTTCGAAAAAGCGCGGGAATGGCCTTGCCGTTGTCGCACGGCTTTGACAAAAGGCGCCCACATCAGGCCGGAAGCCGGAGGATATTGCCCATGACCATCGCCCAGACCCTTTCCACCGGCCTCGACCGCGTGCTGACCATGGAACTGGTGCGCGTCACCGAGCGCGCGGCGGTGGCCGCGGCGCGGCTGCGTGGCCGCGGCGACGAGAAGGCGGCCGACCAGGTCGCTGTCGACGCCATGCGTCAGGAACTCAACCGACTGGCTATCAAGGGCACGGTGGTAATCGGCGAGGGCGAACGCGACGAGGCGCCGATGCTCTACATCGGCGAGGAGGTCGGCACCGGCAAGGGACCGGCGGTCGATATCGCGCTCGATCCGCTGGAAGGCACGACGATCTGCGCCAAGAACCTGCCGAACGCGCTGGCGGTTGTTGCCTTGGCCGAGAAAGGCAGCCTGCTCAACGCCCCTGACGTCTACATGGACAAAATTGCCGTTGGCCCGGGCTACGCGGCCGGCGTCATCGACATCGATGCGCCGCCGGCTGACAACATCGCCGCCGTCGCCAAGGCCAAAGGCGTGCCGGTCGGCGAGGTCACCGCCTGCATCCTCGATCGCCCGCGCCACGCCAGGCTGATCGAGGCGGTGCGCGCCACGGGCGCCGCGATCCGCCTGATCGGTGACGGTGACGTTGCCGGCGTCATCCACACCACCGATCCGGACGAGACCGGCATCGACATCTATCTCGGCACCGGCGGCGCGCCCGAAGGCGTGCTGGCGGCCGCTGCACTGCGCTGCACCGGCGGTCAGATGCAGGGCAGGCTGATCCTCGACACACCGGACAAGGTCGAGCGCGCGGCACGCATGGGCGTCGACGATCCGCGCCGCATCTACCGCGCCGAGGACATGGCGCGCGGCGACGTGCTGTTTGCCGCCACCGGTGTCACCGACGGCAACATGCTGGCCGGCGTCAAGTTCGGCCGCACCTTCATCACCACCCACACCATCGTGCTGCGCTCGTCGTCGCGCACGGTGCGCGAGATCAAGGCCCGGCACCAGGATCTGGAAAAGTTTTGATTTCACCCGGCCGAACGGCGCATAGTGCCCCGCACGCAGGATAGGCGTGCGGCAGCTGTAATGGCGGGTGAAAAGCGTTTCTTTCTCGATGTTCGGCGCTCTGCGACCGGCCTGGCTTGGGCGCATCGGCTGAGCGAGCGTCAGGACATGGCGGCATTGGCCATCGCGCAGGGGCAGGGCGTGCCCGATATAGTGGCGCGCGTGCTTGCCGGCCGCGATGTGCTGGCGCACGAGGCCGCCCGCTTTCTCGATCCGACGATCCGCGACCTGCTGCCCGATCCGGCCTCGCTGACCGATATGGAAAAGGCCGCCGCCCGTCTCGCCGAGGCGGTCAAGGCCCGGGAAAAGGTCGCGATCTTCGGCGACTACGATGTGGACGGCGCTTCATCCTCGGCGCTGCTCAAGCGCTTCCTTGGACATTTCGACGTACCGTCCGAAATCTACATTCCCGACCGCATCTTCGAGGGGTACGGACCGAATCCCGACGCGATGCGCGAACTGGTGTCGCGCGGCGCAAGCCTGATCGTCACCGTCGACTGCGGCACCAACAGCGCCGCCTCCATCGACGCGGCGAAGCAGGCCGGCGCCGATGTCGTCGTCCTCGACCATCATCAGGTTGGCGGTACGCTGCCGGCTTCCGCCGTCGCCGTCGTCAACCCGAACCGGCAGGACGACCTGTCGAGACAGGGCCATCTCTGCGCCGCCGGCGTCGTGTTCCTGGCGCTGGTGCAGACGGCCAAGGTGCTGCGGTCGCGCATGCCCGGCACGCCGCAGCCCGATCTGCTTTCCCTGCTCGATCTGGTGGCGCTGGGCACCGTCTGCGACGTCGTTCCGCTGACGGGCGTCAACCGGGCCTTCGTGGTCAAGGGCTTGCAGGTGATGCGCCAGCAGTCCAACCCCGGCCTTGCCGCGCTGGCCAATGTCGCGCGCATCGGCGAGCCGCTCGGCGCTTTCCATCTCTCCTTCATGATCGGCCCGCGCATCAATGCCGGTGGCCGCATCGGCGACGCTGCGCTCGGCAGCCGGCTGCTTGCGACAGACGATCCGGTCGAGGCGCGCGCGATCGCCGAAACGCTCGACCGGCTGAACCAGGAACGGCAGGCGATGGAGCAGGAGATGCTGGCCGAAGCGCGCGCCGAAGCGGATGCCGAACTCGCCGGCGGGCAGGGGCCGGCGGTGATCGTCACGGCGAGCACCAACTGGCATCCCGGCATCGTCGGGCTGATCGCCTCGCGCCTGAAGGACTATGCCCGCCGTCCCGCTTTCGCCATCGCTTTCAATGCCAATGGCGTCGGCACCGGCTCAGGCCGCTCCGTAGCCGGTTTCGACCTCGGACGGCTGGTGCGCGAAGCCACTGAAGCGGGGCTGATCGTCAAGGGCGGCGGCCATGCCATGGCTGCCGGCATCACCGTGGAGCGTTCCAAGCTCGGCGCCCTGCGTGCCTTCTTCGAGGAACGCGCCGCGGCCGACGTCTTTCGCCTGCAGGACGAGGAAAGCCTGCTGGTCGACGCAGCACTCGCCGCCGAGGGCGCGACGCTCGATCTGACTGATGCGCTGGAGAAGGCAGGACCGTTCGGCGCCGGTCATATCGCGCCGCTGTTCGTCCTGCCGCGCCATCGGCTGGCGGATGTGCGGCCGGTTGGTACCAATCATGTGCGGGTCGATCTGTCGTCCGAGGCGGGAGGCCGGCTGCAGGGCATCGCCTTCCGGGCCGCCGGCACGCCGCTCGGCGAATTCCTGCTCCGCAACAGGGGCGGCACCGTGCATGTCGCCGGTTCGTTGTCGGTGAACCACTGGAACGGCAGCCGCAACGTGCAATTCCGCATCGTTGACGCGGCTCAGGCCTGACTATCTCTCTGTTTTCCGCAATTCCGGACGGAAAACCGCTTCACACTTTTCCTGGAATTGCTCTACACCAGCGCCGTCTGCAGGCGCTCCAGTTCGCCGATACGCGCCGTCGCCGCTTCATAGCCCATGCGGATGGCTTCGTCGGCGCGGTGGAATTCGGTCATGCCGACATGGCCGAGCTTCGGCTGCAGCGCCAGGTCGGGCGGGTCACCGGCAAGCCGGGCGCGCGAGATGCGGTCCTGGATGATGTTGAAGGCTTCCACCATGACGCCGGTGATGCCGAGCTTGGTTTCGCGCGCCTGGTGTTCCAGGTCCGTGCCTTCCGGCTGCGGCGCGTCCTTCTCGGCGACGAACTCGCCGGCATTGTGCCGGATCACCGCGGCGCGGCCGAAATTGTCGTTGTTGAGATTGACTGCCACCACCAGCGGCTGCTCGTAGGCGCGGCAGACCGATACCGGCACCGGATTGACCAGCGCGCCGTCGACCAGCAGGCGGCCATTGCAATTGACCGGCTCGAACACGCCGGGCAGAGCATAGGAGGCGCGCATGGCCGCGATCAGCGAGCCGGCAGTCAGCCAGATCTCGTGGCCAGTGCGGATTTCGGAAGCGACGCAGACGAACGGCTTGGGCAGGTCTTCGAGGCGCACGCCTTCCAGATGCTGGCGCAGCCGGGCATCGAGCCGCATGCCGCCGAGCAGGCCGCTGCCGCCGAGCCGGAAGTCGAGCAGGCCGAACATGCGCCGACGGGTCAGGCCGCGGGCGAATTCCTCCAGTTCGTCGAGTTTGCCCGCGAGATAGCAGCCGCCAACAAGAGCGCCGATCGAGGTACCGGCGATCATCGAAATCTCGATCCCGGCCTCGTCCAGAGCACGCAGCACGCCGATATGGGCCCAGCCGCGCGCGCATCCGCCGCCGAGCGCCAATGCGATCCCGGCCTTCTTCTGAAGCCGGTCACCGGCGAGGCTGCCGGAGGAGAAGCCATCGGCTTCCCGAACGTCCGGTCTGCTACGGAATGACGCCCATTCGAGCATCATTTTCTCCCTTGTCCCACGATTAGCCTATAGGCGGGCCGTATCGAAATGGTGAATCTGTGTGGCGGGAACTGGGCAAAGGGATTCACGAAGGATTTCGATACGTTTTTTCCGCATCGAACAGCGGCGCGCTGCCGTCGCTGGCAAGGGTTGCCTTACCGTCCTTCAGCCCCACCGTTCGATAGAAACAAGAACGCCTGCCGGTATGACAGGTTGCATCGTGGCCCAACACATTCACGCGCAGCCAGACGGCATCCTGGTCACAATCCGTGAGCACGGCGACGACCTTCTGCACGTTGCCGGACGTCTCGCCCTTTTTCCACAGGGCCTTGCGCGAACGCGACCAGTAATGCGCGATGCCGGTTTCCAGCGTCAGCGCCAGCGCCTCGGCGTTCATGTGCGCGACCATCAGCAGCTTGCCGTCGCTAGCGTCGGTGACGACGGCCGTGACCAGCCCGTTCGCGTCGAAGCGCGGCGTGAAGACCTCGCCGTCTTCGAGCGTCTTCTTGTCGGAGGAGGGAGGATCGAACTCAAAGGCCGGCATGCTTGACTGCCGACCTCGGCCGGCTCCTGTTCTGTGGCGACTGGCCGCTCAGCCGATGCCGCCGCCGCGCACCATGGTGACGAAGCGCAACTGCTCTTCCGGATGGTCGCGGAAGACGCCGGTGAAGGTCGAGGTCAGGGTGGTCGAGCCCTGCTTGCGGATGCCGCGCATGGCCATGCACATATGCTCGGCCTCGATCATGACGGCAACGCCGCGCGGGTTGAGCACGTCCTGGATGACGCCGGCAATCTGCGCTGTCATCGCTTCCTGCGTCTGCAGGCGATGCGCGAAGATGTCCACCACGCGGGCGATCTTCGACAGGCCGACGACCTTGCCGTCCGGCAGATAGCCGACATGCGCCTTGCCGATGATCGGCACCATGTGATGCTCGCAATGCGAATGGAACTGGATGTCCTTGACCAGCACGAGATCGTCGTAGCCGGCGACTTCCTCGAAGGTCCGGCCGAGCTCGTCGGCCGGGCACATGTCGTAGCCGCCGAACATCTCGCGATAGGCTTTGGCGACTCGCTTCGGCGTATCGACCAGTCCCTCCCGGTCAGGATTATCGCCCGTCCAGCGGATCAGGGTGCGAACGGCGGCTTCAACCTCGGCCTGGCTCGGCCGGTCGGTCACCGGCTTGTCGAGGTAAACAGAGGGCGGCATGATTTTCTTGGCAACGGCATCCATCAAAGGCGTCTCCCGTAGTCCCTTGCGCGAAGGGACGAGTTGAACGGACCACAGCCTTCCACGGAGCGGCTGCCCCGAAAGCGGCGTGACATGGTTCCGGGTCTTGGATGCGTGGATCGCCTTGCCGTTCCCGGATTGCAACCATTATATATGGTGGCGCCGAGCGAATGAAAGGCTGGCCAGCGGCAAAGCTTGTTCGCGGCGCGGCGATGGACCGGAAAATCATGATCGACGACGTCTACAACGCGAAAATTCTCGGTTTTGCCGGCAACATCGCCCGTATCGGTCATCTCGATCATCCCGACGCCACTGCAAAGGCGCACTCCAAGCTGTGCGGCTCGACGGTCACCGTCGACCTGAAAATGCAGGACGGTGTCGTTACCGATTTCGCCCACGAGGTGAAAGCCTGCGCGCTCGGGCAGGCCTCGTCGTCCATCATGGCAAGGCACGTCGTCGGTGCGACGGCCGAGGAACTGCGCGCCGTACGCGAGACGATGCTGAAGATGCTGAAGGAAGGCGGCCCGCCCCCGGCAGGCCGTTTCGAGGAACTGAAATATCTGGAGCCTGTGCGCGACTACAAGGCGCGCCACGCCTCGACAATGCTGACCTTCGACGCCGTGGTCGATTGCATCGGCCAGATCGAGGCGAGACACGCCGGCGAGGCGGCCTGACATTCACAACTTTCTTGGGAGCCGCACGTCGCCGGCCGGCTGACGTTCGGATAGGAACGAATGGTTATCCCTCGTTCCTCCCGGAGGCTCCATGTTCTTCAAAACGCTTGGCCTGGGCGTTCTCGCCCTGGCCGCTCCCGCTGTTGCGATAGCACAGCCGATCGCTCCGAAGGTGGTGGTCATCACCATGTTCGGAGCGGAAACCAAGCCGTGGCTCGACAATCTTCAACTCCCCGAAAAGGTCGCGGTGCCGGGCCTGGCTGCAGACGCGCCCGAAGTCTCCTGCAACGGCGACCTGTGCGTGATGACGACGACGATGGGCTTTGCCGATGCCGCGACCTCGACCGCGGCGGTCGCCCTGTCGGACAAGTTCGACCTGTCGAAGACCTATTTCATCGTTGCCGGCATCGCCGGTATCGATCCCTCCAAGGGCACGCTCGGTTCGGCCGCCTGGGCCGACTATGTGGTCGACGGCGGGCTCTTCCATCGTATCGGCAAGGCCGATACCCCCGCTGGCTGGACCTCGACCGTGGTCGAACTGGGCGCGAAAGCCCCCGGCGAAAAGCAGGCTTGGGGCGCCGGGACCGAAGTGTATGAAATGAACAGGGCGGTTTTGGATGCCGCGGTCGCCGCGAGCAAGGCCACCGAACTTGCCGACAGCGATGATGCCGCCGCCTATCGCGCGCTTTATGCGCAAGAGGCTGCCAGGGCCAAGCCGGGCGTGACGATCTGCACGACCATATCGGCGGACACCTATTGGCACGGCGCCGAGATCGCGACGGAAATGGCGGCCCACGCGAAGACCCTGACCGACGGCAAGGCCGACTACTGCACCAGCCAGATGGAGGACAATGCGACGCTGACGGCGCTGAAGCGCGCGGCGAACGCCGGAAAGCTGGATTTCAACCGCGTCGCGGTGCTGCGCACGGCTTCCAATTTCGACCGGCCCCATGACGGCCAGAGCGCGGCCGAATCGCTTGCCGCCAAATCCGGTGGGTTCGGCCCGGCGACCGAGAACGCCTTCCGCGTCGGCAATGCCTTCGCACAGGACATCGTTAAGAACTGGGACCGTTACGAAGCTGGCCTCAAATAGCCGGCGACTGGCGTAGAAAAAGGGCCGGCAGCATGCCGGCCCTTTTTGTTTGCAATTGTTTGCAGGCAAGCCGTCAGGCGGCCTTGTCCTTCTCCGCCAGCATGTCTCGTACCATCGGGATCACCTTGGTGCCGTAGAGTTCGATGCTTTTCATCATCTTCTCGTGGCTGGTGGTGCCGGCCGAATATTTCAGGTCGAAGCGGTCGTTGCCGAGCGCCTTTATCGTAGCGGCGATCTTCTTCGCCACGGTTTCGGGCGAACCGGCATAGGTCGAGCCGAGTTCGATCTCGCGGATGAAGCTGTCCTTGGTCGTCTCCGGCCAGCCACGTTCGCGGCCGATGCGGTCGTGCATGGCCTTGTAGCCGGGCCAGAGCTCCTCGCGCGCCTGTTCGTCCGTCTCGGCGACGTAACCCGGCGAATGGACACCGAGCGGCATCGCGTCTGCGCCCATCTGCTGCTGGGCGCGCTTGTAAAGATCGACAAACGGCAGGAACCGCTTCGGGTCGCCGCCGATGATGGCGAGCGTCATCGGGATCCGGTAGTGCACGGAACGCACGACCGATTCCGGCGAGCCGCCGACCCCGATCCAGGCGCTGAGCTTGCCGCTTTCGATTCGCGGATAGACGGTGACGTCCTTGAGCGGCGGCCGAAGCTCGCCTTCCCAGCTGACCGGGCCGTCGGCGAGCAATGCCGCGAACAGGTCGAGCTTCTGCTCGAACAGCACCTCGTAATCGCTGAGCTTATAACCGAACAACGGGAAGGATTCGGTGAAGGAGCCACGACCGAGGATCACCTCGGCGCGGCCGTTCGACAGCGCGTTGACGGTCGAGAAACGCTCGAAAACGCGGATAGGGTCGTCGGACGACAGAACGGTGACGGCTGACCCCAGCTTGATGCGCTTGGTGCGGGTGGCGATGCCGGCCAGCACGACTTCCGGCGCCGAGACGGCGAAATCGCCGCGATGATGCTCGCCGACGCCGATGAAATCCACGCCCACCTCGTCGGCGAGGATCGCTTCATCCACCACGTTGCGGATGACTTCGGCCTCATGCAGCAGCTTGCCGTCGGCACCGACGGTGACGTCGCCGAAAGTGTCCATTCCGAATTCTATTCGCTTGGTCATGGTCGTTCTCGATCCGCGGGAAATCCGGCCCGGCCGGTCGCGAAAGGGGCGCTTGACCGAAGGTTCGGACGATGCGCAGGTTGTTTGCAGGGCAAGATAGGGGGCGTCCTGGCGTTATTCAAATTGAACGGACAGCACTCACTGTTCACTCCTGCTTGACGATAGCCTCTTGACGGCTGGTCATGCCTCGCGCCACGAGGGCGAAGCGCCTATCTTGAGCCCATGCACGACCATCCTCACGCAAAGCCGGCCGCGAACCGCTCCCGCAACTGGGCCGGGCCGTGGCCGCGTACGCCGGCGCGCCTTGCCGGCACCTGGCTGGTGCGGCTCTATCAACTCACACTGTCCGGGTTCGTCGGCAACACCTGTCGCCATATGCCGACCTGCTCCGAATATGCCTATGAGGCGATCGCCCGGCATGGCCTGTGGGCAGGAGGCTGGTTGGGCCTCTTCCGCGTGCTGCGCTGCGGGCCGGGCGGCACGCACGGCATCGACAACGTGCCGGAGCGGCTGACCGCCGATCTCGCCTGGTGGGCGCCCTGGCGCTACTGGCGGGTTGGGAAAAAGCGCGACGGGATTGTCGGATGAGCGGTGTTCGCCACGCCATGTGCCGCAATCGTTAATCTTCGCTTCATGATTTGTTAGCGTGCCCTTAGCACAGTCCGGCGGAAGGCCGCCGGTCCGCATCACGATGCGTGCCCCGCTGGCCGTTGTTGCTTTGGGAAGAGGGGGCCGCGGGTCTTTACCGAACGGCGTGTCCGGCATGTCTTTGCGGTCCTGTTTATGGCTGTGGCTGCGAGCCTCGGAGCGCGCGCGGCAAAGGCCACGTCCTGGGCGGTCCTCGATGCCGACAGCGGCGTCTTTCTGGGCGAGGATGGCGGCAGCCACGTCCAGCCCCCGGCTTCCCTGGCCAAGATGATGACGCTCTACCTGACGTTCGAAGCCTTGCACGATGGCCGCCTGCACTGGAACGATCGCATTACCGTTTCGCGCAACGCCTCGGCCAAGATTCCGATGAAGCTCTGGATCAAGCCGGGCAGCACGATCAGCGTGCGCGAGGCCGTGGACGGCATGATCGTCATCTCCGCCAACGATGCCGCCGCCGCCATCGGCGAGCATCTGGCGGGATCGGAAGCCGCCTTCGGCCGCCTGATGACGAAGCGCGGCCGGCAACTCGGCCTGAAGAACACGGTCTTCACCAATCCGTCCGGCCTGTCCGACGGCCATCGGCAAACGACGACGGCGCGCGACATGGCACGGCTGGGCCGCGCTTTGCAGCGTGATTTTCCCAGGGAATACAAGCGGTTTTCGCAAGCCTCCTTCGTCTATCGCGGCAAGCGGCTGAGAGGCCACAACAACCTGATGTACCGCTACGACGGGGTGGACGGCATCAAGACCGGCTTCACCAGTCTGGCCGGCTACAATATCGTCAGTTCTCTTAGCAGCGGCGGACGCCACCTCATCGGCGTGGTGCTGGGCGGCAGGACCGCGCGCAAGCGCGACGACCGGATGGCAGCGCTCCTGACTCGCTTCGGCGGCAGGAGCGCCACCCAGCCCCAGATTGCCATGCGCGTGCCGTTGCCGACCCCGCGGCCGTTGGAAGACGTCGCCATGGATGATTCTCTTATCGAGCAAGGCGACGGCGGCGTGGTGCCGGCGATCTCCGCATGGAAGATCCAGATCGCAGCGCTTCCCAGCGCCGGGGCAGCCCGCGCGTTGCTCGACAAGGTCTCTGCGCTGGCAGGTTTCGCGCGGGACGGGCTGACGGCGAGCGTCGAGCCGGTCGTTGCCGGGGGCAAAAAACTCTACCGCGCCCGCTTCGACGGCTTCGAGGATCAAACGGCGGCTGGCAAAGCCTGCGCGGCGCTCAAGCAGCGCAAGTTCGACTGCATCACCGTCGAGGCGCCCTGAGAGACTGGACCCGGCGGCCTGAGAAACCGGCGGCCGCCGCTTTACGACCTCCGATCCGCTGACTAAAAGACACGGCGCAGCCGGACCTTGTCCGGCGATCAACCACCCGCGCTCGTTTGCGGGACTGGATAGGAGTGAAGAATGTCCCAGGTTTCCCTCACATTTCCCGATGGCTCCGTTCGCGAATACGACGCGGCGACCACCGGCGCGCAACTGGCCGAATCCATCTCCAAGTCGCTGTCGAAGAAGGCGGTCGCCTACACGTTCGATGGTACGTTGCGCGATCTCACCGATCCGCTGGGCGCTTCCGGCGCGGTCGAGATCGTAACCCGCGACGACCCGCGCGCGCTGGAACTGATCCGCCACGACGCCGCGCACGTTCTGGCCGAGGCCGTGCAGGAACTGTGGCCGGGAACCCAGGTGACCATCGGTCCGGTGATCGAGAACGGCTTCTATTACGACTTCGCCCGCAACGAGCCGTTCTCGCTGGAGGATTTTCCGGTCATCGAGAAGAAGATGCGCGAGATCATCGCGCGGAATAAACCGTTTACGAAGCAGGTCTGGGCGCGCGACAAGGCCAAGAAGGTCTTCGCCGACAAGGGCGAGGCCTACAAGGTCGAACTGATCGACGCCATTCCTGCCGATCAGGACGTGAAAATCTACCATCAGGGCGACTGGTTCGACCTCTGCCGCGGCCCGCACATGGCCTCGACCGGGCAGATCGGCTCCGCCTTCAAGCTGATGAAGGTGGCCGGCGCCTATTGGCGCGGCGACTCCAACAACCCGATGCTGACGCGCATCTATGGTACCGCATGGGCCGACCAGGTGCAGCTCGACGCCTATCTGACGATGCTGGAGGAGGCCGAGAAGCGCGACCACCGCAAGCTCGGCCGCGAGATGGACCTGTTCCATTTCCAGGAGGAGGGGCCGGGCGTCGTCTTCTGGCACGCCAAGGGCTGGCGGGTCTTCCAGAACCTGATCTCCTACATGCGCCGCCGCATCGACGACGACTATCAGGAAGTCAACGCGCCGCAGGTGCTCGACAAGTCGCTGTGGGAGACGTCCGGCCACTGGGGCTGGTATCAGGAGAACATGTTCGCGGTGAAGTCCGCGCATGCCTTCACCCATCCCGACGATCCGGAAGCCGACCAGCGCGTCTTCGCCCTGAAGCCGATGAACTGTCCCGGCCATGTGCAGATCTTCAAGCATGGCTTGAAGTCCTATCGCGATCTGCCCATCCGCCTTGCGGAATTCGGCAACGTCCATCGCTACGAGGCGTCCGGCGCCCTGCACGGGCTGATGCGCGTGCGCGGCTTCACGCAGGACGACGCGCACATCTTCTGCACGGAAGAACAGCTCGAGGCGGAAATCCTCAAGATCAACGATCTGATGATGTCGGTCTATGAGGATTTCGGCTTCGACGAGGTTGAGGTGAAGCTCGCCACGCGCCCGGAAAAGCGGGTCGGCACCGACGCCATGTGGGACCATGCCGAGGATATTTTGCGGCGGGCGCTGGCCAGGATGGCGCGCGAGGACAACCGCATCAAGACCGGCATCAACGAAGGCGAGGGCACCTTCTACGGCCCGAAGTTCGAATACACGCTGAAGGACGCCATCGGCCGCGAATGGCAGTGCGGCACCACGCAGGTGGACTTCAACCTGCCGGAGCGGTTCGGCGCCTTCTACATCGGCTCGGATTCGGAAAAGAAGCAGCCCGTCATGGTGCATCGTGCCATCGCCGGCTCGCTGGAACGGTTCCTCGGCATCCTGATCGAGAACTTTTCCGGCCATTTCCCGCTCTGGTTCGCGCCGGTGCAGGTGGTGGTGGCGACCATCACCTCGGACGCCGACGACTATGCCGCGAAGGTCGTCGCGCGGCTGAAGGCTGCCGGCCTGACCGCCGAGGCCGACCTGCGCAACGAGAAGATCAACTACAAGGTACGCGAGCACAGCCTTGCCAAGGTGCCGGTCATCCTGGTGTGCGGCCGCCGCGAGGCGGAGGAGGGCACCGTCAACCTGCGCCGCCTCGGCTCGCGCGACCAGCAGGCGATGACGCTGGACGAGGCGGTCGCCGCGCTGGTCGAGGAGGCCGTGCCGCCGGACCTGCGCCGCAAGCGCGCTCTGGGCTGATGCCGTGAAACGGACGGCGGCGGACTGCTTCGCCGCCGTTCCGGCTGCCGGCAAGCGCGGTGCGGTTCCTGTGTTCGGCTATTCCAGCCCGAAGTCGCTCTTGCGGTAAAGTCGCCCCTCAAACTCGACTCGATCATAGCCGTCAGGCCGAATGTCACCATTGTAATGACCGCTAAAGACGAGCAAGGCCTCCACCGCCAGCATCTGGGCTTGACGGCGAAGATGGGGATCATCGAAATGGTAAGGTTCTATTCCTTCCCATCTCTTGGCTGTACTTGATGCGCCGAAGGGGCCAAACCTAGAACGGTACCAAATCTCTCCAATCGGCTTGTCAGACACTTCCCACCGATCCACTTCAAAAGGGACAACGTTGCCATGCCAGACGAGCTTCATGACCGTTGTGCCGTCCCTTTGACTGCAAACAAACTGGAGCCACGCGTCCCTCTCGTGATCGATCACTCTTTTCTGCGGTTTGCCGAGCACGGGATCGTTCCACGGCGTCGGCTCGATCCTGAACATTCTTTCCCCTCGAGTCGATTGTTCGCGCCGCCCTTTCGTCATGCGGGCTTGTCCCGAGTATCTACGCACGGAGCCGGATCAAAGTCGAATTTCGGCTATTGAATGACCTTGGCAGATCTTTGGGAAAGGCCTGAGGATGCCAGCATCTTGACACGTGGCGGCACCCTGGAGTGGCGACAGCGCCTTCGCTCAGTCCGCGCCTTCGTCGGGGTCTATGGCCGAGGCTTCCGAGGCGATTACCTCGACTTCCGTGTTCTTGCCGGCCTCGACGGCGAAATCCTTCTGATAGATGCGGTCGCGGTTCTTGGCGATGACCGTGTATTGGCCTTCGGCCAGAACCATCGGGGCATAGGCACCGACGGCTTCCTTGACCGGGTCGCCGGCCCCGTTGAGCACCGACCATGAGGTGTCGGCGATCGCCTCGCCGCCATCTTCGCGGACCAGCTTCATGGTGACTTCGGCGGCGTGATGCTCGACCGTCGCTTCGGTCAGCTTGCCGGCCTCGACACGGATGTCGGAGCGCACCACCGCGTTGGTGGCACCATAGGTCGAAACGACGTGATAGGTGCCGGCATTGAGGCGGACGACCGTGTTTGGCTTGACGTTCGGGACGATCAGCGCCCGTTCGCCGCCGGCCTCGGCATTGCCCTCGTAGATCGAGAAGCGAAGCTTGCCGGGCGGAATGCGCTGGCCCCCGGCAAGCACGGCATCCAGTTCGAGGCCGCCGGCGTCCAGCACCAGGCTTTCGCGCTTGGCCTCGCGGCCGACGGTGATTCGCTTGGTGGCGCCGGCACGCCCGTAGGAGGCGTGCACCAGATAGCTGCCGGGCTCCAGCGTAAAGACGGCCGTGCCGCCATGCGCCGAGGCGACCATCGGCAGCTTTCCGTCGGAGCCCGGTTCCGGCTTGAAGACGCGCCAGACGATGCCGCGGGTGATATCGGCGCCCTTGTCCATGAGCTGGGCGCTCAGCGTCACGTCTCCGTGGGTGCCCAAGGCGAGCGACTTGTCCCCATGGGGCGGCGCATAGTTGGAGATGTCGGGAAGGTTGAGGTTCTTCAGAACGTCCTTTTCCTGTGCGCTCGCGGGTTGGCCGTCGGCGGCCAGCAGCGCAACGGCGCAGGCAAGCGATAAAAGCTGGAAACCCCTCAAGATCATGCCTTGCGTTGAAGCCCAATGCGGTGGCAATTTCAAGGCCTGCCGGCGCTCTCGCGCCATGCCCGAGCCGCCGATTCTTTCCCAAAGGGCGCGCTTCAGCCAAATCCCGTTCAGGAGAACCGCGCCATGACGTCGCCCATCATCGATTTCCTGCTGACCCGCAGTTCGGCTCCCATCTCGGAATTGCACGAACCGGGGCCGAACGACGCCGAGATCGCCACCATCATCGCGGCGGCCTCGCGGGTACCCGATCATGGTCGTCTGGTGCCGTGGCGCTTCATCCTCTATCGCGGCGAGGCCCGCGTCGAGATCGGCGAGAAGCTGGCCGAATTGGCTGAAAGCCGTGAAGGGCCGCTGGCGGAAAACCGCCGCAACCAGGAGCTGGCGCGATTCTCGCGCGCGCCGCTGGTCATCGGGGTCGTCTCCAGCCCGAAGGAAAGCCCGAAGATTCCGCAATGGGAGATGTTCCTGTCGGGTGGCATGGCCGCGATGAACCTCGCGCT
>Ga0182738_1000592_pt1 | contig 49031 bp, 42 predicted proteins | sample eDN5th30CBELigMG_FD_128876 | JGI IMG/M metagenome (GOLD analysis project Ga0182738, IMG submission 128876) | Enriched Miracle-Growth compost microbial communities from Emeryville, California, USA - eDNA 5th pass 30_C BE-Lig MG (version 2)... ... | reverse complement strand
GGTCTCTCCGGAGACGCTCCCATGCCGATACCCATCCGGACAAGGCACCGCCCTCCCCCCCCTCGCCGTCATCCCCTACCCCCGCGCGGCGATCGCCTCGGCCCGGGCCAGCAGGCGCTTGGCCATGTCGGCGTGCAGGCGCTCGACCATGCGGCCGTCGACGCGCACCACGCCCTTGTCCGCGTTCTCCCCCGCGTCGAACACGAAGGCGATCCGGTTCGCCCAGTCCAGTTCCTGGGCGTCCGGCGCGAAGGCGGCGTTGGCGCCGGCGATCTGGGCCGGGTGGATCACCGTCTTGCCGTCCAAGCCGCATTGCCGCGCCTGCAGGCACTCGGCCGCAAAGCCTTCCGTGTCGGCAATGTCGTTGTGGACACCGTCGAGGATCTCGATCCCCGCCACCCGCGCCGCCCCCAACGCATTCATCATCCAGGGCAGCATCGGCGCCCGGCCGAGCAATTGCCGCGTGCCCGTCTCGCGGGCGAGGTCGTTCAGGCCCAGCACCAGCACGCTGAGCGGCAGGCGAGCATCCTGCGCCTCGGCGATCTCGAGCGGATCGAGAACGGCGCGCGGCGTCTCGATCATCGCCCAGAGCGGCAGCGCCATGTCGGCGGCGATCATCGCGCGCACACGAGCAAGGTCGCCGGCCCGCGAAATCTTCGGCAGCAGCAGTGCGTCCGGCAGCGCCCTGCCGATCGCGGCGAGGTCGGCCTCGATCCAGGGCGTCTCGAGACCGTTGGCGCGCACGACGATCTCGGCCCGGGTGCCCGCCTGCCGCAGCGCGCCGACCGCTTCGATCACGCGAGCGCGCGCCGCGTCCTTCTCCGATGGCGCCACGGCGTCCTCGAGATCGAAGATCACGACATCGGCACCGAGCGTCGGCGCCTTGGCCATGGCGCGGAGATTGGAGCCCGGCACATAGAGGGCGGAGCGGCGCGGACGGATCGGCTTCATGGGGGCTTCCTGGGTTGCGTCGACCGCAGCATAGGCAGGAGAGCAGATAAGCGGAACCGAATCGGCTAGTTTCGCACCGCCGGCCAGGCCGCCGGCGCCGCAGGAAGCATGCGCATGACCGTCCCGACCGCACCCGTCACCAAGCCCGCCATTCTCGTGATCTCATCGACCGTCGTGCGCGGCGCCGTCGGCGGACGCGGCGCCGCCTTCGCGCTGGAACGTTTTGGTCATCCGGTCTGGTCCGTGCAGACGGTGACGCTGCCCTGGCATCCGGGCCACGGCAGATCCAGCCGCATCGTGCCCGATGAAGCGGCTTTCGAGGCGCTGATCGACGACCTGATCCGCGCGCCCTGGCTTGGCGAGATCGGCGCGATCCTGACCGGCTATATGGGCGCGGCCAGCCAGCCGGCCGCCGTGGCCCGGCTGGTCGACGCGGTGAAGGCAGCGCGGCCCGACGCGCTCTATCTCTGCGATCCCGTGATGGGCGACGCCGGTATCCTCTATGTGCCGGAGGCGACGGCGAGCGCCATTCGCGACCATCTCGTGCCGCGCGCCGACATCCTGACCCCGAACCCGACCGAGCTGGGCTTCCTGACCGGCAATCTCGCGCTTCCGGCCGAGGCGCTGCACGCCGCCGCCACGCGGCTGTCGACGCCACGCATCGCCGTCACCTCGGCCGCCGGCACGGAAGGCGAGATCACCACGCTGCTGCTGTCGCGCAACGGCGCGGGTCACGACACCATCCGCGCCAGCCACGCCGCGATCGGCGGCCGCGTGCCGAACGGCACCGGCGACCTGTTCGCCGCGCTGTTCCTGGCCCGTCTGGTCGAGGGCGCGGCCGACGCGGAGGCGCTGCGTCTCGCCACCGCCGCCGTCGCCGACGCGATCGACGCGGCAGCCAGCCTCGGCAGCAACGAACTCCCGCTCGCCGCCATCCAGGATCGCCTGCTTTCGCCGCGCACGCCGGTGCGGATCATCCCGTGAGCGGGACGCGGGTCGTCGGCATCGACGGCTGCCCCGCCGGCTGGATCGCCGTTTCGATTTCTCCCGAAGGCCCGATCGAGCCCGAGATCCGGATCGTTTCGCGCTTCGCCGAGCTGATCGAGGCGGTCGAGAACGCCATCCTTGCGGTCGACATGCCGATCGGCCTGCCGGATTTCATCGGGCCGGAAGGACGCGGCCCCGAGCGGCTGGTGCGCCAGCGGCTGGGCGAGCGGCAGAGTTCCGTCTTCTCGGTCCCCTGCCGCAGCGCCGTGATGACCGAGGATTATCGCGAGGCCTGCGCCGTCGCGGCCGCAGCGTCCGATCCGCCGCGCATGGTCTCGAAGCAGTGCTTCCACATCTTCCCGAAGATGCGCGAGATCGACGCGCTGATGACGCCGGCATTGGAGGCGCGGGTCTACGAGGTGCATCCGGAACTCGCCTTCTGGCGGCTGAATGGCGAAGCGGCGATGTCGCTGCCGAAGAAGGTCAAGAGCCGCCCGAATCCGGCCGGCCTCGACCAGCGCCGCGAGCTGCTCCTCCGCCATGGCTACGAGGCCCGGCATCTCGCCAACCCGCCACGCGGCGCGGCGGCCGACGACCTGCTCGACGCGGCGGCGAATGCCCTGATCGCGCGGCGCCTCTTTCGCGGCGAGGGCGAGAGTTTTCCGGCCGAACCGGCGCGCGATTCCAAGGGGCTGCGGATCGCGATCTGGGCGTAGACAGACGCGTTCGCAGCGTGCAAACCCTCTCGACCCATACGTCAAAGCCGTTTATTGGAACGCTACGATCATGCTGCACTGCATGATGCCGTCTCAGGCCCCCCTTTGGAGCACCACCCGATGGCCAAGGCCCATGAATTCCCGTCCCGGCTGCTGCGCGGCTATGCGACCTTTCGCGATCAGCGCCTGCCGCAGGAAAGCTCGCGCTACAAGGTTCTGGCGGAAACCGGCCAGCGCCCGCGCACCATGATCCTCGGCTGCAGCGACAGCCGCGCCGCCCCGGAGACGATCTTCGACGCCGCACCCGGCGAGCTCTTCGTCGTCCGCAACGTCGCCGCCCTGGTGCCGCCCTTCACCCCGGATGGCGAGCATCACGGCACGTCGGCGGCGATCGAGTTCGGCGTGATGGGCCTCAAGGTCCGCAATCTCGTCGTCATGGGCCATGGCCGCTGCGGCGGCATCACCGCCTACATGGCCGAGCGCGACGCGCCGGAACTGCAGGGATCCAACGACTACATCAGCAAGTGGACTTCGCTGCTGAAGCCCGCCGAGGCGCTGATCTGCGACGATCCGGTCGAGACGACCGACCGCCAGCGCGCGATGGAGTTCGCCTCGATCCGCCAGACGATCGAGAATCTGCGCACCTTCCCGTGGATCAAGAGCCTGGAAGAGATCGACGAACTGGAGCTGCATGGCGCCTGGTTCGATATCTCGACCGGCGAGCTCTATCTGCTCGACAAGGAAACCGGCCGCTTCACGGTTCCCGACGAGATCGTGGTTTAGGGTAGCGGGACGCTCGTTTCTCGCGGGTTGTTCCAACCTCGACCCTCATCCTGAGGTGCCGGGCAGAGCCGGGCCTCGAAGGAGGGTCCAGGAAACACCCGGTCAACGTCGCGACATGGCATCGCCCGGATAGGACGACAAGCCTGGGCACCGGCTGGATCCTCCTTCGAGGCTTCGCGGACGCGAAGCACCTCAGGATGAGGACCGAGCGAGTCCATCGGCAGTCTCAAACGAAAAAAGGCGCAGCCTCGCGGGTGCGCCTTTCGTCATTTTGCAGCCTGGGAGAGTCTCAGGCAGCCTGCTTCTTCGGCTGGATCAGCTTGCGGTTGACCAGCACTTCGGCGATCTGCACGGCGTTGAGCGCGGCGCCCTTGCGCAGATTGTCGGAGACGACCCACATGTTGAGGCCGTTCTCGACGGTCGCGTCTTCGCGGATGCGCGAGATGTAGGTCGCGTCCTCGCCGGTCGCCTCATAGGGCGTGATGTACTGCTCTTCTTCCGGATTATCGATGACCAGGCAGCCGGGCGCCTCGCGCAGGATGTCGCGCGCCTCGTCGGCGGTGATCGGCTTCTCGAACTCGATATTGACGGATTCGGAGTGCGAGACGAACACCGGCACGCGCACGGCGGTGCAGGTCAGCTTGATCTTCGGGTCGAGGATCTTCTTCGTCTCGGCCATCACCTTCCACTCTTCCTTCGTGTAGCCGTCTTCCATGAAGACGTCGATGTGAGGGATGAGGTTGAAGGCGATGCGCTTGGTGAACTTGGTCGATTCGACGGGATCGTTGACGAAGACGGCGCGGGTCTGCGTGAACAGCTCGTCCATGCCTTCCTTGCCGGCGCCCGACACCGACTGGTAGGTCGAAACGACGACGCGCTTGATCGTGGCGATGTCGTGCAGGGGCTTCAGCGCGACGACGAGCTGCGCGGTCGAGCAGTTCGGGTTGGCGATGATGTTGAGCTTGGAGAAGCCGACGATCGCATCGGCGTTCACTTCCGGCACGATCAGCGGCACCTGTGCGTCATAACGCCAGGCCGACGAATTATCGATGACGACGCAGCCCTGCGCGCCGATCTTCGGCGCCCATTCCTTGGAGATCGCGCCGCCGGCCGACATCAGGCAAATGTCGGTGTCGGAGAAATCATACTGGTCGAGCGGCTTCACCTTCAGCACGCGGTCGCCGAAGGAGACTTCGGTGCCCTGGCTGCGGCGGGAGGCGAGCGCCACGACCTCATCGGCCGGGAAGCCGCGCTCGTCGAGGATCGAAAGAATTTCGCGGCCCACATTGCCCGTGGCGCCGACGATCGCGACCTTGTAACCCATGTTCTGTCCTGCTCCTTGTCCGTCTCTCTCCCCCACCGTCCGTCCGCGAAAAACCGCGTCCGATCGGCCCCGTCTCCCTCAGGGCCCCGAGGGAGATTGGGGGCGCAGGAGGGACAGTCAGGCGGTCGTCGTGGTTTTCGACGTTTTGTCGGTGGTGGAGATGCGCGTGACGGCCGTGCTTGCCCGGGTGACGGAAGCCACCAGGTCGACTAGGATCGAAGATGCAACGGCGTGCGCGGTCATCGGTCTGCCCGAGTGATGTTGGCGCACGTTTTGCCGCCAAACCGGCGCAAAGTCAACGGAGACGAACGACTTGAGCCACATGCAGCGGGTATTCGGACGTCTCTCGGCCATCCTCGTCGCCCTGGGCGTTGGGCTGGCAGCGCAGGCCGCGCACGCCGGCGCGCGCGTGCCGGAAGCCGAGATCGCGGCGCTGTTTTCCGGCGTGACGCTGGACGGCATCTACAACAATGGCGCGTTCTTCAGCGAGACCTACAGCGAAGACGGCTCGGTGCGCTATCACGACATCGACGGCTCCGATTCCGGCCAGTGGTCGGTGCGCGACGGCAAGTTCTGCACCTTCTACGACAGCCAGGAAGGCGCCTGCTTCTTCGTCGAGCGCGACGGCGCCAACTGCTTCACCTTCTTCGTGCCCGAAGAGACCGGCAGCCCCGATGCCGGCCCGGCCAAGGACTGGACCTCGCGCGGCTGGGACCGGCGCAAGCCCTCGACCTGCCCGACCGCGCCGGAAATTCAGCTCTGAGCCGGCTCAGCCTGCCGACGGCGGGGATCCAACCCGCCGATCCCGTGTGAGGCGATCCGTGCCGGACGCGGGCGGTCAGCCCACCAGCGCGTGGAAGGCGGCGAGGTCGGCGGCGGACAGGTTCCACTCCGAGGCCTTCGCGTTGGCGGCGATCTGCTCCGGCGTCGTCGCGCCCGCGATTACCGAGGGCACCGATTCCTGCGCCAGCAGCCAGGCGAAGGCGAGCTCCAGAACGGTGTGTCCGGACGCGACGGCGAAGGCGTCGAACTTTTCCACCAGCACCAGATTGCGCTGCGTCAGATAGCGTTCGCCGAGCGCCTTCCAGGCGCTGAAACGGCTGCCGGCCGGTGGCTCGCCATTGCGGTACTTGCCCGTCAGCAGCCCGCTGGCGAGCGGGAAGAACGGGATCAGCGCCAGCTGTTCGTCGCGGACCACCGGCAGCATCTCGGTCTCGATCGTGCGCTCGACCAGGCTGTATTCGTCCTGGCTGGAAACGAAGCCGCGATAGCCGGCCTTGCGCGCCGCTTCCTGCGCCTCGCGCAATTGCTTCGGCGAGAAGTTCGAGGCGCCGTAATGGCGGATCCTGCCCGCCGTCACCAGTTCCTCGAGCGTGGCCAGCGTCTCCTCGATCGGCGTTTCGGGATCCGGCTCGTGCTGCTGGTAGAGGTCGATGCGATCGGTCTTCAGCCGCGTCAGGCTGTCCTCGACCGCCTTCAGGATATAGGGGCGCGAGGCCCGCTTGCCCTCGGGCGAGCCCTGGATCGGCTTGCCGAACTTGGTCGCCAACACGATCTTGTCGCGTCGTGCGCCCAGCACCTCGCCGAGGATGCTTTCCGAATTCGTGTCGGCGTAGATGTCGGCGGTGTCGAAGAAATTGATGCCGTGATCAATCGCCGCGTCGATCACCCGGCGCGATCCTTCGAGGTCGATGCGTCCGCCGAAATTATTGGTGCCGAGACCAATCACGGAGACGTCGAGATCGGTAGTGCCGAGCTTGCGGGTCTGCATCGAGTACCTCTTGATCAGATGGAGCGGCGATCATCAGGCTATCAAACTAGGGCCTGTCCATCGCCACCGCCAGTCGCACCGTGCAATTCGCACACCCGTCGGAATCTGTGGCGCGAATGTCGCGCCCCCGCCGCATGGAGGGTTCGCGCCCCGCTTCCGCAAGGTTCCGGTTGACTTTGCCCGCGTCGCCTCCATTTATTGCGAATAGTTCTCAATTGCATTCTTGAAAGCCATCATGCGGACCATCGAGGAAGAGAAGGCGTCCGGGGCCGGCTGGCGTCGCGAGCGGGGCGCGCCCTCGCTCTCCGAAGTCCACAGCTCGATCGCGGTGGATCCCGGCGCGCCGAACTGGCGCAAGGCGGCGGCGTTCCTGGGCCCGGGCTATCTGGTGGCCGTCGGCTACATGGATCCCGGCAACTGGGCGACCTCGATCGCCGGCGGCTCGCGCTTCGGCTACACGCTGCTTTTCGTCGTACTGCTGTCCAGCCTGATGGCGATGATCCTGCAGGCGCTGGCTGCCCGGCTCGCCATCGCCACCGGGCGCGATCTGGCGCAGGCCTGCCGCGACGCCTATCCGGCGCCCGTGGCCGCCATACTGTGGCTGTTTGCCGAGATCGCGATCTGCGCCACGGACCTTGCCGAGGTGATCGGCACCGCGATCGGCCTCAACCTGCTGTTCGGCATCCCGCTCGAGATCGGCGTGCTGATCACGGCGCTCGACGTCTTCCTGGTCCTCTACCTCCAGACCAAGGGCTTCCGCTGGGTCGAGGCGCTGGTCATCACCCTGCTCGGCGTGATCGCGGTGTCGTTCCTGGTGCAGATCGTCATGGCCGACCCGGTCTGGGGCGACCTGGTGCGCGGCTTCGCGCCGACCACCCAGATCGTCACCAACCCCAACATGCTCTACCTGGCGCTCGGCATCATCGGCGCGACGGTGATGCCGCATAATCTCTATCTGCATTCCGGCATCGTGCAGACCCGCGCCTACCATACCGACAGCAAGGGCAAGCGCGAGGCGATCCGCTTCGCGACGCTGGATTCGACGCTGGCGCTGCTGTTCGCGCTCGCCATCAACGCCTCGATCCTGATCCTGGCGGCGTCCGCCTTCCACGCCAAGGGCTCGACCGAGGTGGTGGAACTCGACAAGGCCCATGCGCTGCTGCATCCCCTGCTCGGCTCGGCCCTGGCGCCCACCCTGTTCGCCATCGCGCTGCTCTGCTGCGGCCTGAACTCGACCGTGACCGCGACCATGGCCGGCCAGATCGTCATGGAAGGCTTCCTCAACATCCGCCTGGCGCCCTGGCTGCGCCGGCTGATCACCCGCGGCATCGCCATCGTGCCGGCGGCGGCCGTCACGATCTACTATGGCGACAAGGGCGCGGGCCAGTTGTTGATCCTGTCGCAGGTCATCCTCAGCCTGCAGCTGCCCTTCGCGGTGATCCCGCTCGTGAAGTTCACCGCCGAGCGGCGCAAGATGGGCGAGTTCACGGCCCCGCGCTGGCTCACCGCCGTCGCCGGCATCATCGCGGCGACGATCATCGTCCTCAACATCAAGCTGATCTTCGATGTGCTGGCGGGCGGATAGGGCTCCGCTGCTTCCCCACCCTCGCCGTCATCCCCGCGAAGGCGGGGACCCATACCGCCGAGGCTTGGCCCGCAAAACCTCCCGAGAACCCGGTTGAATGGATCCCCGCCTTCGCGGGGATGACGGAAGTGTGGGGAGGTACCTCCAGACAACAAAAAGCCCCCGTCCATCGAACGGGGGCCTTTTCAAGACACCGGGGAAAGCCGGCCTTACATCACGGCGCCGATCTGCCACGGCACGAATTCCGCGTCGCCATAACCGAGGTCTTCCGACTTCGAGTGCTTGCCGGAAGCGACCGCGACGATCTCATCAAAGATCTCCTGACCCTTGGCCTCGATCGAGACGCCGTCGAGGACATCGCCGCAATTGATGTCCATGTCGTCGATCATGCGGGTGTAGACGTCGGTATTGGTCGCCAGCTTGATCGACGGCGTCGGCTTGTAGCCGGCGGCCGAGCCGCGACCTGTCGTGAAGACGATCATGTTGGCGCCGGACGCGATCTGGCCGGTGACGGCGGCCGGGTCATAGCCGGGGCTGTCCATGTAAACGAAGCCATGGGTGTCGACCGGCTCGGCATATTTGTAGACGCCGCGCAGCGTCGAGGTGCCGCCCTTCGCCGCCGCGCCGAGCGATTTCTCCAGGATGGTCGTCAGGCCGCCGAGCTTGTTGCCGGGCGAAGGATTGTTGTTCATCTCGCCCCGGTTCCGTTCGGTATAGTCTTCCCACCACTGGATCAGGCCAACCAGCTTCTCGCCAACTTCGCGGTTGGCCGCGCGGCGGGTGAGCAGGTGCTCGGCGCCGTAGATCTCCGGCGTTTCCGACAGGATGGTGGTGCCGCCATGCTTGACGAGGATGTCAGAGGCATAGCCCAGCGCCGGATTGGCGGTGATGCCGGAATAACCGTCCGACCCGCCGCACTGCAGGCCGACCATGATCTCGGAAACCGGCGTCGCCTGGCGCTTGTAGGCGTTGGCCGCCGGCAGCATGTCCTTGATCACCGCGATGCCGGCCTCGATCGTCTTGCGGGTGCCGCCGGATTCCTGGATCGTCATCGTGCGGAAGCCGTCATGCTCGACGAGATTGTACTGCTTCATCAGGCGCGGGATCTGGAACACTTCGCAGCCGAGGCCGACGACGAGAACGCCGGCGAGGTTCGGATGCGCGGCATAGCCCCACTGCGTCCGCTCCAGCGTCTCGTAGCCTTCGCCCGAGCCGCCCATGCCGCAGCCCTGGCCGTGCACGAAGGCGACGACACCGTCGACATTGGGATAGTCCTTGAGGATATCCGAGCGGTTGAAGGCATCGGCGATGTAGCGCGCCACGGTCGCCGAGCAGTTCACGCTGGTCAGGATGCCGATATAGTTGCGCGTACCGACCTTGCCGTTGGGGCGATGGTAGCCGTCGAAATGGCGGCGCTCGGCGAGCGGCAGCAGGCCGTCATCATGCGCGCCCTCCGCGAACTGGTAGTCGCGGTCGAATTCGGACATGCCGCAATTGTGCTCATGCACCCATTCGCCCGGCGCGATCGCCGTCTTGGCGAAGCCGATGATCTGGCCGAACTTCAGCACCGGCGAACCCTCGGCGATGCCGGTGACGGCGATCTTGTGCCCCTTGGGCACGCGCTGGCTGGCGGTCACACCCTCGACGATCGATCCCGGCAGGATCGTGTCGATGGCGACGCGGACATTGTCGGTAGCGTTCAGGCGCAGGGTGCGGGGATTGGCAGCGGTGGTGACGCTCATCGAGGTTCTCTAAAACAAGAGGCAAGGGCTGAGACTCCGCCCCGCGATCGCGCAGCCTCGGCGCGCAGGGCGGGAACCCCAGTCGTATTTTTCAGGTGAAGATGACATTCACCAGTGATCAGTCTTGTCGATCGTCATACAATAGCGACGAACGCCTGTCACGGAAAAGCCGGGTCGTTGCCCAGCGACAATTCGATCGCCTCGCGAAGCGGGAAGCTGGGTTGTGCGCCGGGCTTGGCACAGGCGAGCGAGCCGGCGACGGCGGCATGGCGCATCGCGGTCGCCAGGTCCGCCCCCTCGTCGAGCAGCGCTGCCAGCACGCCGCAGAACGTGTCGCCGGCGCCGGTCGTGTCGACCGGAACCACCTGCAGCGCGGGGACGCTGATCGTGTCCTCGCCGGTCGCGGCGACCGCGCCGTCCGGCCCGAGCGTCGCGATCACGGTGCGCTTCAGTTCGCTGGCGAGACTTGCCACGGTCTCGGCGCCGGTGGAGCCCGGCAGCAGGCCGAGGTGACGTGCGAGATCGGCCGCCTCGGTCTCGTTGACGAGGATCATGTCGATGTCGGCAAACGCTTCGCGCTCGATCGGCAGGAAAGGCGCGATCGAGAGGATTACCCGGGCACCGGCAGCCTTTGCCGCCCGGGCGGCGGCCAGCGTCTCCGCGAAGGGCGTCTCCATCTGCAGCAGCAGCGTGTCGCCGGCGCCGATGGAACCGGACGGCAGATCGGTCGCCTTGAGCCTGGCGTTGGCGCCCGGCGACAGCACGATGGTGTTTTCGGCATGATCGTCGACGGTGATCACCGCCATGCCGGTGGTCTTGCCGCGGCGCTGGACGCCGGAGAGATCGACACCGCCAGCCTCCAGTTCGGCGAGCGCGGTCACGGCCATGTCGTCATCGCCGACTGCGCCGATCATCTTCACCCTGGCGCCGGCGCGCCGCGCGGCGAGCGCCTGGTTGGCACCCTTGCCGCCCGGGATCAGCTGGTATTCGGATCCGGGCACCGTCTCGCCCGGGCGCGGCAGACGCGCGGTCCGACTGACGAGATCGATATTGATGGAGCCGAAAACCGTGATCATGAATGTTTCCTCAACAGGACGTTTCGTGGCGTCATAGCCTATTTCAGCCGGTCCGCGCGCAGAGAATGCCGACGCCGCACGGCGCGCACAAGGGGCCCGTCGGCGGGACGGGGAAACGGCCTGGCGGGCCCGTCCGCGCCCGGCGCGGGCAGGAACGCGGGCACTGCAACAAATAAGATCGCGGAGAGGGCTGCTGCCACATTCCGCAATCCCGAAAACACAGTTAAGCTCTCTCGAAATTAACCGGAATCGTGGCGCGGAGATCGCGGGCTTGTCGAACGTGTGTTTTGGGGCGCGGATGAGCCGGCACGGCCGGATGACGCACCGTCTCTCCGCATGGTCCGTATCGTCCCGTCGCGCCGAAGGCCTTCTGGTCCATCAACCGCCTTGACCAAATCGGCGACGGCAGATGGACCGCGAAACTTTCACCACAGTTCGACCCTAAGTTCGGGCAACAAGACCGGTTTCCCGAGAAAACAGACAGAAAATGACTGAGACTCCGTACCAGATTTCGCGGCGCCGCCTTTTGGCATCGGCCGGCGCCTTCGTCGCCGCCGCAGCCATTGGCAACCTGTTCCCGGTTGAGGCCATGGCGCAGGCCAACAGTGTCGCCGCCTCGCTCGCGACCGACGGACCCTTCACCCGGTCGACCGTGGCGGAAATTGCGCGCCGCCTCTCCCGCGTTCCGTTCGCAGCCCCCTCGTCGCGGCTGCCGGAGGTACTGCAGAACCTGACCTACGACCAGTACCGCGACATCCGCTTCAAGCCCGAGGCGTCTGTCTGGGCGGATGACGGTCTGCCGTTCAAGTTGCAGTTGTTCCATCCGGGCTTCTATTTCAAGGAGCCGATCGAGGTCGCGATCGTCAAGGAAGGCCAAGCCAAGCACCTGCCCTACTCGACCAACATGTTCGATTTCGGGCCGCTGGTGCCGAAGGGCATCCCCGATACCGACATGGGCTTTGCCGGCATCCGCGTGCACGGCCCGATCAACAGCCCCGACTATTTCGACGAGATCGTCGTCTTCCAGGGCGCCAGCTATTTCCGCTCGGTCGGCCGCGGGCAGACCTACGGCATTTCGGCGCGCGGTCTCGCCATCAAGACGGCCGAGCCCGAGGGCGAGGAATTCCCGATCTTCCGCGCCTTCTGGGTCGAGACCCCGGTCAAGGAAGGCGACACCATCGTGCTGCACGCGCTGCTCGACAGCCCGAGCACGTCCGGCGCCTACCGCTTCACCATCCGCCCCGGCTATCCGACGACGATGGATGTCGAGGCGACGCTGTTCCCCCGCGTCGACCTCACCAAGGTCGGCCTCGCGGCCGGCACCAGCATGTTCTTCTTCGGCTCGAATGACCGCATCGGCATCGACGACTTCCGCCCGGAAGTGCACGATTCCGACGGCCTGCTGATGGTCAATGGCCGCGGCGAGCGCCTGTGGCGTCCGATTTCCAATCCGACGACGCTGCAGATCAGCGCCTTTGTCGACGCCGGCCCGCGCGGCTTCGGCCTGATGCAGCGCAACCGCGTCTTCGACAATTACGAGGATCTCGAGGCTTCCTACGAAGCCCGGCCGAGCCTCTGGGTCGAGCCGGTCGGCGATTGGGGCCAGGGCGCCGTGACCCTTGTCGAGATTCCGACCAATTCGGAAGTGCACGACAACATCGTCGCCTATTGGCAGCCGAAGGACGTGATCTCCGCCGGCACCGAATACGCTTTCGCCTATCGGCTGTCCTGGGGCGGCGACCCCAATTACGTGCCGGGCGGCATGGTCGTGGCTGGCACCCGCATCGGCCGCGCCTCGCTCGACGGCGACAGCCCCAATCGCCGCTTCGTGATCGACTTTTTCCCGCCCCAGGCGCAGGAAGGTCATCCCTCCAAGGAACCGAAGGCGACGGTCAGCACTTCCAAGGGTAAGATCACCAATGTGGTGGTCATGCCCAACCCGAAACTGGGCGAGGGTTGGCGCGTCAATTTCGAACTCGATCCGGAAGACGCGACCATGGTCGAATTGCGGGTCGTGTTGCAGTTCCCCGACGAGCGCCCTGCGGAGACCTGGGTCTATCGATGGACGGCCTGATCACTCTTTCTGCCCCGGAAGCGGAACAACCGGCGGATCGGCCCCCGCCGGTTGATCCTGGCCCCCATGCGACGACCGCCCCGCAGCTTACGCCCGGCATGCCGGAGGAAACCCCGTCCGACATGCCGACCCAGTCGCTCTGGCGCTTCCGCCGGCGCGACCGTCGCAAATTCGTTGATCCGCGCCGCTCGCGCTCGTCCTGGGTTCGCCGCATCGGCATCCTGGGCAGCGCCTTCCTGCTCGCCGCCGTCGCCGTCTACGAGATGGAGCAGGTGCTCATCGTCGGCGGCCTGACGCCGATCGAGATCGCCGTGCTGGTGCTGTTCGCGTTGAATTTCGGCTGGATCGCGCTGGCCTTCGTCAGCTCGATCGCCGGCTATGGCGTCGTCATGGCCCGGCGCTACCGCCAGAAGCGCACGCCGCCCGGCCCGCTCGGCGGCAAGACCGCCATGCTGATGCCGACCTACAACGAGGATCCGTCGCGCGTCTTCGCGGCGGTGGAGGCGATGGCCGTCGGCCTCGACGAGTTGCAGCAGGGTCCGGCCTTCGACTGGTTCATCCTGTCCGACACCACCGATCCCGACGTGGCCCTGGCCGAAGAGGCGGCGCTGCTGACGCTGCGCGACCGCCTCGGCGACCGGGGCCGGGTCTATTACCGCCGCCGCCGCAAGAACGTTGCCCGCAAGTCGGGCAATGTCGCTGACTTCTGCACCCGCTGGGGCGCCGCTTACGACCATATGCTGGTGCTCGATGCCGACAGCCTGATCGCCCCCGAGACGATCGTCGAGCTGGCGCGCCGGATGGAGGAGGATCCCGATGCCGGCCTGATCCAGACCATCCCCGCCCTCGTCAACGGCACCACCATCGTCGCCCGGCTGCAGCAGTTCGCCGGCCGGGTCTACGGCCCCGTCGTCGGCGCCGGCCTCGCCTTCTGGACCGGCTCCGAGGGCAATTACTGGGGCCACAACGCCATCATCCGCACCCGCGCCTTCATGGACGCGGCGGGCCTGCCCGACCTGCCCGGCAAGCCGCCCTTCGGCGGCCATATCCTCAGCCATGATTTCGTCGAGGCGGCGCTGCTGCGCCGCGCCGGCTGGACCGTGCGCATCGCCGAGGATCTCGCCGGTTCCTACGAGGAAAGCCCGCCTTCGATCATCGACCTCGCCGTGCGCGACCGCCGCTGGTGCCAGGGCAATCTGCAGCATGTTCTGGTGCTGCCCGCGCGTGGCCTGCACTGGGTCAGTCGGATCCACCTGATGACCGGCATCGGCTCCTATCTCGCCTCGCCGCTTTGGCTGCTCCTGATCCTCGCCGGCCTGGCGCTGTCGCTGCAGGCGCATTTCATCCGGCCGGAATATTTCACCGAGGACTTCCAGCTCTTCCCGACCTGGCCGGTGATCGACGCCGAGCGGGCGCTGCGCCTGTTCGGGCTGACGCTGGTGATCCTGTTCGGCCCGAAATTCCTCGGCCTGGTGTCGTTCCTGCGCAACCGCACCGACCGGCGCAAGGTCGGCGGCTTCCGCACCATTGCGAGCTTCCTGTTCGAGATCATCATCTCGGCGCTGATCGCCCCGGTGATGATGCTGGTCCATACCGGCGCGATCCTGTCGATCCTTCTCGGCCGCGATTCCGGCTGGAAACCGCAGCGCCGCGACGATGGCGGCGTGCCGATCCGCTCGCTGATCATCCGGCATCGCTGGCATTTCCTGCTCGGCGTGGCCCTGCTTTGCGCCGCCTGGCTCGATTCGCTGGTGCTGGTCGCCTGGCTGTCGCCGGCCATCCTCGGCCTGCTGCTGGTGGTGCCGGTTTCCGGCATGACCGGCTCGAACAAGGTCGGCCGCTTCATCCGCAGGATCGGCCTGCTGCGCACGCCCGAAGAGGTCGATCCTCCCGCCGTGGCGATCGCCGCCGCCGCCGCGCGCCCGAGCTACGAGGCAGCGGTGGACAAGGCGCCCGACCTCGTCGCCATCGCCGGCGACGAGACCCTGCGCGCCACCCATCTCGCCCTGACCGACGCCGTGCCGGCGCGCCCGCGCGGCAAGATTGATCCGGTCGAGGCCCAGGCGATCGCCAAGATCCAGGAAGCCGACACGATCGAGGAGGCGGTCTCCTTCCTGACGCCGCAGGAGCGCGCCACGGTGATGGCAACGCCGGCCCTGCTCGCGCGGTTGAGCGCTCTGCGCGCCTGAGAACGATTCGTGGCGTCCCCTCCCTGGCGGGAGGGGACGCCAGAATGCTTCGACTTCCATAATAAACGACGGACCCGACTGCGCACAGGCGCGAGCGGGCGAAGGTGAAACGCGCCAAGTCCTGGTTGCAGGCCGCCCGCGAGCAAGTCCCGGCAGAGGGTTTTGTTATTCGTCGTATGAAACTAATGTGTTGCCGCCGCATTGCAGCGTAGAATTCCGATCTTTTCGCAACCGCACAAACCTTGTAATCATTCCCGGGAGAGGCTCGCTCGCGCAGCGACAGAGCACGGCAATGTTGGGGGAATACGTGACCATCAAGAAAATCCTGGTCGCCAACCGGTCCGAAATCGCCATCCGCGTTTTTCGCGCGGCGAATGAGCTGGGCATCACGACCGTCGCGATCTTCGCCGAGGAAGACAAGCTCGCGCTGCACCGCTTCAAGGCGGACGAGGCCTATCAGGTCGGCAAGGGTCTCGGCCCCATCGAAGCCTATCTGAACATCGCCGACATCATCCGCATCGCCCGCGAGGCGAAGGTCGATGCCATCCATCCGGGCTATGGCCTGCTCTCCGAGAGCCCCGAATTCGCCGAGGCCTGCGCCGAGGCGGGGATCATCTTCATCGGCCCGTCGCCCGATACCATGCGCATGCTCGGCAACAAGGTCGCCGCGCGCAATCTGGCGATCTCGGCCGGCGTGCCCGTCATGCCGGCGACCGATCCGCTGCCGGACGACCCGGAATTCATCAAGGCGGAGGCAGCCCGCATCGGCTATCCGCTGATGCTCAAGGCCTCCTGGGGTGGCGGCGGACGCGGCATGCGCGTCATCCGCGACGAGGAGACCCTGCTCAAGGATGCGATCACCGCCAAGCGCGAGGCCAAGGCCGCCTTCGGCAAGGACGAGATCTATCTCGAGAAGCTGGTCGAGCGCGCCCGCCACGTCGAGGTGCAGATCCTCGGCGACCAGCACGGCAACATCGTCCACCTCTATGAGCGCGACTGCTCGGTGCAGCGCCGCCACCAGAAGGTCGTCGAGCGCGCCCCCGCGCCCTACCTCGCCGAAAGCGAGCGCAAGGAAATCACCGACTACGGCGTCAAGATCGCCAAGGCATCGAACTATTACGGCGCCGGCACCGTCGAATTCCTGATGGATGCCGATACCGGCAAGTTCTACTTCATCGAAGTGAACCCGCGCATCCAGGTCGAACACACTGTCACCGAGCAGGTGACCGGCATCGACATCGTCAAGGCGCAGATCCACATCGCCGAGGGCGCCGCCATTGGCACGCCCGAATCCGGCGTGCCGAAGCAGGACGCCATCCGCCTGAACGGCCATGCCCTGCAGTGCCGCATCACGACGGAAGATCCCGAGCAGAACTTCATCCCTGACTACGGCCGCATCACCGCCTATCGCGAGGCGTCGGGCTTCGGCATCCGCCTCGATGGCGGCACGGCCTATTCCGGCGCTGTGATCACCCGCTTCTACGACCCGCTGCTGGAAAAGATCACCGCCTGGGCGCCGACGCCGCAGGAAGCGATCTCGCGCATGGACCGCGCGCTGCGCGAGTTCCGTATCCGTGGCGTCGCGACCAACCTGACCTTCGTCGCCAACATCATCAACCACCCGCAGTTCCGCGACAATTCCTACACGACGCGCTTCATCGACACGACGCCGGAGCTGTTCTCGGCCGTGCGCCGGCGCGATCGTGGCACCAAGCTGCTCAACTACATCGCCGATGTCACCGTCAACGGCCATCCCGAGACGCGCGGCCGCGTCAAGCCCAAGGCCGACGCGCTCGCCAAGGTCATCCCGCATTTCTCGGCCGACCCGGCCCCCGGCACCAAGCAGTATCTGGACGCGCACGGTCCTGAGGCCTCGCCCAGTGGATGCGCGCCGAAAGCCGCGTCCTGATCACCGACACGACCATGCGCGACGCGCACCAGTCGCTGCTCGCCACCCGCATGCGCACGCATGACATCGTCGGGATCGCCGACGCCTATGCCCGCGGACTTCCCGGCCTGCTCAGTCTCGAATGCTGGGGCGGCGCCACCTTCGACGTCTCGATGCGCTTTCTGACCGAGGATCCCTGGGAACGCCTCGCCATGGTGCGCGAGCGCGCGCCGAACATCCTGCTGCAGATGCTGCTGCGCGGCGCCAATGGCGTCGGCTACACCAACTACGCCGACAATGTCGTCAAGTTCTTCGTCAAGCAGGCGGCCAAGGGCGGCGTCGACCTGTTCCGCGTGTTCGACTGCCTGAACTGGGTCGAGAACATGCGCGTCTCGATGGATGCGGTGCGCGAGGAGGGCAAGGTCCTCGAGGCGGCGATCTGCTACACCGGCGACATCCTCGATCCCGACCGCGCCAAGTATGACCTGAAATACTATGTCGGCCTGGCCAAGGACCTGGAAAAGGCCGGCGCGCATGTCATCGGCCTCAAGGACATGGCCGGCCTGCTGAAGCCGGCCGCCGCCAAGAAGCTGATCGCGACGCTGCGCTCCGAGACCGAGTTGCCGATCCACCTGCACACGCACGACACGTCCGGCATCTCCGCCGCGACCGTGCTGGCCGCGGTGGAGGCCGGCGTCGACGCCGTCGACGCGGCGATGGACGCGCTGTCCGGCCTGACCTCGCAGCCCTGCCTCGGCTCGATCGTCGAGGCGCTGAAGGGCTCGGATCGCGATACGGGCCTCGACCCCGATGCAATCCGGAAGATCTCGTTCTACTGGGAGGCGGTGCGCGGCCAGTACGCCGCCTTCGAGAGCGACCTGAAGGCCGGCGCCTCGGAAGTCTACCTGCACGAGATGCCGGGCGGCCAGTTCACCAATCTGAAGGAACAGGCCCGCTCGCTCGGCCTCGACACGCGCTGGCATGAGGTCGCGCAGGCCTATGCCGACGTCAACCAGATGTTCGGCGACATCGTCAAGGTGACGCCGTCCTCCAAGGTCGTCGGCGACATGGCGCTGATGATGGTGTCGCAGAACCTGTCCGTCGCCGACGTCGAGAACCCGGCCAAGGACATCGCCTTCCCGGATTCGGTCGTGCAGATGATGCGCGGCGATCTGGGTCAGCCGCCGGGCGGTTGGCCGCAAGCGATCCAGAAGAAGGCGCTGAAGGGCGAGACCCCGTCGACGGCGCGCCCCGGCTCGCTGATCGCCGACGCCGACCTCGAAGCCGAGCGCAAGACGGCCAGGGAGAAGGTCGGCAATGGCGAGATCGACGATTTCGCCCTGGCCTCCTACCTGATGTATCCCAAGGTCTTCACCGACTTCGCCAAGGGCCTGCAGAACTGGGGGCCGACCAGCGTGCTGCCGACCCCGGTCTATTTCTACGGCCTGCCGGTGGGCGAGGAGATCCTGGTCGAGCTCGAAAAGGGCAAGACCATGGTGATCCGGATGCAGGCCATCGGCGACGCCGACGAGGAAGGCCTGATCCGCGTCTTCTTCGAATTGAACGGCCAGCCGCGCGTCATCAAGGTGCCGGACCGCGCCAATGCCGGCTCGGTCGTCGCCAAGCGCAAGGCCGAGGACGGCAACCCGAACCATGTCCCGGCGCCGATGCCGGGCGTCGTCTCGACGCTGGCGGTCAAGGCCGGCCAGACGGTCAAGGCCGGCGACGTGCTGCTGTCGATCGAGGCGATGAAGATGGAAACCGCCATCCATGCGGACCGCGACGGCACGATCGCCGAAGTCCTGGTCCACGCCGGCAGCCAGATCGACGCCAAGGACCTTCTGGTAGTGTTCGGATAGGATCTTTCGGGACGCGGTTCCCTGGGATCGCGTCCCGGATTCCGAGACGCCTCCAGCAGACTGGACAACCGTCAGAAATGGTGGAGCTCCGCTGGACCCTCCTTCGAGGCTTCGCTCCGCGAAGCTCCTCAGGATGATGACTGAGTTTGTTTCGAGAGTGGAACACCATGCCGTAGCAGGCTCGGTGGTTCCAATCCTGCAGGCTATCCGATCGCACGACCTTCATCCTGAGGTGCCCGGCGAAGCCGGGCCTCGAAGGAGGGTCCAGCCACCTCCAAACCAACTGTTGAACGTCAACGGGCACCCGGCCGCTTGGACAGGATCTGCACGAGCGCCCACTCGCCACGGACTAGCGCTTCCTTCTTGGCTCGCGACCAGCCTTTCAGTTGGCGCTCGGCCGCGTGCGCGTCGGTGATCCGCTCGAAATCCTCGGCCCAGACCAGTTCGACCGGACGGCGGGAAAACGTGTAGCCGCGATAGGCGCCCGACTGATGCTCCAGCAAGCGCCTTTGCTTGTCCTCGGCCGCCGTCGAGCCGACGTAGTAGGACCCATCCGCACAGCGAAGCATATAGACGGACGCGCCCATCGAGCCTCCTGGAGCCCTCCTTCGAGGCCCGGCTTCGCCGGGCACCTCAGGACGATGACTTTGGGTTTCATGGAAGTTTGGGTGAGGTCCGGCCCAAGCGCAACGCGATTCGTGAAGGCGTCAGCATCACAAAGCCAACTAAACAGCGCGGCTACCGCCCAAACGCTCTCCGCCTTGCTTCTCACCCTCTACCATCATCCTGAGGTGCTTCGCGCCAGCGAAGCCTCGAAGGAGGGTCCAGCGAACTCGGATCTTTCGTTTGAAGACAGATACAAGGGCGGAGCGCGCCCCAACCTCAGTGACAGTACTTCCGGCCGCCGCCCTTGCCGCGCTGGCGCAGGTCCATGTGGTAGTGGTCCTCATGGTAGCCGTCGGAGCCCGGCCCCAGCACCGTGTTGAACTTGTCGCAGGCCGACGCGCGCGCCGCCTTCAAGAATGTGTCTTCCTTCTCGGTGCGATCCTTCGCCTTGGATACCGTCACCCAGCGGCCGTTCACCTCGAACGCCGCGATATCGACGGCATTGAGGAAGGCGTGTTCGGAGAGCATGGCGTTGACGACGCGGTTGCGGCCGCGGCAGGAATAGGAATCCGCCACCCGCAATGCCGTCACCCGGCCGCCCAGCGTCACCTGCGCCGAGGGCTGGATGTCCTCCTCGACCCAGCGGGCCAGCGTCGTCGCCATCGCGCAGTTGATCTTGGCGCCCGGCTGGAGATCCACCTTGCCGCTTTCGAGCGCCGTGACGTCGAACGGATCCGGCCCGCCACAGCTGCCGGCATGGATCGCCGGCAGGGCGGCGGCCGAAATCTTCAGCCCGCTCATGGACGCCCGGCAGGCGGCGAGCGCCTCCGGCACGGCGGGGGTGATCTTGGGAACCAGCGCGGCCAGCACGACCTCCGGCTTGCGACGCGGCATGGGCAGCGCGGGCGGCGTCGCCTCGGCGACCGCGGATTTCTCGCCCTCGGTTTTGCCAATGGGCGCGGGGTCGGCGGGGGCGAGCGCAGCTTCCTTATCCGGCGGTGGCAGCCGGTCGCCCTTCTTCAGGCTGCCGTCGACATTTCGCCCCTCGGTCGGCGTCGGCTTCAGCAGCGTCGGCAGCACGGGCGGCGCAAAGGCGAGTTCGCCCTCGCTCGGCGGATCGGCCGGCACCGCGCCGGCGAGCGCGGAAGCGGCGGCGATGGCGCCGGCGGCAAGAGCGGGGTCGGCGGGAACGGGCACCGTCTTCACCGTGCCGACCGTCGCCTCGGCCGGGGCCGGAATGGCGACCAGCCCGGCTGCCTTGCGGTCCTCCGCCGGCTTCGTCCGCGGCAAGGGCGTGGCGGCTACGGCCGGCGGCGCCTGCGGCGCCACCGCCTCGACCGCCTCGGCCTTAACGGGAGGACGCGGGGTGGGTAACGGCGTGCTAACAGCCGCGCTGGCCGCCGGGGTTTCCGCGACCGGCTTCGGCGCCGCCGCCTTGGCAGGCTCGACGGCCCGTGGGGCGCGATGCGGCTTCCGCTTGGCGGGCTTGCGCTCAGAAGTCTGGTTGACCTTGGGAAAGACCTTCTGGAACAACTGGTCGGGGGTGACGGCCCGGGCCTCGAACGGCATCGCGCCGACGAACAGGGCGGCCAGAAGACCGCCCGCGCCAAACGTCAGGACCCGCAATTTTGCCATCGCCGTACCTGCCCGCCTCGTGATTGCCAGTGGCTTCTCAAAGATAAGCAACGCAATGCAACAGCGTTCCGTTCCGGCCGGCGCCGCGGGACGCCCTCGCCTACCAGACGAAGGCCTCCGTCACGTCGCGCCGCCCGACCAGCATGGCATCCGCGACGAGACGCAGCGGCGCCCCGTCGACATCGCTCTGGCCGGACGCGAGAAGCTGGGCGAAATGGGCGTAGATCCGCTCATATTCCTCGCTCAGCGCCTCGACGGCGAGCTTGCCGTCGACCTCAAGCGCCGCGCCGCCCTTGTAGAGGCGCAGCCTGTGGCCGGCGGCGGTCTCGATCGTCATGTGCCACTTCTCGTCGCCCTGCTCGCGCCAGTCGAAGTCTGCGGTGAGGGCCGGCTGCGACGCCTCGGCGCTGCCGAAGGTGAGCTTGGCCGCGATCGGCGTCTGCCGGTTTTCCGGATAGGTCAGCGTCGCCGCCTTCACGAAGGGCGCGAAGGGCAGGATCTTGACGAAGATCGACAGCGCATTGATGCCGGGATCGAACACGCCGAAGCCGCCCGGCTCCCAGATCCATTCCTGGCCCGGATGCCACTTCTTGACGTCCTCGCGCCATTCGATCTTGACCGAACCGACGCCATGCTGGGCGAGCAGCGCCTTGGCCTCGTCCACGGCCGGGTTGAACTGTGAGTGCCAGGTGGCGAACAGGACCTTGCCCTTCGCCGCGGCGAACGCCTTCAGGTCCTCGAATTCGGCCAATGTTGCCGCCGGCGGCTTCTCGAGCAGCACATGCTTGCCGGCTTCGAGCGCCTCGCGCGCAATGGCGTGGCGGACGTCCGGTGGAGTATTGACCGAGACGATGCCGATCTCCGGCATCGCCGCGTAGAGATCGGCCGCCGTCTTGAAGCTCGGCACGCCGTTATGGCTGAGCCCACGCTGGCTGACCACCGCCGCGACCTCGAAATCGTCGCTCTTGTCGATCACCGGCAGGTGCTGGTCCTGCGTGATCTTGCCGAGCCCGATGATCGCGATTTTATGCTTGGCCATCTATTCCGCCCTGATCGTTTCTGCTGTTTGATTTGGTTGTGGGCGATCTAACACCATGCGGCGCCGGATCGCAAAAGGCCCGGCCCGCCGGTCAGGCGGGCTCGACGTCGAGATGCCGGATGAAGATCACCAGCTTGTGCGCGCCGACATCGCGCTCGACCTCCGTCCAGCCGCGCGCGGCGTAGTAGCCGCTCTTCTCCGGCACGGCGCAGAGGTAGATGCGGTCGAAGCCGAGCGCGCGGGCCTCGTCGACGATGCGCCCCGACAGCATCTCGCCCATGCCCTGCCTGCGTTCTTCCGGCTCCACCCACAGCGCCGCCAGCCAGGGCGTATATTGCGGCCGCTCCTCGACATCGCTGTCGATCAGAATGGCGGAGCCGACGAATTCGTCGCCCCGATGCGCGACGACCCCGAGCGGCACGGCGTCGGTCTTGAACTGGCGCAGATGGCCGAGCAGCGTCGCCAGCGGCTCGCCGGCCTCGCGCCACCAGGCATGCCACATCCGGTCGGCGACGGTGCCGATGAATTCAGAGCGCGCGGCAAGGCTGGAGATCGTCACGTCTGTCACTGGAACTGAGCCCTCAAATCCACGGTGTCGCGCACGCCTATATCGGCAAAATGAGCCTGGAGCCAATCCTCCGCCGCCATCCAGCCGGCGGCCTGCAACTCCTCGAAGAAGGCCCGCGACGTATCGAACTTGGTCGAGGCCGAGAACTTTTCCAGCGCCTTGCCGGCATCGATGCGATGGATGCGGTTGTGTCGATAGTGGCCGGGATCGAGCCTTCCCTCGGCCAGCATTCGGTTGACGAAGTCGATGGTGCGGAGTTCGCGCAGCAGCGAGGCGTTGAAGGTGATCTCGCTCATCCGCTCCAGGATTTCCTTGGTCGAGGTCGGCACGGTGGGTCGCTCGATCGGGTTGATCTGCACCAGCAGAATGTCAGCCGTCCGGGTTTCGGTGAAGAACGGAAACAGCGCCGGATTGCCCGTGAAGCCGCCGTCCCAGTAAGGCTCGCCATCGACTTCGACGGTCTGGAAGAGATAAGGCAGGCAGGCCGAGGCCATCACCGCATCGACCGTGATGCCGCCATCGGAAAACACCTTGATCTTGCCGGTCTTCACCGCCGTCGCCGAGATGAACAGCCTTGGCGCGGCGCAGGCGCGGACCCGCTCGAAATCGACCATCTCGATGACGATCTCGCGCAGCGGGTTGATGTTCATCGGGTTGAAGCCGTAGGGCGAGGAGAAGTTCGTCATCGCCTCGATCATGTGGATGGGCTGCATCGCCGGCACCCGCCAGGCGCCCATCCAGGCGCCGATGAAGTCCCGCGCCGACGCGCCGGGGCGGCCGGCGGCGCTGACCCGCATCCAGAATTCCTGGAGCCGCGAGCGAGCGCCCGCCGCGCCGTCGCGCGCCATGCCGTCGGCGAGCGCCACGGCGTTCAGCGCGCCGGCGCTGGTGCCCGAGATCGCCTCGAAGCCAAGGCGGCCGTCTTCCAGCAACCTGTCGAGCACGCCCCAGGTAAACGCCCCATGCGCCCCGCCGCCCTGCAGGCCGAGATTGATGATCTTCCGACCCGGTGCCGCGGCGCTCATGCCGCCGTCCAGCCGCCATCGATCGACTGCAGCGATCCGGTGATGCTGCGCGCGCCATCGGTGGTCAGGTACAGCGCCAGCGCCGCCACTTCCTCGACGGTGACGAATTCCTTGGTCGGCTGGGCGGCGAGGATGACGTCCTTCTTCACCTGCTCCTCGGTCATGCCGCGCGCCGCGGCGGTGGCCGGGATCTGCTTTTCGACCAGCGGTGTCCAGACATAGCCGGGGCAGATGGCATTGACGGTGATGCCCTTGTCGGCCACTTCGAGCGCGACCGTCTTGGTGACGCCGGCAATGCCATGCTTCGCCGCGACATAGGCGACCTTGTAGGGCGAGGCGACCAGCGCATGCGCCGATGCGGTCGAGATGATCCGGCCCCAGCCCTTCTGCTTCATCGCCGGCAGGGCCAGGCGGATGGCGTGGAAGGCCGCGGTCAGGTTGAGCGCGATGATCAGGTTCCACTTGTCGACGGGGAATTCGTCGATCGGCGCCACATGCTGCACGCCGGCATTGTTGACCAGCACGTCGATGGCGCCGAACTCCTTCTCGACGTCGCCGATCATGGTGGCGATCTCGTCCTCGCGCGTCATGTCGGCGCCGGAATAGCGCACCTCGATGCCAAACTCGGCCGCCAGCTCGGCACGCAGCTTTTCTATCGCCACCGGGTCGCCGAAGCCGTTCAGCACGACATGCGCGCCGGCGCCGGCCATCGCCCTCGCCATGCCGAGGCCGATGCCGGAGGTCGATCCCGTCACCAGCGCAACCTTGTCCTTCAGATGACCGTCCTTCGACATGAATTCGCTCCGGAATGAATGATAAGGGGTGAGAACCGAGCCAGACGACCATATATTGCGGCGCAGCGGCAAGGGAAGTTGACGTCGGTGTCGCGCCCCGCTCGGCCTTGCGGGCGATCCGTGATAGAACGCGGCGCAGCGGATCCTTGCCCGCGCGCATGAGGATTGGATGACCATGAGCGGAGCCAAGCACGCCACGGCGACCGGAACGGACCAGATCGTGCTCGAACATAGCGACCACGACCACGACCATTGCGCCCGCGACGCCATCGCCCATGCCGAGGCGATTTCCGCGGCCGAGGGCCTGCGCTTCACCGAGCAGCGCCGCAAGGTTCTGGCAGCGCTTGCCGAAAGCCATGTTCCCGCCAGCGCCTATGACGTGATCGACCGCCTCGCCGCCGACGGCCCGCGCCCGGCGCCGGTCTCCGTCTATCGCGCGCTCGAATTCCTGGTCGAGCACGGCTTCGCGCACCGGATCGAAAGCCGCAACGCCTATATCGCCTGCTCGCGCGGCCCGGAGGGCCACGACAAGCCCGGCCATGGCGCGGCCACCGTCTTCCTGCTCTGCGAGACCTGTGGCGCGGCGGGCGAGGCCTCGTCCGCCGCCCTGACCGAGGCGCTCGCCGCCGTGACGCAGGCGGCCGGCTTTGCGCCGCGCGCCCCGATCATCGAAATCCGCGGCCTCTGCGCCCGCTGCCGCGAGGCGGCATGATGCCTGGCGATACGCTCCTGCACCTGAGCCCGAAAAGCCCTCGCCCCCTTGCGGGAGAGGGTTGGGTGAGGGCCTTGCCTTCAAACGAAGTTCCAAATTCGCGCCTTCGGCGCGCCCTCACCCCAGCCCTCTCCCGCATGGCGGGAGAGGGAGCGACAACGCGTGATCTCGCATGAACGAAGTCTCTTGCTCCCCCGAATTCACTGCCGGCCCGCTGCCGCGCCGCCGCGCCACCTCCGTTCGCGTCGGCAAGGTTCTTGTCGGCGGCGAGGCGCCGGTCGTCGTGCAGTCGATGACCAACACCGACACCGCCGATATTGACGGCACCGTCGCGCAGATCGCAGCCCTTGCCCGCGCCGGGTCGGAACTGGTCCGCATCACCGTCGACCGCGACGAAGCGGCCGCAGCCGTGCCATTCATCAAGGAAAAGCTGCTCGCGCGCCGCATCGACGTGCCGCTGATCGGCGACTTCCACTATATCGGTCACAAGCTTCTGACCGATCACCCGGCCTGTGCCGAGGCACTCGACAAATACCGCATAAATCCCGGCAATGTCGGCTTCGGCGAAAAGCGCGACCGCCAGTTCGCGACGCTGATCGAACTCGCGATAAAATACGACAAGCCGGTGCGCATCGGCGTTAACTGGGGTTCGCTCGACCAGGACCTGCTCACCCGCCTGATGGACGAGAACGCTGCTTCGGCCACGCCGATCTCGGCCGCCGCCGTGATGCGGGAGGCGATCTGCCAGTCGGCCATCCTGTCGGCCAAGCTGGCCGAGCAGATCGGCCTGCCGCGCGAAAAGATCATCCTCTCGGCCAAGGTGTCGAACGTGCAGGACCTGATTGCGGTTTATCGCGATCTCGCCCGCCGCTCAGACCATTGCCTGCATCTGGGCCTCACCGAGGCCGGCATGGGCACCAAGGGCATCGTCGCCTCCTCGGCCGCCATGGGCATTCTGCTGCAGGAAGGCATCGGCGACACGATCCGCGTCTCGCTGACGCCGGAGCCGAACGGCGACCGCACCCGCGAGGTGCAGGTGGCGCAGGAACTGCTGCAGACCATGGGGTTCCGCGCCTTCCTGCCGATCGTCGCCGCCTGCCCCGGCTGCGGCCGCACGACCTCGACCGTGTTCCAGGAACTGGCGAGCCGCATCCAGGAAGACATCCGCACGTCGATGCCGGTCTGGCGCGAGCGCTATCCCGGCGTCGAGGCGCTGAAGGTCGCGGTGATGGGCTGCATCGTCAACGGTCCGGGTGAATCGAAGCACGCCGACATCGGCATCTCGCTGCCCGGCACCGGCGAAACCCCGGCCGCGCCCGTCTTCATCGACGGCAAGAAGGCGATCACGCTGCGCGGCCCTGAAATCGCCGAGGATTTCCGCAAGCTCGTCGACGAGTATATCGAGAAGCGGTTCGGGATTGGCGCGAAGGCAGAGGCGCCGGAAGCAGCGGAGTAGGCGCGAACGCCCCCTCCCCGAAAACGCAGAAGCGTTTTCGGCCCTCCCTCAAGGGGAGGGTTCGGAGAGAGCTTGTTCTGCTGCGTCTGCGATGGCCCAGTAGACCGCTTCGACGTTGTTCATCACATCGGGATTGGTGAGGCGCAGGACACGGAAGCCCCGCGCTTCGAGCCATGCGGTCCGCCTTGCGTCGGCAGCGATCGCCGCCTCGGCAAAATGCTGGCTGCCATCGATCTCGACGACCAGGCGACGTTCGGCACAGAAGAAGTCGACGATGAACGGACCGATCGGGACCTGGCGCCGGAACTTCAGGCCCTCGACGGCGCGAGCCCGCAATCGCAGCCAGAGCCGGAACTCCGCTTCCGTCATGTTCCGGCGCATGGTGCGGGCAAAGCCAAGTTGACGAGGATCTGCGATACGCCGGCTCATCTCCAGCCTCCCAAGATCTTCCGTCAGTCTTGCGGGATTCCACGGTTTCGACAAGCTCCGCTGAACCCTCCCCTCGAGGGAGGGTCAAAACGGGCTCCGCCCGTTTTGGGGAGGGGGACTATCAGTAGCCGCCCTCGATTGCCCCCGTTTACGGCGGCTTCCGTAGAGACTAGATCTGTTGCGTTCGCCCCCGTCGTCGAGGATCGATCGTGATCAAGCTTCTGCCGATGCGCCTGTTGTTTGTCCTCGCCATCCTGACCGCGCCGAGCCTGGCGCTCGCGCGGCCGCTCGATGGCTCCGTCACCTACCGCGAGCGCATCGCACTGGACCCCAAGGCGGCCATCACCGTCACCCTGGTCGATGTCAGCCATGCCGACGCCCCGGCCAAGGTGATCGCCAAGCAGCGCATCCGGCCGCGCGGGCGCCAGGTGCCGATCGATTTCCGCCTGCATTACGCGCCGAACCGGATCAAGCCCGGCCACCGCTACCAGTTGCAGGCGCGGATCGATCGCGGCGACGATCTGCTGTTCATCAACAAGGAAGCCGTGCCGATCTCGCCGCTCGATACCAAGGGGCCGGTGACGATCCGGGTGCAACCGGTCGCGGATGGCGATGCGCCGGCCGGTGCGGGCAAGCCCACCCGGACCAAGGCTGCCGCCACTCCGGGGCCGGCCGCCCCGCTCCAGGGCACCGAATGGCTGGCCGAGGACATTGGCGGGCGCGGCGTGCTCGATATCGTGCAGTCGACGCTGACCATCGAGGGCGGCGGCAAGATCTCCGGCTCGGGCGGTTGCAACCGCTATTTCGGCACGGTTACGGTCGAGAGCGGCAAGATCAAGGTCGGGCCGCTCGGCGCGACACAGATGGCCTGCGTCCCGGCCCAGATGGACCAGGAACGGAAGTTCCTCGATGCGCTCTCCAGCACCCGCGGCTATCGCATCGAAGGGTCGAAGCTGACCCTGCTCGATGCGAACGGCAAGCCGCTGGCGCGGCTGGTACGAAACACCAAGACCTAGAACCCCTCGCCTTTCCGAATCTCAAACCTCGCGGTTGGCGACGAAATGGGCGGCGGCGGCCAGCGTCGCGGCGCGCTCGCCGAACGGCGCCAGCACCCCTTCCGCCTCGAGGACGAGATCGTCCAGCATGGCGCGCACCGGCGTGACGCCATAGAGGCCGACCAGCGTGCCCTTGCCGCGCGACGAATCCTTGCCGGTCGCCTTGCCGAGCGCCTCCGTCGTCGCCGTCTCGTCGAGGATGTCGTCGGCGAGCTGGAAGGCGAGCCCGATGATCTCGCCGAAACGGCGGATGCGCGCGCGGTCTTCCGCCGAGGCGCGTCCTAGAAGCGCGCCGGCCTCGCAGGAAAAGCGGATCAGCGCACCGGTCTTCATCGCCTGCAAGCGGCGGATCGCCACCTCATCGGGCGTCTCGGTCTCGGCCTGAAGGTCGAGCATCTGCCCGCCGGCCATGCCGCCAAGGCCCGACGCGCGGGCGAGCCCCAGCACCAGGTCGGCCCGGACAAGCGGGTCCGCATCGGTCACAGGATCGGCCAGGATATCGAAGGCCAGCGTCTGCAGCGCGTCGCCGGCCAGGATCGCGGTCGCCTCGTCGAAGGCGCGATGCACCGTCGGCCGGCCGCGCCGCAGGTCGTCGTCGTCCATGGCCGGGAGATCGTCATGCACCAGGCTGTAGGCGTGCAGGCATTCGAGCGCCGCGCCGACGCGCAACATGCTCTCCATGTCGGCATCGAACATCCGCGCCGTCTCGATGGCCAGGAAGGCACGCAGCCGCTTGCCGCCGCCCAGCGTGGCATGGCGCATCGCCTCGACCAGCCGGACCGGCCGGGCGATTTCGCCCTCGCGCGGGTTGGAGCCGAGCACGCGATCGAGCGCGCGCTCGACCGCGGACGCCGCGCCGGAAAGGCGGGCTGCAAAATCATCGTCAAGCCGAACCAAGATTGCCTCATCGAAACGCCGCGACTGGGCGAAGCCTTGCCGCGACAAGCGGTACGCCGTCAAGCTTGGCGTTCAGGAGGAAACCGGCAGGACCGGCCTGCCCACCACCGGGAGCGGCAGGCCGTCGGGAACACCCCCCGAATCAGGCGGCCTCGGCGGCTTCGAGCGAGACGGCGACCGACTGGATGATCGCGGCGAAGCGGACCGCGGCCTGGATGATGTCGGAGGGCACGTTCGCCTTCTTCAGCACGGCCTCGTGGCTGTCCATGCACATGCCACAGCCATTGATCGCCGAGACGGCGAGCGACCAGAGCTCGAAATCGACCTTGTCGACGCCCGGATTGCCGATGACGTTCATGCGCAGCTTGGCCGGCATGGTGCGGTATTCGGGGTTCGAGACCAGATGGCTGAAGCGGTAATAGACGTTGTTCATCGCCATGATCGAGGCGGCCGACTTGGCTGCGGCGAGAACGGCCGGCGCCAGATGCGGCGTGGCTTCGGCCTCGAGCGCCGCCTTCACGACCGGGCTGCGGCTGGCAATGCCGCAGGCGACCATCAGGCCGTATTTCTGCTGCGGCGTGAGCGTCTCGTCGGAAGCGAGCGTCGACAGATTGAGGCGGACATCCTTGGCGAAGTCGGGGATGCGGGACTTCAGCTGATCGATCGACATGTAAAACCTTCAGGGAGAGAGCGCCTCGAAGACCGGCGGCCGGCGAAGCGCCCTGGGAAACGGAACGAGGCCGGGCGCCCCGGGGACCGCGCTAAGGCGAAGCCGGGGCGTCCGGAAACCAGGCTCAGGCTGCCAGCGTGGCGCCGCCGACGTCGCGGTTGCAGGCGCAGAGCTCGTCGGTCTGCAGCGCGTCGAGGACGCGCAGCGTGTCCTTCGGATTGCGGCCGACATTGAGGTTGGTCGCGTAGGAATGCTGGATCACGCCATCGGGATCGACGATGTAGGTGACGCGGTAGGCGACGCCGTCCGGCGAACGCACGCCGAGGCCGTCGACCAGCGAACCATTGGTGTCGGCGAAGTTCCAGATCGGCAGCTTGTCGAGATCCTTGTGATCGCGGCGCCAGGCGAGCTTCACGAACTCGTTGTCGGTGGATCCGCCGAGCACGACGGCGTCGCGATCCTCGAAATCACCCGACAGGCGGGCGAATTCGGCGATCTCGGTCGGGCAGACGAAGGTGAAGTCCTTCGGGTAGAAGAAGATCACCTTCCACTTGCCGGGGAAGCTTTTCTCGGTCAGCGTCTCGAAGGCGCTCTCGCCATTTTCTTCGTGGCTGTTGAAGCCGGGCTTCACGCCGGTCACGGAAAATTCGGGCAGCTTGTCGCCGATGCCGAGCATTTGTCTCTCCTGTCACGATGGGGATCGTGTTGTGAACTTCCGCAGTGCAGCTAACCCCGGAGAGTCGCTGCTGCATGTGCGAATGGATCTCACGCGGGAGCGGTTCGGTCAAATCGTAATAACCGGAGTTTGGCATCGGAAATCCCGATTGCCGCTGCCGCCATCGGCGGCTATAGCAGGCTCCATGCTGTTGCCGACGCTCCGCCAGATGCAGTATTTCGTCGCCCTTGCCGAGACCGGATCGTTCAGCCGGGCGGCGAACGTCTGCCATGTCACGCAATCCACGCTTTCCGACGCCGTCCGCCAGTTGGAGGAGACGGTGGGCGTGTCGCTGATCGACCGCTCCAACCGGACGATGGCGCTGACGGCGGCGGGCGAGGAGGCGGTGCGACGCATGAAGGCGCTGCTGGTCGACGCGCGCGAGATGGTCGATGCGGCGCGCGCGAGCCAGGCGCCGCTTTCCGGCCGCATCCGCCTGGGCGTCATCCCGTCGATCGCGCCCTATTTCCTGCCGCGCGCCCTCCCCGAGCTGCGCCGCGCCTATCCCGATCTGCGCCTCCATTTGCGCGAGGACCTGACGCGGACCCTGCTGGATGATTTGCGGGGCGGCCGGCTCGACATCTGTCTCATCGCCTTCCCGGTCCAGACCGAGGGGCTGGCGACGGAGATCATTGCCGAAGACAGCCTGCTGCTCGCCGTCGATGCCGGCCACCGGCTCGCCGGCCGCAAGACCGTGCAGCGCGAGGAGCTCGCGGAGGAGACGCTGCTGCTGCTGGAGGACGGCCATTGCCTGCGCGATCACATCCGCGCCGTGGCGCCCGGCCTCGCCGACCAACAGAACGAGGAGATCCGGGCCTCCAGCCTGACCACGCTCGTCCATATGGTGGATAACCGGCTCGGCATCACCTTCCTGCCGCGGATCGCCGTCGAGGCGGGGATCCTGTCGGGAACCGACATCCAGCTTTCCGAACTCGACGGCAAGGCGGCGCGCCGCTCCCTCGGCCTCGTCTGGCGCAACGGATCAAGCCGCGAGGGCGATTTCCGGCTGCTCGCCGGCTTCCTGCGCCGGTTCGCCATCGAGCCCGTCCGCGATCGAGCCGCACTGGATTCCGCATGACCTTCCAACTGCCGGCCGCTCTCGCCCGACCGTTTGCAGGTCGCAAGCGCCTCGTCACAGGTGTCGCCAAAGTGTTTGCCCTCCTCGTTGCCCTGCCCCTGATCCTGACGCCGATCTATGCGGTCGTGCCGCCGGTCTCGACGCTGATGCTGTGGTCCGGCCTCACCGGCCAGGGCATGAAGCGCGACTGGGTGCCGCTCGACGAGATCTCGCCGAACCTCGTCAACTCGGTGATCATGTCCGAGGACGGCCAGTTCTGCTCGCATTGGGGCGTCGACTGGGGCGCGCTCAACGCGGTGCTCGACCGCGAGGGGGGGCCTTCGCGGGGCGCCAGCACGATCGCGATGCAGACGGTGAAGAACCTGTTCCTGTGGTCGTCGCGCTCCTACATCCGCAAGGGGCTGGAGATTCCGCTCGCCTATTACGCGGATTTCATCCTGTCGAAGCGGCGGGTGATGGAGATCTATCTGAACATCGCCGAATGGGGGCCGGGCCTGTTCGGCGCCGAGGCCGCATCGCAGGTCTATTTCAAGAAACCCGCCGCCAAGCTGACGCCGCGCCAGGCGGCGCTGCTGACCGCGGCGCTGCCCAACCCGATCACCCGCAATCCGGCCAAGCCGACCCGCTATCTGAACAGCCGCGCCCGCAACATCGAGGCCCGCGCCCGCGCCGCCCGCGATTATGTCGGGTGCCTCTAGGACGCCGTGGCGGGATCGGCGATGACGCTGACATGGGCGGCGACCACGCGCCAGCCGGCCGGGGTGCGGATCCAGGTCTGCATCTGGCGGCCGATCTTGCCGGGCGCATTGTCGCGCCGGAACAGCGTCGAGGCCGTGCCGAAATCGCGGCCATAGGTCGTCACCACCGTGCGCTCGAGGGCGCGGGCGAGACCGGCCGGCGAACGGCCGGCCCGAAATGCCTGGATCTCCGCATAGCCATAGAGATTCTCGCCGCCGCCATAGCGGATCGTCGTCGGCGCGGAGTGGAACAGCCCGTCCAGCGCCTCGACGTCGTTGGTTACCAGCGCGGTTTCGTAGCGCGCGAAGGCGGCTTCGAGCTCGGCCTTCACTTCGGGGATGTCGATTTCCATGACGAAAAGTCCTTCCAAAGCGGGGTCGGCCGGGAAAATTGCACAGAAGCCGAGCCTGCGCATGCGCAAATCCGGGGCAGCCAGCGCCCTAAAACCGACCAGCCATATGGTCTAAACCTCCTCGCGCGGTATAACGGTGGCCCGCTCTTTCATTCCTCAAGATCGGCTTCATCGCTGAACGTCCTGGAGATTGTCTATGCCGCTCGACACTGCTGCCCCCTTCGCGCTGCCCGAGGATGCGGAGGCCGCAACCCTGGTCGGCCGCGTCTTCCGCCCCGACGTCGACGGACCTTCGGTCGTGGCGCTGCGCGATGGCCAATTGATCGACATCACCGCGTCGGTCGTCACCATGCGTGACCTTTGCGAAAATCAGGATCCGGCCCACGTCGCCGCGACCGCCGATGGCGAGTTTGTCGGCAGCTTCGAGGAGATCCTCGCCAACACGCCGGTCGCCAATCGCGACCCGTCCAAGCCCTATCTGATCGCGCCGATCGACCTGCAGGCCGTCAAGGCCGCCGGCGTCACCTTCGTCGTCTCGATGCTCGAGCGCGTGATCGAGGAACAGGCCCGCGGCCTGCCCGAGCGCGCCACCGCGATCCGCTCCGAGATCCTCTCGACCATCGGCGACGACCTGGCGGCGCTGCGCCCCGGCTCCGAGCAGGCGGCAGCACTGAAGAAGCTGCTGATCGAAAAGGGCATGTGGTCGCAGTATCTCGAGGTGGGCATCGGCCCGGACGCGGAGATCTTCTCCAAGGCGCAGCCCATGTCGGCCGTCGGCCACCTGGCCGAGATCGGCATCCATCCGATTTCGACCTGGAACAATCCCGAGCCGGAAGTCGTTCTGGTCGTCTCCTCGACCGGCAAGATCGTCGGCGCGACGCTCGGCAACGACGTCAACCTGCGCGATGTCGAGGGCCGCTCGGCCCTGCTGCTGTCGAAGGCCAAGGACAACAATGCCAGCGCCTCGATCGGCCCGATGATCCGCCTGTTCGATGGCGGTTTCTCGCTCGACGACGTGCGGGCGACGGAAGTGCGCCTGACGGTGGACGGCGAGAGCGACGGCTTCCGCATGGATGGCGGCAGCGCCATGTCGAAGATCAGCCGCGACCCGGAAGACCTGGTCAAGCAGACCATTGGCCGGAACCACCAGTATCCGGATGGCTTCGTGCTCTATCTCGGCACGATGTTCGCTCCGGTGCAGGACCGCGACGGCCCCGGCCAGGGCTTCACGCACAAGGTCGGCGATATCGTTACGATCAGCGCACCGAAGCTGGGCAGCCTGTCGAACCGCGTCGTCCTCTGCCCCGATGCCGAGCCCTGGACCTTCGGCACGGCGGCTCTGATGCGCAACCTCGCCGGCCGCGGCCTGCTCTGAGGCCTGGATAAGCCGGCCCTCCCTTCGGGAAGGGCCGGGATTCGGATGGAGCGTGCCGTCTCCCGGACCAGGGCTTTGCCGCTCCCTGAAGAGCGCTCCGCACCGCCGCGAACCCGTGTCTTGCCCCTCTCGATTGCAACATCCTGAAGGAGGCTTGCGGAGCAAGCCGTCTCGAAGGACGTACGGTCTGAGGGGCAAGCCTTTACGCCACAGTCGCTCTGCGTGCTTCGAGGCGGCCCTCAGGGCCTCCTCAGCCTGTCGAGGATCGTGCCGGATGAGATCCGTCGCGCTGAACAAGAGCCTGCCCGGACCCTCCGGTCGAGTGTCTATGACCTGACCGGATTGTTCCCTGGACCCTCACCGAGAACTTCGCTCGGACCTCTCCGTCAGGAGAGGAGAAGGCAGCCCGATCAGGCGGTCGCCAACTCGGCCTTGCCCTCGTCGAACTGGTAGCGATACAGCTTCTCGTAGACGCCGCCCATGCGGACGAGTTCCGGATGGGTGCCCACTTCCACGACGCGACCGCGCTCGATCACGGCGATCTTGTCCGCGCTCAGGATCGTCGCCAGACGGTGCGCGATGACGATCGTCGTGCGACCTTCGACGAGCTTGTCCAGGGCGATCTGGATCATGCGCTCGGATTCGGAATCCAGCGCCGAGGTCGCCTCGTCCAGCAGCAGGATCGGCGCGTTCTTCAGGATGGCACGGGCAATCGCCAGACGCTGGCGCTGACCCCCCGAAAGCTGCACGCCGTTCTCGCCGACATGGCTGTCATAGCCATTCGGCAGATTGCGGATGAAGCCATCGGCAAACGCGTCCACAGCTGCGGCCTCGACCTCTTCGTCGGTCGCATCGAGGCGGCCGATGCGGATATTGTCGCGCACCGTGCCCGAGAACAGGAACACGTCCTGGCTGACGAAGGCGATGTTGTGCCGGAGCGAACCGACCGAGACGGTGCGGATATCCTGGTCGTCGATCCGGACGGAGCCTTCCTGCACGTCATAGAAGCGCTGGACCAACGAGAGAATCGTAGACTTGCCGCCGCCGGACGGGCCGACCAGCGCCAGGCGCTGGCCGTGATCGACCGAAAGATTGATGCCAGACAGTACCCTATCGATCGGCCGGTAGCCGAAGGCGACATCGATCAACTCGATCTTGCCGCGCGTGAGCCGGAGCGGAGGATGATCGTCGGTCTCCGTGGCGCTCGGCGGATGATCGAGGATGTTGAAGAGCGCACGAACCGGCGCCAGGCTCTCCGCGATGCTGACATTCAGGCGAGCCAGGCGCTTGGCCGGCTCATAGGCGAGCAGCAGCGCCGTGATGAACGACATGAACTCGCCGGGCGTCTTGCCGGCCGAGATCGTCGCCCAGCCCGAATACAGGATCACGAGACCGATCGAGATGCCGCCCAGCGATTCCATCAGCGGGCTGGTGCGCGCCTGCAGCTGCGACACCTTGTTGGCGCGTTGCTCGACGGAGGAAACCGCCGTCACCATGCGCTCGCGCATGTGTTCGCTCAGGCCGAATGCCTTGACGATCTTGGCGCCCTGGACGGTTTCCTGGATGATCGAAATGATCTGCGTGCTCGAGGCGAATTCCTGCTTGGCGATGGCGCGGATGCGCTTGACGAGCTTGGACACGCTGATGATCGCGATCGGCGCCACCACCAGCGCGATCATCGACATCAGCGGAGCCTGGTAGACCATCACCGTGATGAGGCCGATCAGCGTCACCAGATCGCGGCCGAGGCTGAGCACGATGGTATCGAGGATCGAGCGGATGGCGTTCGAACCGCCCGAAATCGACATGATCAGTTCGCTGGAGGCGCGATCATTGTAGAAATCGAGGCCGAAACGCAGGCAGCGATCGTAGAAGCGCTTCTGGTTCTCGGCGACGATGCGATTGCCAATCCGGCTCTGCACCACCACCTGGCCATAGGTCGCGAAGCCCTTGACGATGAAGATCGCCATGACGCCGAACGACAGCACCCACAGCATCTCGATGCTCTGCGCGACGAAGATCTGGTTGACGACGTCACGCATGATCCAGGCGGAGAGCGAGGTCATGGCCGCGACGATGAAGAGGAACAGGAAGGAGATCATGTACCCCTTCCGATGATCGCGGAAGTTGGCGCGCAGAATGCGCACGACCACGCCGACCGTTCCCTCATCATTGTTGATGATCGCGCGGTAGAAATCGCCCCAACGCCGCAAATTCAGCTTTCCGTCGTCGGAAGGCAGTGGGGATTTGGGAAGCACTTTCGCTTCGGGCTGGGTCATGTGCACGCGATCCGGCGCCAGATGGGCGCGCGCGGATCTCTGCTCCGTCCTGTTGTTGACAGCGCCTTTTATCGGCTGCGCGGACCTCTGTCCACAAAGGGGCCTGCGGCGGATGCGAACGGCCGCGTCCCGAAACCCGCTCCGGCAGGAATGTCTTCATCATGCCCGAGGCTCGCCGCTCGATGCCTCTGGAATTTCCAGCCCGGTTGTCGGATCGTGAGCCTCTGCTCCGGAGCGCCTCCAGGGCCACGCCAAAGCTGTTCGATCGATCGTCCCGAAAGGATCTCACCATGACGCTGCGGGCAATCCGCGCCCCCGCCATGACGTTTCGCGGCGACCCCTTCCGCCTCGATTCGGGCGAAGCGCTGCATTATTGGCCCGATGCGCTGATCGTCATCGAGGATGGCAGGTTCGTTCGCATCGACGATGCCGAAGCGGGTCTTGCCGCCCTCGCCCCGGATATCGCCATCACCCATTACCCCGACGCGCTGATCTGCCCAGGCTTCATCGACGCGCATGTGCACTACCCGCAGATGCAGATGATCGGCGCCTTCGGGGCCGGGCTGCTCGAATGGCTCGACAAATATACCTTCGTCGCCGAGCAGGACTTCGCCGATCCGGACCACGCCCGCGACGTGGCGAAACGCTTCCTGCGCGAGCTCCTGCGGGCTGGCACGACGACGGCTTCGGTCTATTGCACCGTCCACCCGCAATCCGTCGATGCGCTGTTCGAGGAATCGGTGCGATTCAACACGCGCATGATCGCCGGCAAGGTGATGATGGACCGCAACGCGCCGGCAGCCCTGCTCGATACGGCCGAGAGCGGCTACGCGCAGTCGAAGGCGCTGATCGAGAAATGGCATGGGCGCGGCCGCCAGCTCTATTGCATCACGCCGCGCTTCGCGCCGTCTTCGACCGAAGCGCAGTTGGAGGCCGCCGGCCGCCTCTGGCGCGAGCATCCCGGCACCTATGTCCAGACGCATCTGTGCGAAAACCAGGGCGAGATCGAATGGGTCCGCGACCTGTTCCCCGAGCGCTCCAGCTATCTCGACGTCTATGACCATGCGGGCCTGACCGGCCCGCGCGCCATCTTCGGCCACGCCGTGCATATGGAGGAAGAAGACTTCGCCTGCTGCCGCCGCACCGGCTCGGCGCTGGCGCACTGCCCGACCTCCAACCTCTTCCTCGGCAGCGGGCTTTTCCGGATGGTCGACGCCAAGAAGGTCGAGCGGCCGGTCCGGGTCGGCCTCGGCACGGATATCGGCGCCGGCACCAGCTTCTCCCAGCTTCAGACGCTGGGCGAGGCCTACAAGGTGGCGAAGCTCGGCGGCCAGGCGCTGACGGCCGAGCAGGGCTTCTATCTCGCGACGCGCGGCGGCGCCGAGGCTCTGCGGCTGGACGATCGGATCGGGTCGCTCGCTCCGGGCTACGAGGCAGATTTCGTCGTGCTCGACCTCAAGGCGACGCCGCTGCTCGAATTCCGCCTGTCGCATGCCCGCGACCTCGCCGAGACGCTGTTCGTGCTTATGACGCTGGGCGACGACCGCGCCATCCGCGCCACCTACATCGCCGGCGAGCCGGTCTATGAGCGCGACCGGGCGGAGAACTTTGTCTATCCGGAGCCGACGACTTAATTCAAGGAACGCCCCTCACCCTGCCCTCTCCCGCGCGCGGGAGAGGGTTTCGACCAGCATTCGTATCGATACGGGACTTCAACGAGCACCGATGGGCTCCCTCGCCGCCAGAGGGAGAGGGCCGGGGTGAGGGTCTTCGCTCACCCCGTCGCCGCCACGCCGCCATTCGCGACGATGTCGCGATACGTGTCAAAACTGCGTTTCGGGGTCCGCTTCTGGGTGTCGAAATCGACATGCACGAGGCCGAACCGGCGGCCATAGCCGTGCAGCCACTCGAAATTGTCGAACAGGCTCCAGACCATGTAGCCGCGCAGGTCGACGCCGTTTTCCTTCGCCTTCAGCGCGGCCTCGATGTGGCGGCGGATATAATTGGCGCGGCGCGGGTCGTGCACCGTGTCGCCGTCCAATACCTCGTCGGTCGGGCCGAAGCCGGCGCCGTTCTCGGTGATGTAGATCGCCGGATTGTCGTATTCGTCGCGGATGCGCTCGAGCAGCCGGCGCAGGTAGTCCGGCCGCACCGGGCCGTTGAAGGCGGCGGGCTCCGGGTCCGGATTGGTGTTCATCCAGTCATAGCCGAGCGGCGCCGAATCCTCCTGGCGGACGAAGGCGGGCGCATAGAAATTGACGCCGAGGAAATCCGGCTTGTTGGCGGCAAGGATGGCGAAATCCTCCTCGAACGGCGCAAAGTCGGGGTTGAGCTGGCGGAACAGCGTCATCACCTCGATCGGGTAGCGGCCCTTGAACAGCGCATCCAGGCACCAGCGATTGATGACGGCGTCGGCCAGCGCCGCGGCCCTGATGTCCTCGGACTTGCCGGGGTTCTCCGGAATGGTAGGCATCAGCGGCAGCGCCATGCCAATCTCGCCGCGATAGCCGGCGGCACGGAAATCGCCGATCGTCTCGGCGCTGGCGACCAGCCAGTGATGCAGCGCCACCGCCTGGTGGCCATATTGCGCATCGGTGATCGCGAAGGGGCTGCCGACACCGGACTTGATGTTCTCGATCATCGGCTCGATCAGGAAGAGATCGATGAACGGCTCGTTGAAGGTGATGAACTTCGACACCTTAGCGCCGAGCGCCTCGCGGACCACGCTGGCATAATTGCGGAACCAGCCGACCGATTCCCGATTGAGCCATCCGCCGCGATCGTCCAGCGCCCGCGGCAGGTCCCAGTGATAGAGGGTGACGATCGGCTCGATGCCGGCTTCCAGCAGGTCGACGACGAATTGCTGGTAATGCGCGATGCCCGCCTCGTTGATCCGCCCGACGCCATCGGGAAGGATCCGCGCCCAGGAGAGCGAGAAGCGGTAGCCATTGATGCCGAGCTCGCGCATCAGCGCGATATCCTGGAGATATTGCGCCCGGTCATAGGCGTTGATCGCGACGTTGCCCGTCTCGTGCTTGCCGGTCACGGTCTCGGTCGCGCGGTAGACGTTGGTATAGAGATCCCAGTTCGACAGGCCCTTGCCGTCGGCCTGCCATGCGCCTTCAACCTGATAGGCGGCGCTGGCCGCGCCCCAGAGGAACTTCGTCGAAACCATCAAGGCGCTCCTTTTCATGCCGCCTCACGGGCGGCATTTCGGATTCGACGCCCGGAACGCGGCTTCTTTCGGGCAGCGCCACCTCACCGGCGGTTCAACTCCGGGCCTTGGCACCTCGTCCGTAGATCAGCAGCATCGCGATGATGACGCAACCATAGATCACCTGCCGCCCGGCCTCGGGCATCTGCATCACCGACAGGATCGATTGCAGCAGCGTGATCAGGATGACGCCGGCGATGGTGCCGAGATAATTGCCCTTGCCACCGAGGATGTTGGTGCCGCCCAGCACCACCGCGGCGATCGCCGGCAGCAGGTAGGCGTCGCCCATGTTCTGGTAGGCCTTGTTGGAATAGCCGGCGAGCAGCACGCCGGCGAAGGCCGCCATCGCGCCGGAGAAGGCGAAGCAGCCGATCAGCACCCGATTGGTGTTGACGCCGGAGAGATAGGCGGCGGATTCGCGGTTGCCGACGGCATAGACGGCGCGGCCGAAGGCGGTACGCTTCAGCAGATAGATGACGAAGGCGCCGACCAGCGCCCAGACGAACAGCGCATTCGGAATGCCGAACAGGCTGCGCTGCACGGCGATGAAATGCATCGCCTCCGTCGCCTGGTCAAGCGGCGCGAAGCCGCCCGTATGCAGCACCATCAGGCCCTGCACCACGGCGTTCATGCCGAGGGTGAAGATCATCGACGGCAGGCGCAGATAGGCGACGCCGAGGCCATTTAGCACGCCGACGACGGCGCCGCAGAACACGCCGAACGGGATGCAGAGCCAGACGCCGGCCGGGCCGCCCCAGCCGACCATGGCGGTCGCCATCATCGCACCCAGCGTCACCACCCAGGGAATCGACAGGTCGATATGGCCGAGCAGGATAACCATCATCGCGCCGGAGGCGACGATGCCCAGGAAGGCGCCGACCTGCAATTGCTGCAGCAGGTATTCGGGCGACAGGAATTCGCGCGAATAGAGCGCGCCGCCGCACAGGATCAGCAGGATGCAGCCAAAGGCGATCGTCACCGAACGATCGATGCCAAGCCGCGCGGCCAAGGTCGGACCTCTCATGGCCCCCGTGTCGACGCCGGTCACGAGAACAGCTCCAGTCGGTTGCGGACGCGCAGGATGCGGAAGGCGCCGAGGCTGACGGCGAGGAGCAGCACGACGCCCTGGAACAGCGGCTGCCAGAGCGGCGGCAGGTCGAAGACGAACAACAGGTCCTCGATCGTGCGCAGCACGAAGGCGCCGAAAATCGAGCCGATCGCCGAGCCCCAGCCGCCGAACAGCGAGGTCCCGCCGATGACGACGGCGGCGATCGAGTTCAGCGTATAGGTGCCGGCGATCGGCGCCGAAGCTTCGCCCGAATAGGTGTTGAAGGTCAGCATCAGCCCGGCGATCGACGCCAAAACCCCGGCGAGCGTATAGGCCAGCAGCTTCGCCTTCTGCACCGGTACGCCCGACATGTAGGCGGCCTGCTCGTTCGAGCCGACGGCATAGGCAGCGCGGCCGAGCACGGAGCGGCGATAGGGGATCCAGACCACCAGCACGACGACGAAAAGCACGACGAGGGCTGCCGGAACCACGCCGAAGACCTGGCCGGTCAGGAGATCCGCGATATCGGATTGCACATCGCCGCCAGGCCCCGGGCGGACGAACAGCGAGATGCCGTAATAGACGGCGCCGGTGGCGAGCGTGGTGATGATCGGCTGCAGCCGGCCCCAGACGACGATGGCGCCGTTGATGAAGCCGGCCAGCGCGCCGATCAGCAGCACCGCGACGATGCCGAGCAGACCCTCGCCGACCGTGCCGACGACGATGACGGAGGCGATGCAGTTCGCCATCACGAACACCATGCCGACCGAAAGATCGAGGCCGCGCGTCAGCACCGGCAGCGTCTGCGCCATGGCGACCAGCGCCAGCAGCACCGCCTTGTTGGCCGCCGTGGTGGCCACGGCGGGCGTCAGGCCGGCGCTGTGGTTGGAGATGTAGAGCGTGAACATCGCCGCGAACAGGACGACGGCCGTCAGCACGCCGGCATTGTGGGCGAACCAGTAGCGCCAGTTGCTCATGCTGCCTGCTCCGACGCGTCGATGTTGAGGGCGCTCTGCAGCAGGTTGCGCTCGGTCAGCGTCTCGCCGGCCAGTTCGCGCCGGATGCGGCCGTCATAGACGACGAGCACGCGGTCGCAGCAGCCGATCAGTTCGGCATAATCGGTCGAATAGAACAGGATCGCTGCCCCCTGGTTCGCAAGCTCCCGCATCAGGCGGTAGATTTCCTGCTTTGTGCCGACGTCGATGCCGCGTGTGGGATCGTTGAGCAGGATGATGCCTGGCGCCGTCATCAGCCACTTCGCCAGGACGACCTTCTGCTGGTTGCCGCCGGAAAGCGCCGAGACGGGCGCCTCGAGATCCGGCGTCTTCACCCGCAGCCGGTCGACCATCACCTGGACGGCGGCGTTCTCCTTGTCGGCATCGATGCCGAAACGGCCGAGCAGCTGCGGCAGGGCGGCGAGGGTCATGTTGTCCCGCACGCTCATCGGCAGCATCAGGCCTTCGGTCTTGCGATCCTCGGGGATCAGCGCCATCGGCAGCGGCGCATGCATCGCCTGGCGCGGACCATCGAGCGAGATCGGCTTGCCGTCGACGGCGACCGTGCCCGAGACGCCCTTCAGCACGCCGAAGAGAGCGAGCAGCAATTCGCGCTGGCCCTGGCCGTCGAGACCGCCCAGGCCGACGATCTCGCCCTTGCGGAGGTTGAACGTGACATCCTGGATCTCGCGACCCCAGGCGAGGTTGGCGGCGGCCAGCGCCACCGGCCTGTCGGTCGAGGGTTCCGGCTTCGGCGGATATTGGTGCGTCACCTCGCGGCCGATCATCATCTCGATGATGGCGTCGACGGAGCGCGCGCCCTTGGTGAAGGTCTCGATCTTGCGGCCATTGCGGAAGACGGTCGCCGTATCGGCCAGCGCCTCGATCTCGCGCATGCGGTGCGACACGTAGAGAATGCCGACGCCGGACTTCTTCAGCTCGCGGATGATGCCATAGACCCGCTCGACATCGTCGGCGGTGAGCGCCGAGGTGGCCTCGTCGAGAATCAGGATGCGCGGATCGCGGCCGAGCGCCTTGGCGATCTCCACCATCTGGCGGCGCGACAGCGGCAGGTCGCGCACGAGTTCGAGCGGATGCACATCCTCGCAGCCGACGCGCTTCAAGAGCGCCCTGGCGCGCTCGCGCTGGCCCTTGGCGTCGATCAGGCCGAGCCATTTCGGCGGATCGACGATGGAAAGGTTGTCGGCGACCGTCATTTCCGGCAGCAGCGACAATTCCTGGAACACGCAGACCACGCCGGCGCGCATCGCCTCGGTCGGCGATTTGAACCGGACCGGCCGTCCCTCGATGAAGACCTCGCCTTCGGTCGGATCGGTGACGCCGGAGGCGATCTTGATCAGCGTCGACTTGCCCGCGCCGTTCTCGCCCAGCACGGCCTGGATCTCGCCGGGATAGACGGAAAAATCGACATCGGTCAGCGCGGCGACGCCGCCATAGCGCTTCGAGATCCGCTTGAGCTCGAGATAGGGCTTCCGGTCGGACAAGGATGAACCCGCAGAACTGGAGGACAAAAGAAGCCGGCGGGCCATGACAGCCCGCCGGTCGATCTCGGATAGGATCTTACTTGTTCTCTTGGGTCTGACCCATGATTTCCTGGGCGGTGAAGTTGATGCCGCAATCCGGGAAAGCGTTGCCGACGAAGAAGTTGTCGGATTCCTTCGAGTAGAAGTTCACGCCGTCCTTGAAGTCGGGATCATGGTCGATGGCGAGCGGCAGCGCGATCGACTGCGGCACGACATCGCCTTCGAGCGCGGCGATGGCGGTCTTGATGGCGACGGCGACCTGCGCCGGGCCGCTGCCGGCCGAGGTGCACTTCAGGCCATCGGCCGAATGCTCGGCACAGAGCTTGCGGAAGCCGTTCTCCGTCTCGCCGCCGACCGGCACGAAGGCATGGCCGGCGTCCATCAGGGCACGGACCGTACCGGTCGAGCCACCCTGGACGGTGACGCCATCGAACTTCTTGTGCACGGCGACGGCGTCGGCGGTCACCTTCTGCGCGGTGCCGTCGTCCCAGCGGCCGATGACTTCGACCGTCTCGAACTTCTTGCCCGACTTGCCGAGCACTTCCTGCACGCCTTCATGGCGGTCACGGTCGACCGAGGTGCCGGTCACGCCGCGTACTTCGAGCACCTTGCCGCCATTCGGCAGGTGATCGACCAGCCACTGGCCCCAGAGTTCGCCGAGGCCCTTCTGGTTGACGTTGACGTTGATCGCCTCGTCGGTGTCGAGCGTGTTGTCGAAGGCAACGAGCACGACGCCGGCCGCCTTGGCGCGCTTGATCACCGGCTTGAACGAGGTCGGGTTCTGCGCGTTGACGACGATCGCGTCATAGCCGGAATTGATGAAGTTATCGACGGCGGCTATCTGCGCGGCGACGTCGTCACCGGTCGAAACGACCTTGAATTCCTTGAGCTTGGCCTTGATGTCCGGCTGCTCGGCATAGGCCTTGGCGGTCTGGATCATCTGGATGCGCCAGGTATTGCCGATGAAGCCGTTGGCGAGCGCGATGCGGTACGGGCCTTCCTTCTTCGGGAATTTGAAGAACTTCGTCTCGGGCGTCCAAGGCTTGAAGCACTTGGCGTCGGCGCTCGGTCCCGCGACGATCTCGGGGCCGGCCGCATGCGCGGCCGTTGCCAGGGCACCCACGGCGATCGTTGTCGCCAGAAGCTGCCGGATGAGCTTCATCATGTCGTATCCTCCCAATTGTATTTTCTATATTCCGGCTGACGACGGTCGCGCCGATGGCGCGCTTCTCCCCGTCCTTCATCCGTCTCGACTGGTCTGCCTCCGGTCGAAGCCCGCGCGCTCCCATCTCAAATGGGATGCCCTCTTTACCGAGCCGCGATGCTCCTTGCACGCAAAATGCGTCCTTGCGGCAGCGCCGTCCAGAACTTCTTTGTGGCGGCCTTCGCGACTGCGCATCTCTTTGCGTCAAGCGTCCTGTTACGTTTCGTCAACACCGAATCCGCAGTTTGCGATTGTCCATTCTCCGGAGACAACCTTATTCTGACTGTCCGGTTGAGTTTCGAGCCAGAAAGGCCATTTTCCTGCCAACGAACTCTTTGGGAGACCTCATCATGGACCTGAAGCTCAGCGGCTTCCATCATCTCACCGCGATTACAGCAGACGCGCCGGGCAATCTTGCCTTTTACACGAAGGTGCTCGGCCTGCGCCTGGTCAAGAAGACTGTCAACCAGGACGATACCAGCGCCTACCACCTCTTCTATGGTGACGGCGCCGCGACGCCCGGTTCCGACATCACCTTCTTCGACTGGCCGGTCGGCCCGGCACGCCGTGGCACGCATTCGATCGTCCGCACCGGCTTCCGCGTCGATGGCGACAGCCTCGGCTGGTGGCGCGATCATCTGCGCGCGCAGGGCGTCAAGGCCGGCGACGTCACCGATCTCGGCGGTCGCCAGGGGCTGATCTTCGAGGATCCGGAAGGGCAACGCCTGTCGCTGGTCGACAATGGCGTCAAGACGCAGGGACATCCGTGGGAACGCAGCCCGGTTCCGGCCGAGCACCAGATCCTCGGCCTCGGCCCGATCTCGATCAGCGTGCGGGATCTCGCCCCGACGGAGCAGGTGCTGACCCGCGTCATGCACATGAAGAAGGTGCGCGACTATCCGCAGAGCGCCGTCTCGACCAGCCAGGTGCATGTTTACCAGATGGCGGAAGGCGGACCGGAGACCGAGCTGCACGTTCTGGTCGAGCCCGATGCGCCGACGGCGCGCGAAGGCGCGGGCGGCGTCCACCATGTCGCCTTCCGCACGCCGGACAATGACAGCCTCAGGCTCTGGGCCGAGCGGGTGCGCGATTTCCGCATCGGCTCCAGCGGCGAGGTCGAGCGCTACTATTTCCGCTCGCTCTATTTCCGCGAGCCGAACGGCATCCTGTTCGAGATCGCCACCGACGTTCCGGGCTTCACCGCCGACGAACCGATGGAGACGCTGGGCGAACATCTGTCGCTGCCGCCCTTCCTGGAAGGACGCCGCCAGTCGATCGAGGACAATCTGAAGCCGCTCTAGGCGCTTCGGAGCCAAAGGAAGGCCGGATCGCGGGCAGACCGCGGTCCGGTCCAACGGGAAAGGGGACGGGACGACCATGACCATCGACAGGACCAGGGGCTCCGGCCCGCATTCGGGCCAGCGCATCCTGACAGCCGGCGCGCCGATCGAGGCTGCGCGCGGCGCGGTCATCACCATCCATGGCAGGGGCGCCAGCGCCGACGACATCATCGGACTTTCCGGGCATCTCGGCCAGGACGACATCGCCTACTTTGCACCGCAGGCGGCCGGGTCGGTCTGGTATCCACAACGCTTCATCGAGCCCAAGGCCCTCAACCAGCCCTGGCTCGATTCGGCGCTCGGCATCGTGCATGCCCTGGTCGACGACATTGCGGCCGCGGGCATCGCCCGCGAGCGGATCGTGTTGCTCGGCTTCTCGCAGGGTGCCTGCCTGGCGCTCGAGGCGGTGGCGCGCAAGCCCGGCCGCTATGGCGGCGCCGTGGGGCTCAGCGGCGGCCTGATCGGCACGTCGCGAGAGCTCTGGGACGGCGCCGATGATCTGGCCGGGACGCCGGTGCTGCTCGGCTGCGCCGAACTCGACGGCCACATCCCGCTGTCGCGGGTGCAGGAGACTGCGGATCGATTCGAACGGGCCGGCGCCAGCGTGACCACCCGCATCTATCGCGGCTCCGCGCATGGCGTGAATGCCGACGAGATCGAACTGACGACGGCGCTGCTCTCCGCCCTGGGCAGCCCGGCGACGGCCTGATCCGTCCAGGTGAGTCCCTCACCCCAACCCTCTCGCGCGCGGGAGAGGGGGACCGTCTGCGCCAAGGACGGGCATCGCTCCACGTCGATGACGGTCGCCATAGAAAGCCCTCGCCCGCTTGCGCGTGAGGGTTGGGCGAGGGACTCCTCTTGCTTCCTCAGCTCGGCGTGAGGCGAAAATCCTTGCTCTCCGGCAGGGTCTGGCCGCCATCGACGACGATGGTGGTGCCGGTGATGTAGGACGACTCATCGGAAGCCAGGAACAGCGCCGCATTGGCGATGTCGTCCGGCGTGCCGAGGCGGCCGAGCGGGATCGAATCCTCCATCCCCTTGATGAAGGCGGCGCTGCGGCCGGCCTTCATGCCCTCGGTCAGGATGTTGCCCGGCTCGATGCCGTTGACGGTGATGCCGTAGCCGGCGAACTCCAGCGCTGCCGCCTTGATGAAGCCGTTGATGCCGGCCTTCGAGGCCGAGTAGTGGCCATGGCCCGGGCTGGTGACGCGCGGGCCGGTGATCGACGAGGTGAAGATCATCCGGCCGTAGCCCTTGGCCTTCATCGCCGGCAGGGCGGCGCGGGCGACCAGATAGGTGCCGCGCAGGTTGACGCCCATGACGGCGTCCCATTCGTCCGGCTCGATGTTCTCGATCAGCGTCCAGGGATAGATGCCGGCATTCTGCACGACGATGTCGATGCCGCCGAAATGCGTGACGGCCTCGGCGACCGCCCGCTCGGCATCGGCCTTCTGCGAGATGTCGGTCTCGACGAAGCGCGCCCTGTCCGGTCCGCCAAGCGAGGCGGCGAAGGCGGTGCCGGCCTCGACTTCGGTATCCGCGACCACGACGCGCGCGCCCTCGGTGGCAAGGCGCCTCGCAATGGCGCCGCCAATGCCGCGCGCACCGCCGACGACCAGCGCGGAGCGGCCCATGAGCCGTTGGGGGGAATTGCTCATCAGGCGAGCCTCTTTCGGATGTTGAGCTTGAAGGTATCGAGAAGGACCGCCACCAGGACCATGCCGCCCTGGATCAGCTGCGTGAAATGCGCCGGCATGCCCATCAGGTTGATCGCCGTCTGGATCGAGGCAAGCAGCAGCACGCCGGCATAGACGCCCGGCAGGCTGCCGACGCCGCCCTTGAGGCTGACGCCGCCGATGACGACCGCCGCGAAGGTCTGGAACAGCATGCCGACGCCGAGATTGGCGGTCGCACCCGAGGTGCGGATGGCGAGCAGCCAGCCGGCCAGGCCTGCGATCGAGCCGGCGAGCACGAAGGTGATCGCGGTCAGCTTGTCGACCTTGATGCCGGCGCGATAGGCCGCGGTGGGGTTGCCACCGATCATCAGCAGGTGACGGCCGAACGGCGTGCGGTTCAGGATGAAGGCGAAGACGAGCGTCGCGACGATCGCGACCCAGCCCATCAACGGGATCTGCAGGAAGCGCTCGATCGCCAGGAAACGCAGTTCGGCCGGCAGTTCCTGCGCCGAGCGACCACCCGAAAGCGCCACGACCAGGCCGCGGCCCCAGATGAAGGCGGCCAGCGTGACGATGAAGGAGTTCATCTTCAGCCGGACGACGAAGAAGGCGTTGCTGGCGCCGACCAGCGCCCCAACGCCCAGCGCGATCACCAGCGAGATCGGCACTACCAGCCAGGCGGGCGTGAAGCTGAAACCGAAGCCGACGCCGGACTTGGCGAACAGGATGCCCACCACCATCGCGGCCAGCGCCATGACGGATTCGATGGAAAGGTCCATGTAGCCGGCGATGATCAGCAGCGACAGACCGATCGCCAGCGTGCCGACGAAGGTCGACTGCTCGACGATGTTGGCGAAGATGCCGATCTGGAAATAGTTCGGGATGGCCAGCGAGAACAGCGCCAGCACGGCGATGAGAATGAACCAGACGAGATGATCGAGGACGAACTCGATCACAGCCCTGCGGTTGGACGAGAGCATGGAGCGGCTCCGGGTGTTGCGCGATAGCGGGATCAGGGCGCACGGTCGGCGGCATCCGGGGAGGCGGATGGTGCGGGACCGGCAGGGGCAGCCTCACCTGGCCATTCGCGGACATGCCGGAATGGACGCGGCGGCGGCTGTCGTCCCGGCCCCTGGCCGGGACGACGTCTCTACGCCTGGGGCGCTTACTCGACCGACTTGATCGGCGCTTCCGGGGTCTTCATGTTGCCCCAGAACTTCGGATCGTCGACATTGGCCTTGGTGATGGCGGCACCCGGGATCTTGATGTTCGGGCCCCAGCTTTCCTCGGTCACGACACCTTCCAGGCCGAGCACGTCATAGGTGCCGGGCTTGATCGGCTGCTTGTTGACGACCTTGTCCGCGAACATGGCGAGCGCCGCGGCCTGGGCGAACAGCGGCTGCTCGACCTCAACCTGCTGCCAGCCCTTGCGGATCAGGTCGAGACCGACCGGCGCGCCGTTCGACGAGATCAGAAGCACGTCGCCGGGCTTCTTGCCGGCGGCTTCGAGCGACGCGACGGCGGCGACCGAGAGATGCGCGGCATGGACGAAGATCAGGTCGATGTCGGGATTGGCCAGAAGCTGGTCCGACACGATCGAACCGGCGGCCGAAGCTTCCCACTGCATGGCCGGCTTCGAGAT